>Ga0209584_10000474_pt1 | contig 12467 bp, 9 predicted proteins | sample NGEPerD_FD_184507 | JGI IMG/M metagenome (GOLD analysis project Ga0209584, IMG submission 184507) | Arctic peat soil microbial communities from the Barrow Environmental Observatory site, Barrow, Alaska, USA - NGEE PermafrostAB12-D... | ecosystem: Environmental > Terrestrial > Soil > Wetlands >...
GTAAACTTACCCCCCCCCCCACACCCCCCTCGGGAAAAACTCAATAAAATTTTTATGCTGAGGAATTTAACAAAGCGCTTTGGTGTAATCCTAGGAAATAAGTTGCCGAGTGACATGTAATAATTTTTATGAAACTATTTCTATCCGTTTTCAAGTAACCGGTTATGAATACCGAATACTTTTTCGGTTTTTGATTATAATATTGATCGTGTTTTTGACAAAGCGTTTTCGGGGTCCGCCATCGCATAGGCACTATGGAGGTTAATGCCCGGCATACCCGGAAGCCGGAAATCCAAGATGGCGGCCTATAAACCGGAAGTACTTATAACTCAACTTCTACACTAGATAGAAACGCGATTTCAATGGCTACCCCAACATGTTTGACCACGCCGGAGTCGTAGCATATGACACATGTAATACGTACTAAATGTACGACAACTGACACTACAACTTTCCATTTCCGACATCGTCGTACATTTAGAACGTATTACCTAACGTATTTCCGGCTTCAGGATATGCCGGGCATAAACCTCCATAGTGCATTTGGGATGGCGGATCCCGCAAATATGGGGGTAGCCGTTGAAATCGCGTTTCTATCTAGTGTAGAAGCTGAGTTTTAAGTACTTCCGGTTTATAGGCCGCCATCTTGGATTTCTGGCCCGCCATTTTAATTCATGTTAAATACTTTGCTAAAGTAACACGCGGTTGAATTACAGGTTGACCACTCCACCAATGGCTGAAAACCGCATTCAATTCCCCCCTTGGTAGTTCGTGTTACAAAATTAGCGTGGTAGTTGACGGGTTAGTGCATATGAATATGAATATGCATTGTACTGCAAAGAATGTTTACAAATTGACCCAATAGGGCGGTCTACGGATGCAGACCCAATAGTGTGTGTATGCCGATTGACATGACCCAAGATGCATAGAATTTCCATTTTTGCAGAGGAGAGACCCAATAGTAATTCAGCTTTGGATACGACCCAATTGCACACCGAGTATCAGTATATATAGATTTATCTATATATAGTTTTATTGATTTGTTATTTGGCATCGACATAGACAGAATAACTCACACTCTGGCATCGTCGTTTACAAAGTGGCCTCGTGCCAAGAGGTCACAATAACAAGAGCCCAATTGGCCTGTTTCGAAAATTATATTGGGCTCAAATAAGTTTCACGGTTCTTGGTGACCGAGCAAGCTACGTGGACACCTCGTAGCTCGTTGTAAACGTCTCTCAACCTGCTTTCGTAATCTGTTTCGTTTCGTCCAATCGCACTACAGTTGCAAACACTAGCTGATATTTCGACATTTCGTGTGTCAATTTCAAGCCTAAAATTCGTCGAAAACCCACTTTCGACAAGTTCTGACCAACTCATCGAGGCATATCGTTTACAGAAAGACCTGATTCCGTTCGCCGGTCATGCGGCGATCAATTCCGATCATAACAAGGTGTCTCTGGACGTTGTAAGTACAAAACTGACCATTCCACACCCTCCAAACCTACTCCTACTCACAGTTGTATCTCGATTTTTCACACCTGTCACACGTGGGGCGACACCCGGTTTGGACAGTTTTGGTAACAGGAACATATGTGACAGCTGTAAATGACGGGATTGAATCCTAGTTTCGTAAACTTAACTGCGGCAATCGGACATAGAGTTCAGCTACCAGAGTTCAGAATATCCAATTTCCCATGTTAATTTACACGAGCGAAAAGTGACTTGTCTGCATTTTCGCACAATATTTTCACTTAAAAGACGCTGAACTAACTTAAAAGGAGAGATAGAAATGCGCCGACTGCTTTCGTTTGTTGCAGTGAGACGGGAACACGAAGTCAGTGTGGTAGTGTAGTGGTAGCTTGTCGAGCAAATGTGTAGCAGTGCTTAGATAAGAAGGTGAAATAAGTGCAATATTGATTAAATAATAGGGCCTGACTTTAACGATGCAGTACTTAGTGAAAAGGCGAGATATAAATGTGCTGACCGTTTTTATTTATTGTGTTACGTGGGCGACACAAAGACAGATCGTCGACTCGTGCGACCCGTCCGATCCGCAGTCTCTCTGCCGCCGCCTGGAAGTCTGTCTTGCCGACGTGGCCAGCTGGATGTCATCGAACCGGCTCCAACTCAACACGTCGAAAACGGAACTGATGTGGTGTTCCTCATCCGGGCGTCGCCACCAGGTGCCAACCGACAGTCTCGTCGTCGGCCTTGACGCCATCAAGCCTGTCGCTGCCGTGAAGGATCTCGGACTGTACCTGGGCGCTACAATGTCTATGAGGGACCATATCAGTCGCCTCACGTCGACCTGTTTTGGCGTCCTGCGACAGATCCGCTGCATTAGGCGTAGTTTGTCCAGTCGCGCACGTACAATGCTGGTCACATGCTTTGTTTTCGCGCGGCTGGACTACTGCAACGCGATGTTTACGGGCCTGCCTCGTTGCGATCTCGACCGTCTGCAAGCCGTACAGAATGCTGCTGTCATCGCAGGTGCCAGAAAGTTTGACCACGTGACACCTATGTTGCGTGAAAGACACTGGCTCCCGCTCGAGCATCGTGTAGCTTTCAAGATAGCCGTCATGACGTATAAGTGCGTTCACGGCATGACGGCCGACTACCTTGCCGACTACATCCGGCCGCCGTCGTCTGCTGCTACCAACATGCGACTGCGGTCGACTAGTACCGGTCGCCTGTTTGTGCCTCGGTCAAAGACTGCCGCCGGGAACCGATATTTCGCTGTGGTATTATTGAGCTGAGATGGCTACAGGAAGGAAAAATGTGGGATATAATTAACCATGTGAATAAAACAAAAATATCCAACGTTGAAGTTTGTAGAAATTTAGTCCAAGTCTAGATTGCCATTTGCTCGTTATTATTTATTCACTCATAATTCGATAAGTATATGTTTTCTGTGTTACTTGCAGACTTCATCTACAGCTGTGATGATGGTTAGTTTCAGACTGCCAAATGATACTCGGTTCAGGCAATGCTGTTTATATCAAATATCAGCTATTGCTGTTCTTTGTGTCATTTGTCAGCTGATTGTCATTATAGTCTTATGGAGTCATGCTGTGCTTTGGAGTCTTGACAGCTGTGTTAGTTACCAGGTCGTGAAACATTCTGGCAGCCAGGTAGTAAGAGGTCAAATTTTACCACAAATGCAATATTCATGAAATAATGCAATGTGTAGGACCCTTCCGTTGAAGTTATTTAAATGTCGAGATAGAAATGTTACGAGTGTTTTTATTTATTGAGCTGAGATGGCGACGCGAAGGAAAAATGTGTGATAGAATTAACCATGTGAATAAATAAAAATCACCAAAGTTGAAGTTGGTGCACATTTTGTAATTGGGTAGGTCGAATCAAAAAACTGTCACTTTATGAAAAGGCCAGTTGAAAATATACGGGCACTGTCAGTAAATTGTGCTGACATGTAGACAAGAGAGCAGAGTGTCGCCGTCAGGCCGGAAGACTGGTACATATCTGGTAAAGAGCTGCAATCGGACGTGATTTTTTAGTGTTTTGAGTTTAGTGTGTGTTAAGTTTAGGGCGTACTAATCCGTGTGGTTTTGTTCAACTTAGTCTGGACTGACTTGGAGTGTCGCACTGAGTGGGGTCGACAAAGTCCTGACAGCTTTCTTAGTTAGCAGGTCGTGAAACATTCTGGCAGCTAGGTAGAAGAGGTCAATTTTTTTACCACAAAACGCAATAATCATGAAATAATGCAATGTGTGGCTATATAGGGGATTCCGTTGAAGTTAATTAAATGTCGAGATAGAAATGTCACGAGTGTTTTTATTTATTGAGCTGAGATGGCGACGCGAAGGAAAAATGTCTGATAGAATTAAGCATGTGAATAAATAGAAATATCCAAAGTTGAAGTTGGTGCACATTTTGTGATCGGGTTGGTCGAATCAAAAAACTGTCACTTTATGAAAAGGCCAGTTAAAAATATACGGGCACTGTCAGTGAATTGTGCTGACATGTAGACAAGAGAGCAGAGTGTCGCCGTCAGTCTGGAAGACTGGTACATATCTGGTAAAGAGCTGCAATCGGACGTAATTTTTTAGTGTTTTGAGTTTAGTGTGTGCTAAGTTTAGGGCGTACTAATCCGTGTGGTTTTGTTCAACTTAGTCTGGACTGACTTGGAGTGTCGCACTGAGTGGGGTCGACAAAGTCCTGACAGCTTTCTTAGTTAGCAGGTCGTGAAACATTCTGGCAGCTAGGTAGAAGAGGTCAATTTTTTTACCACAAAACGCAATAATCATGAAATAATGCAATGTGTGGCTATATAGGGGATTCCGTTGAAGTTAATTAAATGTCGAGATAGAAATGTCACGAGTGTTTTTATTTATTGAGCTGAGATGGCGACGCGAAGGAAAAATGTCTGATAGAATTAAGCATGTGAATAAATAGAAATATCCAAAGTTGAAGTTGGTGCACATTTTGTGATCGGGTTGGTCGAATCAAAAAACTGTCACTTTATGAAAAGGCCAGTTAAAAATATACGGGCACTGTCAGTGAATTGTGCTGACATGTAGACAAGAGAGCAGAGTGTCGCCGTCAGTCTGGAAGACTGGTAGATATCTGGTAAAGCGCTGCAATCGGACGTGATTTTTCAGTTTTTTTAGTTTAGTGTGTGCTAAGCTTACGGCGTACTAATCCTGTGGTTTTGTTCAACTTAGTCTGGACTAGCTTGGAGTGTCGCAATGAGTGGGTTCGACAAAGTCCTGGCAGCTTTGTTAGTTAGCAGGTCGTGAAGCATTGTGGCAGCGAGGTAGAAGAGGTCATATTTTACCACCAAATGCAATAAGCATGAAATAATGCAATGTGCGGCTATGTAGGGCATCCGTTGAAAACAGTTAAAAGGCGAGATAGAAATGTCAAGAGTGTTTGTACTATTGAGCTGAGATGGCGACAGGAATACAAAATGTGGGATAGAATTAACCATGTGAATAAAACAAAAATTCCCAGGTTGAAGTTTGTGCAAGTTTAGTGATCAGGTATATGGAATCAAAATATAGTCACTTTTCGAAAAAGTAATTTAAAAATATGCCGAGAACGTCAGTAAAGTGTGCAGAATGTAGACAAGAGAGTAGTGTTGTCGCGGTGAGTCTGAAAGACGGGTATATATCTGATACGGCGCTGCAAGAGGATGTAAATGTGTCGAATTATTCGGCAATGATCGACGTCGGTGGCGCCACCTGTCGAAAGTTTCCGATTTTTTCGGGTCACGGGTACTTGGTTTGGTGTCGGCTACAAAACGTATATTCGCGATTTCGGCGATCGTTTCAAATAAGAGGCCTTCTCAGGGGGGACTCGCGGTCCTTCAACGTTAAATTGACGAAATCGGCAAAGTCCAAAATACGTTCTAAAATTCATAAGAAATCAGGTTATCGTTTTTTGTCAATCGTTATCGGCCACAATTAGGGAGATCGGTGATCCCTACAAGACGTATATTTCCGATTTGCTGGTTTGTGCGAAATAAGAGGGGCGCTCAGGGGACATTTGGGATCCGATAACGTAGTAGGTACTACCGCAAGTCCAATAAATATTCATAAATTTGAATAGCGGTTGGACGAGCGCTATATGGTGATATGGATGTCGATCGATAATACAGGAATATAATGCAGTTTCCGTGCTTTTATAATGGGGATTAAACTGAAAATGTATATCGTATATACGTTGTTATGGACAACGGATGCACACGAGCAAAAGTGGACCGGAACAAGACCGGAGCAATTATAAAAACCCAGAGGGATCAGCTACATTACAGTGAGGTGATGATAAAGTCGGCGGTTTCGAGGCTAGCTCAGCGATGTGTGAACCGATGTGAGCGTGCTATAGCTTGATATTTCGGCTGAAATTCTACGCGTTTAACAGTACCGGCTGCTCTAGTCAACTCGGTCTGTGAAAAAAGCTTCGATCACTATAATGCTAGTCAAAGTAGGCATGATGTCCGCGGTTTCGAGGCTAGCTCAGCGACATGTGAACCGATCTGAGCGTGCTATAGCTTGATCGATCGGCTGAAATTCCACGCTTTTAACAGTACCGGCTGCTCCTGTCAACTCGGTGTCTAAAAAACGCTGTGATCGCTATAAGGCTTATAATGTATACGGTAACATCGGTAACATAGTTTAAGGATGTTTAAGCGAGCCAGATGAATGCATTACAATCATGTTGGATATTATTTATTTTTTTGGGGGGTGGGGGAGGGGCGTTGAGGGGCGAGGTATAGGGGGCTTTGAGAGCCCTGATTAGACGCATCTTTGGCTATTTATCTCGTAATTTTACGCTCTATATAAAAAGTATAGGTCAATTATAGGCCATAAATCACACATATTTCACGGTGTAAGGGGACGAATGGGGTATCTAACTCTAAAACCAGTTGAAAAAAACATGTATCAGAGGGGTCTAGTGCATGGGTGGCAAGTGCATGGGGGTGTGCGAAAAGCTTGGGTACTTATAATGCCTATAATGGTGTCATCATACTGTCATGTCAGTATTTTTTTATTTTTAAAGGGGGAGGATGGGGGTCGGCGCGGCGCGTCAAAAATGGTTCCCTGACATGGAATGAATAATCCTACTATATTATTAGGATCAATGGATAGTCGTAGAACACGCTATAAAACGGTGCATATTTCTTGTTTAAATTCAGCGGTAACACTGACCGGCGTTTTGTGAGTTCAACTTCAATAACAGGCTCATTTTGTTCGCACGATTATTGCATCCGGTTACAAATGTACATAATATCGCCAATAAATTCTAAATTAACTTTAATTAATAGTTAAGTTTAATGAAACTTACCGATACGAATAGGTAGTAATGTCGCCGATCGTTCTTGTCGTAGTTGTTAAAGTTTTCCATCGGCGAAATCGGCGAATGATGTATGATTTCTGGCTGGCCGGCTCTATTTGTTATCGACGAGGACAGACACGACAGTCGAATAAAGGTAGGTTTTGTACAGTAAAACTGTTTCTGCGCGGTCGTCGTCATATTCTGGTGTATCGTTTTTCAGTCGTCACGGTTCCGAATAAGTTCAACAACCGTAAATAAAAATGTGGGGATGAATCAAGATGAATGTGAGTGATTGAATGTAGGGCCAGGTCTGAAACCGGAAAATCCGTCCTACAGGTACAGCATACTAAGGGGAATATGAATGATGGAACAGGACAACAGGTAGCTTTAGGACGAGAGAGTGAACTTGACACGGCAAGACAGAAGTAGGCATAGTGTTAGAGTGAGTGGAGGAGAAAGTCTGGCGCATTTAAACTGGAAGATTGCTCAATAAGATAGCAGCACGATGAAAGCAAGATCTGTTAGTTATGTTTAGACGAGATCTGACAGTAGGACGACGTAAGGTAACAACAGAAGAAGAGCTGGCCGGCTCTATTTGTTCCAATTATGCTCTAATTTTGAGCCAATGTAGAGACTTTAGTATTGGAGTGATATGAAGAAATTTAGAAGTTTTAGTAATCGCACGAGCAGTAATTATGAAGAACAAGTTGATGTTATGGGTTGTGGGCATTGATCACGGTTACTGATGAGCTGTTTATAGATATGGTTAGAATCAATGTTCCGATTATGGCTGAAGTTAGACTTGGAGTTAGACTTTAGTATTGTTTCAAATAAAAATGATATATATAACTTTTAAAAGGTAGGACTAAGGGACATATTTAGGGGACTAGGGGACATATAGCTTATATACAAATGATATGAAAAACTCAAATATGAAATGAGTGAAAATGGAGTGAGGATGAGGCTTGGTAACCTAGTGTGAGGCGTGGTGGCTTAGTTGTCAGAGCGTCGAGCTCGCACGCCAAACATGACGGGTTCGAGTCCTGGTCGCGACACGTAATTTACTTGGGCAATGAATTCACTGTCATTGCTCGGGCCAACTCAGCCTATCAATCTTTAGTGGGTCGATAAATCCACTACCAGCTTCGTCTGGGGTTATGGCGGGGAATGTTCTAATCTGTCGGGTAACACTGTGTGATCCCATTGGCATGTGTTACCCTGTAGCAGCGAGATAGAGATGGACTGCTCATGAACTGCTATACTCATCCTTAACCGTAAAGCAGTGAATGATTTAGAGAATGAGAATGAGATGACTGTAATTGTGTGCTCCATTTTCGTAACTAATATTTAAGTGGACGCATTCTGTTCAACAATGACATGTTCAACAATGTTCAACAATGTAGCTAAAGCCGAGATTTACACATGTTCTTGGTATAAAGAAGTAGACACATAACATTGGACTGTGTTATTTTTTATATTATTCAAGAGTCATTTTTTTAATTTTCTCACACTGTTTTTGTAAGAGGGGCCATACTCTTGTCAGTGGTGCCCCCTGAGATGGAGGAGTTTGACTCCCCATTGAAAACCAAACCCACATACCACCCATATAGGAATCATCATTTCTGGCGAACTAAAGTTACGGGTAACGCACATGCTTAATGTGCACGTCCTAGCACTAGCTGCTGAACGATTACAATTAGAAATCGTCATTTTCTAGTGCGCGACTTACACCTAAAGTGAACAGCCGTGAAACAAGCGTAATAAACGAATTGCAAAAACGTTTGCAAACGAATAAGTGAATGTTAGCCAACGACTGGTAGACAAAGTTGATTGGTTGGCGATGGGTTGTTTTCGATAAGTCTTTGCTACAGAATCGTGGTAGCATCAAATTTTCAATATGATGGCAAATAAGCTTGACGCCCCATGCTGGCCTACGATTAATTGGTTGATAAAGTCGATTGCTTATTGTTTTGTTTCCGTGTCTGTTACGTGCTGACAGAATTTTGGTAGCTTAAGATTTTAATTTTTTTTAACGTATGCTTCATGCCTCAAATTACAAACATTATGATTCGGTTAACGTTGTGTGCGTGATTAATTATGTGCGTGGTTAACTATAAATTGACAATTAACTATGCTGCTCGTCTTCATGACATTAAAAGCTAGCTTCGTTTTGAAGTTAATTTCGATAAGTATTGGATATTGTGGCGCTCAGGATTTCGGTGATGTTAAAACGCGACTGCAGAGTGCGAAATTGAAATAAGATGCCTGAATAAAGCATGACTATAACTAAACCATGACTACAATAACCAGCAAACTTCTTTCCGATTTGTCTAATGGACCTATTTGTAGATATTGCCAGCGTACATAATATTTCGCTATATCAATGTACTTTACTCATATTTCTTGATAAACTCGATTAACGCTATTGACACCTAAGCGTAGTGCAATGAACTGGCGATTGTCTGTCTTTAGTATTGTCATCGTTTGCCATCAGACACTCCACAGTATTGTTTGTTTTACTAATTATCAAACACAGTTGATTTCTTTGATGTGCCGCCGTAGGCATTGTCGCCCAGATATCGAGACGCGTGCGCTCCGAATGTGTGACATCGTCAGTCCTGCTTTCACTAATTAATTCATTAACCTCAAAGCTCAGCCAGACGCATTGTTATCGTTAGCCGATGGACTATGTACGATACACACTATTGTTTGAATATTGGCTTGTGTGCGTGTTTAATGTTTCGTTGTTGGCACGTTGCAGAGGCTTAAAATCAGCAATTGATTTCTTTGATGTGCCGCCGAAGGGATTGTCGCCGAGATATCGAGACGCGTGCGCTGAGACGCTGCGACGCGTGCGCTCCGATGGAATGGTGTTATGTCGCCAGACCTGCTAATGACCGCATTCACTAAACTGAGCTGATTAACCTCAAGGCTGAGGCTGACGAATAATGATATGTTTTGTAGAGTAAACCAGTATATTTCCGATCGTCGTCGTCGTATGTCGGCCTATAGCTAAGTTAGAGTTACAGTGCGGTTTGGGTTAGGAAAGGATTTGTGGGCAGGGATTACGGTTATGATTTAGCTGTTTCGAGATATGGTTAGAATTAATGTTGCAATTATGGTTAAAGTTAGAGTTAGACTTTAGTGTCGTTTCCAATGAAAACTGATATAGATAAGTTAAAACAGGCTTTAAGAAATGTACTATACAATTGGTCAAAAGACTGGCTTTAAATCTATAACTAATCAGATTGTTAATCTCACTTGCTAATCTTACTTAGTTTATTGTCTAAATTCGAAAATAGTAACAACTGTATGTATGCAATGTTTCAAAGTGTGATGAGACGACATGAGTCAGGGAAGCTGTATTGGCATGGCGTTGGCATGGCATTGATGTTAAGAGAGTACGACGGGTGTATGGTTGGGCTTGATCCGTTTTGTGACTGAGCTTGGTAAGCTATTTAAATGTTTAGCGATGCTTTTCATGGTCTAATTTAGTTATTACTGCTGCAAAAATGCGTAATCTGGTATTATGCTCATTAATTGGATATGTTTAATAATGTGATATACTATACTGACGTAAGTGCTAAAAATACAAATAAAACTATAAACGCATTATTATAAAACGCCTGATTATTCTCCTCAACATGTCAATATAAATATGAATATAATTTGTCTTTACAAGATGTACAAAGCAGTAGAACGTAATGTCGTAATGTTTTATTTGCGAGCCATTTCAACTACTTTGACACTTTGCATTCTGTAACTTATAGCTATCGGCAGATCGATATCGTCCACTGCTCCTAGCGAGCGTTCCAACAGCTGACGCTCAACGATGATTTTGCGTTGGTCACGCAACATCATCATTATCTTGTTGCCGGGCCTGTCAAAGAGACCATCGATCATGGCTTCTTCGCATGTTGATTCCGTTGTGTTGTCGACGCTTTGAAGCACCTAAAAAATAGGCAACCACTTATGTAGAAGCGATAGATAAAAGTATTACATTATACTGAAAACATTCTAATGATTGTTATTTAGGTAATGATTAATAATATATGACATAATCAAACCCAGTTCCATGTCGTCAAACAAATAAACTGACATGTCGAACATCTAATTTTACGTCGAAGTTTGTTGAAAAAAATATTAAAATACTTCTTAGCAATGGTAGTATAGGCCTATCCGACACTGCAAAATACGAGTATGTAATTATTTTACTCAGCATGTACAGGTAAATAACATGTACAGCTGATTATCGACTGTAGACGATAAAACGCATTACCTCGAAACTGTCGGCGTTGTTGACGTTAAACTGCATCCGTCCGCTGAAACTATCGAAGGAAGGAATAAGATTCCTCACGATGACGGCCGTTCCTTTTGAATCTACCCCTGCGGTGTAGGCCAGGTCGCCCCATAACAGAACTGGTAAACATCCCGTGGTGTCTTCGACGGTGAGTTCCCTCATCGGTAACGAGCGACCATCCTTCGTTTTTATTATTTTCACTGGAGGCTGAAACATACAACATATCGGTACGTGTAGTATAATAGACCGCTATAACCTTATAACCAGAAGAGAAAAATAGCGAGACACATTTTACATAGCGAGAGCCCGCAGGCAACTTCGGTCCATTGCTAGCGGATAGAGCACCGACATCTGTTGTAAAATTAAAAATGCCGTTGGGCAGGGAGCGCAAATACGGCGGGTGCCAATGGGCAAGGAGTGCCTGCTTGCGCTTCGCGCTCGCCCCTCTGAGAAACTTACCAAATTATACAAACGGCTCATCGGTTGCATTGTGTATATTCATATTTCAAACGTTCTACTTTACTTATTTCACGAGGCAGCAGAAATCTTGTCGCTATAAATAGTTATAGTCATCACACTATCGTGATAAGACATAAGTAAGGATATACAGCGGGTGATGTCGAATCTTTTAATTAAGCTAATCAATTTAAATAATTACTGTGCAACTAAATTAGCATCTTATTAAAAAGCCACCGTTTACAGCTGAGCCGGTAGTTTATGTGCGCTTACGAGTATATTACTAACTGAAAGTAATGCATACACGAAGACTTCAATACGCGATGTACCACAAGAGTCATCTGAGCGTATCAAACAGTATCTAAAAAAATATATTTCAACGCTGAGCGGTTTGAATGAACTGATTAAAGATACATTTAATTCCGAATTTGTATAATCTGCTTACAATATATCCCATGTTACATGTAATGCGCTTTGTCATTGATATATATATACAGGCACCACCAACTTCACGTGTGGCCTAGGCAATTCTATCAAGGTTAAATGAATAACAACATTAGTATTCTTACTGTATCGTCCTTGAGCTTGCCACCCAGTGACTTTCGACGTTTCGCACTAGTGGGGGTGAGACTGTTTAGTTCCAAAGTGGTTGACAAATCTTTTGTCCAGACGTCAGTGGTCTGAAACTCGGCCGGCACATCAACAATTCGGCAGCTGGAAACGTAATGCAAATTTGTTGCAAATTCACACATCATTCGAATAGCAAACGACGAAAGGCATCAACAAACGAACTTATGATTGTTATTTGTGAACAAAGCAAATCGACTTGAAACGTTTGATCCATCTGGTATGAATTTTAAATAATCATAAACACACTGGGTGGGGGGTGAGGGTTGGCCCTATTTTGGGG
>Ga0209584_10000475_pt1 | contig 12467 bp, 10 predicted proteins | sample NGEPerD_FD_184507 | JGI IMG/M metagenome (GOLD analysis project Ga0209584, IMG submission 184507) | Arctic peat soil microbial communities from the Barrow Environmental Observatory site, Barrow, Alaska, USA - NGEE PermafrostAB12-D... | ecosystem: Environmental > Terrestrial > Soil > Wetlands >...
CAGGCGGCTGGCTTGTCCATTCCCGCAGCAAATCGGGCCAATTGTCGGCGTTTCCAATATCGACCCGGCGGGCCGGCGGGAGTTACCACAGCAGTAGTCGGCGACTTGTGTGCGATTCGGGCTCGTTTCCCCGCCGCGACCGGGGTCGGATCGGGATCACCAGGATGCCTTTCTTTGCGGACGCCGGCCGGCTCGAGGTCGACCATCGCGGCGAAATGCTACGGTGGCAGCGCGGCGGTTTCGACGGAGAATCCGTCCGCTAGGGGGCAACAACATGTGCACCGACGTGCGCCTCGTTCAACTCGCGGATCTCCACGTTTCGGCGCGCACCATGGATTTCGCCGAGGAACTCGAATCCAAACTACAAGTGGTACCGGTCGGTCAGCAGTGGTCGGCCACCCACACTCACAGCGACGTCGAGACCCTGCGCTGGACGAATGCGCACGGATATGTCGCGATGGACGCGTTCGGATTCGAGTGGGCGGCCTGCGACGGCCTCAATGACGCCGGCCTGTCGATCGGCACATTGTGGCTGCCCGAAACGACGCTGCCGACGAAACCGCCTACGTCCGGCGCGGCGCCGGCGATCGATCTCATTCATTTCGGGTCCTGGATCCTTGGCACCTGCGCGACCGTGCAGGACGTGCGTGCGGCCTTTGCGGGAGTGCAGGTGTGGAACGCCCCCGTCAGGATGCTGTGGCCTGCCGACCGGACCATGCCCGACATGGTCAAGCCGCTGCTCGACTTTGCCTTCCCGATGCATCTGGCCGTACACGACGCCCACGGCGGAGACCTGGTCGTGGAGTTCCTGGACGGCGCGCCGGTCTTTCACGACAACCCCGTCGGGGTGCTCACCAATTCTCCCACCTTCGATTGGCACAACACGAATCTGCGCAACTATGTCAACCTGACCAATGCGGAGGCCGCACCGGTCAACCTGATGGGCGTAGCGGTCGACCCGACAGGAAACGGAACCGGCATGCTGGGGTTGCCCGGCGACGTCACCCCGCCGTCGCGATTCATCCGAGCCACGGTGCTCTCGACCGTGTCGGTGACGGCGAGGGACGCGCGGACTGCGGTCAACCAGGCGTTTCACGCCCTTGACCTGGTACATGTTCCCCGTCAGGTGGCCGCATCCGGGGACTACACGCAGTGGTACGTCGTTCGCGACCACGACAACCTCGTCTACCACGTCCGCACCTACGATTCCTGGGACACCGAATCCCACGACCTGACACTCCTGGGCGTGTCGGACAGCTCCAGCACGCGGCGATCCTTGCCGCTGCCCGCCACCCCGTAGTCGTCCCGCGTCACCGAAAGAACGCCGCCACAGGTGGGACGAAGCCCCGTGAGCCAGCCTGTTCGCCGTCGCCCCGGCTTCGGTCGCCAGCGCGGTGACGTCATACCTCGAACCGAGAACCACTGCAGGACCGGTACTCTCGACACCGGCTAGGTCATCGTGATCGCCTGCCGTTTCATCGGTCGGGCATCGGGGCCGCCGCGGCGGCCGCGGATCGGCGACCGGCCGACCGCAGCAACCCGACGCTCCACACCACGGCACCGACCGCGATGAACACCCCGATCATGATGCCCACCCAGGTCCAGAAGTTCGCCGCACCCGGATCGAGAAATGGGTAGAGCGGCTCACCCGACGAGTCCCGGACGTTGTAGTAGACGGCCAGGTACCCGATCGGCAGGATCAGCCAGCTCAGCGGGGTCCACCAAAGCTGCCGTACCCGCCCAGAGCCGAATGCGACCCAGTCGATGACGGCCAGCGCCGGCACCACAGCATGTTCGAGCAGGCTGGAGGTGGCATCGAGGTTGCCGCTCAGCAATACCTGGTAGATGACCGCGGTGACGATCGCATAGGTCGTCGATGCACCGCGGCACCAGGCAAGAGCCCTGCCCCAGCGGGTCGACCTGACGGCGAACCCGAGCACCGACGCGGACGCGGTCAGCGCCACGGTCAGCGTGGTGACCTGCGAGAAGTACCGCAGCTGGGTGATGTCCCCGTGCAGCGCCGCGAGCAGTCCCCACCAGGCGAACCCGGCGATGACGGCCCGCCAGGCGACAACCGGGAACGGCGTCCGCAAGCGCGTCGGCGGTGGGCTGCTCACCCTAGCGGTGTCCATCGAGCATCTCCATCGATCGTGAGGGCCGGGGCGGTGCGCGGGCCAGGGGCCGGTGCCTCCTGCATTGTCCGCGGTCCGTCGGGGACTGGGTCGGGAGACGGATCGGACGGCCGTCCAGCGGTCGCCGTCGTCGTCACAGGGAAGAGGTGTTGGTCGGCTCGATGGACGGCGGATCGGGACCGGTGACGCTGAAACTCCTTGCGGTGCCGGTTTTCGGAGGTGCTGCGGGGTAGTCGAAACCGGTGAGGACGATCTGCGGAAAGGGCTGTGCCATCTCCCAGGGCTTGTCCGGGTAGGCGGAGAAATTGGACCGCAGCCCCCCGGCCGGCACGCCGGTGATCGACAGGTCGGTGCACACTTCCATGGCCGGGGAAAGCCCCGCGTTGACCATGTCTCCGCACCCGACCAGGATGACCGCTCCGTCGTCCTCCCAGAATATGGTGATCGCCGGCGCATTGGTGGTGATGAAGTCGCGGTCGTGCTCACCGGGATAGCCGATCTCGGTGTGGGTCCAGGTGACGTATCCCGCGCCGACCGACCGGGTGTCCTCCTGCAGGCTGCCGGGAAGCGCTGTGCGTGCGGTGCTGATCAGCTCCGCCGCGAGCACTCCCGGGATGGGCTTTCCCTTGTGCGGCAGGGACACCTCCGATCCCGAGGGCGCCGGGTCGTCAGCACTCGGGCCGCTGCAGGCAGTGGTGAACCCCAGCAGCAGGCCGGCGAGGAGCAGAGCGACGGTCGCACGGGATCGGTTCATGTTCCGTCCGCGTAAGGAATCCGGTAGGCCTTCATCGCAGCGACCTGACCGTCGAACGCGGTCCACGCCCGCGAGCTGATCTGTCTGGGTTTCTCGCGATCGGACGGCCAGTGACGGACCGCCCAGAGCGCGGATGTCGCGTCCAGCTCGGTCCAGGCGTAGGGCCGACCGGTGGGGTCGACCAGTCGTACGCCGGGCATGTCCGGCGGCGGCAGCTCATCGAACACGAAGGCGTACCACTGATTTCTGGACGTCTGCATGACCTCATCCGCCAGCGAGCTGGTCCAGTCGGAGGTCTCATTCCTGGCCGGCAGCGCGGTGTCCTGGGTGAACTGGCTGGTCAATCCCTGCACGAGGTCCCCGCCGAAAAGCTGGTAGGCCTGCGTCGTCCAGGTCACGGGTGTCGGGCTGTGGTCGAGGCCGAGCTGTACCACCCCGGCCACCGTCGCCACGCTCGCGTTGTGCGCGGCATCCGAAGCCTGTTGCAGGCCGATGTTCGCGGCGCCATGACCATGCGCCAGGGTGGCCGCGATGCGTGCCTGCGCATCCAGGTCCGCGGTGCTGATGGCGCCGTCGACACTCTGCGCGGCGATCACCGAGTACTCCGCGGACATCAGTCGGTCGATCACCGTGTGGCCGTTGGCGTCGGTGCCCTGATCCTTGGCAACGTCCGCCAGGACCCGCGAGAAAGCTTCGCTACCAACGCTGTTCGGTTCTGCGAACACCGAATTCAGCGTGTCGGCGTTCAACGCCAGCATGGTGCCGACGCCGGGTCGCAGTTCCGGCGGGATCCAGTCGGAGTTCTGGAAGTCGCCCGCGTCGATACGGACATTCCACGAGTTGTCGCCCAACGCGCGAACCACATTGTTGAAGGCGGTGGCCGAGTCCTCGCTCAGCGCACCCTGGCCGACCATGGCCGGCAGGGCGTTGCCGAAGGCGGCCAGGCCCTCCAACGGCTCGTTCTCGTCCGCGACGCGGTACAACCATTGGGTCGCGCCGAAATCCTCGCCCGAATCCCGCAGCAGCCAGCTGCGGCCGTTGAGCAGGTGGTTCAGCAGTGCGGGATCGGTGGCCAGCACGGTGGTGGACGCACCGGGTGAGCCCATCATCGCCGCGGTCCACGACGTGAAGGGGTCGTTGCCCATCGGGAATCGGGTGCCGTCGGTGCTCCAATCCCAGCGCACCCGCACCGGGGCCGTACTGCTCCACACCGTATCGCCGGCGCCATCGCCGTTCACGGCGTACTGAACCTCCATGTCCCTCATGTCGTCCCCGAGTGCCCGCAGCACTCCCGCGCTGAACCCGTGACCCTGGGCGAGCGTCGCCATCAGCGGCACGTAGCCGCTGACCTGGATGGGCACGTCGTTCCAGGGCACAGTGATCTGGCTTCGACCCCGCGCCATCAGCGCGGTCAGCCACTCGACGCTCAGACCGCCGGGCTCGGTGTCCTGCAGCGACCCGTCGGGGCCGTACTCGATGCCCGCGGTGGACATCGCCAGGCCCGCGCCGAGATCGGTCTGCAGATCGCGGAGGAGCTCAGGGGTGATCGCGCCGTTCCCGGCGGGCCCGATGGGCTGGATGAGGGTCCCGACGCGGGCCAGCAGATCAACGGTCCCGTCGGCGCCGAGCGTGGAGAAGAACCTGGTGGCAAAGACGCCGTTGGCGGACTCCTTGTCCCAGATCGCGGCGAGTCGGGCGACGCGCTGTTGAAGTGCCGGGTCGGTCGCGGTCGGCTGTTGCAGTCCGTCGATCTGCGTCGCAAGCGTGACCGCTTCGGTGACCTCCCGCTGGATTCTCAGCATGCTCAGGCTGCTCACCGAGATGCCGCCCTGCGAAAGGAGAACGCTACCCGGATCCGCGAGGGTGCTGCTGCGCGATCGGCCGCCGGGATGCCACGCCGAAGCGAGCGCGTCGGCGCAGGACTGCGTCGAGGTGTTCGCCTGGTGGACCAGCTGCTGATACTCCTCGGCGACGGATTGGTGCGCAGCGGTCGCTACCTTGCCCGCGTCTTCCGCCGATTGCCGGAGCAGCCCACTCATCGGGTCGGTGCGGTCGGCCAGCTCGTCGAACTTGACCTGCGCGGCCGCGATGGCGTGTTCGGCCCGCAGAGAACGGATCCGCAGCTCGTCGACGTCCGTCCTGATCCGGGTCAACGTGCCGCGGTGGGTCAGCACCGCCGCCTGTGCCGCGTCCAGTCCGGAGCGGACCACCGGCAGCCCGGTGGCCAGCGCGCCGATATCCGCGTCCGCCAGCTCGGCCGCCTGGGTCGTCCAGGCCTGGCGCAGCGCCTGACGGGACAGCTGGATCGACTGCGTCAGACGGTCAACCCTGGCAGCGGCCAGATCGAGCTGGTCTGCGGCCGCGACGAGCGCCGCCGGATCGTCGCCGGGGTAGTCGAACCGGGTGGTGGCCGCGGCGAGAGTCATCGGACGGTCATCAAGCTCATCAGGCGATCATCAGATCGCGTCGCTGGGCGTGAAGTAGCCGGCGACGTTGTTGTCCACCAGCACGGCAAGCCGGGCCGCGGAGGTCACCTGGGCAGCGAGGGCGTCCAGCTCGTTCGCCACGGTCCGGAATCCGTCGCCGTACGCGCGGCCGAGCCCGATCAAAGCTGCTCGAACACCGATGCCGATCTCCGGATCACCCAGTGTGCTGCCGGCGACCCTCATCAGGTCGGCGGTGAACCTGGCCTCGCGGGCGTCGTTCCCCAGCTGCTCCGAGGCCGACTCCAGCCGGCTGGGGGACAGCTCCAGCTGATCCGCCGACGACATCCGACTCCTCCCGCGACCGCCGCGCCCACCTGCAGGCCGTGATGCGCGCCGACGGTATCAGAGCAGCGGCGCCGATTCGCAGATCGCGATCTGGCCTGTGGACAACTCCGCACGGACGTCTCCGTCGTCGCAGCTGAGCGCTGCCGCGAGGAGCCGAACCGGGGCCTGATCCATGATCACGATGACGGCGAGAGTCCTCACCTCAGATGGGTTCCTGTCGATTCAGACAATTCATGCCAAGGCATCGACGCACTCGACTCGCATCCGCTGGACAGCGAGGGTGGGCCATGCCCCGCCTCCGGATCGCCACAGTCCTCGTCCTCACCGGGTGCCTGGCGTTGGCCGCGCCCGCCGCGGCGACTGCGTCCGCCGCCGGGTCACCGCCCGCCGCCGGATCACCGCCCGCCGCCGGGTCAACGCCCGCCGGCAGCCCGGGATCGCCGGGGGTCGGCGACCCGTTCTTCCCGTTCGGCGGGAACGGCGGCTACGACGTGCGGCACTACCACCTGGATCTGACCTGGCAGCCCGACAGCAAGCTGGTCACCGGCTCCGAGACGATCCTGGCGACGGCGACCCAGGCGCTGAGCAGCTTCGATCTCGACCTCCGCGGCTTTCACGGTCAAGGGCGTGCGGGTGAACGGCGCCTCCGCCTTCTTCACCCGCCCTGCCCAGGACAACACCGAACCGGCGCAGGAACTGACGATCACCCCGGAACGACCGCTTCGCCAACATGTTCCGTTCATCGTGCAGATCGAGTACGCCGGCACGCCCGAGGTGATCACCGATCCCGACGGCTCCATTGAGGGGTGGGTGCCGACCGATGACGGGGCCTTCGTGGTGGGGGAGCCGCAGGGCGCACCCGGCTGGTTCGCCGCCAACGACACCCCGACCGACAAGGCCACCTACGACGTGCAGCTCACCGTGCCCGACCGGCTCACCGCCGTCGGCAACGGCGCGCTGATCTCGCAGCGCAGCAAGAACGGCTGGACCACGTTCCACTGGTTCGAGCGATACCCGATGGCCTCCTACCTGGCGACCATCACCTTCGGGGTATTCGAGGTCAAGCGCGGCCGGACGCCCGGCGGGATCCCCACCTACGTGGCCGTCGATCCGAAGCAGGACGATGCGTGGACGGTTCTGGCCAAGCTGCCGGAGATCGTCGACTACTTCTCCGGGCTCTACGGCCGCTATCCGTTCGAGACCGTGGGGGCGATCGTCGACAACGCCCCCAAAGTCGGGTACGCGCTGGAGACCCAGACCAAGCCGGTCTTCGACAGCGCGCCGGACGAGGCGACACTCGCCCACGAGATCGCCCACCAGTGGTTCGGCGACGCCGTCACCCTGACCCAGTGGCCGGACATCTGGCTGCACGAGGGTTTCGCGACGCTGTCGGAATGGCTGTGGGCCGAGCACGCCGGCGGGCAATCGGCGCACGACGAGTTCACGGCCCTGCTGGCGCGGCCCGCCACCGACCGCCTGTGGAACCCACCGCCCGCCAATCCCGGTGACCCGGCCAAGCTGTTCGGGTCCCCGGTCTACAACCGCGGCGCGATGACCCTGCAGGCGCTTCGGGAGAAGATCGGTGACGACAAGTTCTTCACCATCCTGCGGACCTGGTACCGCGACCACCGCTACGGCAACGTCACTACGGCCGATTTCATCGCGCTGAGCGAGAAGGTCAGCGGCGCCGATCTCGACACGTTTTCACCACATGGCTCTACACCGCGGGCAAGCCCACCGCCTGGTAGCGAGCGCCCCAACGGCGCGGATCAACATCGCCGGCGCGGCCGAACGTCGCGGTTATGGGACTGGAGTGACGCGAGTCAAACCGGTTGAGCCGCGCGAGTCCGGGAGTACGGTCCGGCCGCACGTCTGGTGCCCGTCGACCGGGCCGCGATGTCGGTCCTGAGCCAGGTGGACAGGCCGACCCGGACGACGCCCGCCGCCTGCCGTGAAAGGCTGAGCCGGTGACCATCGCCGACCTCGTCCCCGCCTGGGAGAACGAGGGCACCTGGAGTGCGCGGCTCCGGGTCCCCGGCGAACCCGGGGGCGTGCAGCCGGACGGCACCGTCACCACACCCCCGGACCCTGGCACCCTGTTCGACACGTTCTCCGCTTGGGCGACCGAACGCGGCTTCACCCTGTACCCGCACCAGGAGGAGTCGCTGCTGGAGATCGTCTCCGACGCCAATGTCATCGTCGGCACCCCCACCGGCTCAGGCAAGAGCCTGATCGCCACCGCGGCGTTGTTCGCCGGACTGGCCACCGGGCGGCGGGCTTACTACACGGCGCCGATCAAGGCGCTGGTGTCGGAGAAGTTCTTCGACCTGGTGGAGATCTTCGGCCCGGCAGCGGTCGGGATGATCACCGGCGACTCCGCCGTCAACGCCGACGCCCCGATCATCTGCTGCACCGCCGAGATCCTCGCCGGTATCGCGCTGCGGGAGGGCATCGACGCCGACGCGGGCATCGTGGTGATGGACGAGTTCCACTACTACGGCGACCCGCAGCGCGGCTGGGCCTGGCAGGTCCCGCTGCTGGAGCTGACCCGGGCGCAGTTCGTGCTGATGTCCGCGACCCTGGGCGACGTCCGGTTCTTCGCCGACGACCTGACCAAGCGCACCGGCCGCCCGACCGCGGTGATGACCGGGGTGCAACGCCCTGTCCCACTGCACTTCTCGTACACCCTGGTGCCGCTGACCGAAACTCTGCAGGACCTGCTGGCGACCAATCGCGCGCCGGTCTACATCGTGCACTTCACCCAGGCCGCCGCCCTGGAGCGCGCCCAGGCGCTGGCCAGCCTGACCGTCGCGACCCGCGCCGAACGTGACGAGATCACCGACACCATCGGCGATTTCCGCTTCTCGCCGGGCTTCGGCCGGACACTGTCGCGGCTGGTGCGGCACGGCATCGGCGTGCACCACGCGGGAATGCTGCCCAAGTACCGGCGGCTGGTCGAGAAGCTTGCCCAGTCGGGGCTTCTCAAGGTGATCTGCGGGACGGACACCCTCGGCGTCGGCATCAACGTGCCGATCCGGACGGTGCTGCTGACCGCGCTGAGCAAGTACGACGGCCGGCGCACCCGGCTGCTGTCCGCCCGGGAATTCCATCAGGTCGCGGGCCGCGCCGGGCGGGCGGGTTTCGACGTCGCCGGCGACGTGGTGGTGCTCGCTCCCGAGCACGTCATCGAGAACCAGCGCGCCGTCGCCAAGGCCGGTGACGACCCGGCGAAGAAGCGAAAGGTCATCCGGCGCAAGCCACCCGAGGGCTTCGTGAACTGGACCGAGACGACCTTCGACAAGCTGGTCGTCGCCGAACCCGAGCCGCTGACCTCCCATTTCCGGATGTCCCACGCCATGGTGCTGGGAGTGATCTCGCGGCCCGGCGACGCCTTCGTCGCCATGCGACGGCTGATCGAGGAGAGTCACGAACCGCGGAACCGGCAGCTGAGGCACGCCCTCCGGGCGATCGCGATCACCCGCGCGCTGCTGGCCGCCGGGGTCGTCGAACGCCTCGACGAACCGGACGAAACCGGTCGCCGGTACCGGCTCACCGCCGACCTGCAGCTGGATTTCGCGCTCGACCAGCCGCTCTCGCCGCTCGCGCTCGCCGCCCTGGACATCCTGGATCGCGAGTCGGAAACCTATGCGCTGGACGTGGTCTCGCTCATCGAGGCCACCCTGGAGGGCCCGCGCCCGGTGCTGTACGCGCAGCGCCACCAGGCGCGTGGCGATGCGATAGGCGCGATGAAGGCCGAGGGCATCGAGTACGAGGAACGCATGGAACTGCTGGAGGACATCGACTACCCCAAGCCGCTGGCGGACCTGATCGAGGTCGCGTACGAGTCGTACCGCAAGGGACACCCGTGGATCGCCGAGTACACCCCTGAACCCAAATCTGTCGTCCGGGACATGTACCAGCGGGCGATGACGTTCTCCGAATACGTGGCGTTCTACGGCCTGACCAGGTCGGAAGGTGTGGTGCTGCGGTATTTTGCGGACGCCTACCGGGCGATGCGCCGGACCGTCCCGCAGGATGCCAGGACCGAGGACCTGAACGATCTGATCTCCTGGCTGGGCGAGCTCGTCCGCGGCGTGGATTCCAGCCTGCTGGACGAGTGGGAGGCGCTGGCACATCCGGACGCCGACGAGTTGACGATCACCGACGGCGTCGTACGGCCGCCGACGGCGCGGGCCGGCGAGCGCGGGATCACCGCGAACGAACGCGGTTTCACCGTCATGGTCCGCAACGGCTTGTTCCGGCGGGTGGAACTGCTCGCGCACCGCAGGTACGCCGCATTGGCCGACATGCACCTCGGGACCGGCTGGAACGAGCAGCGCTGGGCCGAGGCGATGCAGCCGTACTGGCACGAGTACGACGATCTGGGCATCGGTCCCGCGGCCCGCGCCGCCGATCTCGCGATGATCACCCGATCCGCCGACACCTGGCGTGTCCGGCAGGTTTTCGACGATCCGGCGGGTGATCGCGACTGGGGGATCAGCGCGGACATCGACCTGGCAGCGTCCGACGACGCCGGCGAACCGGTGATCGCGATCGTCGACGTCGGGCCGCTGACCGGCGACTGACGGCCCGCCATCGCAGCGGTGACGGGCTGGCGGCTCCGAGGATCCCCGACGATGGCAGGCTGGGCACCATGACCGAGCCCGGACCCGCGCCCCGCTGGCGGGCGCTGGAAATCGGTCCCGGCGGTCTGCCGGCCGACCAGGTGCGGCCGATCGGGCGCGGGCGGGGACCGGAGCAGCCCGTTGTCCACCTGCCGCTGCCGCCGTTGTACCCGCACCAGCGTCGAGTGACCACTTTCGGCCCCCTCCGGGCGGGTCGAGGGACCGAAAGTGGTCACTCGACAGCTCCCCCGCACGACGACTGGCCGGGCGAGCAGTCCCCGTCACCCCCACGCGCGGCGCTGGGTTCTTTCGACGACGTACAGCGGCGCCCGTCGCGGCGGGCCGGGCTGGTCGTGTTGGCCGTCGTCGCCGCCGTCGCAGTGGTCACGGGCCTGGCGCTCTGGTCGAACTCGGCGCGGCCGTTGGGTGGTTCCGGTGACCTCGCTGCCGGCGACTGCTTGAGCTCCCGGGGCGGACTGTCGGTCATCCCGGTCGATTGCGGGTCCGCCGAGGTCGATTTCCAGGTGGTGGCCCGCTACGAGGACACCACCAACTCCTCGCGCTGCGCTGCGGTGTCCTCCGATGTCGTGCTCGTCACCCGCGACTCCGCGGTGCTGTGCCTGAACTATGTCGCTGCCGTCGGCGACTGCCTGTACGCGGGGTCGTCGGGCAGTCAGGTCGGCAAGGTGACGTGCCGCATCGCCAGCGGGGGTTCGACGTCAGGGCTCTACCGGGTGCTGGCCGTGCTGCCGAACACCATCAACGACAGAAACTGCCCGCAGGGCACGGTGCACACCCTGGTGCACCCGACGTCACCCGAGGTGCTCTGCCTGGGCCGGCCATGAGCGGCCACGACCCGGACGACCAGTCCGCACCCCGGCGCCCACCCGCGAGGGCCGGCCCGATCACCCAGGGCGCCGCGACTTCGGCAACCGGCTCACCACGTCGTCGTACGAAGCGTCGATGGCCTCCCGCAACTCGTCGTCGGGCACCGCCCCACCGACAACGAAGGTGTTCCAGCCGTACCGGCCGATATACGCGGTCACAGTCACGTCGTCGGGATAGTGCTCTCGCCACTCCCGCGCGTCCTCCACGGACCGCCCGCACTTCAGTCCGATGGTGATGCCGTCGTCGGATCCGAGGAAGGCAAAGATCTTGTCGCTGACCTTCGCGACGTGGTCACCGGGGTTGAGGAACAACGGAACAGCCGTTAGCGGTGAGATCGATCTTGAGCGCGGCCGCTGCGGCGAGTATTGGCCCGTTGCCGCGGCCGCGGCCTATACTGGTCTTGCCCGCGGCACTAGCTGCGAGGAAGTGAGCCCGAGACCCGTCCGGACGGACGCGGCGCTCGGGCTTCGCGCTTTCTGGGATCAGACGGTGCGGACGGTGGTCAGGATCGGACTGATCCGCCGGCGCCACTCGCCGGAGCGGACCCAGCTCCATGCCACGATGTCCGGCAGAGCAAGAAGCAGCTCGTCGTAGGCGCGCTGGTGGCGATACTCGAGCCGGTCAGCAATGCCGGCCTGGCGTACGAGCTGGAATAGGTCGTGGCGGTCGGCTCGCACGACGGAGTCGTCCTGCTCGATCACGAGCCGAGTATCGCTGTCGCGGGCGGCGACGTCCTCGACGAGGGCAGTGAGGCATGCGGTGCGGGCTGCCAGATCGGTCCGGTAGCGACGCGCGGCGTCGTAGACGGTGGCCTGGACCTGCATTGTGGCCAGAGCCGAGACGATGACCCGCCGACGGCGCGCCTGCTCGTGCTTCATGTGGATCCGCCGCTGACCTGGCAGCACGAGAGCACGCACGGTCTTACGGATGGCCTCGGTGTCGCTGACTGTCACGGCGGCGATGACATAGCCCGCCCGTTGGGTCTCGTCGACGAAGATGTGGCTACTCACGCGCGCCGAGCTCGCACCGGCTTGGGCTGTCCAGCCCGCTGGACGGCGCGGTACACGGTGGAGCGGGCGACGGAGAACAGCTCGGCGAGCTCGGCGCTGGTGTGCGTCCCCGCGCGCCAGAGTTCGACAAGGTGCGCCTCCTGGGCGGGCTTGAGTTTGGGCTGCTTGCCGCGCAGCCGGCCCTTGGCCTTGGCGACCTTCATGCCCTCCCTCGTCCGCATCCTGATCAAGTCCGATTCGAATTCAGCGATCATCCCGAGGACGTTGTACAGCAGCCGCCCGACCGG
>Ga0209584_10000476_pt1 | contig 12455 bp, 8 predicted proteins | sample NGEPerD_FD_184507 | JGI IMG/M metagenome (GOLD analysis project Ga0209584, IMG submission 184507) | Arctic peat soil microbial communities from the Barrow Environmental Observatory site, Barrow, Alaska, USA - NGEE PermafrostAB12-D... | ecosystem: Environmental > Terrestrial > Soil > Wetlands >...
TAGGCGAAGGGTTGCCCGGGTCGACGTGAGTCTGGCATCCCGCAAGGATCAGTACGGCGGTTACTAGTGTGGCGGCGACTCGCATTTCGAACCTCGTGGCATAAGGGCTTCGGGCTCCACCTGCGTAAGCCGTGCCGAGAGGGGCATTTAGGGCGCGATTGACCCTGTTTACGGGCGTCGCGGAGCGATAAGTTAGCCATCTTCCCCCCCAGGAAACGTTCGATCGCTGCCACGCATCGCTACCCCGATAGCAACGTCTTCTACCGGAAGCTGACCCGCGATTTCCCCGCGATCGTGCGGGGCGAAGGGTGCTACCTGTGGGACGAGCACGGCCATCGCTACCTCGATGGCTGCGGCGGCGCATTCGTCGCGAACATCGGGCATGGCGTGCGCGAGATCGCGACTGCGATGGCGGAGCAGGCGTCGCGCATTGCCTACGTCAACGGAACCGCCTTCACCAACGAGCCCGTCGAGGCGCTCGCGAGCGAGCTCGCGGCGCTCGTGCCGGGCGACCTCGACTACATCTATTTTCTCTCGAGCGGCTCCGAGGCTGTCGAGGCCGCGCTCAAGCTCGCGCGGCAGTTTTGGGTGGAAAGCGGCCGGCCGGAGAAGCAGGAGATCATCTCCCTCACTCCCGGCTATCACGGCAACACGCTGCTCGCGCTCTCCGCGTCGGCGCGCCCGCACTACGCGACGTACTTTCGCGAGTGGATCGTCGACGTGCATCGGGTGCCGGCGCCGGTCGCGTACCGGTGCGCGTGTCGCGGCGCCGATGCGTCGTGCGCGGTGTGCTCGGGCACGGCGCTCGAGACAAAGATTCTCGAGATCGGCGCGGATCGCGTCGCGGCATTCATCGCGGAGCCGGTTGGTGGATCGTCGACGGGCGCCTCTGTTCCCCGCGCGGACTACTGGCCCACGATCCGTACGATCTGCGATCGCCACGACGTGCTCTTCATCGCCGATGAGGTCGCCTGCGGCGCGGGGCGCACGGGGACGTGGTCGGCGCTCGAGCCATACGGCGCGACGCCGGATATCATGACTCTCGGGAAAGGGATCGCGGGCGGCTACGTGCCGCTCTCGGCCGTCGCGGCCCCGCGTCGCATCGTGGACGTGCTCGCGCGTGGCTCCGGCTCGCTGATGCACGCGCAAACGTTCTCGCACCACCCCGTGCTGTGCGCGGCGGGGCTGGCGACGGTGCGCTACCTGCGCGAGCACGCGCTGGTGGCGCGCGCGGCCGAGATGGGACGCGTCTTTCATGAGCGGCTGCGCGCGCTGCTCGAGCTGCCGCACGTCGGCGACGTGCGCGGGCGCGGAATGCTCGCCGGCATCGAGCTCGTGCTCGATCGAGACACGCGCGCGCCATTTCCGCGAAGCGCGAAGATCGCCGAGCGGCTCACGGAGGCGGCGCAGCGCGCGGGGCTCGTGGTGTGGCCGAACACGGGCCACGTAAACGGCGTCGATGGCGACATCATCATGCTTGCTCCGCCATTCGTCATCGAGCCCGCGCAGATCGACGAATTGGTGACACTGTTCCGGGTTGCCTACGACGATTCCGTCGCCGGCGCGCTGGCGACGACCTGATTCCCACTCCGAGCGATATGACCGCAGCGATACTGCCGAAGATCACGTACACCTCGACCAACGTCGACCTCGACCAGTTCCACACGCTATTCGATGAGGCGCTCGTGCGCGTGCGCGGCGCGAGCGGCAAGGAGTACCCGATGTACATCGACGGCAAGGCGGTGACGACAACGGCCGAGCAGATCGTCGATACGTCGCCGATCGATACGTCGCGGGTGCTCGGGAGCTTCCACACGGCGCGCCCGGAGCACATCGATCTCGCGGTGAAGGCGGCGCGCGCGGCGGCCAAGGGGTGGGCGGCGCGCAGCGCGGAGGAGCGCATAGCGCCGCTGAGGCGCGCGGCCGAGCTCATTCGCGAGCGCAAGTTCGAGCTCGCCGCGATCATGAGCGTCGAGGTGGGAAAGAGCCGGCTCGAGGCGATGGGCGACGCGGAGGAATCCGCGGACCTCATCGACTACTACTGCCAGCAGCTGCTCGATGCGCACGGCTTCGTCCGCGAGATGGCGAAGATGACGCCGATCGAGCACAACGTCGACGTGCTGCGCCCGTTCGGCGTCTTCGCGTGCATCGCGCCTTTCAACTTTCCGCTCGCGCTCTCGGCCGGGATGTCGTCAGCGGCGCTCGTCGCCGGCAACACGATCGTGTACAAGCCCGCGGAAGAGACGCCGTGGACGGGACTCAAGCTGTACGAGATCTATCGCGACGCGGGAATTCCCGCCGGCACGTTCAATCTCATTCAGGGGCACGGGCATCTCATCGGCGACGCGATCTGGCGGCATCCGGGCGTCGACGGCGTGGTGTTCACGGGGTCGAAGGAAGTGGGAATGCGCATCTTCGCGGAGTTCAGTGCGAAGTGGGCTCGCCCCTGTCTCCTCGAGCTCGGCGGGAAGAACGCCGCGATCGTGATGGAGAGCGCCGACATCGACATGGCGGCAGAGGGCGTGATGAAGTCGGCGTTCGGCCTGCAGAATCAGAAGTGCTCGGCGACCTCGCGCGTGTACGTGCACAAGTCGGTGGCGAAGGCGTTCACGGATGCCTTGATCGCGAAGAGCGAGAAGCTCGTGATCGGCGATCCGTCGGCGCGCGATGTGTATTTCGGGCCGGTGATCAACGAGCGATCGGTGATTCGCTACGAGCGCGCGGTTGCGCAGGCGAAAACAGAGGGCAAGGTCATCATGGGTGGCACGCGCCTGACGCGCGGAGCGCAGGCGAAGGGGCACTATGTTTCGCCAGCGATCGCGATGCTGCCGCTCGACAGTACGCTCTTTCGCACGGAGCTCTTCGCGCCGCTGCTCGTGATCGGCGAGGTCGACTCCTTCGAGCAGGCGATCACCGAGAGCAATCGCACCGAGTACGGGCTCACGGCGGGGATCTACAGCGGCAGCGACGCGGAGGTCGCGCGCTTCTTCGACGAGATCGAAGCGGGCGTCTGCTACGCCAACAAGCGCACAGGTGCCACGACGGGCGCGTGGCCCGGTGCGCAGGCGTTCACCGGGTGGAAGGGATCGGGATCGAGCGGGAAGGGAGGATGCGGGCCGTACTACGTAATGCAGTTCATGCGCGAGCAGAGTCGCACGACCATCCACACATCGGTGTAATGTCATGACCGCCACTATCCGTTCCACCGCCGCGCCGTCCGCCGCGCGCAGCTATCCGCACATCGTCACGCCCGTGCCGGGTCCGAACGCCCGCCGCATCGTTGCGCAGGACGAAGCGTTCGCCTCTCCGTGCTACATCAAGGAGTATCCGCTGGTCATCGCGCGCGGCGAGAAGGCGATGGTGGAGGATGTGGATGGCAATCGCTTCCTCGACTTCATGGCGGGGATCGCGGTGGCGTCGACGGGTTACGGGCACCCGAAGGTGATTGCGGCGATCAAGGCGCAGGCGGACAAGTTCCTGCACATCTGCGGCTCCGATTTCTACTTCGAGGGGCTCGCTGATCTCTTCGAGCGGCTCGCGAAGCTCGCCCCTGGCCCGAGCAAGAAGCGCGTGTTCCTCTCGAACTCCGGCGCAGAGGCAGTCGACGGCGCGATCAAGCTCGCGCGCAACTCGACGCGGCGCGCGGGGCTGATCGCGTTCAAGGGCGCGTTTCACGGGCGCACGTACGGCGCGATGAGCCTGACGTCGAGCAAGGTGAAGCAGCACGCCGGCTTCGGCCCGCTGCTCGCCGAGGTCTACCATGTTCAGTACGCGAACCCGTATCGCTGCGAGTGCGGGCAGGCGCACGCGGATTGCCACATCCACAGCATCGGTGCGATCGAGGAGCTGTTCGCGCGCCAGGTGGATCCGCGCGACGTCGCCGCGATCTTCGTCGAGCCGATTCAGGGCGAGGGCGGCTACATCGTGCCGCCGCCGCAATTTCTCCCCGCGCTGCGCGCGCTCTGCGACAAGCACGGGATTCTCCTCGTGTGCGATGAGATCCAGTGCGGTGTGGGCCGCACGGGGAAGATGTGGGCAACGGAGTTCGCCGGAATCGAGCCCGACATTCTCCTCACCGCCAAGGGGCTCGCCTCCGGCATGCCGCTCGGAGCTATCATCGCGAAGGAGTCGATCACGAAGTGGGAGAACGGCGCGCATGGGTCGACGTTCGGCGGCAATCCCGTGGCCGTCGCCGCTGCGATGGCGACGCTCGACGTTGTCGAGCAGGAGCTGATGCCGAAGATACCGGCGCTGGGCGAGAAGCTGATCGGTGCGATGCGCGACCTGCAGAAGAAGCATCCGTCGATCGGCGATGTGCGCGGCAAGGGGCTCATGATCGGCGTCGAGTTCGTGAAGGATCGCGCGACGCGCGAGCCTGCGCCCGAGCTCGCGCACGCGCTCGTCGAGAAGGCGTTCGAGGAGGGGCTACTCCTGCTGACGTGCGGCAAGAGCGTGCTGCGTCTCGCGCCGCCGCTCGTGATCGACGAGCAGGACATCGACATCGCTGTTGCGATCATCGATCGCGCGCTGACATCGCTGACGTGAGCGGTGTCGCGCCCATGGCGACTATGGCGTCGGGGGCGTCGGGAACGTCCAAGGTCGTGTCGATGCGCGACGCGATCGCGCGTTTCGTGCACGACGGTGACACGGTCGTCATCGAGGGCTTCACGCATCTGATCTGCTTCGCGGCCGGGCACGAAATCATTCGGCAGAAGCGCCGCGATCTCGTGCTGTGCCGGCTCACTCCCGACATCATCTACGATCAGATGATCGCTGCAGGGTGCGCACGGAAGCTCGTCTTCTCATGGGCCGGGAATCCGGGCGTTGGCTCGTTGCACGCCTTTCGCCGAGCGGTGGAGGCCGGAAATCCGCCGCTCGAGATCGAGGAGTATTCGCACTTCGGGATGGTCGCGCGCTTCGCCGCCGGCGCGGCGCATCTCCCCTTCTGGCCGCTGCGCGACTACAACGGCACCGACATCCCTGCGTCGAACCCCCGAATCTTGCAGGTGACGTGTCCGTTCACGGGCGAGAAGCTCGCCGCGGTGCCCGCGCTCAATCCCGACGTGACGATCGTTCACGCACAGCGCGCGGACGCCGAGGGGAATGCGCAGATCTGGGGGTTGCTCGGCGTGCAGAAGGAAGCGGCGTTCGCGTCGAAGCGCGTGATCGTCGTCGTGGAGGAGCTGGTGGAGACGAGCGTCGTGCGCGCGGATCCGAATCGCACGCTGATTCCCGGAATGATCGTGGATGCGGTGGTGGTCGAGCCGTGGGGCGCGCACCCGTCGTATTCGCAGGGACACTACGATCGCGACAACGAGTTCTACCTCGCGTGGGAGAACGTGTCGCGGGACGAGAGGTCGTTGCGGCGGTACCTCGACGAATTCGTACACGGCGTGGAGGATCGCGCCGGCTATCTCGCGAAGCATCCCGGACTCACCGAGCGGCTCGCCGCGCGCGCGATGATGTGCGAGGGAGTGAACTACGGCTACTGAGATGAAGTATTCGGCCGAGGAGATGATGACGGTCGTCGCGGCGCGCGAGCTGCGCGATGGCGAGATTGTTTTCGTGGGGATCGGGCTGCCGAATCTCGCGTGCAATCTCGCCCGCGCGACGCACGCGCCCGCGCTCGTGCTCATCTACGAGTCGGGCGCGGTGGGTGCGGTGCCCGCGCGGCTGCCGGTGTCGATCGGCGATCCGTCGCTCGTGACGGGATCGCTGATGACCACGGGAATGGCCGACATCTTCCAGCTCTTTCTGCAGGGAGGACGGATCGAGGTCGGCTTCCTCGGGGGCGCGCAGATCGACAAGTACGGGAACATCAATACGACCGTCGTCGGCGACTATGCGAAGCCGAAGGTGCGGCTCCCCGGGAGCGGTGGCGCGGCGGAGATCGCGACGCACGCGAAGCGCACGATCATCATCTCGAGGCTGAGCACGCGCGCCTTTCCGGAGGCGGTGGACTTCATCACGAGCCCCGGCAATCGCGGAAAGGGGAAATCGCGGAAGGAGTGGGGGATGCCCGGTGCGGGGCCGGTGAAGGTGATCACGGATCGCGGCGTGCTATGCGCATCGGATGTGGATGGCGAGATGGAGCTTGCCGCGCTCTACCCTGGAGTGGTGACGGAGGATGTGACATCGCGTGTGGGATGGAGGCTTCGCGTGCGCGAATCGCTGGAATCGATCGCGCCGCCGACGGCGGAGGAGCTGCGGTTGCTGCGCGACGTGCTCGATCCGGGAAAGCTGTATCTCAAGGGAAGCTGAATGGTTTCCGGGGCGGTGAAGTCGTATTGGCGTGCGAGCCGGGCGCCGCGCTACAGCTTCACCTTCGCGCTGCCGCTGCTCGCGCTCTACGAGCTCTTCGCTGCGATCCTTCCGCCGGGCGAGACGCACGGGGTGCGCAACGGAGCGGACGTCATTCTCAAGTCGGTGTTCTACGCGGCGCTCGGTAAGTGGGGGCCGCTGGCGTTCGGCGCGCTGCTCGTCGGGATCTTTCTGTGGGGCGCGTTGCGCGACGCGCGTGCGACCGGCGAGCCGCTGCGCGCGTCGTACTTCCTCTGCATGCTCGGCGAATCGGTAGGCCTCGCGCTGGTGTTCGGCGTCGTCGTCGGACTGATCACCGCACGGCTGCTCGGCACGCTGCACATGCTCTCGCTGGCACCGATGCAGCAGCTCGACGCGCCGACCAAGCTGATGGTCTCGCTCGGCGCGGGGTTGTACGAGGAGCTGCTCTTTCGCGTGATACTCGTGTCGGGGCTGGCGACGTTCGGGCGTGTGATCTGCGGGATGACGCCGCGCGTTGCAGGCGGCTTCGCGGTGGTGCTGGGAGCCGTGATTTTCTCGGCGTTTCATTACGTGGGCGCGTACGGCGACGTGTTCACCGTGCAGTCGTTCACCTTCCGGATGATCGCGGGGCTGTTCTTCAGCGCGCTGTATCTGCTGCGCGGCTTTGGCATCGTGGCGTGGACGCATGCGCTGTACGATGTCTTTCTGATCTTTGCGTGAAGATTGAGACCGCTCTAGATAAAGGCCTTTCGCGTGCCGGTCCACCAACTCACACTTGTGATTCGGAACGGCTTGTCTGAACGAAGCGTGAGTCGCGAATAGTCGCTGCTTCTCGGATATTGATCCCAGAAACAAACTAAGCCAGTTTCTGGATAATATAGGACGCCGGGGCCATTCTCTCTTCGGGTCACCGTGTCCTTCGGATTATTGGGATTTACGATTGTATCGCGGTGCACGCCAAGTCGCTCCGCGATCCCCGAGCTGTTAATCAGATCGATTGAGATGTGCACACCGCCTAGCCCCGGAACGAGCATTGAATCGCCTTTCGTCGTCAATTCTTTTACCTCCGATGCCATACAAATCTCCAACGTGGGACCGTCAACTCGCGTCGCAGATGGCAGCGTAATGACCAAGGCTGTGGAGTCGAGGGTCGCAATTCCACGCCAGATGATCGTCGCAGGCTAGCTGGCGCAGGACGGAAGGGCCGCAAGGAAGAGAAGAAGCTTTAGTTGCCGCGGGGTTTGCAATTCCATTCCTCAACGATAGAGCGATGTCGTCCTACAGTAGTTGCACTCTTCCATGAAGCTAGTCTTCGCGTTGGCAAATATTAGTCGGCTGCGTTTGCCGCTTCTTGCCGCTGTGAGCGCCTGCGCAGCGGCCGCACTCCCCGCGCAACGCGAGGCGGTGCTCAAGCAGATCAACGTGCCGCATCCGTACTATTTTCGCGAGATGTACCTGCCGCAGCTCACCACGGGGCCCAGCGGCGCGGCGTGGATGCCGGATGGCGCGGCGCTCGTGTACGCGATGCGCGGTTCGCTCTGGAAGCAGGCACTTGACGCCACCAGCGCAGCGCAGCTCACCGCCGGCGGCGGCTACGACTATCAGCCCGATGTCTCGCCCGACGGAAAATGGGTGGTCTTCGACCGATACGACGGCAACGCTGTCGAGCTCGAGCTGCTCGAGCTCGCGACCGGGAAGATCACGTCACTCACGGCAAATCATGCGGTGAATCTCGAGCCGCGCTGGTCGCCGGACGGGAAGCGGATCGCGTTCGTGAGCACGTCGTTCGAGGGCCGGTGGCACGTGTACACGATGAACATGCGCGACGGGCGCGGTGACGAGCCGAAGCGCATCACCACCGATCGTGACAGCAAGCTTCCGCGCTACTACTACAGCGTGTACGATCATTACCTCTCGCCGACGTGGTCGCCGGACGGGAAGGAGCTGATCGTCATCTCGAATCGTGGGGAGATCTGGGGGACGGGCGGATTCTGGCGCATGAGCGCGGAGCCGAGCGACTCGATGCGGATGATCCACTTCGAGGAGACGACGTGGAAGGCGCGACCGGACTGGTCGCCGGATGGCAAGCGCATCGTCTACAGCTCGTACGTCGGAACGCAATTCAATCAGCTCTGGCTGATGACGAGCGATGGCGGTGTGCCGCTCGAGCTCACGTACGGCGCGTTCGACGCGACGAGCCCGCGGTGGTCGCGCGATGCACGGCACATCGCGTACATCTCGAACGAGGGCGGGAACAGTGCGCTCTGGGTGCTCGACATGCCGGGCGCGGCGAAGCGGAAGATCGAGGCGAAGACGTTCACGTACATCGAGCCGGTCGGTACGCTGACCGTGAACGTCTCCGACGAGGCGGGGAAGGCGCTCGACGCGCGCGTCTCGGTGACGGGCGCCGACGGTCGCGGGTGGGCGCCGCGGACGGCGCTGATGCACGCCGACGATTCGTTCGATCGGAGCGAGCGGCACTTCGAGGTGAGCTACTTCCACAGTGCCGGTACGTCCACACTCACCGTGCCCGCCGGCGCGATGACCGTCGAGGTCACGCGCGGGCTCGAGTACGCGGTGGGCACGCAGACGGCGACGGTGAGCGCGAACGGCGCGAAAAGAGTGCACGTCACGATGCACCGGCTTGTGAATCTTCCCGCGCTGGGGTGGTACAGCGGCGATCTCCACGTGCACATGAACTACGGCGGCAACTATCGCACGGTGCCGGCGCAGCTCGCATTCATGGCGCGCGCGGAAGATCTGCACGTGATCGAAGAGCTGATCGTGAACAAGGAGCAGCGCGTTCCCGACATCTCGTACTTCGACAATGGACGCCCAGATCCGGTATCGACTCCGACGACGCTGATCGTGCACGGGCAGGAATTTCACACGAGCTACTGGGGCCACAGCGGGCTGCTCGGCCTCACGAAGAACATCATTCTTCCAGGATACGCGGCTTACGCGAACACACCGGCCGGAAGCCTGTATCCGGCGAATGCCAACGTCTTCGATCTCGGCCATGCGCAGGGCGCGATCACGGGCTACGTGCATCCGTTCGACGAGATGCCGAATCCCGAAGACACCGTGTCGCGTGTGACGAGCGAGCTCCCCGTCGACGTCGCGCTCGGCAAGGTCGACTACATGGAGATCGTCGCCTTCGCCGATCATCGCTCGACGGCCGCGGTGTGGTATCGGCTGCTCAACTGCGGCTTCAGAATTCCCGCGGGCGCGGGCACCGACGCGATGACGAACTACGCGTCGCTCCGCGGGCCGGTGGGAATGAACCGCGTGTACGTGCATTCGGGCACCAAGCTCGATCACGCGAGCTGGATGCGCGCCATCAAGGCAGGGAAGACGTTCGCGACGAATGGGCCGCTCCTCTCTCTCACGGCCGATGGGAAGGAGCCCGGAAACGAGATCGCCTTCACCCTCGGCACGCACACGATGACCGTGCGCGCAACGATGCACTCGATCGTGGCGGTCGAGCATCTCGAGCTCGTGCAGAACGGAAAGGTCGTCGCTACGATTCCGATGTCTGCCGATCACAAGAGCGCGGCGGCGACGGTGCGCGTGCCCGTCGACAAGAGCGGCTGGATCACGCTGCGCGCGTGGAGCGAGCACGCGTCGCCGCCAATCCTGGACATTTATCCCTTCGCGACGACCAGCCCCGTCTATCTCACGGTCGCGGGCATTCCGCCGCGCTCACCGGACGATGCTCGCTTCTTCATTGACTGGGTCGACCGTCTGCGCGAGGGCGCGGAGCGGCACCAGGGGTGGAATAACGCCGAGGAAAAGGCGTCGGTGCTCGACCTGATTTCTCGCGCACGCGCCGAGTTCGAAAAGCGCGCGCTCGAGATCGCCGTCTCGCGCTAGCTCACGCCGGGGGTGGCGTAGACACGTCCCGGTCGCGCACGCCGCTGCCCGGATGGCACGACGCGACGTGAGCCTCGTATCGCGCTGTCGTGACCGATCGCGCGCAGCGGGGACAGCGTCGGCAGCACTCGAGCACGTGCATGACGACGGCGCCGGCGCGATGACACGCGCATCGGCATTCATCAGTGGACTGCTCCTGGAGCATGTCCGCCATGAGCATCTCGTTCGACTAGTGTGAGCCAGCGAGTTCGTTTTTCAATGTGCGATGTGATTTACATCACACACGAGTCTCTTTCGCGGCAGGAGCATGGTTCACATCCACTCAAACCGCAAGTGGAGCGAGCCCAGCCATTGCTCGTGCTATCGTGCGATTTCCTGTGCGATTCCCGTTCGCGCCGACTCGTACGCGCCCTCGAGCACCGCAGCAACATTCGCGATGTCCGCGAGCGAAGGTTCGAGATCGCTGTCATCGATCGCGTCTGCGAATGCGTTGAACAATCCGGCGAACCACGCCGGGTACGCCGACTTGTCGAGCTCCGCGGAAAAATCGAAGGACTCGACCTCGCCGTCGCGCTCGAGGCGCAGCACGCCGCCGATCCAGTCGATCGAGCCGGCGTCGCCGATGAATCGCACGTGCGTCTCGCGATGCCGTGCCGCCCACGTGAGGAACATGACGCCCAGCCGCTCAGGGTACTCGAAGAGCAGATGCGCGCTGTCCTCTACGTCGTAGTCGCGGTGGCGCAGCAGCCCCGTCCATGCGCGCACGCGTGGCGGCACGCCCGCGGTGTCGAGCATCGAGTAGATGAGATGCGTGCCGTGGTCGAGCAGAATTCCGCCACCCGCATCGGCGCGCAGCCCGCGCCACGGCGTCGGGTCGGCGCTCGTGCCGCGATCGGCCATCAGTCGATAAACGTGGAGTTCCGCGAGATGCCACCGCCCGATCGCGCCCTCGGCGAGCCACTTGCGCAGCTGCACCCACACGGGGTTGTAGCGGTACTGATGACAGGGCATCACGACGCGCCCCGATTCGCGCGACGCGTCCGCGATGCGCAGCGCCTCGGCCGTCGTGAGCGCGACGGGCTTCTCGCACAGCACGTGGTAGCCGTGCTCGAGCGCCCAGACCGTGAGATCGAGATGCGATGACGTCGGCGTGCAGATGTCGACGAAATCGACGTTCTCGATGAGACTGAGATCATCGCGTGAGACGAGCTGCGGCACGCCGTCGAGCGGCACGACCGTCGGCGACGCATCGACCGTCGCCACGATCTCGAGCCGATCGCGCGTCGCCGCATCGAACATGAAGCCGGGAATGTGCGAGCCGCGCGCGACGCCGCCGAGGCCGATCACCGCGCCGCGATATTTCCGCGTGCGAGGTGATGCGGCGACCGCGTCCCCACCAGGCGACGCGGTCGTTGCTGCGTGAGTGCTCACCGGGCCAGCGAGTCCGCTGTTTCGCGGAGGATGTCCTCGGTGATCGCGAGCGCTTCCATCGCCAGCTCTTCGCTGATCACGAGCGGCGGGTTGATGCGCACTTCGGGATTGTAGATCATCGACAGGACGCCGCGCGCGAGACACTTGTCGAAGATCTGACGCGTGATCTTCTTGTCGACGAGGGTGTCGGTGCCGGGCTCCACGATGTCGAAGCCGATCATGAGACCGCGACCGCGCGCATCCTTGACGATCGGAATCTCGCGCTCCCACCGCTGAATCTCGGCCAGCATCTTCTCGCCGACCTTGCGCGAGTTCTCGACGAGCCCTTCTTCCTGGATCGTCTCGATCGTGACGCGCGCAGCGGCTGCCGCCATCGGGTTGCCGCCGTAGCTCGACGAGCTGCCGCTCGGATTTGCCCATGGCTTCGCGAACGCCACCTTCTCGCGCACGAGCAGCCCACTCATCGGGAAACCGCCGCCGAAGCCCTTGCCACACGTCATGATATCGGGGACGATCGCGCCTTCGTGCTCGATGCCCCAGAACTTTCCTGTGCGGCCGAAGCCTGTGATCATCTCGTCGGCGATCAGCAGCGCGCCGAGCTCGTCGCACAGCTGGCGCAAGGCCTTCATGAAGCCGCGGCGCGGCACAATGTTCCCCGCCGTACCCTGAATCGGCTCGACGATGATCGCGGCGATGTCGTTCGACGTCTCGAACTGGATCTTCCGCTTGAGGAAGCCGATCGCATCGCAATCGCAGTCGCGATGCGACTTGTCGAAGCCACAGCGGTGCGCGGGATCGTACGGCGAGAGATAGCGGCCCGGAACGAGCGGTCCGAGATCGAACTTGAAGTTGGAGCCGAGGAGGGGAAG
>Ga0209584_10000478_pt1 | contig 12409 bp, 4 predicted proteins | sample NGEPerD_FD_184507 | JGI IMG/M metagenome (GOLD analysis project Ga0209584, IMG submission 184507) | Arctic peat soil microbial communities from the Barrow Environmental Observatory site, Barrow, Alaska, USA - NGEE PermafrostAB12-D... | ecosystem: Environmental > Terrestrial > Soil > Wetlands >...
TTATAGCCACCAGGCGAACAGACCAAAGATCGCCGCGGCGGCCGCGAATGGCCAGGCCACGAAGCCGAGATCGCGGCCGACAATGATGAAGATGACGACGACCCCGATCGCGATCGCCGCGGGAAAAACAAACCAGCCGGCCGTGCCGCGCACCAGCCAGCGCTTGGTGACGAGACCGCCGCCTTCGAGAATGCCGGCGATCATGATCGCGATCGCGGGATAGAGCGGCAGCACGTAATGCGGCAGCTTGGTGATCACCGCTTCGAACACCGCCCAGGACGGGAGCAGCCATGCGAGCAGAAAGCGCGCGCCCGGCTCGTGCCGCGCCTGCCATACCCGCGGCGCGGCCAGACCCGCCAGCACCGAGCCCGGCCAGAACGTCACCCAGAACAACAGGAAGTAGTATCCCGGCGGCGCGCCATGCGATTCCTGTCCGCCGATCACCTTGGCCAGCATGTCCTCGCCGACCGACTGCGCGAGGAAACCGCCGCCGGACTTGGCGATGATCGCGGCGAACCAGGGCAGCACCAGCACAATAAGCCACGCGAAGCCGGCGAGCGGACGCAGCGACCAGATCCAGCGGCCCGAGCGATCGGCAATCGACAGCGCGAGCGCGGCGAGCCCGACGAACATCAGGATCAACGGCCCCTTGATGAGCACGCCGGCCGCCAGCGCGGTCCATAGGATGGCCGGCAGCCGCCAGCCGACGGCCAAGTCCGGCGTGCGTCGGCTCATCAGATATATGCGCGCCATCGCGCCCATCGCCGCCACGCTCGTCAACAGCAGCACGGCGTCGGTCTTGGCGAGCCGCGCCTCGACCCCGAGCAGGACCGAACTCGCCATCATCAGCGCCGCCAGCAGCGCGGTGCGGCGCGCGACAAAGGCGAGCGCGGTCCAGTAGGTCAGCAGCACGGCGCCGATGGCGCCGATGAGCGACGGCAGCCGGTAGAGCCAGATGGTGGTGCGCGCCTGCGGGATGCCGGCCGCCTCGCCCGCTTTCACCGCCGCCGCCTGCAGCCAATAGATGCCGACCGGTTTCTTGTAGCGGACCTCGTCCTGGAAGCGGATGTCGACGTATTGACCGCTTTCCAGCATCTGTTTGGTGGCCTGCGCAAAGCGCGCCTCGTCGCGGTCGACTGGCGGAATCTGGAAAAAGCCCGGCAGGAACGCGATCAGCGAAAAGACGATCAGCAATCCGCAGGCGCGCCGGTGTGAGGCACCGGCATAGTCCAGCACCCCGGCCAGGCCGAGCGTCGGGCGCAGTGATTGCCGCGCATGAGTGGTGGCCGTGCTCATCGGTTGCCCGCTTCAGAAAGGTCCTGAGTCCACAACATTACCCGGACCATAGAGCGAAGCCGCAGGGCTGTCATTTCCAAGCTAGGGCCGTTCTCGGCTATTGCAGCCGGACGCTGACGCTGTCGGTGGCGCCGCGGGCATCCATGACGGTGAGCCGCACGAAGCCCGGGCCATCGGGCGCGAAGAACAAGGTGCGCCGGCCGCCTTGCGCGCTCAGCGGCACGCCATTGACCATGACGGTGAGCGGCGCGGCGCCGCCGGCAATCTTAAGCGCGACCGGCTCCGGGGCCACGCCCTTGGCCAGTTCGATGCGCGCGCCGTCGGGCGGGAACATGATGCGCGGCGGCTCCGATGCGGCGAGGCCGCCATCGGCGCTGAAATGTTGCAGCGGCGGCGGCAATTTGTTGGTGGCGGCAAAGACCGCGCCCTTGGGCGCATGCGCCAACGGCGCCGGCGCGTTGCCACTGCGCGCGAAGGCGTCGAACAGGATCGGCGCCGCGGCGGCGCGCCCGACCAGCCCGGGCACCGGCGCCCCATCCGGCCGCCCGACCCATACTCCCACCGTCATGCGGCCGTCGAAGCCGATCGCCCAGGCGTCGCGATAGCCGTAGGAGGTGCCGGTCTTGAACGCGATGCGTCCGGGTGGCGCATTGTCGGGCGGCGGCGCGCCGATCAGGATATTGCCGACATACCAGGCGGCGACCGGATCGAGCAGCCGGCGCGGATTCTGCGCAACCTCGCCTTCCCGCTCGATCAACGGCACTGCCGAACCAAGCCGCGCCAACCCGGTATAGAGCATCACCAAATCGGACAGCTTGATGCCGACACCGCCGAGGCCCATGGCGAGGCCGGGGGCCTCGCCCTTGGGCAGCACCAGCGCGGCGCCGGTCTGCGTCAGCCGCGCACTCAGGCGATTGACGCCTACCCGGCCTAGCACCGCGATGGCGGGAACGTTGAGCGACATTTGCAGCGCGCGGCGCACCGTCACGGTGCCCTGGAAGGTCAGGTCGAAATTTTCCGGCGTGTAGCTGCCGTAGCGGGCCGGCTTGTCATCGATCAGCGTTTCCGGATGCAGCAAGCCGTCCTCGAAGCCGAGACCGTAAATGAACGGCTTCAAGGTCGAGCCAGGCGAGCGTAGCGCCTGCGTCATATCCACCTGGCCGACGCGGCGCTCGTCGAAATAATCGGCGGAGGCGACGCGCGCGCGCACCTCGCCGCTTTCATTATCCACCGCAAGAATGGCGACCGAAATCTGCGGCCCGAGCGCCTGCGCCCGCTCGCGCGCCAGCTCCTGCAAGGTCTTCTGCAAGCCGGCATCGATGGTGAGCCGGTGAATGCGGCGATCGGGCTCTGCCGCGACCACTTGGTCGGCGGCATGCGGCGCCAGCACCGGCAACGGCTTGCGCTCGCGCGGCACGGTCGCCGATTTCGCGCGCACGATCTCGTCGCGCGGCACCACGCCGGCCGCCGCCGCGCGGTCGAGCACGCGGTCGCGCGCCGCTTGCGCGGCATCCGGAAAGCGATCGGGCCGGCGCAATTCCGGCGATTGCGGCAGCGCGACCAGCAAGGCCGCTTCCGCCAGCGACAGCTTGCGCGGCTCCTTGCCGAAATAGGCGAGCGAAGCAGCACGGACGCCTTCCAGATTGCCGCCATAGGGCGCCAGCGTAAGGTAAAGCGAAAGAATTTCGTTCTTGCTGAGCGCCTGTTCGAGTTCGAGCGCGCGCGTGATCTGGCGCAGCTTGGCGCCGAGGCTGCGATGCTCGCGCGGCTCCAGCAACCTCGCCACCTGCATGGTGATGGTCGAACCGCCGGAGACGATGTGGCCGCTGCTGGTGAATTGGAATGCGGCACGGCCGAGCGCCAGCAGATCGACGCCATGATGCTCGGAAAAGCGTTTGTCCTCATAGGCAAACAGCAGCTTCAGAAAGCGCGGATCGACGTCCTTCTCGGTCGCCGGCAGCCGCCAGCGCCCTTCCGTGGTGGCATAGGCGCGCAGCAGTTTCCCCTCGCGGTCGAGCACCACGTGCGACGTTTCGAGATCCTTGCCGAGCGGCGGCGGCCCCAGCAAATACACCCACGCAGCCCCGGCCAGCGCGGTCAACAAAACCGCGCCGGCAAGGCTCGCCAAGGTGAGACGCCAAGGTTTCATTTTGCCGCCGTAATGTCGATCGTGCCCGTCGCGGTGCGCCCGAAGCGGTCGGGCCGGTACATGTCCTCGACCACCGCCTGCGGCAGCACGTAAGTACCCGGCGACACCGCGCGCACCACATAGGCCACCGTGAACACCGGCCGGGAATCCTGCGCACGGTCGAACGACGCGGTGAAGCGGTCGTCGCGGAATTCGCTGTTCACCGGCTCAGCGGCATCGGCGATCCAGGCGAGCGTTCCGGTTTCGCCCGACGACACCAGCTTCGGATTGTCGATCTCGAAGCCGGCCGGCAGATAGTCGGCGACGATCACGCGGCCGAACTGCGGTTGCGGCTCGGTCATTTTCAGTACCACCACGAAGCGCTGGTTCTGCTTGGCGTTCGTCGGATTGGCCGGCTCGCCGTCGAGCGTGAAATAGTTGCGCTCGATCTTGAAGCCGCGCTCGGCGGCCGGTTCCGGCGTGAGCGGCGAGCCGCTCACCGACACCACCGCCTGCACCGTGCCGGCGCCGCGGTTGCTCACCGCGAGCGGCGCGTCGAGTTCGGCCGCGCGCAGGCTGCGATAGAACGTGCCCTGCCGGGTCTCGCCGTTGACGGCAAGCGAGATGGAGTTGATCTGCTTGGCGAGCGCGCGGGCGGCGAGCACCAGCCAAGCGTCTTCCTGCGTCGAGGTATGGCTAGAGAGCGCGCGCGCAGCGTCGACGCGCATCACCGCGTCGTCGATGGTCTTCTGGGTGGCCTGCCCTTCCGAGGCGAGCGTCACCAGCGCGGCCGAGTCGCGCAAAGCCGAGCCGTAATCGGCGCGTCCGAGATCGAGCTTGGGTTGCGGCGCGATGGCATCGAGCGCGGCGAGATAGACGCGGTCGGCGCGCGCCTTGTCGCCGAGCATAGCGAGCGCGGCGGCAATTTGCGCCTTGGCGATCGGCGTCGCCAGATCGTTGAGCTTGGTGTCGGCGATGTAGCGCAGGTCGCCGACCGGCGCCACGCCGTTGCGCGCCAGCACGTAGAGCGCATAGGCGAGATCGCGGCCGCCATTCTTGTTCGGGTCGGGCGCGCTCGCTACGTAGTTGCGCAGCCGGTCGAGCGCCAGCGTGAACGCCACCGCCGGCACCTCGAATTTGCGCGCGCGCGCGCGGGTGAGGAAATCGGTGACATAGGCGTCGAGCCAGGGATCATTACCGCCGACCGACCACAGGCCGAACGAACCGTTCGAGTCCTGGCGCGCCAGCAGACGTTGGATGGCGTCCTTGATGCGCTGGTCGATGTCGCCGTCGAGCGATAGCCGCGCCTGTACGGCCATCTCGTTGACATAGAGCATCGCCACCGCGCGGCTGGTGATCTGCTCGGAACAGCCGAACGGATAGCGGTCGAGTTCGCTCAAGAGCGTGGCGATGTCGAGCGAGGCCGAGATCGCGACCGACAGGCCGACCCGCCCGGTGCCCGGCACGAAATCGGCGAACATGTCCTTCGACAGCGTCAGCGTCTCCCCGGGCGCAAGCGCGCGCACGGTCCGGCGCGTGAGAATTTGATTCGCCGGCCGCACGTCGAGCGCGTAGGCGCGCTCAAGCGCAAAGCCGTTCGGTCCGCTCACGCTCACTTTGACCGCGCTCGTCCCGGAACCCGCGGCCGACACCGGCACCGCGACCCGGTCGCGCTGCTTGGCCGCGAGCTTGAGCGTGAACGGCTTGTCGCCGTCGAGCTTGACGGTGCCTTCGCTGCTCACGGCCACGCTGTAGTCGCCGGCCGCGCCTTCGACGTTGTCCAATTCAAGTTGCAGCGCGCCGCGGTCGCCGGTGCGCAGGAAACGCGGCAGGGTCGCGGTCAGCACCACCGGATCGCGCACCACCACGTCGCCGGAGGCCTTGCCGACCTTGTCCTTGCTCCAGGCCACCGCCATGACGCGCACAGTGCCGGCAAAGGCCGGGATATCGAACGCCACCTGCGCCGTGCCGTCGGCGGCGACCCGCACGATGCCGGAATAAAGCGCCAGCGGCGCTTGTGTCGGCGGCGAGCCGGTCAATTCGGCGCCGCCATCGCCGCCCGAGCGGATGGCCCCGCGCGCGCCCTGCATGCCGTCGATCAGTTGCCCGTAGAGATCGCGGATCTCGGCGGTAAGCCGCCGCTGGCCGAGATAGTAATTGTCGGGCGCCGGCGGCTTGTAATTGGTGAGATTGAGAATGCCGACATCGACGGCGGCCACGACGACGTGCGCCTCCTCGCCGGCCGCAAGCCCCGCGAGCTTGATCGGCACGCTGAGCGCGGAGTTAGGCCGCATGGTGCCGGGCAATTTCATGTCGAGCGCGAGCGTGCGCGCCGCGCGGTCGATCGAGAACCACTGCACGCCGATGGCGCGGCCGGGCATGCGTTGCGCCGGCGCATCGAGCGGACGGCGCAAGGTTGCAACCAGATAGGCTCCGGTGCCCCAGTCCTTGCCGAGCGTCATCGGTAGCTGTACCGCGCCGGCTTTCACGTCTTGCGAGCTGCTGGCGACCAGCCGGTCGGTGAACACGTTGAGCGTCAGGCGGCCGGCCGTGCGCGCGGTCACCGATACGGTCATCGCTTCGCCCGATTTATAATCCGACTTGTCGAGCGCGACTTCGAGCAGGTCGGGCGTGTCGGCGTTTGCTTCCGCATAGAAGCCGGCGTCGAAGGTGAGCGAGGTGACCGCGCCGTTCGCCGCGCCGGTCGACACTTCCAGGCGGTAGCGTCCCCACTTCACCGGCAGCGAAATGCGCGCCGGCTTGTCGGCGGTGACATCCACGCTGCCGTTGCCGACGCGTTCGGTGCGCTTGACCGGCTCGTATTCCCATTGGCCGTTTTGCCGGTACCACTGATACGACGTCTCGACCCGCAGCAGCTCGTAGCGCAGGCCGCTTTGCGCCAGCGTCGTGCCGTCGGGGGCGGCCATCACCACGTCGAAATCGGCATTGGCGCCGTCGGCGAGCGAGCGGCCGGAAAAGGCCGGCTTGACGCCGATCATCGCTGCATCGGGCGCGATCGGCAGCGTGAGCTTGCGCTCGACCGCGCGGCCGCCGGATTCCGCCATGCTGACGGTGATATGGGCTTCGAGCGGGCGTGACGTCGCCGGAATCTTGTCGAGCTTGACCGGGAAGCTCGCCTTGCCGGCGGCATCGGTCGCCGGCAGATCCTCGATGTCCTGACGCGCGGCCGTGACCTCGTCGTCGGCGAGCCCGAATGCATAGCCGGCAAAGCCCGGCCGCTCCTTGGCCGCCGCGATGGTCACGGTACCTTGCAGATCGAGATTGGAAGCAGGTGCGCCGTAGAGAAAGTGCCCGTCCACGCTCAACTGCGCCGGCGCATCGCGCGGGATGACTTCGGCCGCCGCGGTGAGATCGAATTCGATGCGATCGGCGACATAGTCTTCCACCAGGAATGTGGCCTCGCCGACCGGCGCACGCTTGGGATCGGTATAGGCGCGCACGCGCCAGGTGCCGGTCGAGGCAGACGAGACGATCGGCACGCTCCAGCTATGGCCGCCGAGACCCTGGTCGGCCACCACCACGCGGCGATATTCGACGCCGTCCGGCCGCTCCATCACCAACGTGAGCGGCGAAGCGGCGGCGATGCCGCGCGCATCGCGCAGTAGCGAGGTCACGTACACGGTTTCGCCGCTGCGGTAGACGCCGCGCTCGGTATAGACAAACGCATCGAGCCCGGCCGGCACCTGGCGGCCGGCCACGCCGCGGTCGGATAGATCGAAGGCAGTCGATTTCAGGCTGAGGAACGCATAGTCGGCCTTGTCGGCGGCCACGATCGCGGCCGGCGCCAAGCCGCCCTCGCCGCGCGCAAGTCCTGCCTCGAAATGCACGAAGCCGTCCTTGTCGGTGGGCTTGACCGCCAGCACCTCGTTGTTGCGCGCGATCAGCCGCACCTCGACCGACCCGCTCGGTGCCGCGCTCGCCAGCGAGTGAATAAAGACGTCGATGCCGTCATGCCCGCTATAGGCGGTCAGCCCCAGGTCGGACACGATGAACCATTGGCTGGCGCGCTGGTCGTAGTCGTTCGAAATCGCGTCCTTCGGCACGGCCGTCATCACATAGACGCCGGGCTTGAGATCGCCGAGCGCCTGATCGACCGGAAACGCGGTGGCGACCTCGGTGTTGAGCTTCGGTTCGACGTTAAGTTCTCCGCCCCACACTTTGGCGCCGCGCTCGTTGGCCAGCCGCTCGGCCTCGTAGGGGCTTAAGTTGCGCTGGAAATCGTAGCCGAGCACGGTGTCGATCAGATTGCGGTCGCCGACGCGATAGACCGAGAGCACGACCGCGCTGGTGTTGACGCTGAGTACCGGAATGCCGCGCTGGCCGCTGCGCAGCAGCACATAGGCCTTGCCGGAAAAGCGCACGAACGGCTTGCGGTCGCGCACGAAGATGGTGAAGTCGGCCGATTTCGCCAGCGTCTCCCTGACCACCGATGGCAGGCCGGCGCGCAGCGTGATCGCGTAACGTTCGCCGTGCTTGAGGCCTTCCACGCAGAGCTGCTTGTCGTTCGCCGAAATCGCCGGCTTGTCCTGGCCCGCCACCGCAACGTAGGGCAAGAAATCGGTGCGCCGCCCCGGCAGTTCTTCCGAGAACTGGAAGCAGGCGCGCGGCGAGATGGCGTCGGAATCGACCGAGTAATCCAGCATCCGGAAGCCGTATTCGCCGCGCAGCCGCTCGTATTGTCCGCGCAGGTCCGCGCTCTCGCGCAGATCGAGCGCCAGCCACATGGAATCAAGCGCCAGGCGCCACTGCTTGCGGTCGGCGAACGTCTTGCCGAGCAGCGCCAGGCTGTCGGCTTCCAGGTTGCGGTCGCCCGCGCGGCTGTAGGCGATATAGGCGGCGGTCGAGGCGCGATCGAGCAGCAGCGCGCGCTCGTTGTCATCGCGTGGCCTGATCTGCAATACCGCGCGCGACAGGCGCAGCCAGCTGGTCGCATCGGTGGGCGCCACGGTGACGAGTTGGCCGAGCACCGTCATGCCGGTGCGGAAATCGTTCTTTTGGAAGGCGGCGTCGGCGTCGTGCCGCAGGATCGCCGCCGGCTTGCTCACCGTTCCGGCATCGCTCTTGATCTGCGCCTCGAGCTTGATCGCCGCGTCGTCGAGATCGCTGCGCTTGAAGGCCTTGTCGGCGGCCAGCGTCGGAATGACGGCAAGAGCGATGAGCGCGGCGGCAAGGCCGGCGCGGACGGACGTGAACATCGGGGGAGCCTCCCAGTATGGCGGCGGGTCGTCTTTGTTAGTCGCCGGCCGCCACTATCAGTTCAGCGCCGGAAGGTGTCGAGGTCGTGGCTAAGGCATGGACGGATTATGGGCGAGCGCCGGCGGGCGGTTCGATCCAAACAATAGTTTGGCCAAGACCTTATCGGATTGTCTGGCCAGTCCACTAGTCGGCAATTCTGAGAAGTTAGGTGAACTCCCGCAAGAACAGCCTTTAAGGCATTTAATTAGCTGGTGAATATTCGATTAGGCTGGGTGCGGCGGCGTAGCCCGCTCGGTCTCCTTGCATGCCTACAACGCGCCAAGCCCTCAACGCGCGATCAGCATCTTCGGCAATGGCGCTTATCGCCAGGACCTCAGGTCGCGCACGTTACCCAGCGCGCACCTTTCATTAGAGCGTCGGCGCAGGTAAACCTGCGCCAGGCAAGACCCCGTAGCTCAGCCGGATAGAGCACCAGCCTTCTAAGCTGGGGGTCGCTGGTTCGAATCCAGCCGGGGTCGCCAGTATTCCGACAAACGACGTTTTCATTCCGACAAAATCGGAACGAAACGCGGCCGCCACTGCCCATCTAAGCGGCGCCGAACCGGCGAAGGGCGGCCCCGACCAGGTGCCGCCCTCCTCGCCGGGGCCTAGGCGGCGCCCGCGGCGGCCGGCTTCGGCTCGATGGCGCGGATGACCAATTCGGCGTCCGGCGAGCGCGGGATGAAGTCGAGCTTCACGGCCATAGGCCTTGCCGTCGCGGTGAGGCCAGGCGGCGCCGATTTCGAGCCAGGTGCCCTTCTCATGGCCTTTCTTCTTGACCACCGCGTACACGCGATGCGTCGGGCGGTTGAATTAGACCGAGCAAAAGCCGGCATGATTAAGGTCCTATATTGGTTTACAAAAAATCTGAACTAGCGAGCGCATTGTGGGCTAAGGCGCAAAGCGCCGAGCCCCTCTCCCTCAATTCTCCGTCTTCCTCAATCCGCCGGATCGGTTTCGCCCTGCTGCGCCGTATAGAGCACCTGGCCGATGTCGCGGCGCAAAGGCTATACCCGTAACGAGCAGCCAATCCGACGCTAAGGAAATCGCAAAAAGATTTGGTACTAAAACTAGAATTTGTTGGGTTAGACTAAAGGCTGTCAATTGGCCGGGGACATTGAAAAGGCCCACGTCGCCGTGATCGGATCCCAGCGTCTGCCAACCGGCGTCTCGATTAACATTGCTGCCGGTAGGCCACTATGCAGGGCCTTCGATAAGGAAGATGATTGATGAATTGTGGCCCCCGCTAGTTCGACAGTGTTGGAGGGCTTGGTTATGAAAACAAAATTATTGGGGATCGTTACCAGCGTGGCGCTTCTCAGCGTGTCGGGGATTGGAAGCGCACATGCTGCTACGATAACCTTCGATGTTACCGGGGCCATTGCGGGTACGATAATAACCACTGGGTCTACCCTCACTGTGGATAATTCCGCAGGGGTAATAGTGGGTGGGGACATTGGTAACGGATTTGGAGACTTTCCTTGGCTCCCTAATGGCCAACAACAGGACAATACATCGTTACCCTACCCACGTTATCTCCCTAACGGTCAAGAACAAGTCACTACTTCGCCACCAGCTCAACGCCTTGGCGCTCTTATCTCGGGTGAACGCTATGATGTTTTCATGTGGGGTGGAATTGGGGTTACGCCCGTTAATCCTACCTATGAGATGATCTTATCATTCACTCCCTATACCACAGACCCATTCGTTGGGTTTACGGGTGGGACGTTGACCGCTTACGGACAAGTTTGGTTCTGCGACCTTCATATTGTTACTGATTGCACGACAAACAACGCTTTCTTCCAGCAGGCATCATTTCAAGAAATCACGTTCACCTCACCACTTCCCGCCGCCACGCCGCTCCCCGCTGCTCTCCCGTTCTTCGTCACCGGCATCGGCGCGTTAGGCCTGCTTGGCTGGCGCAGGAAGCGGAAGAACGTCGCAGCTTGATCATATGTTCGCCTTTGCGTGTACAATTCGCTGCATGTTTGAGTTACCGCAATGAAAATGCGTCTCATGATGCTCGCGGTGGGGTACCTTGCGCTCACGGGGTGCGCCACAGTGCACCAAGAGGACCTTGATCCATGGGCAGGCGTGCCAGTTGCGGAGCTAGACACGCATCCAATTTTTCTAACCTTTCCAGTTGTGCGAACAAAGGCCGCCGACGGAACCGAAATGAGAAGGTACATCAACGGTCGAAATGTTGCGTCTTGTTCTGGAGGCGGCTCGGTTTTTGCAAACACTGGGGTTGATATGGCAACCTACAACACCTTCTCTAACTGCATGCAGGGATTTGCGGCCTGTAATAGCATCTTTTACATTAAGGATGGCCGCGTTCAGCAGGTTACACTAATTGGCACCGGCGGCGCACGCTGCTACTCGAACGAAAGCCTTAGACCCGGCTTTAGGGGCTCTGTAAATATTCGATAATTACACGGCGTTCGCATTTTAGAAATGCAGCCGCCTGGTCAAAATACTTGATCGGACTTCGGAGAGACCGCCGTGAGGCGGTCTTTCTTTTTGCGCTCAAGCATCAAGCCGCCTTGACCACATCTTTTCCGAGTGGTGCAGTATCGCGCTCGCCTGCAGCCTGAAGCCCAATCGGGAGTATCTCGCTATCTCCGATAGATTTCCATTGACTGCCCTGGCCGGCATCATCGTTGCGGCAATCCAGGCCTCCGGTGTGACCACAGGTTTTATCACAGCATGTGCATGGAGCTTGGTTATTTTAGCTGCCGCACTTGAAGCTATATTTCATTTCTTCTGGCAAAATGCCCGCTGGCCCGCCTGGCGAAAATGGGCAACCACCATTTCAGCAACTGTAGGGGCGCTGGTTATTGTTGGCCTATTGGATTGGCGAGCCTACCAAAAGGAATATCTCGTTGATGACCTGCGCGTAAATTTTCAAACGCTGCATCCTTTTCAGGTGGGCACTGACAAGCTTTCGCTCAATTTCTTGATCGCGCCAAAAGCTACGGCGATGTTGCTGGAAGAAACTGTCGCTATAGAAGTCGGCTCATCCGACCGCAGCAACGACCCGCTTAGGAATAGTGACCTTTGCAAATTGCTTGCGCCATTCATCATCAGCAAATCAACACAGGAGACATGGGTCCATCCGGGTCAAAAGGTTCTTCACCACTCGATGGAAAGGCCGCCCCATTCGCTACGCGAAGCAAACGAAGATTGGGGAACTCTTCCCTCTCCAGATGATGGCAAACTTGATTTGGCGATCTATGAACCGAAAGCTATTTTATTAAACGGAAAAGAATTCCCCGTTGGCCCGATAGCCATGGAGGCGGGGAAGCCTTTAGCGATAGCCGCTACTTTTGAAACTGATCCGGCCCATTGGGAAGTCCACAACGTCACGACAATTTGTGGGGCCATAAGATACCTATCGGCCGATGGCCGCGACACCTGGGCAGTGTGCCCGGCGCAAGTCATCGCTCAAATGTATCGGGAAGGAAAGTCGGCGGGGACATCGTTTGGTCCTTTTGCGACGACGCCATTCGCATTCGGTAGCAATTCAAACGACAACAGATGTGGCACATGGGCATCCGGTAAGTAGGAACATCAAATCGACAGATGACGGGACAAGGCAACGATACGCGGGCGACCATGACCATTGCAGCGACGCAAATTGAAGCTTCAGGATCATGCGGTTTCAAAAATTGGCCGACCCAAAGTCCAATCGCCAACATGACCACGTGTATACTCAATTATACCTGTCTC
>Ga0209584_10000480_pt1 | contig 12384 bp, 14 predicted proteins | sample NGEPerD_FD_184507 | JGI IMG/M metagenome (GOLD analysis project Ga0209584, IMG submission 184507) | Arctic peat soil microbial communities from the Barrow Environmental Observatory site, Barrow, Alaska, USA - NGEE PermafrostAB12-D... | ecosystem: Environmental > Terrestrial > Soil > Wetlands >...
CTTGCACTCCGGGTTCACCGGGGTGCCCCACACCGACGGGGAGTAGCCGGTCCAGCCGAGGTGGATACGCTCGTCCGGCAGCGACGGATCACCGAGGCTGGACGTGCCCAACACGGTTCCGGCGCTGCCCAGCGCGCCGTCGGCGCCGAGCCGGACGGTGTAGGCCAGGCGTCCCCGCGAGGTATCGGTCAGGCTGTCCTGCACGATCGCCTCCATCGCGGCAACGTCGGCAGGGCGACCGGCCGGGCCACCGCCGTACCCGAACTCGTACACCCGGGCGTCGTCCAGCGCGGCGAACAACTCGTCGGCGTCGCCGGCCACCGTCCGGTCCAGCCGGACAACGGACCCGATCAACGGGCGTCCATCGGGGGCGAATGACGTCATCGCGGTCCTTCCCCTGCACACGGCTCACGGACGATACCCGTGTGGCCCGCCCCGGCAGCGCTCGCGCACACTGTGTCAGGCGCCCGCGAGGCCGCGACATGTGCAGGGCACTGCCGGCAGCCACGCAACCACCACCTCCACAGCCCAGCAAATGCATTGATCTTGGAAAGGCCGATCCGCTGCGTATCGTCTTCGTCGGCACCCCAGAGGCGGCAGTTCCATCTCTGCGCGCCCTGCTCGACTCCCGGCACCGGGTCGCCGCCATCATCACCAGGCCCGATGCCAGGCGGGGCCGTGGCCGCACGATGTCGCGTTCGCCGGTCGGCGAGCTCGCCGACACCGCAGAGATCCCGGTCCTCACCCCGGAATCGGCACGAGCCCCGGAATTCCGGGAACAGCTCGGCGCCCTCCGGCCCGACGCGGCGGTGGTGGTGGCCTACGGTGCCCTGCTGCCCGGCCCGGTGCTGGCCGTGCCGACCCACGGCTGGGTCAACCTGCACTTCTCGCTGCTCCCGGCCTGGCGAGGTGCCGCTCCGGTGCAGGCCGCCATCAGGGCCGGTGACCAGGTCACCGGGGCCAGCACCTTCCGGCTCGAGGAGGGCATGGACACCGGCCCGGTCTACGGAGTCGTCACCGAGACGATCCACCCACGGGACACCGCCGGCGAGCTGCTCGGCCGGCTCTCCGAGTCGGGTGCCGCCCTGCTCGTCGCCACCCTGGACGGCATCGAGGACGGCACTCTCGCAGCGAAAACCCAGCCCGCCGAAGGAGTTTCGTACGCGGGCAAGGTCACGGTGGCGGACGCCGAGATCGACTGGTCAGTGCCGGCGTTCGCCGTGGACCGCACGATCCGGTCGGTGACGCCGGCGCCGGGAGCGTGGACCGGATCGCCGTGGGGACGTCTGGTCATCGGTCCGGTGGAGGCCACCGACGAACAAGGTCTGGCCGCCGGTGAACTGTCGATCGGCAGAAAGCAGGTCCTGGTCGGCACCGGGACAACGGCGGTCCGCCTCGGCAGCCTGACGCCACCGGGACGCCGGCCGATGCCGGCGGGCGACTGGGCCCGCGGCGTCCGACCGGAGCCCGGACAGGTGCTCCCATGACGTCGAACGAGCCGCCGAACGAGCCACCGATCGAGCCGCCGGGCGAGCCGCCGACCAATCGGCCGGGCGGTCCGCACGCGGCCGGCGACAACTCTGGACGGCACGACAACTCGGGACGGCGCGACAACTCTGGACGGCACGACAACTCGGGACGGCACGGCAACTCGGGACGGCACCGTCCGGCCGCCGGCCAACCGGACCGGACCAAGCGACGCGGGTCCAGCGGTCCGCCACGACGGCCGTCCACCCGCAAACCCCCACCCCGGACGAGGCCAGGGCGGGTCGCCCTGGACGTGCTGACCGCGGTCCGATCGCAGGGCGCCTACGCCAACCTCACGCTGCCGGGACTGCTCACCCAGCGGCGCATCAGCGGCCGGGACGCCGCGCTGGCCACCGAGCTCACCTACGGCACCTGCCGGGCGCTCGGTCAGCTCGACGCGGTCATCGGGGCCTGCGGCGACCGGGCCTTCGCGGACCTGGACGGCGTGGTCATCGACGCGCTCCGGCTGGGTGCCTACCAGTTGCTGCACACCAGGATTCCCCCGCACGCCGCGGTCTCGGCCACCGTCGACCTGGTCAGGGCCGGCGAGCGGCCGGGCGGCGCCGGGTACGTCAATGCGGTACTGCGCCGGGTCAGCGAGGCGGACCTGCAGACCTGGATCGACCGGCTGGCGCCCGATGAGCGCACCGACCCGCAGGGGCATCTGGCGTTCGCCCGGGCCCACCCACGGTGGATCGTGACGGCGGTCGGCGACGCCCTCGGCGGCGGCCCGACGAACCCCGAACTCGACGCGGCGCTGGAGGCTGACGACACACCGCCCGCCGTCCACCTGGTGGCGCGGCCGGGCCGGATCGACCGCGCGGAACTGGTGGAACTGTCCGGCGGCCGGCCCGCCGCCTACTCGCCGTACGGGGTCTATCTGGACGGCGGTGATCCCGGGGCGCTGCGGCCCGTGGCGGACGGCCGCGCCGGTGTCCAGGACGAGGGTTCGCAGCTGGTCGCCGTCGCTCTGACGCTGCCGGTCGTCGACGGCCAGGACACCCACTGGCTCGACCTCGCGGCGGGGCCGGGCGGGAAGGCCGCGCTGCTCGGCGCCCTCGCTGCGCAGCGGGGCGCCCAGCTGGATGCCGTGGAGATCACCCCGCACCGCGCCGATCTGGTGCGCGGCACGGTTCGCGGGCTGCCCGTCCGGGTGCACACCGGCGACGGCCGGCGCCCCGAGCTGCCAGAAGCCGGATTCGACCGGGTGCTGCTCGATGCGCCCTGCACCGGTCTCGGCGCGCTGCGCCGCAGGCCCGAGGCCCGCTGGCGCCGTCAGCCCACCGACGTCCCGCCGCTCACCGCGCTGCAGCGCGAGCTGCTGGAATCCGCGGCCCGGATGGTCCGCCCCGGCGGCGTCATCGCCTACGTCACCTGTTCACCGCATCTGGCCGAGACCGCCGGGGTGATCGGCAGGCGACCGCAGGGCCTCGAGCTGCTCGACGCCAGGGATTACCTGCCGGGTGTGCCCGATCTCGGCCCGGGTCCGACCGTGCAGCTCTGGCCGCACCGGCAGGGCACCGACGGGATGTTCCTGGCCCTGCTTCGCCGCACCTGACCGGGCAGCAACCCAACGGGGCCCGGAACCCGGCCACAGTCGGGACCAAGGACCCGGATCGACGGTGCCCCCCGCTGGATAGGCTCCAGCTGTGGACCCCCTGATCGCTCCCAGCATCCTGTCCGCGGATTTCGCGCACCTGGCCGACGAGGCCGCTGCGGTCGCCGGCGCCGACTGGCTGCACGTCGACGTCATGGACAACCATTTCGTGCCCAATCTCACCCTGGGCCTGCCGGTGGTGAAGTCGCTGCTCAAGGCCACCGACATTCCCATCGACTGCCATCTGATGATCACCGACCCGGATCGATGGGCCGTCGCTTACGCCGAGGCCGGCGCCTACAACGTCACGGTGCACGCGGAGGCGGTCGCCGACCCCGTGGCGATGGCCGCGAATCTGCGTGCCGCCGGTGCGAGGGCGGGACTGTCGCTGAAGCCGGGGACACCACTGGACGGCTGGGTCGACGTCCTGAAGCACTACGACACGTTGCTGGTGATGACCGTGGAGCCGGGATTCGGTGGGCAGGCCTTCATGGCCGACATGATGGGCAAGGTCCGGCAGGCCAGGACGCTGGTCGACACCGGCCACCTGACGGTGATCGTCCAGGTCGACGGCGGGATCAGCGCGGACACCATCGACCAGGCTGCGGAGGCCGGCGCCGACTGTTTCGTGGCCGGTTCCGCGGTGTACTCGGCACAGAACCCGGCCGCCGCGGTCGCCGAGCTGCGTGCCGCGGCTGCCCGGCACCGCCCGCCCGCACGGTAAGTACCGCCCGGAGCGATCGGGGCCTGGGTCGGCAGCCCCGCGGACTGTGGAATATCGGGCGTCCCCGCTGGGTAGATAGGGGAGTATGAAGTGTTCGCCGGCACCGGAAATCGCCCGGCCGGTGCGGAGAGGATGATCATGTTCACCGGGATCGTGGAGGAACGCGGCCGGGTCGTCGACCTGCAGGTCTCCGACGAGGAAGCCGGGACCGCCGGCGCGGCCAGATTGACGGTGCGCGGGCCGACCGTCAGTTCCGACGCGGCTCACGGCGATTCGATCGCAGTGTCCGGGGTCTGCCTGACCGTGGTCGACAGGTCCGCGGACACGTTCACCGTCGACGTGATGGCCGAGACGCTGCGCCGGTCCACCATCGCCGGGTTGCGGGCCGGTGACGAGGTGAACCTGGAGCGTTCGGTAACGGCATCGACCCGTCTGGGCGGCCACATCGTTCAAGGTCATGTGGACGGCACCGGCACGTTGACGGTACGCACCCCGCACCCGGGCTACGACGAGATCCGCATCGCGGTGGGCTCCGAGCTGGCCAGGTACCTGGCGCCGAAGGGCGCGATCGCGGTTGACGGGGTCTCGCTGACGGTGATCGACGTGACCGACACCCCGGACGGCGCGGAGTTCGGCATCGGGATCATTCCCGAGACCCGCACCGCCACCACCATCGGGAGCGCGCCGCTCGGCGCGACCGTGAACCTCGAGGTCGATGTGATCGCGAAGTATGTCGAACGGCTGCTGGCCGTGCGAGAACGGGAGCAGGCATGACGACTGTGGATGTGGGCGCCGGGTCACCGGAGATCAAGTCGTCGCACGCCGCCGCGAGCGGCAGACCGGTGGTAGCGGCTCCGAACGGGTCGGACGGCGACCACGGCGACCACACCGTCGTCACCGAGCGGATCTTCGGCCGCGCCGGGATCCCCGTGGATCTGGACGAACTGGCTCCCCCCTTGCACCGCGAGTTGACGGCCACCGGGTTCGACACCATCGACTTCGCCGTCTCGGAGATCGCCGCGGGCCGGGCCGTCGTGGTGGTCGACGACGAGGACCGGGAGAACGAGGGCGACCTCATTTTCGCCGCCGAACTGGCCACCCCGGAGCTGGTCGGGTTCACCGTTCGGTACTCCTCCGGGGTGATCTGCGTGCCGCTGACCGGCCCGGACTGCGAGCGGCTCGAACTGCCGCCGATGTACTACGTCAACCAGGACCGCAAGGGCACCGCCTACACGGTCTCCGTCGACGCGAAAGACAATGTCACGACGGGCATCTCGGCCGTCGAACGGGCCAGGACCATCCGGCTGCTGGCGGATCCCGACACCACGTCGGAGGACCTGACCCGGCCCGGCCACGTGTTCCCGCTGCGGGCCCGCGAGGGTGGGGTGCTGACCCGGCCGGGGCACACCGAGGCCGGCGTCGATCTGGCCCGGCTGGCCGGGCTGCGGCCGGTCGCCGTGGTGTGCGAGGTGGTCAACGACGACGGGTCGATGGCCCGGTTGCCAGAGCTGCGGGTGTTCGCCCGCCAGCACAACCTGGCGATGATCTCCATCGCCGATCTGATCGCCTACCGGCGCACCCAGGAGGTCCAGATCCGGCGCATCGCCAACGCGCGGCTGCCGCTTCCGCAGGGCGAGTTCCGGGCCATCGGGTACCTGAGCACGGTGACCGGCAGAGAGCTCATCGCGCTGGTCTGCGGCGAGATCGGCGACGGTGAGGACGTGCTGGTCCGGGTGCACTCCGAATGCCTCACCGGTGACGTGCTGGGGTCGTTGCGCTGCGACTGCGGGCCGCAGCTGCACGCCGCCCTGCACGCGGTGGCGAACGAGGGCAGGGGCGTGGTGCTCTACATTCGCGGCCACGAGGGCAGGGGCATCGGGCTGCTCGACAAGCTGCGGGCCTACGAGCTGCAGGACGGCGGCGCCGACACGGTGGACGCCAACCTCGCGCTCGGCCTGCCGTCGGATGCCCGGGAGTACGGCACGGGCGCCCAGGTGCTCGCCGATCTTGGCATCCGCTCCATGCGGCTGCTCACCAACAATCCGGCCAAGCGCGCAGGCCTGGAGGGTTACGGGCTGCAGATTGTCGGTCGGGTGGCGCTGCCGGTCTCGCAGAACCCGGAGAACCTGCGGTACCTGACGACGAAGCGGGATCGGATGGGCCATGAACTCGACGGGCTGGGTCATGCCTGACCAGAGCCACGTCCGGACCGGACCCGCGGTCATCCACGGCCGCCGGCGATGAGCGGCGAGGGCCGCCCCGCGCTGGACATCCCGCAGGCCGAGGGGCTGCGGGTGGGGATCGTCGCCACCAGTTGGCACAGTGAAATCACCGACACGCTGCTCGAGCGTGCGCTCTGGTTGGCCGATCAGGCCGGCGCCGTGTCCCCGACCGTGGTCCGGGTGCCTGGCGCCATCGAGATCCCGGTGGTGGCGCAGGAGCTGGCCACCTCGCACGATGCCGTCGTCGCGCTGGGCGCGGTGATCCGCGGCGGCACACCGCATTTCGAGTACGTCTGCGACGCGGTGACGGCCGGGCTGACCAGGGTGGCGCTGGAGGCCGCGGTCCCCGTCGGCAACGGGGTGCTCACCTGCGACACTGTGGAGCAGGCGTTAGCGCGCAACGGTGGGCCGGGGGCGTCCGAGGACAAGGGCGCGGAGGCGATGTCCGCCGCACTGGCCACAGCCGTGGTGCTGCGCGGACTGCGGTCGCCCGGCGGCCGGATGGGATTCGGCCGATGAGCGGTCCATATCCCGGGCCGGACCCGGAGATGGCACCGAAACCGACCCCGGGGGCGCCGGTGTTGCTGCAGGTCAGGCCCCGCAGGATCACCATCCTGGCGTCGATCGCGGCGACCCTGGTGATCGGCTCGATGGTGGTGATCGGGCTGTTGTTGCGGGACACCAACGAAGGCGTGACGTTCACCGTCAACGACCAGATCGGCCTGATCGGTATCGGCCTGGTGCTCGGCGCCGCGATCATGACGGCGGCCCGGCCGCGGCTGCGCGCCGACGAGAACGGAATGTCCGTCCGCAACGTGTTCGGTGAGACGTTCGTGCCCTGGTCGCTGGTGGTGCGGGTGGCCTTTCCGTCGGGCGCGCACTGGGCGGAGCTGCAGATGCCCGACGACGAGGTGAAGGCGGTGATGGCGATCCAGGCCATGGACCGCGGCCGCGCGGTCACGGCGTTGGAACGGCTGCGTGCCCTGCACGAGCGCTACGCCCCGCCGCCGCCGGTGCCATCCGCGCCGGCCGAGCGCAGCGGCCCGACCGAGCAGGACCCACAGCGGCCGCTCGGCCGGCTGGAGATCATCGACCGGCAGAAGGCTGCCGAGCGGGACCGCGACCTCCAGGCCAAGAATGCGCCCCACCAGCGCAAGCCCGCTAGGGACGGGCGCCGGCGCGACTAGACATCTCACACGAGGGTGGCAGGGTGACATCACGATGGTGACCGAGACCGATCTACGTCATCTCCGGCGGTGTGTCGAGCTCGCCGCCCAATCCGTCGACGTCGGCGACGAGCCGTTCGGCTCGGTGCTGGTCGCCGCCGACGGCGAGGTCCTTTTCGAGGACCACAACCACGTGCTGTCCGGGGACGGCACCCTCCATCCGGAGTTCGAGCTGTCCCGCTGGGCGGGTGAACACCTGACGTCCGCGCAGCGCGCCGGCGCCACCGTCTACACCTCGGGCGAACACTGCCCGATGTGCTCGGCAGCCCATGGCTGGGTCGGCCTCGGCCGGATCGTCTACGCGAGCTCGTCGGATCAGACCGTGACCTGGCTCGGCGAATTGGGCGTGCCGCCGCCGCCGGCGTGCCCGCTGCCGATCCAGCAGGTCGTCCCCGGTGTCCAGGTCGATGGTCCCGTTCCCGAACTTGCCCAGCAGGTCAGAGAGCTGCACCGCCGGTTCCACCGGGGACGCTGAGCTCACCGGCCCGGCCGGCCCGCCGAGGCGACCCGCCGCAGCGACCGGGTGCTGGGCGTCAGCCCCGGTTCGGCCCCACCGCTGACGATCCGCGCGACGCAGCCGGAGGCCGTCGACCAGCACGATGAGCGTGGCCGCCAGGAACACCCCCTGCATCACGGTCCGCGGGACAACCTGTTCGTACCAAGCGGTTTCCAGTCCCGACAGGGCCGCGTAAACGTTGGCCGGGAACACCCCGATCAGCAGGGCGGACAGCCCGGCCGAGGCGGCCGTCGCCGTCGGCCGCCACGGCAGGCCGATCGCTCCGGCGAGTTCGGCCACCCCGGTCAGGGTGATCAGCAACTCCGGTGCGGGCAGTACCGGCGGCACCATGGCCACCAGTTCGGCCCGCATCCCGACGAAATGCGAGGCCCCGGTGAGCAGGACCATCGCGGTCAGCCCACCGCGCAACGCCACCGGGAGCCGACGCAGGCCGTTGTTCCGGAGCCGTCCGACGATCATCAGCATGGCGGTGACGGCGGTCAGCGCGATCAGCGGTTCACAGCCGATGGAGACGGGGTTCTCCTTCCACTGCAACTGGACTCACTCCGGTAGTTCCATACTGGAACTAGCACCAGCTACGGTAGCGAAGCAATTCCATAATGGAACTGATTTTCGCGACGCTCCAGGGAGTCGGATGACGAAGAGATCGAAGGCCGCCGAGCGCATCAGTACCGCCTTCCAGCGGCTGATCCCGCGGATGATCCTGTTGCACGAGCAGGTGGCCAAGGGCGCCGGGATCTCCGGTGTTGCGCTGCAGGTGCTGCACGTCGTCACCCTGAACCCGGGCCCGATCTCGCCGTCGGCGCTCAGCGAGCAGACTTCTCTGCCGCGCAGCACGGTCAGCCGGGTGCTGGCGCAGCTGGAAGCACGGGGCTACCTGGTGCGGTCCTCGGTACCGGGGGACCTGCGACGGGCGCTGATCGCCCCGAATCCCGGCACCGTCAAGCAGATCAGCGACCGATTCGACATCTACTCGCAGGCGTTGGACACGATAGGCCGGAGGTTCAGCGCGGACGAGCTCACCGTCGTAGCCCGGTACTGGCAGGCACTTCTCGACGCGGTCGAGTCGGGGCTCCCGGCCACCGGACCTTCCGCCGGCCCGACAACGGACGCCACCGCCCGACTCGGCTGACCGTCCCGGCTGACCGGTCCCGGCCTGCGGCTCTACCGCGGGGCTCGTTCGCCCGGCCCCTGTCCCGGCTCATCGGGGTGAACGGAGTACTCCCGGAACGCCGCCTGCAGAGCGGCCAGCCCGTCGCGGTAGGCCGCAGCGTGCGGACCCAGTTCCGGAGCCGCGGCGTTGACCAGGCCGGCCAGCGCGATGATCAGCGTCCTTGCCTGGTCCAGATCGCGGTGCGCGGGCGCGTCAGGATCGTCCGAGGCCAGGCCGAGTTGTTCGGCAGCCGCGCTCATCAACATCACCACCGCGCGAGAGATCACCTCGACCGCCGGAATGTCCACCAAGTCCCGGGCGCCGGCGCCCCCGTCGGGGGCGTCGCCCGCGTCGATGGCGGCGACATCGACCTCGCTTGCGCTGGTGGGCTCGGTCGGCGATTCGTGGTGGTTCGTCACGGGCGTGTACCCTGTCATGTGCGACCAGCCTCCGCTCACGCGGGGGAGCAAGCGGAGCCCGACTCCCACCCGAGCAGCCATCAGGCGGCCGGGTCACCGGTCCATCGATGGCGACATCGATGAAGCGCGCGCCCCACTGTGGGGCGCGTCGACCGCTGTACTTTTCGGGCCCCGCGTGCTCATTCCGCGGGGCTCTTGTCGTACCGGTGTCGTACCGATCCAGCGGTCGGTCACGCATCGGCATCCGGCGGAGGCGCCCATGGCCGCACGCGAGGAAACGCACCGAGCATTCCCAGCACCACCCCCCATTGCCCGTCTTCCAGGAGGACTCAATCAGCGTCGAGCCACGCATCAACGACAGGATCCGCGTTCCCGAAATTCGCCTTGTCGGAGCAGCCGGTGAGCAGATCGGCATCGTCTCCCGTCGGAGAGGCCCTGCGGATGGCACAGGAGGCCGATCTCGATCTCGTCGAGGTCGCCCCGGACGCCAGGCCGCCGGTCTGCAAGCTCATGGACTACGGCAAGTTCAAGTACGAGAGCGCGCAGAAGGCCCGCGAAGCCCGACGCAACCAGGTCCTGACGGTCATCAAGGAAATGAAGCTCCGGCCCAAGATCGACTCGCACGACTACGAGACCAAGAAGGGTCACGTCGTGCGTTTCCTCAAGGCCGGGGACAAGGTCAAGGTCACCATCATGTTCCGCGGACGCGAGCAGTCCCGGCCCGAACTCGGGTTCCGGTTGCTGCAGCGGCTGTCCGCGGACGTCGCCGAGCTGGGTTTCGTGGAGAGCGCACCCAAACAGGACGGCCGCAACATGATCATGGTCCTGGCCCCGCACAAGCAGGTCAAGACGCGTCCGACGCCGGCTGCCGCGGCTTCCTGACTCCAGTGCCGGCCCACCTGCCGGCACAGCATCAACGCAGTAGGGGTCAACGCAGTAGGGGTCAACGCAGTAAGAGTCACCAGTCAGTGGTGCTCGCCGGTCTTCACCCCGAGGGTGACGGCGGGAGCATCGCTACCGGGTGGCTTCAGCACGCCCACCGGCACCCCGGCCGGGTGAGAAACACAGCGAAATGTGAGGCAGGACAGCGATGCCCAAGATGAAGACGCACTCCGGGATCAAGAAGCGGGTCAAGGTGACCGGCAGCGGAAAGATCGTTCACCAGAAGTCCGGCAAGCGGCACAACCTGGAGGGCAAGCCGACGAAGCGAACCCGGCGCCTTGACGGCATCGCCGAGGTCTCCAAGGCGGACGTACCGCGCGTGCGCAAGATGCTCGGCATCTAGCCTCCGGACACCGGATGGCCCGCTGGGTCGTCACCGAACCAGATAGACAGATCTCCAGATCCCGATATTCCCCGCCGGCAGCAGCGCAGCCGGTTCGATATAGAAAGACAGGTGTCCCGTGGCACGGGTCAAGAGGGCGGTCAACGCCCAGAAGAAGCGCCGCACGATTCTCGAGCACGCCAGCGGCTACCGCGGCCAGCGTTCGCGGCTGTACCGCAAGGCCAAGGAGCAGACGCTTCACTCGTTGAACTACGCCTACAACGACCGGCGCAAGCGCAAGGGCGACTTCCGGAAGCTCTGGATCACCCGCATCAACGCCGCCGCGCGCGCCAACGGCATGACCTACAACCGGTTCATGCAGGGCCTGAAGGTCGCCGGTGTCGAGGTCGATCGCAAGGTGCTGGCCGAGCTGGCCGTGCACGACGAGGCGGCGTTCGCCGCGCTGGTCGCCGTCGCGCGCGAGGCCGTGCCGCCGGTCGCCGATGCTGCCGCTTCCGCCGCGAACACCGAGGACGCGGCCTGAGCCCGCATCCCGCCCCCCGTCGACGCCCGGTCGGTGATTCACCGGCCGGGCGCTCTGCTGCCGGGGGCACGCCGGTGGTTGACGAGAACGCCGGGTCGGTGCTCACCGAGCGCTCGGCCCGCATCGCGTCGGCGCACCGGCTGCTGCGCCGTTCCAGGCGCACGGAGGCGGGGGAGTTCCTGGCCGAGGGCGCACCCGCGGTGACCGAGGCGATCGGATCGGCTCGGGACGACCCGGGCGCTGTCCTCGAGCTCTACGTCACCGAATCGGCCGCAGCGAAGCATGTGGACGTGATCAGGGCGGCCTACGCCGCCGGCGTCGAGGTGACGCAGGTGAGCGAACGGGCAGCGGCCGCTCTGTCGGACGCGGTCACCGCACAGGGCATCGTCGCCCGCTGCGCGATCCCGGACACCGACCCGGCGGCGCTGCTGGCCGGCTCACCGACGCTGCTGGCGGTGCTGGTGCAGACCAACGACCCGGGCAACGCGGGCACCGTCATCCGGCTCGCCGATGCGGCCGGAGCGGACGGCGTGATCGTCGCCGGCGACGCCGTCGACCCGTTCAACCCCAAGGCGGTGCGGGCCTCCGCCGGTAGCCTGTTCCACCTGCCGGTGGTGCGGGCGGCCGATCCGATCGCGCTGCTCGGCGCGCTGGCTGCTGCCGGCCTGTCCGTGCTGGCCACCACCGGAACAGCGTCGGTGGATCTGGATACCGCCGGCACCGACGGAATCCTGGACCTGCCTACGGCCTGGCTGTTCGGCTCCGAGGCTCATGGTCTGCCGCCGGACGTGGTGGCGCTGGCCGACGAGTCCGTGCGGGTGACGATCTACGGCCGCGCCGAGTCGCTCAACCTGGCAGCGGCCGCGGCGATCTGCCTGTATGCCAGCGCCGGTGCGCACCGCCGCGCTGCCGGCGGTTCGCTCACCGAGACCGAGGCAAACCGGTCCTGACCCGAAGGCACCGGACCGGGATCCGCGCTCGGGTCAGGCCCTGCCTTGCGGTGGAGGTCAGGCTCCCCCTTGGACCGGCCTCCGGGAATGGGACCGGCCTGCCGGAATGGAACCGGCTTTCGGACCAGGACCGGCCCTCGGATCAGGAGCCGCAGGCCGCTTTCAGCTGGGTGAACAATTCGGCGGCCGCCGTTCCGGTCGACGCGATGGCCGTGCCTACCGCTGTCATGTTCTCGGTGAC
>Ga0209584_10000484_pt1 | contig 12315 bp, 13 predicted proteins | sample NGEPerD_FD_184507 | JGI IMG/M metagenome (GOLD analysis project Ga0209584, IMG submission 184507) | Arctic peat soil microbial communities from the Barrow Environmental Observatory site, Barrow, Alaska, USA - NGEE PermafrostAB12-D... | ecosystem: Environmental > Terrestrial > Soil > Wetlands >...
GGCGCAGACGCGCGACGGGCTGATCATCGTCGACCAGCACGCCGCGCATGAGCGCATCGTTTACGAGCGTATGAAGGCGGCGATCGGCAAGGCCGGCGTGGCGCGCCAGATCCTGCTGATTCCGGAAATCGTCGAACTCGACGAGGCCGACGCCGCGCGCTTGGTTGCGCGCGCCGGCGAGCTGGCGCGCTTCGGTCTCGCGATCGAAGCCTTCGGGCCGGGCGCGGTGGCGGTGCGCGAGACGCCCTCGATGCTGGGCGAGATCGACGTCAAGGGCCTGTTGCTCGATCTCGCCGAACATATGGCGGAATGGGATGACTCTTTGCCGCTCGAACGCCGCCTGTTGCACGTCTCCGCCACCATGGCCTGCCACGGCTCGGTGCGCGCGGGGCGACGGCTCAAGCCGGAGGAAATGAACGCGCTGCTGCGCGAAATGGAAGACGTGCCCAATTCCGGCCAGTGCAACCACGGAAGGCCGACTTATGTGGAACTCAAGCTCACCGATATCGAGCGGTTGTTTGGGCGGCGGTGACGCTCACAGGTGGCGCAAAAAAATTAATTCCGTATCGTCGTATTGGCGCCGTTCCAATTCTTCGAATCCCTCCGGCGCCTTGAACGCGGCGTCAGCCGCTTCCTCCACCACGACCAGCGCCGCGGGCTTGAGCCAGCCGCCCTCGCGAGCCGACGCCAGCGCCTTTTCGGCCAGGCCCTTGCGGTAGGGCGGATCGAGAAAGGCCAGCGTGAACGGATCGAGCGGATGCACCGGCCCCAGTTTGGTGGCGTCGCGCCGGAAAATGCGGGTGACGCCGCCCAGGCCGAGCGACTCGGTGTTGTCGCGCAGCAGCGCGCGCGCCGCGACGCCGTCGTCGACGAACAGCGCGTAAGCCGCGCCGCGCGAGACCGCTTCGATGCCGAGCGCACCGGTACCGGCGAACAGGTCGAGCACGCGCGCGCCGCTCACCGGGTCGCCGTAAGCGTGCATCAGGATATTGAACAGCGACTCGCGCAGGCGATCGGCGGTCGGGCGAAGCGCGTCCGACTTCGGCCCGGCGATCGGGCGCGAGCGCAGGCGTCCGCCGACCACGCGCATTATTTTTGCCTTGGATATTTAGGGCGCGGCCCGCCGGTGCGGTCGCGGCGCGGTTGTTTTCTGTCGTTCGGATGCCCGCGCCGCGGCGTCGATTCGTCATCCTTCGAGGCGCGCGGCACGCGCACCTCTGGGTGACGGGGAGCGACCGGTGGCGCCGTGTGATCGACGAGCGGCGCGTCGAAATCCGCGCCGGCCTCAGCGACGATCTTCTCGCCGAGTTCGGTACGCAGCGCCTGCGACTCGATCTCCTTAACGTCGCCCTCATCGAGGTCGCCCAGCTCGAATGGCCCGAACGCCACGCGGATGAGCCGGTTCACCTTCAGGTTGAGCGTCTCCAGCACCTTGCGCACCTCGCGGTTCTTGCCTTCGCGGATGCCGATGGTGAGCCAGACATTGGCACCCTGTTCGCGGTCGAGCGTCGCCTCGATCGGCCCGTAATGCACGCCCGCGACGGTGATACCGGAGCGCAGCCGGTCGAGCGCGGGCTGCATGACGCGGCCGAGCGCGCGCACGCGATAGCGCCGCAGCCAACCGGTCGCCGGCAGTTCGAGCACGCGCGCCAAGCCGCCGTCATTGGTGAGCAGCAGCAGCCCTTCCGTGTTGATGTCGAGCCGGCCGATGCTGACCAGCCGCGGCAGATCCTTGGGCAGCGCGGCGAAGATGGTCGGCCGCCCTTCCGGGTCGGAATTCGTGGTCACCAGGCCGCGCGGCTTGTGATAGCGGAACAGCCGCGTGCGCTCGCGGGCGCGCAGCGGCTGCCCATCCACCGCGATACGGTCGGACGGCGTGACGTTGAGCGCCGGCGAGGAAATCAGCGCGCCGTTGACGGTAACCCGCCCGGCGGCGATCCAGGCCTCGGCCTGGCGCCGCGAGGCGAGGCCGGCCCGGGCCATCACTTTGGCGATGCGTTCGCCGGGATTTTGTTGATTGCTCTTGTCGGACATGCTCTTAGCCGCAATAAGGTTGGCCGCAATAAGGTTGCGGCCTGATAGCAGAGTTCGGGAGACGATACGAGCGTGCCGAGTTTTATGGAGCTTGCCCTCGACGAAGCCCGCGCCGCGGGTGCGCGCGGCGAGGTGCCTGTCGGCTGCGTGGTCGTGCGCGATGGCGAGGTGGTCGCCCGCGCGGGCAACCGCACCATCGCGGATCGCGATCCCACCGCGCATGCCGAATTGCTGGCGATTCGGCAGGCCGCGGCCGCGCTTCGTAGCGAGCGTCTCGCCGACTGCGATCTCTATGTCACGATGGAGCCCTGCGCTATGTGCGCCGCCGCGATGTCGTTTGCGCGCGTTCGGAGGCTTTATTTCGGCGCAAGCGATCCGAAAGGCGGTGCGGTGGAAAACGGCGTGCGGTTTTTTTCAGCTGCCATCTGCCATCACCGGCCGGAGGTCTATGGCGGCATCAACGAGAGCGAATGCGCGGCGCTGTTGCGCGATTTCTTCGCCGCGCGGCGCTAGCTAAACCGTCTTATCCACCAGCTTGCCCATGCCGGGCGGCGGCGGGGCCTGCTCGGCCAAGTCGTCGTCGCGTTCATTGGCCGACCGCGGCGGCCGCCGCTTTGGCGACGATGCGATCTTCGCCGCGACAATGTGAACGCCAAGGCCGCCCGCGCCCGTGATGGAGGTTTTTCTCATGGCACGGCAACCCTACCGGGGTAGGTCTCAATTTTGCGCAGCGTTGTGGAATAAAAAACGGCAATGCCGTGAAAGGATTTGTTGACCTTAGTGGTCAGTGCGCGCCGGCTTCCCGTGCGAATTCCCACGCCTTGTCGGTGAGCGGGCGGATCATCTCGGCCTTGGCCGGCGCGAATTCGCTCGTCGCAGTGCCGTCGCGCACGCGCCCGATGATGCCCTGCAAAATCGCGGCGATGCGGAAGAAATTATAGGCCAAGTAGACCGGCAGCGCCGGGCGCGGATCAAGCCCGGTGCGCGCCACGTAAGCTTCGACGTAATCCGCCATCGACGGGATGCCGAGCGCGCGCAGATCGTGGCCGACCAGCGAGGCGGTGCCGGCCGTGCTCTCCGAATGCGGCATGTGCCAGGCCATCAGGTGATAGGTGAAATCGGCGAGCGGATCGCCGAGGGTGGACAATTCCCAGTCGAGCACGCCGAGGATCTTCGGCTCGCTCGCCGCGACGATCAGGTTGTCGAGCCGAAAGTCGCCATGCACGAGGCGAGGCGGCCCACCCGGCGGAATATGTTTCGGCAGCCATTCGATCAAGCGCTCCATGGCGTCGATCTTTTCGGTTTCCGAGGCGCGATACTGCTTCGACCAGCGCTCGACCTGGCGCGCGACGTAATTCTCGCCGCGGCCGAAATCGGAAAGGCCGATGGCCGCCGGATCGAAGCTGTGCAGGCGCGCGATGGTGGCGTTCATGGCGTCGTAGACCGCGGCGCGCTCGGCCGGGTTGGAGCCCGGCATCTGCGGTTCCCAGAACACGCGGCCGTCGACGAAGCTCATCACATAAAACGGCGTGCCGGCAACGCTCTCGTCCGCGCAATAGGCCAGCGGCTCCGCCACCGGAAATTTTTGCGCATGCAGCGCACGGATCACGCGGTATTCGCGGTCGACCGCATGCGCCGACGGCAGCAGCTTGCCCGGCGGCTTGCGGCGCAAGACGTAACGCCGCGCCGGCGTCTCCAGCAGATAAGTCGGGTTCGACTGCCCGCCCTTGAATTGCTTGACGGTCAGCGGGCCGGAGAAATCTTTCACGTTTGTCGTCAGATAGTGCTCAAGGCGTGCACTATCGAGCCGCAGCGCGGGCGCCGCCTCCTTGGTGCCGGAAAAAGCCTGCTGGCGGTCGAGGGTCACTATCGCTCCGCGCTCATTTGCGCGCGGCGCCGAACGAAATCGGCGCGTCGGCGTAGATCTTATAACTTTGCGTCTTCGGCTTCGCCTTGTCCTCTTCGTTGAGATACTCGAGCGAGCTTTTGCCGGCGAGCGCGCGCGGCAGGATCATGACGCGAATAAAGCGGCTGGGCTTGTCGAGCGAAGCCTGCGCGAACACCGCATCGGGCCCGGATTCAAACCAGGCGCCGCCCGGCCCGTACGAGGTCAAGCGGCCGTGGGTGTCGATGCGGATGCCGCCCTCGATCAGGCAGCGGATGCCCGGCCCCTGGTGCCGGTGCAGATAGGCGCAGCCGCCGGGCGGAAACGCCACGCTGTCGCCGCGCATCAGCAACTCGCCCTTCGGCAAAGTTTCCAGGAACGCCGTGAGCTTTTCGTGCGTGATCATGCCGGGCGCGTTTGCCGTCGTGCTGCCGTGGTCGCCGCGCGAAAGCTCCCAGCGCCAGCAGGTCACGCCGCCCGCGCCGGGTTTTACCAGCGCTGCGCCTTCGCCCTGCCACGCCTCGTCTTCGTTCACCGTCTTGCCGCCGATCATGGCCGAGCCGTGCACCACGAAGATAAAACGCGGCAGCGGCGGCAGCTGGAATTCGACATTCTCGGCCGACGACAGGACGTCCTCGTAAAGCCGAAGCACGGGATGCATGGGGGTCTCCGACGTGTCTCTCTCGTCAATATCAGGTTTCTCTTTTCACCGCCTGCCAGCCGATATCGCGGCGGCAGAATCCATCCGGCCATTGGATGCGGTCGACCGCGGCATAGGCGCGCTGCTGGGCTTCGCGCACATTCTTGCCTCGCGCGCACACATTAAGCACACGCCCGCCATTGGCGAGGATGCGGTTGCCGTCGGCCTTGGTGCCGGCGTGAAAAATTTCGACGCCCTCGACCAGACCCGCCGCGTCGAGCCCTTCGATCGGCGAGCCCTTGGCGTAATTTCCCGGATAGCCTTTCGCCGCCATCACCACGGTGAGGGCGGCGTCCGGATACCAGCGCAGATCGAAATTCTTCAGCTGCCCGTCGCGCGCGGCCAGCAGCGCCGGCACCAGATCCGACATCAACCGCAGCATCAGCACCTGGCATTCCGGATCGCCGAAGCGGACATTGTATTCGATCAGCTGCGGGCCGGACTTGGTGATCATCAATCCGGCGAACAGCACGCCCTTGTAGGGCGCGCCCATCGCCTGCATCGCGCGCACGGTCGGATGGATGATCTCGTCCATCACGCGGGCGTTCATCTCCGGCGTCATGATCGGCGCCGGCGAATAGGCGCCCATGCCGCCTGTGTTCGGCCCCTTGTCGCCGTCACCCACGCGCTTGTGGTCTTGTGCCGACGCCAATGCGATCGCGGTCTCGCCGTCGCACAGCGCGAAGAACGAGGCTTCCTCGCCGACCAGACAATCCTCGATCACGATTTCCCAGGCAGGCGACCCCAGCCCACCGTCGAACATCATGTCGATGGCGGCTTCCGCCTCTTGCACCGTTTGCGCCACCACCACGCCCTTGCCGGCGGCGAGCCCATCGGCCTTCACCACGATTGGCGCGCCTTTTTTCCGCACGTAGTCCTTGGCGGCATCGGCGCCCTTGAAGCGCTCATAAGCGGCGGTTGGAATCTTGTTGGCCTTGCACAGATCCTTGGTGAAGCCTTTCGAGCCTTCCAGCCGCGCCGCCCATTTGCTCGGGCCAAATGCTTTGATGCCAGCCTTTTCCAGATCGTCCACGATGCCGGCGCACAGCGGCCCTTCGGGTCCGACCACGACCAGCTCAATCTTCTTCGCCTGGCAGAACGAGATCACAGCTCTGTGGTCGGCGACGTCGAGCGCAACGCACTCGGCCTCGCGCGCGATGCCGGCATTGCCGGGCGCGCAATAGAGCTTGTCGGCGAGCGGGCTGCCGGCCATTTTCCAGGCCAGCGCGTGCTCGCGTCCGCCGGAACCGAGGATAAGGATGTTCATGGGCGACGGGGCCGGGCCTTAAGGGATGCTCGCCATTTGGTGTAGCATGGCCCCTCGGCCCCGCAACAGATTCGGCCCCCATGCCCGAAGCAGTCCTCAATAACGTCGTGGAATGGACCGTCTCCGGGCTGTCGGCGGCGCTGCGCAAGACCGTCGAGGACGCCTACGGCTATGTGCGGGTGCGCGGCGAGGTGTCCGGCTTCAAGGGCCCATCGCCCTCCGGCCACGTCTATTTCCGCCTCAAGGACGACAAGGCGGTGCTCGAAGGCGTGATCTGGAAGGGCGTCTGGGGCCGCATGCGGGTGAAGCCGGAAGAGGGCCTCGACGTCATCGTGTCGGGCAAGCTCACCACCTTCGCCGGCTCCTCGAAATACCAGATCGTCATCGACACGCTGGAGCCCGCCGGCATCGGCGCGCTGATGAAGCTGTTGGAGGAGCGCAAGAAGAAACTCGCCGCCGAAGGCCTGTTCGACGAAGCGCGCAAGCAGCTCATTCCGTTTTTGCCCAACGTGATCGGCGTGGTGACCTCACCGACCGGCGCTGTGATCCGTGACATCTTGCATCGGCTGGCCGAGCGCTTCCCGCGCCGCGTGCTGGTGTGGCCGGTGCGGGTGCAGGGCGAGGCGTCCGCCGCCGAAGTCGCCAATGCCATCCGCGGCTTCAACGCATTGCCAGAGCGCGGCGCGCTGCCGCGGCCGGATCTGATTATCGTCGCGCGCGGCGGCGGCTCGCTCGAGGATTTGTGGTCGTTCAACGAGGAGATCGTCGTGCGGGCGGCGGCCGACAGTATGATCCCACTGATTTCCGCGGTCGGCCACGAGACCGATATCACGCTGATCGATTTCGCGTCCGATAGGCGCGCGCCGACGCCGACCGCCGCCGCCGAAATCGCCGTGCCAGTGCGCGCGGAGTTGCTGGCGCAGATCGCCGCGCTGGCGGCGCGGCAGATAGGCTCTTGGCAGCGCGGCATGGAGGTGCGGCGCACCGAACTGCGCGCGGCGGCGCGCGCCTTGCCGGCACGCGACGAATTGCTCGCCGATCCGCGCCAGCGGTTGGACACCTTGGCGAAGCGATTGCCGCGCGCCTTGCACGCCAACGCGCAGCTTCATCGCACCCACCTGACGCGTGCGGCCGCGCGTCTCACGCCGCGGCTGCTGAAACTGCGGCTGGCGCGCTTAAGCGAAATCGTCGTCACGCTCGCAAAACGCAGCGAACTCGCCCAGAAGAACTATCTGCAGCGTCGTTGGGATCGCGTGCGCAACGCCGAACAATTGCTCAAAGCGTTTTCATACCAAGGCGTGCTCGCGCGCGGTTTTGCCCTGGTGCGCGACGGCGAGGGGCATCCCTTGCGCTCGGCCTCCGCGGTCACCAGTGGCGCGCGCCTGGATATCGAGTTTTCCGACGGCCGCGTCGGCGCTACGGCCGACGGCAAGGGTGCCGCGTCACCGCCGGAGGCCAAGCCAAAATCAAAGCCGCGCGGCGGCGGTCCAGGCGGGCAGGGCAGCCTGTTCGGGGCCTAGGAAAACACCCGCTTTAAGGGTTTCGCTGGCACGTCCAAACGACTATCTTTGAGCCATCCCCGCGCCGGACCGCAGTGGAGGCAACCAGTGCTCAATCGCTATGATCGTTCCTCGCCGATGAGCGGCGAGGCCGAGGTGAAATACCTCGATGGCGATTTCCGCGTGGTGCGTCCCGGCGCCTTTGTGCGCTGCGCGGTGACCGGCGTGCCGATCCCACTTGAGGAGCTCAAATACTGGAGCGTCGATCGGCAGGAGGCCTATGCCTCGCCGCAAGCTGTGCTGGAGCGCCTGCGGCCGCAGGCCGGCAAGTAGCTAGCGCCGCAGCTTCGCCAGCACCAGCGCCCGCAATTCATCCGCCTCAATCACCGCCAATGTGACCGGCAGCACGTGCGTCTTGGCGGCGAGCGCCGCCAGCAGCGGCTCGCCCGCCATGCGCGCGCGATCTTTCTCTGTGGTCAATAGTGCAAGTCCATCGTGTTCGGCGCGCATGATCAATGCGGCGGCCTCCTCGGCGCTGAAGCGGTGATGATCGGGAAACGATTGGCGCTCGACGACCAAGATGCCGGCCTCGGTTGCGGTCGCGAAAAATTTGTTAGGATCGCCGATGCCGGCGAAGGCGAACACATTGCGCGCTTTCAGTTCCGCGATGGCCGCAGGGTCTGGCTGCAAGTGTCCATGAAAAACCGGCAGACCGGGTGCCGCCGCGGTGACATCGCGCGCCCCTTCACCGTCGCCGACCACCAGCAGCGCGTCGGTGCACGCGAGTTGCGCGGCGAGCGGCGCCCGCAAGGGACCTGCCGGAAACACGCGCGCATTGCCGATGCCACGCCGTCCGTCGACGACCGCCAGGGTGAAATCCTTGGCGAGCGAGCCATTCTGCAAACCGTCGTCCATGATGACGACACTGGCGCCGGCAGCAGCCGCGGCTTGCGCGCCCACAACGCGCTCGCGCGCCACGATGGTCGGCGCCACGCGCGCCAGCAGCAGCGCCTCGTCGCCGACTTGCGCGGCGCGGTCGGTTTTGATGTCCACCAGCTTCGGTCCGGCCAGGCTGCCGCCATAGCCTCGGCTGAGACAGAACACCCGCTCGCCGGTCTCCTGCAGCATTTTTGCAAGCCGCATGACCGTCGGCGTCTTGCCGGTCCCGCCGAGCGTGAAATTCCCGACGCACAGCACCGGCACGCCCGCGCGCGCGCCTGAGCGCGCCATCCGCCGCGCCGCGATGGCGCCATAACAGGCGGCGGCGGGCGCCAGCAGGCCGGAGGCCAAGCTCGCTTTGCGCCACCAGAATGCCGGCTCACGCATTGTCGGCTCGCTGGTGCAGGCGAAGCTGCATCAGATAGGGGTCGAGCGATTGCACGGTGCGCTCGAGCGCGCCGCTTAAGCCTTCGACCGTCGTGCGCGCGGCATCGGCGACGCGGGCGCGCGCTTCCGGCTGCGCCAGCAAGGCGGCGAAACCGGCGGTGAGCGTGCCGGCGTCGGCGACCGGCTCGGCGCCACGCGCCTGATCGAGCGCGGCATAGATTTCCGCGAAATTCCAGACATGCGGGCCATGCAGAATGGCGGCGCCGAGCTTGGCAGGTTCGATTGGATTCTGCCCGCCGTGCTTGACCAGCGAGCCGCCGACGAAAACGATCGGCGCCAGCCGATAGATGATGCCGAGTTCGCCCACGGTGTCGGCGACATAAATATCGGTGGTCGCGTCGGGCAGCTCGCCGCGCGACCGCAAGCGGGCTTGCAGTCCGGCGGCGCGCGCGATTTCGGCCACGCCGGTGCCGCGCTCGGGATGGCGCGGCACGATCACCGTCAGCAGGCCGGGAAAGTTCGCGCGCAGCCGGGCGTGCACGTCGATCATGGCGGTTTCCTCGCCGGCATGGGTGGATGCCGCCGCGATGATCGCCCGGCCGCCGATCGCAGCCTGCAGAGCCGCGAGCTTGGCGCGGTCGGCGGGCGGCGCCGGCCCGTCTAGCTTGAGGTCGCCGGTGGTGACGACGTGCGGGGCGCCCAATTCACCGAAGCGCTCGGCGTCGGCCGGCGAGCGCGCCAGGCAGAGGTCGAGCCGCCGCAGCAGGTCGCCGATCGTCACCGGGAAATAGCGCCAGCGCCGGAACGAGTGTTCCGACAACCGGCCGTTGACCAGGATCATCGGCACGCCGCGCCGCGCCGTTTCGATCATGATGTTCGGCCACAGATCGGATTCCACGAACAGCGCGAGATCGGGCTGCCAATGCGCGAGGAAACGGCGCACGAATATAGGCACGTCGAGCGGCACGAATTGATGGATGACGCCGCGCGGCAGCCGCTGCTCGGCCAGCCCACCGGAGGTGACGGTGCCGGAGGTCATCAGCACGTTGACCTCGCGCGCACGGATGCGCTCGATCAGCGGCAACACGCTGATCAATTCGCCGATGCTTGCGCCATGCAGCCAGACCAGTGGTCCCGGCGGCCGCGCCATCACGCTGACGCCGCGCCGCTCGGGCAGGCGCAGGCGAGGTTCCTTGCCGCGCTGCAGCCGCCGCGCCAGCAGCAGCGGCGAGAGCGGCGTCATTGCCACCGAAAACAGCCGGTAGGCGCGCAAGGGTGCGGGCAGGCCGCTCACGGCTGAGCGCTCCTGTTGCCGTCGACGATCTCGTAGGCGCGCGCGGTCGCCGCGTTGAGCAAATTTTCCACTTCGCGCCGGGCCGTCTCCAGCGCCGCGTCGTCGGCGTCTTTGGGTACATAAATCGGCCCGCCCGCCGCCAAGGCAGAACGGCCGAACGGCAGATTGATCGCGCTGCGGTCCCAATTGTTGAGCTGAATGCGATGCTGCGTCGCCATCGCCGCCGCATAGATCGGCCGCCCCGAATGTTGCGCCAGCTTGACGATGCCGAGCCCGGCCACGCGCGCAACCTTCGGCACATCGGCGGTGAGCGCGACGTTGATGCCTTGCGCCAGCGCCTCGAGCATTTCGCTGAATGCGGCGGCACCGCCCTTGCGATTGAATTCGCTGTTGTGCGCGCCGGAGCCGCGGATGGTTCCGATGCCGAGCTTCTCGGCCGCGCGCGCGTTGATCTCGCCGTCGCGGTGGCGCGAGATCAACACCTTGGCGGGAAAATTATCGCCCTTTCGTTTGATGAACGGCGCCATGAAGTGCTGACCGTGCCAAAGCGCGATGATCAGCGGCTGATCCGCCGTTTCGTAGATCGTCGCCGGCTCGACGATGCATCGTGTGCTGTTCCAGACCAGGCGCAGATAGCACGCCCCCGCCGTGGCGACGGCATCCTGGAAGGCGGGCGACGTGACGATGCGCTTGGATAACGACATCAGAGCCTGCTCAGCCGAACACGAGCGGCAGCACCTGATTTCCGGGCACTTTTTCTGACATGGCTTGTTCCTTCGAAGCAGCCCCGGTGGCGGACAGGAAGTGCATAGGGTGCCGTGGATTAAGCCACGGGCCGAATTTATGCAAACTCGCCGCGGCGGTCGCGCAGCAGGTCGATCAGCGCGCCATGGCGGGCGAAACCGGCGGCAATCAGCGCGCCATGCCCGGTGTGCGGAGCATTGTAGCGCAGTGGCCGGCCGGCGAAATCGGTGAACAGGCCGCCGGCCTCGTGCACTAGGAGGTCGGCCGCGGCAAGGTCCCAATCATGGCTGCCGGGCGAGGCGAAGGCGGCATCGAATTCCCCATGCGCGACGCGCGCCAGCCGCAGCGCGAGCGAAAACACCTTGGGCTGCGCTAGCATGCTGGGGGCAACGCCGGCGAGCTTGTCGAGATAGCGTTTGGGGCCGGCGAGCCTGGCGCGTGCAAGCGTCGCGCCGCGGCTGACCGCGATGGTGGCGCCGTTAAGCGCGGCGCCCTTGCCCTGGACCGCGAGGAACATCTCATCGGTCACCGGCGCAAAAAGCGCGGCCAATACCGGACGGCCGTTTTCGACCAGCGCCACCGAGATGGTCCAGTCGGCGCGGCCGGAGATATAGGCGCGGGTGCCGTCGATCGGGTCCACGACCCAGGCCAGCGGCAAGGCGCGGTCGGGCAGAGCTTCGGTCTCCTCCGACAGCCAGCCGGCGCCGGGCACCAGATCGCTGAGCCGCGCGCGCAACAGATCGTTGACCGCGATGTCGCCCTCGCTCACCGGCGAATCGTCGTCGCCCTTGGTCCAGCGCTTGAGCGGGCCGCGCGCGGTCGCGCGCGCCAGATCGCCGGCCTCGCGCATCACGGCTTCGAGCGACGTGCGCAGGCCGGCAAGTTCATTGCGCATGATCTTGTCCGAAAACCGGTTCCCACTTTTCGGGATCATGCGCTTCATTGCCCGGCAACGGTCAGGCCCTCCAGCCGCACGGTCGGCGCATTGGTGCCGTAGCGGAATTCGAGATCGTTGGCGGGTGTGAGGGTGCGGAAAATATCGAGCAGATGGCCTGCGATGGTGACTTCGCTCACCGCATAACTGCGCTTGCCGTTCTCGATCCAGAAACCGGAGGCGCCGCGGCTGTAATCGCCGGTCACCATGTTGACGCCCATGCCGATCAAATCGGTGACGTAGAAGCCGTCCTTGATGTCGGCGATCAGCGCTTCGGGACTGAGCGTGCCCGCTTCCAGATGCAGGTTGCTGGCGCCCGGCGACGGCACCGAGGACACGCCGCGCTGGGCGTGGCCTGTGGTGGCGAGCCCGAGTTCGCGCGCGGTCGCGCAGTCGAGAATCCATGAGCGCAAGACCCCGTCATCGACCAGCGCGAGCTTTCTGCCGGCGACGCCTTCGCCGTCGAATGGGTGCGAGCGCAGGCCGCGCAAGCGCCGCGGATCGTCGATGAGGCGGATGCCGTCGGCGAACAGCTTCGCCCCCATCTTGTCGCGCAGAAAGCTGGTCTTGCGCGCGACCGAAGCGCCATTGGCGGCGCTGGCGAGGTGCGAGACCAGCGAACCGGACACGCG
>Ga0209584_10000485_pt1 | contig 12312 bp, 9 predicted proteins | sample NGEPerD_FD_184507 | JGI IMG/M metagenome (GOLD analysis project Ga0209584, IMG submission 184507) | Arctic peat soil microbial communities from the Barrow Environmental Observatory site, Barrow, Alaska, USA - NGEE PermafrostAB12-D... | ecosystem: Environmental > Terrestrial > Soil > Wetlands >...
GAAATGCTGGATGAAAGCCATGCCGATCGCGTAAGTGGCGCCGGCAGACAATGCCGGCATCGCAATCGCGCTGACGAGCGTGCCGACCAACGGCAAGCCCTTTATCAGGCTCGCGGTTCCCATCGCACTGCTGGCCGGGATCATCGATCCTGCCAAGCCGGCGATGATCGATTTGCCCCGGTTTTCGGTAAACGGAACATCGTAGATCTGCGAAATACGGCGGAGCATTTGAATTTGCACACCGCCGACGGCCGCCAAGTCGACGAACGGTACCGGAATAAGTCCGGCAGCTCCAGACCATAACGAGAAACGTTCGACCAGTTTCATCGCCATTGCGCGGCGACGCTCCGGGGTCATCTCGGTCGCGTCAGCCGAAGCCGCTTCGTTTTCCATCGTCGCCTCCGACTTGCTGCCCACCCTCGGTGCCGTTGAATCCGGCGCAGCTGCACCCAGCGCGGGGCCTAATCCGCTTGTGTCCGCGGTGGTCGGCCTAATCGCCCTTGGGAGCTTTTTCTTATTCATCGTCACGCAGCTTGCCTGATGCCGACGATGCTGTCGACCTCATCGGCAATGGCGGCGATTTCGCGGGCGGCGGTCCCCGCCGGCTCGATCAGGCTCGGGGTTGCGCCCCAGAGCGCGGCTTCCGCATAGCCGACGCGGTTGGTCATCTCGTTCTTGAGCACCGGGAAACCGGCCTCGATCAGTTCGGCGCGGATCTGCTTGGCAATCACCGAATCCCGCGTCGTCTGCGTCATCACGCAGCGGAAGAAGCGCCGCTCGCCCTCGTCGCCCTCGAGCAGCGAATTGAGCGTATCGAGCATGCGGTCGATGTCGAGCGGCGAGGCCTTGACGGGGACCAGCAGGAAGTCGGCCGCAGCGATGCAGGCGAGCGTCGCCAGCGAGCGGAAGCCGGGGGTGTCGATGATAATCGGGCCGGTCGAAGCGAGGTTACGCGCGGTCTTCCAGGCGTTCTCAGTGGCGTCCTCCACCACTTTCACGCCGCCGAGCGCCTTTTCGCGCGCGGCGAGGCGTGCGATCGAGCGTTGCGGATCGGCATCGATGATGGTCGAGGGCCGGCCGCACAAGTGCCAATGCACCGCAAGGCAGCTCGCCAGCGTGCTCTTGCCGCTGCCGCCTTTCATTGTCGCAACCGTGATGATCTGCCGCATCACCCACCTGCCTCTCTGCCGAGTTTCCGTAGGGCGAATCGCTTGCAACCGATCTTATCGGATTCTTGGCCTGGATTCCCCGGGTGGCGCCCGAATTGGTGTGAATATTCGTGTTTCCCGGCTTCCCTACTCGATAGAAGCGTGCGGTTCGGACGCAGCCCGAACGGTGTTTGGGAGTTGAACGGGCCATTCGATCGCAGTTCCATGGCGAACCGGATCAATGCCCGGTCAAGAACTCGTCGTCGCCGTCGCGGCTCCCTGGCTCATGTCAGATCGTGTGGAGGGGCTGGGTTAAGAGGCGGGAGCGTTTTTAGCATCTGCGCGGGCGGCGCCCGATCGGGTGCTCCACATTTCCTTCTGAGCTTTGATGAACCCGCGATAATGCCGTGGGTTGAAATCAAGCAGTGTCCCACCCGAGGCAAAGTGCTGGATGAAAGTCATCCCGATCGCGTAAGTAGCGCCGGCAGACAGTGCCGGCATCGCAATCGCGCTAATAGCCGTTCCAACTAATGGCACGCTTTTTAGTATGCTCGCGGCTCCTATCCCACTGCTCGCCGGGATCATCGATCCTGCCAGGCTGGCTATGAGCGCTTTGCCTCGGTTTTCGGCAAACGGCATGCTGTAAATCTGCGAAATGCGGCGGAGCATTTGAATTTGGACGCCGCCGATGGCTGCCAGGTCGACGAACGGCACCGGAATAAGCCCGGCAGCCCCAGACCACAATGAGAAGCGTTCGACCAATTTCACAGCACGTGCACGGCGGTCGTCCGGAGGCGTTTCGATTAAATCAGGCGAAACCGCTTCCATCTCCACGATCGAAGCGTCCTTCCCGGGTTCCTCAGACCCGGTCGTTTCCGTTGCCATCGTCGCTTCAGACTTGCCGTCCGAGTTGTGCGAATCTGCCGGAGGCGGCGGTGCCGTTGTGTCCGGCGCAGTTGGCCCAAGCGTAGGACCGGCTCCGCTCGTGTCTGCGGTGGCCGCTTGCAGCTTGGCTTTGTACTGTTCAATTGTTCCTTCGAGGCGCGCATTGTTTTGCAGAAGTCGATCGGCGGCGAGGCGGAGAAAATAATAGCCGAAGTCCGGGTAGCCAAAGTAGACCTCGAGCAGCCGGTCATAGCTGATGGTCAGCACCGCTCCATCTTCAATGCATTCGACCGTCGCCGTCCGTTTGTTGTTGGGCGTGAGAAAGCCAAGTTCTCCCACCAGACGTCCCGGCGGAAGTTCAACGCCAATTTCGGTTACCAGATATTTTCCTGTGGTGGTGAGGAACATCTCTTTGGCTACCTGCCCTTTGCGAAACAGGATGTCGCCTTTGCGGTATGTGCGCTTGTCCATGAACGGCTTGAGCCAGTCCACGGCCAGATCGCCTTGCACCGCGATCCGTGCCTTCTTGACGAGTTTGACAATCTGGAAAAGGCGCACGCTGTTGATAGGCAACAAACATAGATACATCAAAAAGGTCGTGATCGCTCCACCCAGCGCGCCATAGGCCATGAAGAACAAAGCGCTGAGGATGCCGAAAACGCGCAGCGGCACCATCGTTCGCATCAGAAAAGTTGTTGCATAGAAACCCGCAGCGATCAGCGCGCACATATTTGCAAGAGTAATGTTGACCAGCACGATCTCGACCAGCCGATGGAATATCGCGTCGAACGTAATATTGCTGGGATCAAGATGAAGTTGAAGCAACAGCTTTTCGATAGTAAGGTTTTGTGCCGCACGGTCTAAAAAGCGGTTTAATATTGCAGCCATATCTAGATATTGGCTATTCATTCCCCCTCCTGCAAAAATCTTTCATTGGCGATTGATGTTAGAGGTTGCATTTCTGCGCTTTCGCCTAGTACCCCCGCGCGCAAACGGTGCGGCTCAAGTCGGTTTCCGCCGTTTCCAATGGTACTTTCGGTGCTCATGGCGCCTCGCGCCCCGCAGCAAGTTTTTATAGCAGTTCCTATCGATTGAGAAGGCCGCAGGCGTGCTCACGGTAAATGTCGAATAGGGTGTCATTAGATCGTGCAAGCTCACTTGGCCTTGAAGTACGAGCGTGTGGCAAAGATGATAAAAATCGCAGCAATCAGCCCCGCGATCACGAGAATTGTGCGCTGCTCTGCGCTTGCGCCGGCAAATCGGAGCGCCAATGCGAGCAGCACACCAGGGAACACATGAGCAGGCGCCCAAACGATTGCCGACAGGATATTTGCCACATAAAACTGTCGCGGCGACATTTGAAGGATACCGGATACCAACGGCACAAAGGCACGGACGACCGCCGTAAAGCGCGCGAGAAAGACGCTGGCCACGCCGTATCGGGTTATGAATTTTTCACTCCGGGCAATGAATTGCGGATACTGATTCAACGGCCAGGAAGTCAGAATCTCCTGGTGATATCGCTGGCCTAACCAGAACGAGAATCCGTCTCCAGCAATCGCTCCTGCAGTCGCAGCAATAAGAAGGAGCCACGGGTTCACATTAGCGCTCGCCGCTAAAGCACTTATGGCGATGACCAGCGTTGAGCCGGGAACAACGGTGCCGACCACAGGAATAGCTTCCGACAAGGCCAGCAGAAAAATCGCAATATGCGCGTAATGCGGATGCGCGGAAACGAAGTCCACCAGTGCGGAAAAATAAGATGCCATGCACCAATCCAGAGGCAAGCGTTTGCAGCTAAGTCGCGCGCTTTTCAGCAACCGCAAGCTAAACTCAGGCTGATAAAACTAAGTCAAACTTCCCGTTAATGCCACTTTTGAATCGAACATTCCTTGGTTCAGGTGACGCGCGCTTCGAACGCTGACCAATCGTAGCGCTGGCCAGCTTTTGAACTTTCGGACAACGGCTGTTCGCGGCTCTGCTGCACCGTGAGGTTGCCTAACATCCGTTTTAATAGCGGACATGAGTTGGCAATTGCCGACCTGTTGCACTCTATCAGTTCACCGGTGCGAACCAGCGGAGGATCTGGCCGCCTGTCACGCACCGCGGATCGGGTCCAACATGGCAACGCAGCGCCGAGGGGCGGCACTCGCCGACGGTTTCACATGATCCGAGCGGCGCGCGCGGTCCGCGCTTTCGCTCAACACCGAAAAATACTCCAAAGGGCGAACGCTTGGCAGCGGCTACCCTGCATGATAGGCTTTTTGAGCCCACGTGGATTTAGCTGATAAATAAGCACAAATCGACCGAGTGGTGGGCCCGGCACGGGGATGACGAGAAAGGATCCGCTATGGCAACGAAACCGACTGAGTCCGTAAGTCCTGAGAAAGACGAAGCCATTGCGGACTCACCCGAAATGACGCCCGAGCAACGCAATGAAGTAGCTTCGAAGTTAGTTGACCGGTTTGCTATTTGGTCCGGCGTTGCCGGACTTCTCCCGCTGCCCATTTTTGACACCATTGCCGTCGGCGGTCTCCAGCTCCAGATGCTGCGTCGTCTTTCACAAATCTACGAGGTGGCGTTCGCCGAAAATAGCGGCAAAGCGCTGATCGCGAGCACGGCGGGAGCGATGATCCCCGCGACCAGTGGCATCGGCGCCGCCAGTGTGCTTAAGGCCGTGCCAATTTTCGGAACGATCGTCGCTGGATTTGTGATGCCGGTGCTCTCGGCCGGAGCCACCTACGCCATCGGCAAGGCTTTCATTCAGCACTTTGCGACGGGTGGGACTCTGCTTGATTTCAACCCTCCGGATTATCGTGAGTTCATCAAGGCCCAAAAGGAGAAGTGGGACTCACGAAGGGCTGGTTCGAAGATTTCTCAATCCAGCTCTTCTGAAACGACCACGGGGGCGGCAGCGACCAGCTCTTAATTCGCTCAGCCGTGGGCTAGCTAATCCGGGAGTGGCCCCACCCGCCGAAGCGCAACTGCCGTGGACCGGCGAGAAGACCGAGCCCCATGCTCGAAGCCATCATCTACATAATTCTGTGCCTTCTCACAGGACTTTGCGGCAGCCAACGCCGAATGGGTTTTTTCGGGACGTTTATCCTCGCGATTATCACCACTCCATTGGTGGTGCTGCCTGTGCTGCTGCTCACCGGCCCATCACGTCGCATCGAATGGCGCCGCTGTCCGTAGAGCAACTGTTTGATTGGGGTCCGCAAGCGCCTCCATCGCTAAACCGGCGGCGGCGTCTTGTGCAAGCGTAGACAGAAGACATCACACCTATGACGTTCCTCCAGCTCGTTCGCCGCGAAATGCACGGCTCGCTGCCGAAGCTGTTGTTCATGTCCGCGCTTGGAGGCATTAGCACCGCCACGATCCTCGCTTCCATCAATTCGGGCATGCAAGGCACTGGCGACGGAAATAAGCCCAGCCTGTGGGCGGCCATGCTTTTTATCGTTTCACTTTTTCTATTCATCAAAACTCAGTTCTACGTGACCATTACGGCCACTGCCGAGATCGAGGCGATCATCCATAAGCTCCGCCTGCGCGTTATGGATCAAGTAAGGCGCTCTGAACTTCTGTCGATGGAACAAATCGGGCGTTCGCGTATCGTTGCCGCGATCACCAGCGATACCGCGGTGCTGACGCAAGCAAGCAATACGCTCAGCTTTACGGTGCAAGGCGCGGTCCTCATTTTTTTCGTCGGTATCTACGTGGCGTATTTGTCATTTGCGGCGTTCGCCATGACCGTCGTTATCGTCTCCGGGGCGGCAGCCATATTCCATGTCAAGAATCGCCGTCTGATCGTCGAGAAGCAGGAATCGGCGCAGTGGGAACGCCGATTATACGATCGGCTGACCGACTTCATGGATGGGTTCAAGGAGGTGAGGCTCAACCGCGCACGGAGCAACGACTTGTTCGATGACTCCGTCAACGTGTCGCGGACCGCCGCCAACATCAAAATACGCAGCCAGGCGGAAACCTTCAAACTGATCGTGACGTCGCAGGTCGCCATGTATGTATTGCTCGGCGCGGTCGTATTCGCAGCTCCCCAATTCAGCGATACCCTGGGCGGCGCGTCCCTGACCAAGACCACGACGGCCCTCATGTTCGTTGTCGGAGCGTGCTTCGGACTGGTGCAATCGATACCGGTCCTGCTGATCGCGAATTCCGCGGCGGACCGCATTGACCAATTGGAAATTGCTTTGCGGGCGGCCGCTTCGACAACCGACGAGCACGACATAAAGATACCGAAGCTTTTCGATAAGATCGAGATGCGCAACATTGTGTTCCGTTACGTTGACCAACATTCCGACGCTACCTTCCAGATCGGGCCACTGGATTTCAGTTTGGAATCTGGCGAGCTCGTCTTTATCACCGGCGGAAACGGCTCGGGGAAATCGACGTTTTTGAGGGTGTTCGCTGGACTCTATCCCCCTGATTCCGGTGTAATCACGCTTGACGGGGCGCGGATCGACACCGAAACGCGCGACACGTATCGCTCGTTGATGTCGGCGATTTTCTTCGATAATCATCTGTTCCGGAAGCTCTATGGAATTCCAGAACCGGAACCAGGCGAGGTCGATCGCCTGCTGAAGCAATTCCGGTTATCCGACAAGACCTCGCTGTCGGACGGCGAGTTTAGCACGCTCGAACTTTCTGGCGGTCAACGCAGACGTCTGGCGCTCATCGTGAGTTTGCTCGAGAAACGTCCGATCCTCATTCTGGACGAATGGACGGCCGAGCAAGATCCCGAATTTCGGCGCAAATTCTATGACGAGCTGCTGCCGCAAATGAAGCAAGCCGGCTTGACCGTCGTGGCGATCACGCACGATGACCGCTATCTCGACGAGCTAAAAATGCCCGCGCGCAGGATTCGTTTTGAGGAAGGCCGTATAGTCGAGCAGCGTTCGATGGAGAACGGCTGATGGTAAAGTATCCAGAGTTAGATCCAATGCCGCCCCCGCCGCCGAAGCGCGGATGGTGGCGATATGTCGGACGCCACCTGCCGGGCGTATCCGTCGTGTTGATGGTGATGTTGCTCGCCGCCACCGTGCTTTATCCTTACGTGGTGATTACAGTTCCGAGCGGGCAGGTTGGTGTCCTTTGGAAGCGATTCAACGGTTTTGACTTTTACTGCTGGTGCTTTGTTGGCCGAGGCACAATCCTGGATCCCAAGCAACTGAGGAATGAAGGTCTCCACATTGTTTGGCCTTGGGACAAGCTGTTCATTTATGACCTGCGGCTGCATTCCTCGACTCAGACATACAACGCTATTTCCAAAGACGGCGTGAGCGTAATCGCTCAGATCAGCATACGGTTTCAACTGCTGCATAACTCCGTCGGCGTGCTCCACAAATTTATCGGTCCACAATACCTGGTGTCGGTCGTGAGTCCCGAAATCGGCAGCCAAGCGCGTGAGGTCATTTCTCAGTACACAGCCCAAGAGGTTTACACATCACGCGAGCCGATTCAGGAAAAAATTCGAAACAACTCGCAAAAGAGCCTGGGCACTCATCTCAACAATTTGATCCAGCCCGAGGCCATGGAACAGCCGGACCCCAAAAATTTCAACGACTTCCTGCAGAACTCGATCCAAATTCTCGACACTCTTGTGCTCAGTATCGAATTGCCACCTGCAATCGTTGCAGCCATCAATCGCCAGACCGAGCAGTTCTACCAGATTCAGGAGTTCAAATTCCGGGTCGAGCGCGAAGCACAGGAGTCAAAACGCAAGCAGATCGAGGCGAATGGCATAGCTGCCTTCCAGCGGACGGTCAGCCAAGGGATTTCTGATTCCTACCTGCGTTGGCGCGGCATCGAGGCCACGCTTGCGCTCGCGCAGTCTTCGAATGCAAAAATAGTGATCATTGGCAACGGCAAGGATGGCCTGCCGATCATTCTCGGCAATGTTGATACGCCTGCATCGCCAGGCCCGGGACCGAAACCCGCTGAGGGCAATCCGACATCGAATGCGCCTGCAATTTCGCCTGCTCCGCCTAGCAATCCGCCGGCGGGTAGTTCATCAACGGCGCCTCCCGGTGGGGCCTCAACGGAGGTCGACAAGAACACTTCCTCTACCGCTCCCGCTAGTTCGGATAAGCAGCCAAGTTCATCCATACCGCTCGATCTCACCGATATCCAATCCATTCTTTCCCGGATCTCCGAGGGGCTGCGCACGACCGGATCGGCGACGATTCCAAGGACAGGAGCGCAACCGAAACAGTAGTCGATGGCCGAGTGCCGGAGTCCGAGTAACGACATGAGTCGCTTTGCTTTTCGAATTGCCATGGCGTCCGCAATTCGGCAATCATGGAGACGCGCGCCCGGCGGTCGCGCTGGCACCATGCGAAGGAATTGGGAAGGAATTGCAAAGTGACCGAAAGGATGGAAGCAGGTCGCTCGGACCAGAAGACCCCTCGACTGTACGTCTTGTTGACGGCACGAGGGGGCCAGTTCCTGCTGGTCCTTGCCATTGCGGTCCTCGCAATAGGCGGCGCAATTGGAGGCTACCTATTCGGCCTGGATTTGATTCACCACGACCTTGAAGCCGCCAGGGAGCGGATCCAGCAGCTGCAGCCCGAAAACCAGAGGCTCAAGAAGGCAATTGTTGACCAAAACGCAAAATTGGTCGAGCTGCAAACCGAGCTTACAAGTGTTCAGGCCGCGTTGCGCGCGATCGCGCCTTCGGAGAACACCTATAACGTCAGTCCCAATCAATCGCTGATCGTCGCGGACGGTCATTTGACTATCGGATTAATCGGTTCTCCCACGAACGAGAGAGTCAACATCAACGTTAACGGCAAACAACAGTTGGCTGCCACGGGAGACGTCATTCACATTGCGCTCGATCCGTCGACGACCTGTCAGGTGGGAGTCCAGTCGTTTGATATGTTCAAGGCTGTTCTTACCGCGTCGTGCGCAGCCGTGAAGCCTCGGTAGACTCCGTATTCCGCGATCCATTCGCTGTGGAAGCGCTCCGGCGTGGAGCCGCGATCACGCAATAGAATTATTTCCGGTTCACAAAAGCCCGGCTATTCCCAGATTATGACGTTGGGAAGAGAACCATCGACCTGACGCAACGATGTGTAGCCCACACCGGCAAGGCCGCGAAACAAACCCAAATTGAACTGCCTATTTCCGCTGTTCCACCGGTAATCGCCGGTTGATGTCGCGGTTTCCAGAAGGGTCATCAGCCGCCGTGACGCAAGTTCACGAAGATCGCTCCGCCCAAGAGCGCTCCCGGCCTCGCAGAAGAATTCAATGCTGCCCAGCGTGCCGCAGCAGAGCGTATCCAAGGGGCCGGGCCAGCCTCGCTCCACGCCCACGAGCGCGTTCCGGATATCCGTCGCTAAGAGTTTGGCATCCAATCCCCCCCGTTTGGTCATGGCAATGCGCGCCAGACCGATCCCGGGAGCTCCGTGACACCACTGACATGGCCAGCTCGGCTCTCCGTCGCCGCGCAAATCGGGCCAGTTACTGCGCGCGGCGTCGTAGCTAAGATTTTCAAATGCGATGCATTCCGACGCGGCCTGCGCGAACTCGTCGCGGCCCGTTGCCGCTGACAATGAAGCGAGCGCATAGGCAAAGCCTGCCGCGCCGTGGGACATACCGTTAAGGCCGTGCGGGCCGGAACCTTGTCCGCTCCAACTGCGGCGGCCCTCCGGTCCGACCCGGGGTTGACGAAGCAGGTATTCGCCGCATTTTATCGCGCGCTTGAGCACATCGTTGGATTGGGTATCACGATAAAGACGAAGCAGACCGAGTATCGCCCCGGCACTGCCACCCATTACGTCCAACTGTTTGTCTGCCGCAATGAGGTCGTCAGTGAACAGCTCCGCTGCCACATGGGCGTCCGCGAGCAGGTCATCGTCGTGCAGGCTCTTGGACATCACGGTCAGGGCATAGACGATCGAGCCCAATCCGGTGGCGCCGCCTATCCCTAAGGATCGGGCCATGCGCGCTGCGTTCCGGCTTCTCAGGTCCTTGCGCAGATGCGACATCCCGGCCAGCGCAAGCTCGCCTGAAGATTTCCGCCCCGTCACCGCTGCATGCGCGGCGAGAAAAACCGCAATGCCGGAAACGCCATTGTAAAGTTCTGGGCCTAGGCACACGAGCTGGAAAACCTCGGAGTCTCCCAGCCAGTCGAGACCAATCCAAGCGGCGCCCGGCCCTCGGCGAATTGCATAACGGGTAAGCTCTTCGGTGATCTTGTCGGCTTCCGCGACGAAAATCTCCTTTGTCGGCGCTACAACTACGTCCGAGCGCGAAGGTTGTTTGCGCTCCACGCCCGGCGCCGGCGGCCCGGCAGATCTCGGAAGCGAGCTCGTATTTTGCGTGATCACCGTGAGCTGCCAGGCGATATCTTGCTCATCGAAGTTCTGAACACGAGCCCGCGCGCGATCCATACCCGAGGTGGCCTCGGTATGAATCGAAATGCCGGTCGCATCGCGTATCTCGTTTCCATCACTGGGCGACACGAAATGCGGCACATTCAGCGCGATGAGAGCTGACCGTTCGGCCTGCTGCAAGGGCCAAAGGGGATCAGAATCTTTCTCCCAATCCGCCAGCCTGGCGATGAAGTCTGTTTGTGCGGACCAGATCACGCCGTCGTCCATGGTCCGATGATTTTTGAGGCGCTGGAGCAGCATGTAATAGAATCTGGTCGCACGAATAACCTTGCGGACTGGAACGCCGGTAAATCCGTCGAACAGTCCTCCCTGCTTGGCACCCTTGCTCAGATGCAGCAGGAACTTCGCGTAGTGTTCGAATCCCCCGATGAAGTCGTCGACATAATCGCCGAACTTGGCGTAACGGCCATCGACATGCGGTAGGTTCGGTGTGGTCTTGCCGACTTCCTTCGATTTCGCGGGCCGCATCTCGTCGGAGTTTATGTTGTTCCACTTGATCTTAGTTTTGGAATTCCAGTCCGCGGTCATCCCGCCGATCGCAAAGACATTGTTGTCGGGGGACCGCCCATAGGCGGGAAGCAGGCCGACCATCATGACCGAGTTGGCGACGGTTTCCATGGCGGCGTCAAAGGCCTGCGCCTCGGGATCTTGGGCTTTGTGCTCCTCGGCGGGGGCCTGAAGGATCGTTTCCAGATCGATTGGCACCGGGTGATCGCCGGTCGCAATCATATTCTCCTGATGCATGTCATTGGCCGCGAAGCAGTGGAAGAGCGCAAGCCAAGCGCCGGCACGACGGAAAAATCGCTGGCAGCCTTCTTGATCGGCGCATCCCGTATGATCAATGAACTCGGTCCAACCGTAACCGTCCCGCGCAATCGTGCGCACCGCCTTCAGTTCGAGTGGGGGCTCGGCCCGATTCAATCGCTCGACTAAGGCGTACCAGGCAACATCGAGCCGCAAATCTTTCGGCTTGTACACGACCCGCGAGCCATCCTCGAAGCTGACGATCTGGACCGAATGGCCGCCATTGTGCGGATCGGAGAGATCGCCTTCGATCTTGGCGACCCGGCTGTCGGCGCCGGAATGGAGGATAGCTCGACGAATCGTCGCCAGATCGGCATCAAGGCGCAGGACGAATTCGCGCGACGTATCGATCCACTGCCGCGTGACCGAAGCCATCAACCGCAAAAGTACCGGCTTGTCTTCGAACAGACCCCGGAAACCGCCAGCTTTCATTTCGGCGACGAATTGATCGTAGCGCGATGTGCCGGCCTCCTGCTGCGGCTTCGCTGCATCGGGCGGCGTTTCACCGGTCTTCCGCGCCTTGACGAAGCGTTCATAGATTGCCGGAGTGGAAAGACTGGACAGCTCCTTGAGAAGCGAAAGGCGCAGGCAAGCACGAGCGGATTCGTTCAGATTGTCGAACCCCCGTGCCTTGATATCCGACCAAAGCAACACCTCGGCTTGTTCGACCACCGGCGTGAACAAGTGTTCGAATGCACAAGGCTCGGTCTGCTCAAACGCCGCAAGCTCGTTGGCGTTTTTGGTTGGGCTTTGCAACGCCGCGTCGATCCAGATTGCGTCGTCGATCCACGCGGGCTTCGAGGCGGAAGCTTTGCGGCGAGCGGTGGCGAATCTCGACAGCGCCTGACCAATCGTCCATCCGTCCCGATCCAGCCGCCGGCCAAACAGCGACCAGTCGCCGCTGGCACACGATCGGCACCAGGCGGCGAGGCGCCGCGCGGCCAAATCGGTATCGCCTTTCTGGCCAGGCAGCGGTTCGAAATCATCGGACAGAAGTTCGTCGATGGTTGCGGCGCGAACGATCAAGCGCTCGTAAAAAGCATCCATACGAATTCTTTCCG
>Ga0209584_10000486_pt1 | contig 12312 bp, 10 predicted proteins | sample NGEPerD_FD_184507 | JGI IMG/M metagenome (GOLD analysis project Ga0209584, IMG submission 184507) | Arctic peat soil microbial communities from the Barrow Environmental Observatory site, Barrow, Alaska, USA - NGEE PermafrostAB12-D... | ecosystem: Environmental > Terrestrial > Soil > Wetlands >...
CCCGCACCATCAACGACGCCAATATCCGCACCGTCAACGACGGTTCACAACCACTGTCGACATCCGGTCGAACCGCCAGTCCTGGGTCAACCCACCCAACGCGGCCGCGACCCGGTACTGAGCGTCGGCCAGTTGCGGCTGCTCGGTCGACTCAGACAACACGCCACGCCACTTGCTGGAATGAGACAGCGCCCCTACCAAGAGGTATGCTTTCTTGCCGTAGCCGTCCCAGCCCACCGGCGGGTCCGGGAGTTCGACCCAATCCCAGTGAGTTTCCTGCCCACCCGGGTGATCGATGATCGCGACCGGGCGGCCCTTCGCCGGATGGCACGGCTCGCACACCGGGCGCACACCACGGAGCCGCAACCCCCGAGTGAACGACGGATAGGACCGGTCAGACCCCAGGTCGGTGACCTCGTCGAACAACGCGGTCGCCCACAGATGCGGATCCTCGGCCAGTCGGGCCGTGCAGTACGCCGCGTACGCGGCGAACGTGTCCGCACCGGCCGGTGCCCGGACCCCGACCTGCCGCTTCCCGTCCAAATAGGCGCGGACCGTTCGCCGGTCCTTGCCGACATGCCGGGCGATCGCCGAGATCGACCAGCCCCTCCTGCGTAGCGCGTGGATGTCCACGTCGTCCTCCTGTGTGAGCATGAGCGGGGCCCCCCGCCGGTAGCTGGTGCGTCGTCAGAGACCGCCAGCATCGAAGGGGCCCCGCCATGGATGCGGGAGCCACGCAGGTGGGAATTTTCAGTGAGCAGGTCTGAGTGCTCTCAGATGAGCGTCATCAGAGGTGTTGGTCAGGTATGCCGTGTCGGTGATGAGGGGCTGGTTGCACAGTGGCCATGTCCTCCGTCTCGCGAAGCTGCGTGGGTATGACCCGCACCCGTCGGAGCCGGAGTTGACCTCTCTTGCCACGGTCTCTGATGCGCGGGACGAACTCGCGATGATGACGGTCGCTGTTGCGCTGCCCGGGTTCCGGCAGAACGCGTTGATCAAGGGTGGGTGGAAGGCCAACCTGGGGGCGTCGTCGACCACCTACTTCATGGGGCCTGTGTGTTCGTGTTCCCGAACGAGTTCCGCAAGATCCGGGTCCAGCGGTGACGGTGGAACAAGTCCGACGAGGCACTTGCCCGGGACCGTGATGAGCACGTAGCCAATTACGAACGGGCGGAATGGCGATCCACCGAACCGGGTTCAGCGGTAACGGGTTTCGCTGAGTTGGAGAGTCATCTCGCCTCGGTCAACACGCAGAACGGTTTCCTCGACGGCGGTGGTGTCGCTGACGGTGCGGCGGCCGTTCCGCGCCCCGTGCCCAACGGCGGCCACCCTGGCCGCGCTGATCCCAACGGTGAGGTAGGTGACGGCGCTGAACGTCGATCCCAGCCGGCCGAACGTGCGGTTCAGCCTGGCCTCCTCCGGAGTGCGGCGCCAGATCGTCTCGAAGACCTGCCACACCGTGAGCGCCGCGAGACCGAACGCCGTCACCCAGGGCAGCGCCTCCCCGTAGACCGTCTGGGCCATCGCGACCAGCGCCTCATCCTGGGAGTCGTTGCCCTTCACTCCGGTCACCGCGATCCACGCGATCAGCAGGTGCACGATCCCGTAGGTGACCAAACCGATTCCGACCAGGACGTCGAACGTGGTGCTCTTGTGACCCCGTCGACCGTGCCTGCCCGCGGCCTCCAGCAGTTTGCGGCGCTGCGGCGTCGCCGGTTCGGGGTCCCGCTCGTCGGCCGGTGGATCGTCGAGTTCGCTGATGACGCCACCTCTCCGATTGAATGGTCGGATGGACGGATCGAACCTGTGGCAGTCTGCCCGTGCAAGTACATCGTTCCTGACGTCGACGCTCGGGCACGATTGGGATCAGTCCATACCCGGGATGTCCTGGTCGGTCCGCGAGGTGGTGGCGCACGTCTCGGAGATTCAGCTCTGGTACGCCAGTAGCCTGTCGGCAGGAAAGGATGAGCTGAGCACGCTGGAGCTGAAGGTTGTCAGGTCATCCGCTCCCGAAAGGCTGATCGAGACCATCGCCGCCTGCAGTTCGCTGCTGGGTCACGTCGTCGACGATGTCGCGCCCGGCCAACGGGGCTGGCAGCCGGACGGTCCGGCCGATGCGACGGGCTTCTCCGCGCTGGGCTGCAACGAACTGCTGGTGCACACTTCCGACGCGGCAAGGGGTCTGGGCCTGGAGTTCGAACCGCCCGAGGTACTGACCCAGTCTGTGCTGCGCCGGCTGTTCCCTTGGGCACCGCGAGACACCGACACGTGGGAGACGCTGCTCTGGGCGACCGGACGGGCCGACCTGCCCGGCCTGGAACGACAGGATCACTGGCACCCGCACCCGGCCCCGCTGTCCGAATGGGACCGCGACGTCGACTGAACCAACTCCTTGACGATCCGCTCGCACCCGTTCTTGCCGGTCCGGACCTTTGGACGGCGGACGGCGTCGCTCAGCGACGGCCCCACTCCGGGGCACCGTCCGCCGATCCGAGACTGCCAAGGCCGACCTGGCGTAGCCCGGTCCCATCGGTGTTCAGCACCCAGACCTGAGCGTCGGACGTTCCGGCCACGTTGGTGCGGTTGCTCTTGAACGCGATCTGCTTGCCGTCCGGCGCCATGGTGGGTTCCGAGTCGAACGCGGTTCCGTCGCTGACCGCGACCAACCCGGTGCCGTCGGCACCCACCGCCAGGATTTGTCCGGCGGATCCCGCGCCTGCCGGTGCCGCGCGGCGGAAGAAGATCGTCTTGCCGTCCACGCTCCACACCGGATCGACATCGGTCGACTTTCCCGGGGTGGTGATCTGCCGCGGGGTTCCGCTGCCATTGGCGGGCTGGACGTAGAGCGCGCCGCCGTTGACACCGTCGTCTTGCGACCCCCAGAACACCAGTGTCTTGCCATCGGGGGAATAGCTTGGATCATCGAAGGTCGTCAGCCCGGTGTTCAGGGTGCTGCGCAGGGTGCCGTCCACCCCGATGATGTTGAGCTGGTCGTTGCCGTCCTCCGACCGGCAGTTGATCGCGATCTCGCTGGTGTCCGCGGGATTCCATGCCGCGCGCTGCGGACCGTGGCAGAACTCGGCGACGGTGGTGAAAAACGGTCGATCACCGGAACCATCGGCGGCCATCACCCGCAGCTCGGTGGTTTCCCCCGCCTGGAGGTAAATGACCGTTCCGCGGTCCGGCGAAAGGGTCGGGTACTGCGCTCCCGGTGAGTCTTTCGTCAGCTGGTCGCCGACCATGCCGGTGGTGGTGTCGATCTGGAAGAGGTTGTCCTTGCCGTCGACGTTCCGGGTACTCAGCAGGATGTCGTTGGCGAGCGGCGTCGAATGCGGAACCCCCGGCACCGGTCCCGGTGGCGTCCTCGACGTCGAGCTGGCGGTCGCTGGGCTGGCGGTCGCCGACGTGCTGGTGCTGCTGGCGGCGGTGGAACTACTGGCAACTGACGAAGTACTGCTCGGTGCGCTCGTCGCGGGAGTGGACAGGGCCGTCGCGGACAGCGCAATGCTGCCGGACGGCGCTGCCGTCCCCGAAATGCCATTGGCGCACGACACGAGTACAGCCGCGACTGCCGCGAGGCCGGCCACGCGTGAAGCCCGTCCGTGGGTCATACCGGCATTGTGCCCTGATCATGATCGTAAGGCCACGAATTTCGGCGTCCCGAACGAGTGGGCCGGTCCGGCGACCACCGGCGGCGGATCGACGATCGCCGGCCTGAACGAGCTGTCATCAATCTGCGCCAGCTGTGAACAGAGGCAGAGAACCAACTCAACCGCGCCACCAGGACGACAGAATCGGCAGCAAGTCCGGCTTACAGGGAGACTGAGGCAGTGCAGCTACCCGTCATGCCTCCTGAATCCATCCCCATTGGGTTCATAGAGCTGGTCTGCGGGGATGACGCCGGCCGGTAGAGATCGCCAGCCGCAACGAGCGCCAATGACTCGGTACTTCCCGGAGGTCGTCGAAGCGGTGCTCGCGAACTTCCCGGAGCGGGCGGTGATCGACGGGGAAATCATTGTCGCCAACTTGCGAGGGCAATACCCTGGATTTCGAGGCCTGCAGCAACGGATCCATCCGGCAGCGAGCCGGGTCAAGATGCTGTCCGGCGCGACCCCGGCAAGTTTCGTCGCGTTCGACCTGCTCGCCATCGGCGAGGACAACCAGATGAACACCCCGTCGATCGAGCGCCGCGCCGCGCTACAGCAAGCCTTGGCGGACGCCCAGCCGCCGATCCACATCACCCCGGCGACTCAGGATGTGGTCGAGGCGCAGCGGTGGTTCGAGGAGGTCGAGGGCGCCGGCCTCGACGGATTGATTGCGAAGAAGTTGGATCTTCGCTCTCAGCCGGACAAGCGGGGCGGGCCCCTACCAATTGCAGGCGGCCATCGCCGCGCTGCACGACGAGGCGCCGAATGCGGAGGCGACCGACTGGCCGCAGATCGTCGCGTTGTACGAGGTGATGCTGGGAGGCACCGACAATCCTGTTGTCCGGCTGAACCACGCTGTTGCCGTCGGGATGGCGACGGGTCCGCGCGCCGGGCTCGATCTGCTGGAGAAGCTGGCGACCGACGATCGGATCGCCGCCGATCACCGGTTGCAGGCCGTCCGTGCGCACCTGCTGGAGATGGCGGGTGACCGAACGGGCGCCCACGACGCCTACCTGGCCGCGGCCGCCGGGGCGATGAGCCTGCCCCTACAGCGCTACCTGCACGGGCGTGCCGCCAGGCTGACCGAAGGGAGCCCATTCGCTTCCACTGAGGGCAAACCTGGCAGTCCTGTCATTCCGGTCGGCGATACTGCCCCCATGTCTGTAGGCCGTGCTCATCCGAACCCCAACCGGCCCACCCGGGCGCTGCCGCCCACACCCGGACCGAGCGCGTCGTGACCTCCAGCAAGAAGAAGCATCATCCACAGCCCGTGAATATCCCGCGGCCGACGCCGAAGGAAATCTCGCGCGCGACGCCGACGCCGACCGACGCCGTTCACCGCGACCAGGAAGCAGTTGATCATCAGAGGCGTCGCGGTCCTGGTGGATTCCGGGGATCCGGTCACCCATGTCAGCGAGACCCTGGACCGGGTGGCCGGGATCAATGGGGTGCGCGGCGCCGAGATCATCGTGCTGCCAACCGCACTGATCATCACGCTGCCCCGGGCTGGGGGACGCGCACTGAGGTTGCGTCGACGGGCGGGTCGAGGCTGCGGCTCGATCAGGTGGAGTCGGTGTTCACCGTCGCGGAGGCAGCAGAACGCGGCGAGACCGGGCCGCGGGCAGCCCTTGTCGAACTGCAGCAGGTGCGAGAGATGCCGCCCTCCTTCGGGTCCGGTACCGTCGTTGGCATGACATCCCGGTCCTTACCGACCCAGCACCATTACTGGTGGCGGATCGCCTGACGGCGTTCCGCGATGTCCTCGACTCCGGCCGCCGATGGTGGCCGGTTTTTTTGTGCGTTGCGCACATCAGCTTCGGCTTCCATCGGTCGCCCCGCACCGAAGGAGCACAGCATGACCATCTCCACCGTGACCGCGACCTTGAGCACGACCGCCTCGACCGGAAGCGCGCCCCGCCTGCTCGACACCCGCACAACCGCAGCCACTCTCGCCGTTGACGACGCCACGGATGCCACGTTCCGCAGGGCGCAACAACGTTCCGAGCGGATCGAGGCCGAGCTGCACGTCGACCCCACCGCCTACCGGGTCGTCACCGGTGACCGGCCGACCGGCGACCTGCATCTCGGCCACTACATCGGCACGTTGGCCAACAGGGTGCGGCTGCAGAACGCAGGCGTACCGGTAACCGTGGTGATCGCCGACTACCAGGTGATCACCGACCGGGAGCGCCCGGGACCGCTGCGGGAGCGGGTCCGGGCACTGGTCGCCGACTACCTCGCCGCCGGGCTGGATCCACAGCGGACGGCGATCTTCCCACACTCGGCAGTGCCCGCGCTCAACCAGCTGCTGCTGCCGTTCCTGTCGTTGGTGTCGGTCGCCGAGCTGCACCGCAATCCCACGGTGAAGGCCGAGTCCTTGGCATCCCGCCGGACGCTCGGCGCGCTGCTGCTCACCTACCCGGTCCACCAGGCCGCCGACATCCTCTGCTGTCAAGGCACTCTCGTGCCGGTCGGGAAGGACCAATTGCCGCACATCGAGCTGGCCCGGGTGATCGCCCGGCGGTTCAACGACCGGTACGGGACGGTGTTCGGCGAGCCCGAGGCGTTGCTGTCCAGCGCGCCGGTGGTTCTCGGCGTGGACGGCGCGAAGATGTCCAAAACCAGGGGCAACACCATCCCGCTGGGCGCCGACGAGGACCAGACCACCGCGGCGATCCGGGCAGCCCGCACGGATGGCTTGCGGCGCATCACCTTCGATCCGGTATCTCGCCCGTCGGTGGCGAACCTGCTGACCATCGTCGGCGCGTTGTCGGGCCGCGAACCGGCCCGGATCGCCGACGACATCGGCGACGGGGGAGCCTCCGCGCTCAAGGCACTCGCGGCCGAGGTGATCAACGAGTCGCTGCGCGGGCTACGCGCCCGGCGCCGCGAGTTGCTGGCAGACCCGGGCTACCTGGACGACGTGCTGCTGGATGGCACCGCTCGGGCGAGTGCGGCGGCGGGGGAGACACTGGAGCGGGTCCGGGCGGCGATGGGCATGAACTACTTCGGCGAGTGAGCCAGCGCCGGGCATCGACACACAGCGCCAACACAGCGTCGACACCCACCGTGGACACACGGCGCCGACACAGCGCCGACTCCGCGTCGGCTCAGCGTCGACTCAGGACGACGTGCCGGCGTGCTGGTCCAACGCTCGCGGGAGATCGCGCATCCGCCGCAGCGGGCTGAACAGCACGGGCACAACGGCAACCAGTTGCCCAGCGACGGAGACCCACAACGCGGGCGATGCGCCGTAGTGCCCACCGATCAGCGCGCCGAGGAATGCCCCGACCGGGATGCTTCCCCAGACGATGAAGCGGACGGAGGCGTTCATCCGGCCGAGCAACATGCGGGGACACAATCGCTGCCTGAAGGACACCTGGGCGACGTTGTAGATGACGGTGCCGAACCCGAAGACCGCCATCGAGGTGGCGAGCATGGCGATGGCCACCGGCTGACCGTGCCCTGCGGCAAGCGGAACCAGGGCCGCGGCGGCGACCGACGGCAGGATCGGCAGCGCGATGGAGCGGCCCTCGCCGAGCATCCGGATCACGGTGCCGGCGGCCAGCGCGCCGGTCAGCCCGCCGACCGCGCCGATGCTCAACGTCAGGCCCAGCCCGGCCTCGCCCAAACCGAGGTCGCGGATCGCGAAGTACACCAGCATGGCCTGGCCCACATTGCCGAACAGGTTCGACAATCCTGTGGTGGCAACGATTCTGCGGAGCAGCGCCTGCCGGACGACGAACGACAACCCCTCGCCGATCTCGGTGAGCAAGGGCCGCCGTGCGGCCTTGTCGGCAGGTTCCTCGCGATGACGGATCCGCAGGGTGAAGACCAGCGAGCCGAGAAACGACACGGCGTCTACCAGGATCACCAACGGCGCGCCGAACAGTCGCGCCAGCCCGCCCCCGAGGCCGGGCCCGATCACCTGCGCGGCAGACTGCGAGACCTGCAGCCTGGCGTTGCCCTCGCTGATCCGGTCGGAGGACACCAGCGACGGGAGGTAGCTCTGATAGGCAACGTCGAAGAACACCGTGGCCACTCCGACGGTCGCGGCAACGACCAGCAGCATCGGAAATGTCAGCACGTCCAGCAGATAGGCCGCCGGTAGCGCGAGCAGCAGCACCCCCCGCATCAGGTCTGCGACGACGAGCACGTTCCGCTTGCGCATTCGGTCCACCCACGCACCGGCGGGCAGTCCGATGATCAGGAAGGCCAGTGTCTCGGAGGTGGCCAGCAGTCCCATCTGGAACTCGTCGGCGTTGAGCACCGTCACCGCGAGCAGGGGCAGCGCGATCAGGCCGACCTGGGTGCCGAACTGGCTGATCGTGTCCCCGACCCAGAGCTGCCGGAAATCACCGGCATCGGGGTGGCCGACCAGGCTGGTCCGGTACCACCGCCCGAGTCGTCCCGCCTCCTGGGCATCTCTCTCGTGCACACTTCGATGCTGCGCGAGTGATTGGGAAAGTCAATGGCAGCGCGAGGAGGATCGCGCACGCTTAGTGTCGACGGCGTGGAGCGCCCGGGACAGAGGCCGCGAAAGAGCCAGCAACCAACACAGCATCCACCGCGCCGGCCGGCGACCGACGCCGAGGCCAAGGCGCTCGCGTCCTCGTTGCGTATCCGGATCCTGCGGATGTGCCTGGACGAGCCGTTGACGAACGCGCAGATCGCCACCAGGCTCGGCCGCGACCCTGCCAGCGTGTTGCACCACGTCCGGACACTGACGGCGACCGGTTTCCTGGAGGCGATGTCGCCGCAGAAGGGACCGCGCGGCGCGCGGACAGTGCCCTACCGGGCGACCCGGAAGTCGTGGACCCTGGAGAATCATGGCGCGACCAAGCCGATGATCGAGGCGTTTCTCGAGTCGGCGGCCGGGCTGGCCGACCACGACCTGGTCGGTGTTCCTTGCGGTCCACCCGGACCCGGATCGGGACTGATCCCGTACTGATTCCGGGCGAACGCGCCGGAAAGTGACCTGCGGTGACGCCCGTACCGCGCCGCATCGACGAGGTCGCCGTGCTGTCGGCACCTGCACTTCACCGCAGGTCAACCAGGGTGAGCGACGGGACTCGAACCCGCGACAGCCGGCACCACAAGCCGGGGCTCTACCAGCTGAGCTACGCCCACCATGCCCGCCGGTGGGAATTCCACCCCCTGCGGGTCCCGACGAGTCTAACGGATCGGCGAGGCGTCGATGCCCGCTCGTCCGGGGCCCCGCCCGCCTCCAGTCCAGGGTGAGAAGCCGTCACCGGACCGTTACGGTTCAGGACTTCGCCGCGAGTTCGGCTGCCACGGCCTGGGCCTGGTCCGAACTCGGGCCCCCGCCGGGAACGAACACGGTTCTGCGGTAGTAGGCCAGCTCGCGGATGGACTCGGTGATGTCCGCCAATGCGCGGTGCGCCATCCCCTTGACGGGCTGAGCGAAGTACACCCGTGGGTACCAACGCCGGCAGAGCTCCTTGATGCTCGACACGTCGATCATCCGGTAGTGCAGGTGGGCGTCCAGCGTTGGCATGTCGCGGCTGATGAACCCGCGGTCGGTGGCGATGGAGTTGCCCGCCAACGGCGCTGTATTGGGCTCGGGGGCGAACTCGCGGATGTAGTCCAGGACCACCTTCTCGGCCTGCTCCAACGTCACCGTCGACGCCCGCACCTGTTCGGTCAGCCCGGACCGCTCGTGCATCACCCGAACCACCTCGGGCATGTTCGCCAAGGCCTCGTCGTCGGCGTGGATGACCACGTCGACGCCGTCGCCGAGCACCTTCAGGTCGCTGTCGGTGACCAGAGCCGCGATCTCGATCAGCGCATCGGTCCGCAGATCGAGCCCGGTCATCTCGCAGTCCACCCACACCAATCGGTCGCTCACAGAATCGACAGTAGTCCGGACGTCCGACAATTCCGATCATGACGATCGGACCGTGCTGATCACTGCTGATCGCCACTGCTGACCGCAGTCCTGATCAGAACGTTGATCGTCCCCCCACCGTCGCCCTGGACAGGAGGTCGTGTCCTGTTGGGTGAATCGCTGGACGGTGACACAGACTGTCATCGGGCCGGGACGCAGCGTTTGCGGACCGGCCGCCACAGACGAAGGGGACGATCATGACGACTCCGGCGAACCCACCGGCCCCCGGACCCACCTCGGGCGGCTCCGGGACCGCAGCCCAACGGATCGCGGCCGGTTACGCCACGACGGCGGCAGCGGTGACCCTCGGCTCGGTGGTGCTGGACACCGTCGCCGACCCCGCCGCGCTGGTGAAGATCCCGCTGTCGATGTTCAACCGGCACGGCTTGGTGGCCGGAGCGACCGGAACCGGTAAGACCAAGACGCTGCAGGTGATCGCCGAGCAGCTGTCCGCGAGCGGCGTCCCGGTGTTCATCCCCGACGTCAAGGGCGATCTCACCGGGCTTTTCGCTCCAGGCGAGCCCAGTGACCGCACCACCCAGCGGGCGGCCCAAACCGGTGACGACTGGGCACCGGCGGCGTTCCCGGTGGAGTTCCTCAGCCTGGCAGGCCAGGGCGGCGCCGTTCCGGTGCGGGCGACGATCGACTCGTTCGGGCCGATCCTGCTGTCGAAGGTGCTGGGGCTCAACGACACCCAGGAATCCACCCTCGGGCTGATCTTCCACTGGGCCGACCAGCGCACCCTTCCGTTGCTGGATCTGAAGGATCTGCGGGCGGTGATCATGCACCTGACCAGCGACGAGGGCAAGGAAGATCTCCGCGAACTCGGTGGGGTGTCCAAGGCCACCGCTGGGGTGATCCTGCGCGCGGTGACCAATTTGGACGCCCAGGGCGGAGACGCCTTCTTTGGCGAACCGGAGCTCGTGGTGTCCGACCTGATCCGGCTGGCACCCGACGGTCGCGGGGTGATCACCCTGCTCGAGGTCTCCGAGCTGCAGACCCGGCCGGTGCTGTTCTCCACCTTCCTGATGTGGCTGCTCGCCGAGCTCTTCGAGGAACTGCCCGAGGTGGGTGACCTGGACAAACCCAAACTGGTCTTCCTCTTCGACGAGGCGCACCTGCTGTTCGCCGACGCGTCCAAGGCGTTCCTGCAGGCAGTGCAGCAGACCGTCAAACTGATCCGGTCCAAGGGGATCGGCGTCTTCTTCTGTACGCAGATGCCGACCGACGTGCCCCGCCCTGTGCTCTCACAGCTCGGTGCCCGCGTCCAGCACGCCCTGCGCGCGTTCACCCCGGACGACCAGAAGGCGCTGGCTGCCACCGTCAAGACGTACCCGATCACCGAGGACTACAAGCTGTCCACGGCGCTGACCAGCTTGGGCACCGGTGAAGCCATCGTCACCGTGCTGTCCGAGCGTGGCGCCCCGACACCGGTGGCCTGGACCCGGATTCGGGCGCCGCGCTCGCTGATGGCGCCGGCACCCGCGGACGCCGTTGCCGCGGCGATCGCGAACTCACCGCTCTTCGCGACCTACGGCCAGGGGGTGGACCGGCAGTCGGCCTACGAGATGCTGACCGCCAGGGTCGCGCCCACGGCCGCACCCGGCGCGGCTCCGGTCACCATCCCGACCGGCACCGCCCCTATAGCGGGAACGCCCGGCGCGCCGACGGTCGGCGCCGACGGGTGGCCGTCACTGGTCCCCGAGCCGTACAACCCGTACCTGGACGAGGTGCCCGCGTCGGTTCCCGCCCCCGTTCCGTCGGGACAGCCGCGCGGGCAGACCGGGCAGGGATCGGGCGGCTTGGGCGACATGCTCAACAACCCAGTCGTGACGTCCTTCATGAAGTCGCTGGGCACGTCATTGGGTGGCGCGATGGGCCGATCGGTGTTCGGCACCCGCAAACGGCGGCGCTGATTGGAGGCTGACTGGCGGCTGACTCCTCGCGCATGCCGTGGAACGATCACGGAGCACCGGTCGTTGCTTCCAGGACGACCACAGCACGGCGATGGTTGACGGCTGGACCGACGGACCGTCACACAGTGAATGGAAAGGAACGACGAGTGGAGACACTCCTATGGGTCGTGATCATCGCGGCGGTTGTTGTTGCCGCGCTGTACTACATGCGGCAGCGTGGGGCGAGTTCGGCCAGGTCGCTGGAGGATTCGCAGGCCGAGGCTCGCCGCTGGGTGGAGCGGCTCGGCGGGCAGGTCTACTCGCTGGACCCCAAGGACGACCCGGCCGCCAGGCAGGCCCTCGCCGATGCCGCGGAGCGGTTCACCGCCGCCGGCTCGCAGGTCGAGCAGGCCCGGTCGGTGCAGCAATACCGGCTCGCGCAGCAGACCGCCTACGAAGGCCTGTACTACGTCCGCGCCGCCAGGACCTCGCTCGGCATTGACCCCGGTCCCGATCTGCCTGCCATCCCCGGCCAGCAACAGGCGGGCGCGGTCAGCGAGGATCGTCGGGTCAGCGTCGAAGGTCACGAATACGAGGCCTCGCCGCAACCGGGCGTCAATACCCAGCACTACTACCCGGGCGGGATGGTGGCCGGTCGGCCGGTCCCGCGAGGGTGGTATTCCGAACCGTGGTGGAAGCCGGCGCTTGTCGCCGGGGCCTGGGGCGTCGGCACCTATCTGGTCGCCTCGACGCTGTTCAGCGGCATGGCGGGGATCGGCTGGGCCGGAGGATACGACGCCGGGTACGACGCCGGGCAGGCCGACGGTGGAGATGGCGGCGACGGTGGCGGTGACGGCGGTGG
>Ga0209584_10000488_pt1 | contig 12274 bp, 9 predicted proteins | sample NGEPerD_FD_184507 | JGI IMG/M metagenome (GOLD analysis project Ga0209584, IMG submission 184507) | Arctic peat soil microbial communities from the Barrow Environmental Observatory site, Barrow, Alaska, USA - NGEE PermafrostAB12-D... | ecosystem: Environmental > Terrestrial > Soil > Wetlands >...
AGGGCAGATCGACGTAGAAGATCGTGCCACCGCCGGGCGCATCGTAGAAACCGACTTGCCCATGCATGCGCATGACGATTTGCCGCACGATGCTCAGCCCGAGACCGGTGCCGACTTTTTCGTGCCCCATCGTGGCATTGGCCTGCGCGAACTTTTCAAAAACCCGCGGCTTGAATTCGGTTGGGATGCCGGCACCGTGGTCGCGCACCGTTATGCGAACATGATTGCTATGCTGTTCGATCGCAACGACGACTTCTTCCCCAGATGGTGAGAATTTAAGCGCGTTCGAGAGCAAATTGGTGATGACCTGCACGAAACGATCGGGATCGACCTGAACGTCAAAGGCCTCCGGCGAGGCAACAAACCGAATACGCACGCCATAACCATCGGCGATAATATAATTGGTTTCGATCGCCTTTTCCAACAACGAATAAGCTTCGCAGCGTTGAAAGTGGAATGGCATTAGCCCTGATTCAAGCTTCTTGATATCGAGGATATCGTTGATCAACCGGACCAGCCGCTGGCAATTCGCCTGAGCGATCGCAATCATGCGCGTGGCAGACTTAGGCAATTTACCAGCACCACCGCCGGCCAGAAGGCCGAGCGAGCCGGCGATCGATGTCATCGGCGTGCGCAATTCATGGCTTACCGTTGAGACGAATTCGTCTTGCAATCGTTCCAGGCGCTTGCGTTCGCCGATATCGACGATTGCACCTAGCACCATCTTGTTGTCGCCGAATTGAATCGGATTGAGGCCGACTTCGATCGGAAACTCGCTGCCGTCCTTGCGCCGCGCGCGGAAATCGCGGCCCGTCCCCAATTGGCGGGCGTCCGGATGAATCGCAAACCCTGTGCGGTTGCTCTTGCTCAACAATTCCTGAGGCAGCAGTAGTTCAACCGGCCTGCCGAGCAATTCTTCGCGACAATAGCCGAACAGCCGTTCGACTTCGTTGTTGATCATCGCGATGGCACCGTCGCTGTCGACGACGATTATGCCACTAGGACAGGCCTCGACCGCCAACCGGAAGATCTCCGGTCCGAGCAGGCTAATTTTTACGGCATTGCCAACGGGCATTCCGACGCATTCCGATATTCAAACGGTTCAAACGTACGTTTCGACGCTTCCGCTGGCCATCGTGTCCGCCTCGACACGAATTCCTGAACCATTCGATTTATGAGTGCGCAGGCGGTCGAGCACGAACAGCCGGATGGCGGAGGAAAGATTGCTCTGCAGGCGGACCCGGTCGATTTCAGCGATCGTGTTCGACAGGGTCGTGTGTTGCCCGTGCGCGATCTCCTTCAGCCCGCTCCAGAATGCATCTTCGAGACTGACGCTGGTCTTATGCCCACCGATAACGATGGACCGCTTGACGATCGGCGATTTCATAAGCGCTTCCTCTTGCAAAGCGATGCGCCCACACTGACGATTGGCATTCTGCCGCAATCAATTAATGGGCACACGCCGAGTGAACATCCAACGCCATCGCGCAAACGTTTTACGGATCGTCCTGTTGCAGGATCGTTTCTGATGCCTTTCCTAGGTACCAGAATCCTTTCGCACAATTTACTCGAGAGCGCGTAACGCGATGACGCATTCCGATATTTGTAAAAATACCATCGAAGTCAGCGACGCGCTGTCAAAAGTTGCACACCCTAGTAGAACTACATATGGTTGTATTATGCCGACTGTTAGTCGAGTATGTATGATGATACTACCCGTAGGGAAATTGCTACCCACATCAGAACGCTTGGTTATGCGTTATTACATTGCGCCTGATCGTGCAGGATCAAGTTCAAGAGAAAATTCTTCACTTCGATTTTTCCGTTGTGATCGATGTATCCTAATTTACGAAATTTGTTCATAAACTGATCGATGCGCGAGCGCGCGGTGCCGACCATGGTCGCAAGCAATTCCTGACTGATCGCCATGGCGATGGTATTGGACTGCGTTCCCAATCCGGTACTCGTCAGCGTCAGAAGAATCAGCACACCGGTAGTCCGTACCGGACATTTTTCGTGCTCACGCATGGGATTTTACCTCCCGAAATTCCGGCCCGATTCATGCATCTTTTACGCCAGCATGATGTATTCGCATGTGAGACACGTCCAATATTTTTCAAATTGGGAGATCGCATGAGCGCATGTCGCCTTCTTCACGTGGAGGATGAACCGGACATCCGCGAGGTGGTGGAAATGTCGCTCGCGCTCGACCCCGACATAACGTTAAAAAGCTGCGCCAGCGGACCAGAAGCGCTGGTGGCCGTTGCTGACTGGACCCCTGACGTCATCCTGATGGACGTAATGATGCCGAAGATGGACGGCCCGGAGACGCTCAAGCATTTGCGCGAAGACGCACGCACCGCCAAGATTCCGGTAGTGTTCATGACGGCGCGCGCGCAAACGCACGAGGTGGAACATTTTCTTTCACTCGGAGCGGCCGGTGTGATCCCCAAACCGTTCGATCCCATGACGCTGGCCGCGGCCGTGCGCGCCTACCTTCCCGCCTAGAAGCGAGCCTTATGATTGCGCTTCGGCAGGAACATTGAGCTATCCCCGACTTGAATAGGTTTGCAGATCGCCGGACGCCGCGCGCAGGGCTTCGAGTTCGGATTTGAGCGCAGTCATTTCCGCCGGCGTGAGCGCGCGCTTATTGGCCTCGGCCGCAGTCTCAATATCGTCACGACCGCTGAAGGTGTCGAAACGTAAAAGCAGCTTAAGATTCTGAGGGCTGAGGGCTGAGGGCTGTACGGAAGCCCAAGGTTACTTCTTCAGCCAGCCTAGATCGGCAGCAGAGGCGAAGGAATTACTGACCTCGCTCGCCGGGCAACCAAAAGCGGTAGCTTGGCCGGCTATCGCTGAATTATCTTTCGAGATCATGCCTGTATTGTGCAGATGCAGACATTCCGCCTATCAGATCATTTCCGTCCCATGAGTAGCACCACGAAGGCATCGGCCGCCTTCATCCCGCATCACTTTTGATGTGCGGTTGATCGTGCAGAACGTAATTCAGCAAGGCCTTCTGAATTTCTATTTTGCCGTCGTATTTAATTAAGCCCAACTTCCGAAACTTGTTCATGAAATGATTGACGCGAGCACGGCTTGTCCCAATCATTTCGGCGAGCATCTCTTGATTCATCTTTATCGGGATCGGTTCCGGACCCATGTTCACGCCATAATTGGCCAAGAGCAGAAGGGCCCGTGCCAGCCGCATCTCACTGGAATTGAACAATTGGTCGACCAAGTCCGATTCAACCCGGGCGGTCCGAGTTAAAAGATGGTGCAGAAAATAGTCGGAAAATTTCTCTTCGTGATGGAGCAGGCCCGCAATCGTCTCTTTCTCCAGCCGCACGATCTCACATGGCGTCATCGCGACGACAGATGCCAAGCGCAACGGCTTTTCGGTCAGGCTTCCCTCGCCGCAGAATTCGTCCGGCCCTCGGATTGCTACGATGGCTTCCTTCCCCTGCGCCGAAATGACGGTGACTTTGACCTTGCCCGTGTGGATGTAGAAAACAGAATCCGCCTGGTCTTCCTGTGAGTACACAATTTGATTTGCTCGATATTTCGATAAGTTCCTTGCCAACCCTTGTTGGGTGAGAAATTCAATTACGTCGAATGGCTGCGACTTTGAATGCTTTTGCATTGCTAGCCTCTTCCCAGGAGAAGCCAAATTAGGCAAATCCTTGATAGCCTTAGGGCTTCTCGGGGCCATACCAACATAAGGTGAGCCGATATCCACGTAGTGTGGACATGCTTCGGGCTTCGTTATTTCTTTTTGTGGCCCAGGTGAGCTAGCCGCAGCTCAACCGCTTTCCACTTATTGCAAGCGTGGAAGTGCGGTGCTGGTAATCCAGCATCCTTGATAGAATCACACGCATAAGTTTAGCACAATGTCCGATACCGGACAAATGTTTTATGTGAAAATACCAAACAAGGGAACATAATCCTCTCCCGCGCGCATGTCCAAATGGACGTTACAGGAAATTTTGGGGTCCCGGATCGAGTAAGGCGTTCTACGACTTTAGAAACACAGGCGGGAAATGTCCGCTTTGCGTCAATCGCATCGCTATCACGATGTGCGCGATATGTCCGGTTATGCGAACGGGCTAAATCGCCCGTGGCCCCTTGTCGGCGGCACTGACACAGCCGCTGGCAGCACTGTGGTATTGTTTGCGGCCGTCAATGGCCACCACAATCAACATTTGTTCTTAGCAACACGGCAAAAATTGTAGCTCCCGGTTAAGCTTTCATTTATGTAGCCGGACGATTAGTTGCGAAATTAGGAAGAACCCAACGTGGGTTGTGTAGAGCTATGATAAATATCAACCAATTGGCTCAGGCGCATGCGAATTCGTGCCCGCACGTCAAATTTTCAATTTCTTATCGCCGTTGCTCTCGCCGTTACATTTTCGGCGGCGCTCGCAATTGGTCTGACCGTGTGGTGGCTGCACTCGGATGCGATCGACGATGCATCCAGGGATTCTAACAATCTTGCTGTTGTGCTCGCCGAACAACTCGCAAATTCCATACAATCGATAGATCTCGTTTTGACCGGGATTCAATATCAAATCGAAATTCTCAGCGCACAGTCACCAAACGACGTAGATAGTATTTTCCGCGGTGAGAGCACGCATCAATTTCTGATGGAACGTCTGTCGCGCTTGCAGCAAGCCGAACTTATTGGACTAGTGGACAAGCATGGTCGGCTGGTGAACACGACACAAAAGTGGCCTTCGCCGGATTTTGACCTTGCTGATCGTGACCACTTTTTGCACTTCAAAAACAATGACGATAAAGGCATCTACATCAGCAATGCCGAGGTCGATCGGATCAAGGGAACACAAGTCGTCTTCTTCAATAAACGCATCAACGGTAACAATAACACATTCCTCGGAGTGGTCGTAGTCGGTGTCAGGCTCGCCTATTTCCAACATATCTATCAATCCATCGCATCGCTGCCCGATCAGTCAATTTCGCTTTTGCACCGCGACGGCACCGTTATCGTACGCTACCCTGACTCAATAACTCACGCCAATGAGAAATTTTCCGCAGCGTCTCCTTGGCATCAGATAGTTTCGCAGGGCGGTGGGCACTTTCGATCGCCTGGCTATTTCCATGACGAAGCTCGTCTGGTTGCCGTGCGTCCGCTGCGCGACTATCCCCTTGTCATCGATGTCGCTGTATCAGAAACCGCCGCGCTCGCGAGCTGGCGTATTCACGCAATAATTCTCAGTATCGGTACATTGCTCGTGATGTTCTGTTCGGCGTTCCTTCTCAAGGCCCTGAGCAAACAATTTCATAGTCTCGCAATCTCAGAGGCGACGGTTGATGCCGCTCTGAACAACATGTCGCAAGGCTTGGTGATGTTCGATTCGTCGGACCGGCTTGTCGTCTGCAATCGGCGTTACCTTGATATGTACGGTCTCTCTCCGGACATCGTCAGGCCGGGCGGCACGCTTCGGGAAATCGTCGAACACAGGGCTGCAACCGGCAGCTTTTGCGCCGATGACATCGAGCAATATATAGCGGATATCCAAGCCGCGGTCGGTCAAGGAACTATCTTTAGCAAGATAACGAGCCTGCACGATGGGCGCATCATTTCGATTGTGAACCATCCGACCGCAGACGGAGGATGGGTCGCTACCCACGAGGACGTCACCGATGAAAAGCGTGCCGAGGAGCGGATCACGCATGCGGCGTACTATGATGGGCTGACCGGTCTACCGAATCGCAAGCTTTTTAGTGAGCAGCTCGAACAGGCGCTCAAACGCGCCCGGCGGGGTGAGCGGCTGGCGGTCTTGTACCTCGATGTCGATCATTTGAAGCGCATTAATGATACCCTCGGGCATCCGGCCGGCGACAAGCTGCTCAAAGGCGTGGCTGACCGACTGCGCGGCTGCATCAGAGATATCGACGTGGTTGCCCGTCTGAGCGGAGACGAATTCGCTATCATTCAGTCATCGCTTGACCGCCCCGACGATGCAGCGGCGCTGGCCATGCGAGCCCGTGAAGCTATTCATGAGCCTTTCGATCTTGATGGTCATCAAGTTACGGTGGACATCAGTATTGGCATTTCTATCGCGCCGAACGATGCGACCGAACTCAATGAACTATTGAAATCTGCGGATATTGCTCTTTATGAGGCGAAGAACACTGGGCGCGGGACCTACTGTTTTTTTGCGACAGAAATGAATGAGCGCATGCAGGCCCGTGGCCATTTGGAGCGGGACCTGCAAAGCGCGCTCGCCAACGGTGAATTCGAGCTGTTCTATCAGCCGGTTGTCAGTCTTAAAGACAACAAGATCAAATCCTTCGAGGCGCTTCTTCGCTGGCACCATCCCACGCGAGGCCTCGTCTCGCCCGCCGAGTTTATTCCCGTTGCCGAGGATATGGCACTCATCATCCCGCTGGGCGAATGGGTCTTGCGGGCAGCTTGTGCCGAGGCAGCCACTTGGCCTGACGACATCCATGTTGCAGTCAACGTTTCGTCAGTTCAGTTGACTAACAAAAATCTCGCTAACGTAGTTATCAGCGCTATCGCATCAGCCCGCATTCCAGCCGCCAAGCTGGTGCTTGAGATTACGGAATCAGTGTTTCTTCAAGACACGAATTCCAATCTTGCAACGCTGAAAAAGCTGCATGAACTTGGTGTACAGTTTTCGATGGATGATTTCGGCACTGGCTACTCATCGCTTGGCTATCTGCTGAGTTTTCCCTTCAGCACAATCAAGATCGACCGCAGCTTTATTGCCGGTCTACAGGACAAAAGTGAATCCCGCGCCATCGTCCGTGCCATCGCCGATCTTGCTCGAAACTTAAACATGCGGGTCATCGCCGAAGGGGTCGAAACAGCGCAGCAATTGGAGCAGGTGCGAAACCTAGGTTGCACGGACATGCAGGGCTACTTGTTTAGTCCTGCGCGATCTGCCGCAGAGGTACACCAGCTTTTCCTGCCGAGCGCCAAAGATGCAGCCTGCGTCGTAAGTCAGGTTGCTTAAGGGAGACGGTCGGCGGGTAGGTCGCGGGCAGGTTCCGTCCGAATGTCTGCTTGTGGCAAAGCGGACATTCCGGTGTGGCTGACCAATGTCTGCTTTCAAACCATTCCTGACTTGATACGACGCTCGCGCCAAATCGATCGGTAGCGGACCTGACCGTCTCGTTGCCCGTTGCAAAAATAGGGGCGTTTAGGACAGTTTTCGGCTGCCATCTGACACAAGGCCCGTTGAAATCATTGAGTTTACGCTTGTCGTACGCCAGCTCGACGCGCTGATGATCGCCTTGCTGGCGATTGGTCTTCAAAATCCAGTTCGCCAGCCTGTGTGTACCGAAAACCAAATCCGGCGATGATTTCTGATTTTTGCGTGTGAAATCCACGTTCGGGACGAGGGGGTCGCAGGTTCAAATCCTGCCACTCCGACCATTAAATCAGACATTTGCGCCCCATTTCCATGTCCGAGCCATGGCCCGGATAGGCCTCCCATGCCGCAATCGGGTGCCGTCCGAGCGCCCTTGGCGCGGGCCGCGGCGCCGCGTAACGTCGCTTCCAGAAAAGCATGCGGCCGGGGCTTACCTGGCCAGTTGGGGAGGGTGTCGCCCATGCAACGCAATGTCGGATTTCTGTCACGCCTGCTGTTTGGTTTTCTCTGCCTGTCGCTGATCGCAGTCGTCGACGCGCGGGCGGCCGGCTATCCCGACCGGACGGTGCGCATCATCGTCGGCTATCCGGCGGGCGGCTCGACCGACATCGTCGCGCGCATTATCGGAAACTGGTTGAGCAACAGACTCGGCCAGCAATTCATCGTCGAGAACAAGCCCGGCGCCGGCAACAATATCGGCACCGAACTGGTCGCCAAGGCCATACCCGACGGCTACACGCTCTACTTGGTGAATCCGGCCAACACCATCAACGCCACGCTCTACAAGCATCTCAATTACGTGTTCCTGCGCGATATCGATCCCATAGCCAATGTCATTCAGGTGCCGAATGTGATGGAGGTCAATCCATCGGTTCCGGCCAAGACGGTCGCGGAATTCATCGCCTACGCCAAAGCCAATCCCGACAAGATCAACATAGCGTCGTCCGGCAACGGTACCTCGATCCATCTGTCCGGCGAATTGTTCAAGATGATGACCGGCGTGAAGATGACGCACGTGCCCTATAAAGGCTCGGCGCCGATGCTCACCGATCTGCTCGGCGGCCAAGTGCAAGTCACGTTCGACAACTTGCCATCGTCGATCGCGCACATCAAAGCCGGCAAATTGCGCGCCCTGGCGGTGACCACGGCGGCGCGGTCACCGGAACTGCCGGATGTGCCCACCGTCGCCGAGACCGTCCCGGGTTACGAAGCCGTTGCATTCTTTGGCTTCGGCATAACGCATGGAACTCCGAAGGAGATCGTCGATTTGCTCAACAAGGAGATCAACCTGGCGCTCAAGGATCCCGGCATTCAGGCCAGGCTCAAGGACCTCGGCGGCATTGCGGTCCCCGGCTCGCCGGACGATTTCGGCAAATTTCTCGCTAACGAAACCGCCAAATGGGAAAAAGTCGTCCACGCCGCCAACCTGTCGATTGAGTGACTCAGCGCTTGCTCCGGACGTTCTCTGCATGACAAACCGTAAGCGTCCGGAGGACTTGCGCAGCCACCGCTGGCTCGGCGTCAACGATCTGCGCTCGTTCGGCCACCGCGCGCGGCTGCGCCAGGGCGGCTATGATACCGCCGATTGGCAGGCCAAGCCGGTGATCGGCATCATCAACACCTGGAGCGACATCAATTTCTGCCACACGCATCTGCGGGCGCGCGCCGAGGACGTGAAGCGCGGCGTGTTGCAGGCCGGCGGCTTGCCGGTCGAGCTGCCGGCGATGTCGCTGTCGGAACCGTTCGTCAAACCCTCCACCATGCTCTACCGCAATCTGCTGGCGATGGAGGCGGAGGAACTGCTGCGCAGCCATCCGATCGACGGCGCGGTGCTGATGGGCGGCTGCGACAAGACCACGCCGGGGCTGATCATGGGCGCGATCAGCATGGGTTTGCCTGCCATCTATGTCCCCGCCGGTCCGCAGTTGCGGGGGAACTGGCACGGGCAGGTGCTCGGCTCTGGCTCGGACGCCTGGAAATACTGGGACGAGAAGCGCGCCGGCCGCATCAGCCAGGAACAATGGGACGAGATCGAAGGCGGCATCGCGCGCAGTTTCGGCACCTGCATGGTGATGGGCACCGCGGCCACCATGATGGCGATCGCCGAGGCGGTCGGCTTGTCGCTGCCCGGCGCATCCTCGATTCCCGCCGCCGATTCCGCGCATCCGCGCATGTGCGCCGCCGCCGGAAGGCGCATCGTCGAGATGGTTTGGGAGGATCTGACGCCGCAGCGCGTGTTGACGCCGGCCGCCTTCGACAACGCCATCCGCGTGCACATGGCCATGGGCGGCTCGACCAATGCCATCATCCACGTGGTGGCGATGGCGCGCCGCGCGGGCTTGAGCCTCGACATGAAGCGCTTCGACGAGCTGTCGCGCGAGGTGCCGGTGCTTGCCAATGTGCGCCCGTCCGGCGAATTTCTGATGGAGGATTTCTTTTATGCCGGGGGCTTGCGCGCGCTGATGGCTGAATTGAAAGACAAGCTCGATCTGTCCTGCTTGACGGTGACCGGCAAGACGATCGGGGACAACATCGCCGGCGCGGAGGTTTACCAACGCGACGTTATTCGCTCGCTGAGCGACCCGGTGTCGAGCGAGGAGGCGATGGCCGTGCTGACCGGCAATCTGGCGCCGCGCGGTTGCGTGATGAAGCCGTCGGCGGCGGAAAAGCGGCTGCTGCGCCATCGCGGCAAGGCGATCGCCTTCGAGGACTACAACGCCATGGCGCGCGAGGTGGAGCGCGACGATCTCGATGTCACGCCCGACCACGTACTGGTGCTCAAGAATGGCGGCCCCATCGGCGGCCCCGGCATGCCGGAATGGGGCATGCTGCCGATTCCGAAAAAGCTCTTGAAGGCGGGCGTGAAGGACATGCTGCGTATCTCCGACGCGCGCATGAGCGGCACCAGCTACGGCGCCTGCATTCTGCATGTGGCGCCGGAAAGCTTCGTCGGCGGCCCGCTCGCTTTCGTGCAAACCGGCGACGAGATCGAGGTGGATATAGCCGCGCGCAGCATCCATCTGCATGTCGGTGACGATGAGCTTGCGCGCCGCCGCGCCGCCTGGCAGCGGCCGGTACCGCGCTACCCGCGCGGCTATGGCGCGCTTTATTCCGAGCATATCGGGCAGGCCGACGCGGGCTGCGATTTTGATTTTCTTGGGCCTCTTGGGGCCATTTCCGAACCGGAAATACATTAATGGCGGCAATTTGAAACGGTCCGGTCGGATGTTGTTCACCATCCCGATAAGCGGACCGCGTCTCTAAAGGCTCATTTCATCCTTTTTTGCTGCACTGCTTCCATTCCAGAAGTGGGACGCGGCCACCATGCGTATGTCAAATTCAAGCGTCGCAATCGCTGTGTTTTTCGGCTGCGCGCTGGTTGCCGGTCCGAGCGCGGCGCAGGATACATTGCGCGTCGGCGGCACCGGCAGTGCCATCGGAATGCTGCAACAGGTCAGCGCCGAATTCACCGCCGCCGACGGCGGCAAGGTGGAAATCATCGCCAATCTCGGCAGCACCGGCGCCATCCGCGCCCTGGCGGACGACGTGATCGACATCGCGGTGTCGGCGCGGCCGCTGAAGGCCGATGAAGCCGCCGCCGGCCTGAGCCAGGTTACGATGCTGCGCACCGCCTATGTGCTGGCGACCTCGCATCGCAGCCCCTATGCGCTGAATAGCGCCGATCTGCCCCGGATTTTCGCAGCCGAAAAAGCGGTCTGGGCCGACGGCACGCCGATCAGAATTATTCTTCGCCCGCGTAGCGATACCGACACGGCGCTGCTCGCAGAATTGTTCCCCGGAATGGGAGCGGCAATTGAAACGGCACGCCGCCGCGCCGAGGTGCCGACCGCGGCGACCGATCAGGACAACGCCGCATTGGCGGACCGCACTGAGGGCTCACTGGTCGGAACCACCATGAGTCAGATTAAAACAGAGCATCGCAATCTCCATGTTGTGCCGCTCGATGGGGTTGAACCGACGCTCGCGAACTTGAAAGCGGTGTCTATCGGTTCGCCAAGCATCTGTACTTCATCGTTCCGCGCGCCAGTAGCGCTGAAGCTCAACAGTTTATGGAATTCCTACGGTCGGCGCGCGGTGTGAAGGCGCTGCGTGAAACGGAAACTCTGCCGGACGCTGAATGATGCCGATTATCCCACTCAGAAAATTGGTCAGCGCGATCGGGCTCACCGTCGCGATCACGGTCGCTGTCGCGACGCCTAGCATGTATTTCATTCACGACTACATCGACGTCTCGGGAAAATTGACGTTCAAGGCTCGCTTGAACGCGGCGCGGGTCGCGCAGTACATTTATACGCACGATGGCATCTGGCAGTATCAGCAGTTGCGGCTTGCCGAGCTGATCCAATTGCCCGAGACTGGCCAACAGCCGATCCACCAAAAAATCTATGATCTGGCCAATCGTCTTGTGCTCGAAGAGGGCGCGCATTTGGGCGCTCCGGTTATGACCCGCAGCACCCCGATTGTCATCGCCGGTTCGACCGTGGGGGTCTTCATCGTCGAAGAAAGCCTGCGGAAGACCCTTTATGAGACCGGGCTGGTCGCTTTCGTGTCCGCGTTGATCGGCTTTGGCGCGTATTTCGCGCTGCGAACATTTCCCTTGCGCGTGCTCGATCGAACTCTTGGCGAATTGCACGACACCCAGCGCAGTCTGGCGGTGCAGAACGAACGCCTGGACGCCGCGCTCAACAACATGTCGCAGGGCCTGGTGATGTTCGATTCATCGGCCCGCCTGGTCGTCTGCAATAAACGTTACCTCGAGATGTTCAGTTTATCGCCGGAGACGGTCAAGCCTGGCTGCACCATTCGGGAAGTCCTCGATCAACGGGTCGCAACCGGCGGCTTTAGCGCCGACTATGTCGAGGCCTACAGGACCGAACTGCTGGCCGCGGTCGCTCATGGAGCGACCTTCAGCAAGATCACGAAATTGCCGGATGGCCGGATCATCTCCATTATAAATCAACCGATGGCGGACGGCGGCTGGGTCGCCACCCACGAAGACATCACCGAGCGACTTCTCGCCGAGGAAAAAATCAAACACTTGGCGCACTACGATGCGCTCACCGATCTGCCGAACCGCGTGACGTTCTACGAACGGATGGAAACGGCCCTACACCGCC
>Ga0209584_10000489_pt1 | contig 12261 bp, 12 predicted proteins | sample NGEPerD_FD_184507 | JGI IMG/M metagenome (GOLD analysis project Ga0209584, IMG submission 184507) | Arctic peat soil microbial communities from the Barrow Environmental Observatory site, Barrow, Alaska, USA - NGEE PermafrostAB12-D... | ecosystem: Environmental > Terrestrial > Soil > Wetlands >...
CCACATCGACCTGAAGACCGGCATGTACAAGGGCCGCCAGGTGCTGAAGGTGAAGACCGAAGCCTGAGCGAGGCCTGCTCCGGGCGGCAGAGGGTGACGCATGTATCTCGTCGGCGCGCCGCTCCTCGTCATTCCGTTCGCAATATACAACATCATCGCATTTCTGATGCCGGGCGTGAGCTGGAGCGCGCCGCTCACGCACTTGCAATTGATGTCGGGCGCCGACTGGACGATGTCAGTCGGCGACATCTTGGTTACCTTCACCGTGCTGATCCTGATCGTGGAAGTGATCAAATTCGCGCGCATCGGCACGCGCTCCTTCGTCGATCACGCGCTGGCTTTGCTGTTGTTGTTCGGAATGGCCGCCGAATTTGTCTGGGTTAGCCAGGCCGCGACCGCGACATTTTTCCTGATGCTGGTGATCGCGTTTGTCGAGGCCGCCGGCGGGATCGGCGTTTCGCTGCGCACGCGGGCGCGGCGGCGCGAGCTGGTGATCGAGCCTGAAGCGGCGCCTGCGGTGCCGGCGATCGAACCGCGACTTGAGCCGAAGCTCGAGCCCGCGCCGAGCGCGACACATCCAGCCTGACATGCCACGCGATTTCCAGCTCCCCGGCCGCTCGCCCGTGATCGCCTGCGAAGGCATGGCGGCGACCTCGCATCCGCTGGCGACCTTGGCCGCCGTCGACGCGCTGCGCGCCGGTGGCAGCGCGGCGGATGCCGCGGTGGCGGCGGTAGCGACGCTGTGCGTGGTAGAGCCGCACATGACCGGCATTGGCGGCGATTGCTACTGCCTGGTCTCGCAGCCGGGCAAGTCGGTCTGGGGCTATAACGGTTCCGGCCGCGCCGGCGCCAAGGCGTCGTACGACCGCTTACGCGCCCAGGGCATGAGCGAGATCGGCGACTCGATCCACGCCGTCACCGTGCCGGGCGCGCTCGATGCCTGGGAAGCGATCCTCAAGACGCATGGCCGCTTCGGGCTCGACCGTGCGCTTGCAGCCGCGATCAAATACGCCGAGGGCGGTTTCCCGGTGGCGCCGCGCGTAGCGTGGGATTGGCAAAGATATGTCGGCAAGCTCAAAGCCGATGCGGGCGCGGCCAAGCATTATCTGTTCAATGGCGCAGCGCCGAAAGAAGGCGACGTGATCCGGCTTCCCGCGCTGGCCGCGACGCTCAAGACCATCGCCGCCAAGGGCGCGCGCGCCTTCTACGAGGGCGAGATCGCCGCGGACATGGCGGCGACGGTTGCGGCGCGTGGCTCGTTTCTCAACGAGGAGGATTTCGCGCGCCACCGTGGCGATGCGGTGACGCCAATCTCGACTAATTATCGCGGCCTCGATCTGGTCGAAATTCCGCCGAACGGGCAGGGGCTCACCGCGCTGGTGATGCTCAACATTCTGGAGAATTTTGATCTTAAGGCGCTCGATCCGCTCGGTCCCGAGCGGTTTCATCTGGTTTTGGAAGCTGCGCGTTTGGGCTTTGCGGTGCGCGACACCCACATCGCCGACGCGGCGCATATGCGCATCGCCGTCGCCGATTTGCTCGACAAGGGCTGGGCCAAGAAGCTCGCCGCGCTGATCGACATGAAACGCCGCGTGAATTTGCCCAAAGCGCCCACGCCCGGCAGCGACACGGTCTATCTCAGCGTGGTCGACCGCGACCGCATGGCGGTGTCTTTCATCAATACGCTCTATTCGCATTTCGGCTCCGGCATCTGCACCGAGAAGACCGCCATCCTGCTGACCAATCGCGGCGCCTGCTTCACGCTCGAAGCCGACCACCCCAACACTTTCGGTCCCAATAAGCGACCGCTGCACACCATCATTCCGGCGCTGGCCATGCGGGCGGGCCGCTGCGACATGAGCTTCGGCGTCATGGGCGCGCATTACCAGCCGATGGGCCACGTGCAGATCGTACTCAACATGCTGGATTACGGCATGGACGTGCAGCAGGCGATCGACGCGCCGCGCTTCTTCTTCGAGGGCGAGCAGACGGTGGTTGAGCATGGCACGCCGGCGGCGACCGTCGATGGCCTCATGGCGCGCGGTCACGACGTGGTGTTCGCAGCCACGCCCTGGGGCGGCGCGCAAACCATCAAGATTGACTGGGATCGCGGCGTGCTGATCGGCGGCTCGGAGCCGCGTAAGGACGGCTGCGCGCTCGGCTATTGATAATTATTGGAACCGCGTGAGCGCGACAGTAGCCCGATAGGCGGCGAGCGCCTCGTCCGGCTCGGCGCGCCGGCGCTCGCGGGTCTGCGGGTGCTGGTCCTTCATCGCAAGCAGTTGGGCGAGGAACGGCGCCTGGCGATAGGCTTCCGGCGTCTTGCCCAGGGCAGCGGCGGGCGCCAGCGCGACCAGCGCGCGGCTGGGGGCGGCTTGCTCCGCAGGCGCCGACTCGGCACCGCGCGGCGTCAGCCCGCTCTGCCGTTGAACCACTTTCTTGATCTCACCTAGCCGCATTGAATTGTCTCAATTCGGGACAAGAACCCCTTGTCCACCCTGGTATTGGCAAGGGCCGTGCCGCTGGCCGAAACCGCGCTTAAATCGCTCAATCGCCGCGTTTTTTCGAATTATTTAAGTATTGTCCGTAGCTTCGGCGCAGTATCCATTCCTCAGTCAACGCCCGGCGCGACGAGGCGTTCCCAAAAAGGGGCGAGCGTGACCCGAATCGAACAACCGGCTGGCGTCCCGGACGCCGCGGAGGTTCTCAAGTCGATCGGAGACGTCGCCTATGAATGGCGGCTCGACACCGATGCGTTGGTCTGGAGCGGCAATGCCGCGTCCGTGCTCGGCGTCGACGACCTCGGCGGCATCGGCCGCGGCCGTAGCTTTGCGCAAAAAATCGAGGCGCAAGACGGGCAGAGCCGCCTCGACGCGATCACCCAATCCGGTCAGAGCGACGCCGGCGAAGGCGTGCCCTATCAGGTGCAATACGCCTTGCGGCGCGGCAGTGGCGAGAAAATCTGGCTGGAGGACACCGGCCGCTGGTTCGCAGGGAGCGACGGCAAGCCGCTGCGCGCGCTCGGAACCGTGCGTGCGATCACCGCGCGCCATGAACACGAGCAGGCGCTCATTCAACTCGCGAAGTTCGATGCGCTGACCGGGGAGATGAACCGCGTGCACCTCACCGAGGTGCTCGGCGCCAAGCTCGACGAAGCGGTCCGCTTTCGTCACTCGCTGGGGTTCCTGCTGGTCGCCATCGACCATCTCGCCAACCTCAACGAATCCTACGGCTTCGATGTTGCCGAGGATGTGATCGCGCAAGTCGCCAAGCGCATCCGGGCGCGCCTGCGCGGTAAGGATTATCTCGGCCGTTTCTCCGGCAACAAGTTCGGCATCATCCTGACCAATTGCGCGGCGGACGAAGTGACCGTCGCCGCCGACCGGTTGCTGGCCGGCGTGCGCGACGAGACCATACCGACCGCCGCCGGTCCGGTGGCGGTGACGGTGACGATCGGCGGCGTGACCGCGCCGCGCCACGCCCGCACCGTGCCGGAAATCCTCAGCCGCGCGCAGGACGCGCTGCATGCCGCGCGCCACAAGCGTCACGGCTCGTTCGCCGCCTATCGACCGAACGTGGAGCGCGATGCGCTACGCCGCGACAGCGTGCGCGCGACCGACGAGATCGTGGCAGCGCTCAACGAACGGCGGATCGCGCTCGCCTTTGAACCGGTGGTCGAGACGAAAACCCGCAAGGTCGCGTTCTACGAATGCCTGATGCGCGTGCACCGCCCCGACGGCCGCATCGCCCACGCCAACGAGATCATCCCGGTCGCCGAGCGGGTCGGCCTGATGCGCATGCTGGACTATCGCGTGCTCGAGCTGGTGGTGAACGAATTGGCCGCCTCGCCTGATCTGACGGCCAGCGTCAATGTCTCGCCGGCTTCCACCGTCGATCCGGATTGGTGGGCGGGCCTCGGCGCCTTGCTGCGCGCCCATACCAGCGCGGCCGCCCGGCTGATCATCGAGATCACCGAGACCGCGGCGATCCAGGATGTCGACGACGCGCGCGGCTTCGTTACCCGGGTCAAGGACCTCGGCTGCCGCATCGCCATCGACGATTTCGGCGCCGGCCACACCTCGTTCCGCAACTTGCGCAAGCTTGGCGTGGATATCGTGAAGATCGACGGCGCCTTCGTGCAGAATATCGTGAAGTCGGGCGACGACCGCGCCTTCGTGCACACGCTAGTCGATCTGTCGCGCCGGCTCGGCCTCAAGACCGTCGCCGAATGGGTGCAGGACGAGGAAGCCGCGCGGCTACTGGCGGATTGGGGCTGCGATTTCCTGCAAGGCGCGCTGATCGGGTTGGCCAACGACGCGCGGCCGTGGCTGGGCGAAAAAAGCGCCGCGACGGCGTAGCGCTTCCGCGTCGAGCGGCTATTCCTTGCCGCCGATCTTATCGAGTCGCTTCTGCAATTCGTCGAGCTGGCGCTTGAGCTCGTCCATCTCGCCGCCGGGCGAGCCTTGCGGCTTGTCTTCCGCCGGCTTGCCTTGGCCGCGCGCGAAGGGCGGCGCGAACATGGCGAAGGTCTTCTCGAACATTTCCATGTTCCGTCGCACCTGATCCTCGAGCGGACCGAAGCCGCCGACGCCGAAGGCCTGCGTCATCTGCTCGCGGAATTTGCCCTGCTGGCTGGTGAGCGACTGCATCGATTGTTCGAGGAAGCGCGGCACCATCATCTGCATGCTGTCGCCGTAGAAGCGGATCAATTGCCGCAGGAAGGCGATCGGCAACAGGCTTTGGCCTTCCTTGTTCTCCTGCTCGGAAACGATCTGCGCCAGCACCGAGCGCGTGATGTCCTCGCCGGACTTGGCGTCAAAGACGACGAAATTCTCGCCTTCCTTCACCATGGTGGCGAGGTCCTCGAGTGTGACGTATGCGCTGGTCCCGGTATTGTAGAGCCGCCGGTTGGCGTATTTCTTGATTGTGATCGGCTCTTTTTCGTCAGTCATGGCGATGACATAGCCCCTGCCCGAGCTTGAGCATAACCGGTTTCGGCTTGCGCAGGCCACCGTTTTGTGGCGGCGCGGCAGGACCGGTGGGCAGTGCGGCAATCTTTGATGAAGGTCAAGAAAGAGCCGATTCTAGGGGGGTATCTTCAGGTTACCCGTTGTTGACAGGGCTGTCCGGGCTGCCGAGGATGCGGCAGCGCCAAATGGCCAGTTATGCCGCGCAAACGCTTGCCAAAAGGAGTTTTGGATGAAGGACGATATCGTCATTGTCAGCGCCGCCCGCACGCCGGTCGGCTCGTTTAATGGGGCATTCGCCAATCTGCCGGCCCATGAGCTCGGTAAAACCGCTATTCAGGCGGCATTGCGGCGCGCCGGCGTCGAAGGCGCCCGCGTCAGCGAGGTCATCATGGGCCAGATTCTGAGCGCCGGTCAGGGCCAGAACCCGGCTCGGCAGGCGTCGATCGCGGCCGGCATTCCGGTCGAGAGCCCTGCCTGGGGCGTGAACCAGCTATGCGGTTCCGGCCTGCGCACGGTCGCGCTCGGCTATCAGGCGATCCTCAACGGCGACAGCGAGATCGTGGTGGCGGGCGGCCAGGAGTCGATGAGCATGGCGCCGCACTGCCAGCATCTGCGCAACGGCGTGAAGATGGGCGACTTCCAGATGATCGACACCATGATCAAGGACGGGCTGTGGGATGCCTTCAACGGCTACCACATGGGCAACACCGCCGAGAATGTCGCCAAGCAGTACCAGATCACCCGCCAGCAGCAGGACGAATTCGCGGTCGCCTCGCAGAACAAGACGGAAGCCGCGCAGAAGGCCGGCAAGTTCAAGGACGAGATCGTTGCCGTGACCATCAAGTCGCGCAAGGGTGACGTGGTGGTGAATGCCGACGAATATCCCAAGCAGGGCGTCACGCTGGAATCGCTTGCCAAGCTGCGTCCCGCCTTCGACAAGGAAGGCACGGTGACCGCCGGCAGCGCCTCCGGCATCAATGACGGCGCCGCCGCCGTGGTGCTGATGAAGGCGTCCGAGGCCGCCAAGCTCGGCAAGACGCCGCTGGCGCGCATCGTTTCCTGGGCGCAGGCCGGCGTCGACCCCGCGATCATGGGCACCGGGCCGATCCCGGCGTCGCGCGCCGCGCTCAAGAAGGCCGGCTGGAAGAAAGAGGACCTCGACCTGATCGAAGCGAATGAAGCATTCGCGGCACAGGCTTGCGCGGTCAACAAGGACCTCGGCTGGGATACCTCCAAGGTCAACGTCAATGGCGGTGCCATCGCCATCGGCCATCCGATCGGCGCCTCCGGCGCGCGCATTCTGACAACGCTGCTCTACGAGATGCAGAAACGAAACGCCAAGAAGGGGCTTGCCACGCTCTGCATCGGCGGCGGCATGGGTATCGCCATGTGCGTCGAGCGCTGAGCGTGCTACGACGCTCTTAGTCTACGTCATGGCCGGCTCGATCCGGCCATGGCTTACAAAAGCGTTACGGGGAGGAGTAGGCCATGTCACGCGTTGCGTTAGTCACGGGCGGTACCCGAGGCATCGGGGCCGCCATCTCCAAGGCATTGAAAGCCGCCGGCTACAAAGTCGCGGCCAATTACGGCGGCAACGACGAAGCGGCGGCGAAATTCAAAGCGGAAACCGGCATTGCGGTGTTCAAGTGGGACGTGTCGTCCTTTGACGCCTGCGCCGACGGCGTGAAGAAAGTGCAGGCCGATCTCGGTCCGGTCGAGGTTCTGGTCAACAATGCCGGCATCACGCGCGACGCCATGCTCCATCGCATGAAGCCGGAGCAATGGAGCGCGGTGATCAACACCAATCTCGGCTCGCTGTTCAACATGACCCGGCAGGTGATCGAGGGCATGCGCGAGCGCAAGTTCGGCCGCATCGTCAACATCTCGTCCATCAACGGCCAGAAAGGCCAGATGGGGCAGACCAATTACTCCGCCGCCAAGGCCGGCGAGATCGGCTTCACCAAGGCGCTGGCGCAGGAAGGCGCGCGTGCCGGCATTACCGTGAACGCGATCTGCCCCGGCTACATCAACACCGAAATGGTGCAGGCGGTGCCGAAGGACGTGCTGGAGAAGAACATCCTGCCGCTAATCCCGATCGGCCGCCTTGGCGAGCCGGAGGAGATCGCGCGCTGCGTGGTGTTCCTGGCCTCCGACGATGCCGGCCTGATCACCGGCTCGACGATCTCGGCCAATGGCGGGCAGTATTTCGCGTAACGCGCTGACCGGCATTACCGAGGGCTTTTTCTCATGAAGACCAACCGCGTTCACCGCGTGGCCGTTATTCCCGGCGACGGCATCGGTAAGGAAGTCATGCCCGAAGGCGTCCGCGTGCTTGAGGCGGCGGCAAAAAAGTTCGGCTTCGAAATGCGGTTGGACAACTTCGATTTTGCCAGCTGCGACTATTACGAAAAGCAACGCCGCATGATGCCGGAGGATTGGAAGGACCGGATCGGAAAACACGATGCGATTTATTTTGGCGCGGTCGGCATGCCCGACCGGGTGCCGGATCACATTTCGTTGTGGGGTTCGCTGATCCTGTTCCGCCGCGAATTCGACCAATACGTCAATTTGCGTCCGGTCCGCTTGATGCCCGGCGTGCCGTGTCCGCTGGTCGGCCGCAAGCCGGGCGATATCGACTTCTGGGTGGTGCGCGAAAATACCGAAGGCGAATATTCGGCGATCGGCGGGCGGATGTTCGCCGGCACCGAGCGCGAGGTCGTTGTGCAGGAGACGGTGATGAGCCGTATCGGTGTCGACCGCGTGCTAAAATTCGCCTTCGAGCTCGCGCGCTCGACGCCGAAGAAACATCTGACGTCAGCTACCAAGTCGAATGGCATCGCCATCACCATGCCGTACTGGGACGAGCGGGTGCGCGAAATGGCCAAGGCCTACCCGGATGTGAAGTGGAACCAGTTTCATATCGATATCCTGACCGCACATTTCGTGATGAATCCAGATCGCTTCAATGTCGTGGTCGCGTCCAACCTGTTCGGTGACATCCTGTCCGATCTGGGCCCCGCCTGTACCGGCACGATCGGCATCGCCCCCTCCGGCAATATCAATCCGGAACGCCTGTTCCCCTCGGTGTTCGAGCCGGTGCACGGCTCGGCGCCTGACATTGCTGGCCAGGGGATCGCCAACCCGATCGGCCAGATTTGGTCCGGCGCCATGATGCTCGAGCATCTCGGCGAGCCTGAAGCCGCCAAGGCCATCTTGACCGCGATCGAGAAGGTATTGAGCGAGCCGAAATTGCGGACGCGCGACCTCAAGGGGACGGCCGATACCGCCTCCTGCGGAAAGGCAGTCGCCGACGCGCTTGGGTGATCAACGCGATCGCTTGGCTTTCAATTTTCGCCCCGCACCCTTGGTCACGCCTTTTTTCGCTGTCGGGGCTTTGGTTTTTAGCGCCTGCTTGAGTGCGTGCGTGCCTTCCGCCTTGTCCAGCCGCACCGACCAGTATTCCCAGGCGCGTGCCACCGGACCCGGCCGCAGATTGTATTCGCCGGCGAGCGCGGTCTCGGCGGCGTTGAGCGGCGACACAGTGCCGAGCGTGGTGGCCTGGATCTGCATCGCCGCATTGCGCGCTGTATAGATGGTGCGGAACGTAAGCTCCTCCAGCGTCTTGCCGGCGACGGTCGCGCCGTGCCGGCGCATCAGTACGATCCAATGCGGCCCAAGCGCGCGCGCCAGCGAGGCGCCTTCCTCCGGCTTGGCCACGATCAGACTGGTGTCGCCGAATTCGTCGCGGCTGTCCCAGAACGGCGCCTTATCGCCGATGGTGGCGCCGAGATGATAAACCGGCTTGAGCTCGACGCCGGAAATGCAAAACGGCAGGATCGACGGCGCGTGATGGTGACACACCGCGTTTACTTCCGGCCTCGCTTTGTAGATTTCGCCATGGATGACGCGCTCGCCATAGAGCCGCATCTCGACCGGCTTGACGATCTGCGAATCGAGCGTGAATTCGAGGATGTCTTCCGGCTGCACCAATTCCGGGCCGCGCGAATACGACATCAGATAGCGTCCCGGATCGGTGGGATGGCGCATGGTGACGTGACCGAAGGCATCGAGCACGCCTTCGTTGGCGATCATGCGGTTGGCGCGCGCGAGCTTCACGCGCGCCTCGTTAAGTATGTCCGGCACCGGCGTTTCCCCTTGTGAATTTCCGTCGCTTTTATCGCGTTTTGTCGCTCGGCGACCAGCCCGCCGGCGCCAGTTCGAAGCCGTCAAAGGAAAAACCGGGCGCCACCGTGCAGCCCACCAGCGTCCAGTCGCCTGAGGATTCCGCCGCCTGCCACGCACGCGCCGGCACCGTAAATTGCGGAACCTCGCCAGCATGGATGTCGGCGCCGAGCCGGACGATCTCCTCTTTGGCGCCGTCCACCACTTCGAGCTTGAGGGGCGCGCCGGCGTAGTAGTGCCAGATTTCGACCGCGTCGATGCGGTGCCAGTGCGAGCGTTCGCCGCGCGCCAGCAGGAAATAAATCGACGTGGAGGCGGCGCGGCCGTCGATCACACGGGGATCGCGGAACGTCTCGCGATAATGCCCGCCCTCGGGGTGCGGGGCGAGCGCGAGCGCGCGGATGATGTCGGCGGCGCTTTGTCGCTGGGTCACCGCGGATTCTCCATGTTCGACATCCGATAGGTCCAGGCAAATGGCTTGCCGAAGCGAATGACTTCATCGATCAGCTTGCCGCCGGCATCTTTGGCGCAATGATAGCGTTCCGTTTCGATGATGAAATCGGCCGTCTGCGGATTGTCCGCGATGCGCCAGGCACGCCGGAACATCGGCGCCACCATGTGCTCGCGCCACGGGATGCAGATGAACAAACGCGGCGGTTCATCGGGCGCGCTGCGCTCTTGCGCGATCCGCATTTCGAGCCGGCGCAGCGCGGGAGTAGCCGCCACGGTCCAATAATCGAGTTCGAATCTGCCGTAGGAGCCCGCTGTCCAGCCGGCAAAGGCGTTGGTCGCGACATATTCGAGCGGGTGCAGTTTGACCATGATGAACACCGCCGAAATAACCTGAGCGGCGGCCAGCGTTGCAAAGGGGATTGGAAACCGACGGATCATCGGCGCGAGCTTCAGCATTGCCCACGCCGCAATGAGCGCCAGCGGGGGCAGCGTAAACAGGATATGCCGGATGCCGTCATAGAGCGTCGAGCCGGTTGCAATAATGAATAACATCGGTGCCAATGCCGCTGCCATGATCAGCAGGAGCGCGCGGGCGCCGGCAAGCTGGACAATAACCGAGACCAATCCGTGAGGGAGCCGGCGGAATAATGCGGCAGTTGCAACGATGCCGAATCCGAGCGCAGCAAGCAGCAGAACGATAAAGATTTCCGGAAGCCGCGCTGCCAACTCGCCCGGGATATAATACCAGGGCAGCATGGTGGTGGAGACTCCCTGGCCCCACAAGGGCGCCACCATCTCCAGCTTGATCTCGCCGAAATGCCTGTAGGCGCTGAGAAAGCGCTCGATCGGGTTGGCGGCCTGCAGGTAGGGCCATAACAGGATCGCGACGAACCAGCCGATCGCCAGTGCCGATGCCGTGCGAACGGCAGTCTGGACAATCGACGTGAAACCGGCGCGACCGCGCAACGCAATGATTTCGATGCCTAGAAGGCTCATGGCGGCGACGAGATAGACTTGCGCCAGAATGCCGCCGATCCGGGTCGCAATGGCGAGTCCGCAGCAAGCGCCAGCCGTCAAGGTCGCGCGCCAGGACGGAGTCCCGCCCCGCGCCATGGCGATAATCGCCAGCAGCGCCCACGTCATCACGGCCATGAACGGCACGTCGTTGGGCGTGAAAAAAAGATGGCCATAGAGATTCCCGGTCAGCAGGCAGAGTGCCAGCGCGACAAAACCGGCCCATTGTCCGATGGCCATGCGTCCGATAGGGACGACGGCGGCGAGCCCGCTGAGGCCGACAACAAAAGACAGCGCGTGACGCACGTCGAAATCGTCGGCGGCGTGAAATGATTGTGCGACCGCTGTGACGATCTGGAACCATGGCCCATAAAACCAAGTGCCGAAGTGGTCGGTTAGCGCGCGGTCGGCGCCCAAGCTCAAATACCAGGCCAGCGCCATCGGTCCGTAGCCGTCAAAGAGGAATTCATCGATCGTAATGCCGACGTCGTGCACGGTCGCAAGCCCGATCACGAGCACGACCCCGAGCAAACCCGCGCTCGCGAGCCATTCGCCGCTGACGGAGCGTTTGGCGTTCTGGTCGGTGATGACCGTCAAAATTTGTTCTTGCGCGCGCGGATTTCAGCGAACACCTGCGCCGCTGCTTTGCCGGTCATGCCGATGCCGGCCGCGACCTCGAGCAGATCGGCGCGCAGGAATGGATTGGCCAGTTTCTCGTCGCCGATGGTGACCGGGATCGTCGGCTCATTTTGCGCGATCTGCTGCTTCACCTGCGCCTCGCGCGTTGCCAGCGCCGCGTTGTCCGGCTCGATGGTGCGCGCGAAACGGATATTGGCGGCGGTGTATTCGTGGCCGCAATAGATCTCGGTGTCGTCCGGCAGATCGCGCAGCTTTACCAGCGAGCGCCACATCATGCCGGGCGTGCCCTCGATGACGCGGCCGCAGCCGATCGAGAACAGCGTGTCGCCGACGAAGGCAAGCTTGTCTGCGTGGAACCAGTAGCTGACGTGGCCATTGGTGTGGCCCGGCGTCTCGATCACGCTGCCCGACAATTTTCCCACCGCCACCTTGTCGCCCTCGCGCACGGTCAGGTCCACCGCCGGAATCGTCTCCGCTTCCGCCGCCGGCGCCACCACGCGGCATTTGTATTTCTCCTTCAGCGCCAGGATGCCGCCGGTGTGGTCGGCATGATGGTGGGTGACCAGAATGTCGGTGAGCTTCCAGCCGGTGGTCTTGAGCGCGGCCTCAATCGGCGCCGCCTCGGGCGCGTCGATGGAGGCGGTGGCCCCGCTTTCCGGGTCATGCAGCAGCACCCCGTAATTGTCCTTCAGGCAGAGAAACAGGCGGGTTTCCGCGGGCATGGCAGTCCTCGTCGGTCAGGATGCGGCGTTTACCGTAGCATGCGGATGAATTGTCTCGCACCTCTTGCTTTCATCCCAGGCGCCGCGGCCCGGCATTTCATGATAGTTTTAGGCCATGTCGATCGATGTCGTGGACCTGCGCAATTTCTACGGCCAGCGCCTGGGCGTGGTGGCCCGCCGTTTCGTCGGTCGCGGCATTCGCGGGCTGTGGAAGGATACCGCCGGCCAGCGCGTGCTCGGCGTCGGCTATGCCACGCCCTATCTCGGCCTGTTCCGCGAGG
>Ga0209584_10000490_pt1 | contig 12261 bp, 13 predicted proteins | sample NGEPerD_FD_184507 | JGI IMG/M metagenome (GOLD analysis project Ga0209584, IMG submission 184507) | Arctic peat soil microbial communities from the Barrow Environmental Observatory site, Barrow, Alaska, USA - NGEE PermafrostAB12-D... | ecosystem: Environmental > Terrestrial > Soil > Wetlands >...
CCCCGGACCCGGTGTCACTGGAGTCGGCCGCCTTGACATTGATCGAGACCACGCTGGGCAATATCTTGCTGGCGATCGCGGCCACCGAGCCGGGAGCGCTGGCCGCCGGTTGCCGGTTCACCACCTGCCCGAGATCCACCACGCGGCCAGTGTCGCGGTTGTCGCCTCCACCGCTCAGCGCCGCGCCCACGAGGCCGCCGATGATGGAGGCCAGCAGCGCCACGACCGTGACCAGCGCGAGCACCCGCCTGGTCCCGATGCCGTGGGTAGGGGCCGGCGGGGTGGCGGGCCGGCCCCACGGCGAGCCGGCCAAGCCCACGGAGGCCGCCGCTGGGGGCGGGCTCGCGTTGGCACCAGCCGAGCCGCCACCGGCCGCACCAAGCGCTGCATCCGTGACCGAGTCCGACGGAGTTGTCCCGGCGGTCCACGCGTCGTCAGCGGGCGGCGACCACCAGCTGTCGCCGCCCGCGTGCCCGGCGGGCTCCTCGTCGGTCATTGCTCCCAATGTACGGCGGGTAGGGTGCCGGCGTGGATGCCGCGACCTGGGACTACGTGACGAACTTTGCCGAAGAGGACGATGTGCTCCGCCGTGCGCGGGCTCGCTCGGATGAGGTGACCGCGCCGCCGATCCTGCCGGCCGGCGGCGCGACCCTGCGCTTCCTGGCGGCCACAGTGGACGCCCACGCGGTGGTCGAGCTCGGCACCGGCTGCGGTGTCTCCGGTGTCTGGCTGCTCCGTGGCATGGCCAAGGAGGGCATCCTGACCAGCATCGATACCGAGCCCGAGCATCAGCGGCTGGCGCGCCGCAGCTTCACCGAGGCCGGATTTGCGACAAGTCGGGTCCGGCTGATCAGCGGCCGGGCCCTCGAGGTGCTGCCGCGCCTGGCGGACGGCGCCTATGACCTGGTCTTCTGCGATGCGGTCAAGTCGGAGTATCCGGACTACCTTGCCGAGGCGATCCGGCTGCTCCGACCGGGCGGAGTCGTCGCCTTCGACAACGCGCTGTGGCATGACCGGGTGGCCAACCCCGACTACGACGATGCGGACACCCGTGGCGTCCGCGAGGTCGCCCGACTCGTCCGGGAGGAGGACGTCCTCGCCCCGGCGCTGCTCCCCGTCGGCGACGGATTGCTCGTGGCCGCCACCCGCGGTTGACGCCTTCCAAGACTTGACCGAATCAAGTCTTGGTTGGGATACTCACGGTGATGATGACGAGCCCCGACCACGTCGCGCTTCCCGCCGCGGTGGAGCGGCTGCGTCAGACCGGGCTGCGGGTGACAGCGCCCAGGGTGGCCATCCTCGACGCGCTGCCGGGAGGGGTCCACTGTGGCGTGGACGAGATCGCCCGAACCGTTCGACAACGACTCGGGTCGCTGTCCACCCAGGCGGTCTATGACATCTTGCGTGCCTTCACCGACGCCGGCCTGGTCCGAAGAGTGGAGCTGGCTGGGAGCCCGACCAGGTACGAAAGCCGCGTGGGGGACAACCATCACCACCTCGTCTGCCGGTCATGTGGGCGTACCGAGGACGTCGACTGCGCCGTCGGTGCCGCGCCGTGCCTCGAGCCCGTCATGTCCGGCGGGTATGCCGTCGACGAAGCAGAAGTGACGTTCTGGGGTTACTGCCCTCCGTGCCAACAGAGAAGGGAATGAGGACAGCATGAGCGACAGCAAGCCAACCCTGACCACCAGGCAGGGGCACCCGGTCTACAACAACCAGCAGTCCCGCACCGTCAGCGACCGCGGCCCGGCGACACTGGAGAACTACCAGTTGCTGGAGAAGATCGGCCACTTCGACCGGGAGCGCATCCCCGAGCGGGTCGTGCACGCTCGCGGCTTCGTCTCCCACGGTGAGTTCGAGGCCTACGGCACGATCGGCAATGAGCCCGCATCGACCTACACCCGGGCGAAGCTGTTCCAGCAGGCCGGCAAGAAGACCCCGGTCACCGTCCGATTCTCCACCGTCATCGGCGGTCGGGACTCCTCCGAAGTCGCCCGGGATCCGCGGGGATTCGCGGTCAAGTTCCGCACCGAGGACGGCAACTGGGACCTCGTCGGCAACAACCTTCCGGTGTTCTTCATCCGGGACGCGTTGAAGTTCCCCGACGTCATCCACTCCCTCAAGCCAGACCCGGTCACCTTCCGCCAGGAGCCGAACCGGATCTTCGACTTCATGTCGCAGACGCCCGAGTCGATGCACATGCTGTCGTTCCTGTTCAGCCCTCGCGGGATTCCCAGCGACTACCGGCACATGGACGGCTTCGGGGTCAACACCTACCGGCTGGTCAACGCCGCCGGTGAGGGCGTCCTGGTCAAGTTCCACTGGAAGACCCAGCAGGGGATCACGTCGCTGACCCAGGCCGAGGCGGACGCGATCCAGGCCACCGAGCTGGGTTCGGCCTCGAAGGATCTCTACGAGGCGATCGAGAACGGTGGGTATCCCCAGTGGGAGCTCTGCGTGCAGATCATGAGCGACGACGCCCACCCCGAGCTGGACTTCGACCCCCTCGATGACACCAAGACCTGGCCCGAGGATGCGTTCCCGCTGCGCAAGGCCGGCATGATGACGCTGAACCGCAACCTCACCGACCACCACAACGAGAACGAGCAGTCGGCGTTCGGCACCGGTGTGCTGGTCGACGGGATCGACTTCAGCGACGACAAGATGCTCGTGGGACGGACATTCTCCTATTCCGACACGCAGCGCCACCGGGTCGGCCCCAACTACCTGCAGCTGCCGGTGAACGCCCCTCGCCCGGGTGTCCAGGTCAACACCAACCAGGGTGGCGGGGCCATGTCCTACGGCGTGGACAGCCGCGGCGCGAACCCACACATCAACTACGAGCCGTCCTCCCTCGCCGGGCTGGCCGAGGCGGACGAGAGCTACCGCGAGTACCGGCCGCACGTCGAGGGGCCCGTACTGCGAGCGCCCATCGAGCGGGAGAACAACTACGCCCAGGTCGGCCAGCGCTGGCGCAATGAGATGGCCCAATCGGAGCGCGACGACCTCGTGCTCAACCTCGCAACTCTGCTCGGCCAGTGCGAACGGTCGATTCAGGAGCGGATGGTGGCCCACCTCACCAAGTGCGACGCCGAGTACGGCCGTCTGGTCGGTCTGGGTCTGGGCATCGACCCGGGCACCCTGGACATCGAGGCGCTGGTCAAGGTCCGCTGACTCACAGCGCGCGGGCGGCGGCGCCCGGCCGCCGCCGCCCCGGCCGGGGCTCGACCTCGCTCGCGTAACATTGTCGAGCTTTCGGGATGGTTGTGGGCATGACCACGATGGTGATCCTGGTGAGCTGCCCCGATCAGCCGGGGATTGTTGCGCGCATCACCGGTCGGCTGTATGCGGCGGGTGCCAACATTCTGACCCTCGAACAACACGTCGAGGAGGGTCAGCTCTTCTTCATGAGGATCGTGGCGGACGTCTCACGGATTGCTGACACCGCTGAGATGCGCGAGGGGCTGCAGGGGCTGGCCGCTGAGCTCGCGGCCGACCTCCTGGTCAAGGATGCCGATGAGAGGCAGCGTTTGGCGATCCTCGTCAGCCGCGACGGAGCCTGCCTGGAGGACCTGCTCAGCAAGCAGCGAGCCGGCGAGATCAACTGTGAGATTCCGCTCGTCATCGGAAATACCGAGGCCCTCCGCGGAATCGCCGAAATCTCCGGGATCCCCTTCTATTGCGTACCGAGCGAGCCGGGAGTCGGCGGACCACACGAACACCGGCTGCTCGAACTGATGGCGGCGGCACGGGTTGATGCCATCGTGCTCGCCCGATATATGAAGGTCCTATCGCGGGAGTTCGTGGCCGAGTACGAGAACCGGATGATCAACATTCATCACGGTTTCCTGCCGGCCTTCAAGGGAGCCCGCCCGTACCACGAGGCCTGGGAGCGGGGCGTCAAGGTCATCGGTGCGACGGCGCATTTCGTGACCGCCGAGCTGGATGACGGGCCGATCATCGCACAGGGTGTGACAGCGGTGACGCACCAGAGTTCGGTGGAAACAATGATCAAAACGGGCCGCGAAGTGGAGCGGCGGGTCCTCGGGGAGGCCGTGCGGGCCTATCTCGAGCACCGGATCGTGGCGCACAAGCGCCGGACGATCGTGTTCAACTGACCGAGATTGCTGGCGAGCAGCGCCGCCGAGGCAGCTAGGGGTCTACCTTGGCACCCTTGCCGATCACCACCACGCCGCCGTCGGAGACGGTGAAGCGCTCCCGGTCCCGTTCGAGATCGACGCCGATCTGGGCACCCTCGGGCACGATGACGTTCTTGTCGATGATCGCGTTGCGCACGATCGCATTCCGGCCGACGTGCACGTTGTCGAAGAGGACCGAGCCGGTCACCTGGGCCCAGGAGTTGACCGTGACCCTGGGGCTGAGGATCGACCGGTGCACGGTGGCCCCCGAGACCACCACACCAGGGGCGCACATGGAGTCCAGGGCGTGCCCCATCCGATGCGGTTCGGAGTGCACGAACTTCGCCGGCGGAAGCGGCGCGTGGTAGGTGTAGATCGGCCAGTCGAGGTTGTAGAGGTTGAACACCGGGTGCATCGACACCAGGTCCATGTGCCCGTCGTAGAAGGCGTCCAGCGTGCCGACGTCCCGCCAGTAGCCGCGGTCGCGGTCCTCGGCGCCCGGCACGTCGTTGTCCTTGAAGTCATAGACCTCGGCGTCTCCCCGGCGGACCATCATCGGGATGATGTCGCCGCCGAGGTCGTGCTTGCTGTCCGGGTCGGCGGCGTCGGTGCTGACCGCGTCGATCAACGCGTCGGTGGTGAAGACGTAGTTGCCCATCGAGGCGTAGACCTGATCGGGAGCGTCCGCCAGACCGGTCGGGTTCTTGGGCTTCTCCAGGAACCCCTCGATGCGGCGGGTGCCGGTTTCGACCACGATCACCCCGAACTGGTCGGCCATCTCGATCGGCTGGCGGATCGCGGCGACGGTCACCCCGACCTCGGCCTCGATGTGCTGGCGGACCATCTGCCGGGGATCCATCCGGTAGACGTGGTCGGCGCCGTAGACGATCACGTAGTCCGGGCGGTCGTCGTCGATGAGGTTCAGGCTCTGGTAGATGGCGTCCGCGGAGCCGGCAAACCATCGCGGACCGAGCCGTTGCTGCGCCGGCACCGGCGTGACGTAGTTGCCCAGCAGCGTCGACATCCGCCACGTCGTGGTGACGTGCCGGTCGAGGCTGTGGCTCTTGTACTGGGTGAGGACGACGACGCGCAGGTAGCCGCCGTTGACGAGGTTGGACAGCACGAAGTCGACGAGTCGGTAGATGCCGCCGAAGGGCACGGCCGGCTTGGCCCGATCGGCGGTCAGCGGCATCAGGCGCTTCCCCTCGCCACCAGCCAGCACGATCGAAAGCACCTTCGGCTCGTAGCGGGGCTTTGCCATGGGCCTAGTCTCCCCGCATGCGTATCGATCTGTTGACCCGGGAGTACCCGCCCGAGGTGTACGGCGGAGCCGGCGTGCACGTTGAGTATCTCGCGCGCGATCTGCGTCGCGCCGCCGACGTCCGCGTGCACTGTTGGGGCGCCGATCGGGGGGAACCTGGGGTCAGCGCGCACCGGGTACCGGACACTCTCGCGGCGGCCAATCCGGCTCTGCAGACGATGGGCATCGACCTGGGGATGGCAGCGGCTTGCGCCGGAACCGACGTCGTGCACTCGCACACCTGGTATGCCAACCTCGCCGGGCATGTCGCGAAGCTGCTCTACGGTGTGCCCCACGTCACCACCACGCACAGCCTGGAACCACTGCGTCCCTGGAAGGCCGAACAGCTGGGCGGCGGTTACGCACTGTCGTCCTGGTGTGAGCGCACCGCACTGCTCGGTGCCGACGCGGTGATCGCGGTCTCGGCCGGGATGCGTCGGGATGTCCTGACCCTCTACCCCGACGTGGACCCGGATCGGGTGCAGGTCGTGCACAACGGCATCGATACGACCGAGTACAGCCCCGATCCGGCCACCGATGTCGTGCGCTCATACGGAGTCGACCCGGCGCGGCCCATCGTGCTCTTCGTCGGGCGCATCACCCGACAGAAGGGGCTGCCCTACCTCCTCCGGGCGGCGCGAGGGTTCGCGCCGGATGCCCAACTGGTGCTGCTAGCCGGCGCCCCGGACACACCGGAGATCGCCGCGGAGGTGACGGCGCTCGTGGAGGAGCTGCGTGGTGTCCGGAGCGGCGTGGTGTGGATCGAGCAGATGCTGCACAGGACGCAGGTCGTGCAGTTCCTGTCCGCAGCCACGGTCTTCGTTTGCCCGTCGATCTATGAGCCCATGGGGATCGTCAACCTGGAGGCGATGGCCTGTCAGACCGCGGTCGTCGCCACCGCCACCGGCGGCATCCCCGAGGTTGTCGCCGATACCGAGACCGGGCTGCTGGTGCCCATCGTGGCCGGCCTGGACGGCACCCCGACGGACCCGGAACGGTTCGTCCGCGACATGGCGCAGCGGGTGAACGTCGTCCTGACCGATCCGGCCCAAGCCCGGGCCTTCGGTGAAGCCGGCCGTCGCCGGGCAGTGGACTACTTCAGCTGGTCGGCGATCGCCGAGCAGACCATCGAGCTCTACCGATCTCTGGGCTGACTGCTGGGCAGCTCACCCGGGGCTGTGCTCGACTCGGCACTGGACGTGGCACCCGGGACCACCGCCACCACCTCGAACTCCTCGACGGTATCCGCCCGATGTCCCAGGATGCGGGCGACCGGTGAGCCCTGCGCGCGCAGTCGTTCGACGAAGGCGGCCCGGGCCGTCGCCGAGGTCCAAACGGAGGTCGCTCCGAACGAGCCTCCCAGACGCATCGTCCACATCACCTGGTACAGCTCCGGATCCGGTGGTGGTTCGGCGCGGGCGATGTCACTGACGTGCTGCCGAAGCTGCTCCGCCACGTCACCGGGCATGGCATGCAACGACCACCTGACGGTGACGCCGTAGAGGGTCATCGAGGTGTCCGCGAACCCGTCATGTCCGCTCCTCCAGCCAGCGCAGCAGGAGGCGGGCGCCGAATCCGGTGGCGCCCTTGGTCACCTCGTACTCGTCGCTGTCGGCCCGGGCCGGACCGGCGATGTCCAGGTGCGCCCAGGGCCGGCCGCCGGTGAACTCCCGCAGGAACATCGCCGCCAGGATGGAGCCGCCGGAGATGTCCCGGCTCGTCGCCGTGTTGGCCAGGTCCGCCACTCGGGAGTCGATGGCGAAGCGGTAGTCCTCGACCAACGGCATGCGCCACACTCGCTCACCGGCCCTGTGGGCGGCGGCTTCCAGCTGTGCGGCAAGCTCCTCCGAGGTGGCGTAGAGCGCTCCGTGACGCCGGCCGAGTCCGAGGGAGGCGGCCCCGGTGAGGGTGGCAATGTCGATGAGTACATCAGGCCGCAGCACACCATCGGCGTAGGCCAGCGCGTCGGCCAGCACAAGCCGGCCCTCCGCGTCGGTGTTGAGCACCTCGGAGGTCCGCCCGCCGTAGTGCCGGATCACGTCCCCAGGACGCTGTGCGGATCCGGACGGCAGGTTCTCCGCGGCTGGTACCAGTCCAGTGACCTGAACCCGCACGTGCCGCTCCGCCAACGCGGTCATCGCCGCGATCACCGCGGCTCCGCCGGCCATGTCGGTCTTCATCGACACCATCCCGTCGCTCGGCTTGAGCGACAGTCCGCCGGAGTCGAAGGTGATGCCCTTGCCCACCAGGACGATGTGCGATCGCGCGCCGGGTGGCCGGTAGCTCAGCTCGATCAGCCGCGGCGGCCGCGTCGACCCCCGGCCGACCGCGACCAGCCCACCGAAGCCCTCAGCCTCAAGCTCGCGATCGTCGCGAATCCGGACGTCCAAGCCGGCCGGCCCGGCCAAGGCGGCCGCCTGCTCGGCCAGCCACTGAGGGGACTTGACCAGGGAGGGGGTATTGGCCAGATCCCGTGCGCAGAGCGTGGTTCGCGCCCCGACGAGGGCGTCGCCTAGGGCCTCCTGACGCCCGATCGGGTCCTCGGTGAGGAGGTCGACCCGGCGGACGTCGGCGCCTTTCGCATCGGCACCAGCCACCCGGTAGCGATAGCCGCCAAGCACTATCCCCTCGGTCAGCGCGGTCAGCGACTCGTCGCTGAGCTGATCGCCGGGGAGGGCGAGAGCCCGGCAGTCCCGACACCGCTTGGCCACCGCCGCACCGGTCCGACGCCACTCTCCCGCGGTGCCCCCTCCGACACCGGCCAGATAGAGCATCCGTGGGGCATCGAGCGGGAGCGGAACCGCAAATATCTCCCCACACTCTCCCTTGATCCCGTGTCGAGCCAACAACTCGACGACATTGACCCCGAGCCGGTCAGCGGCATCCGCCCCGGCCACAACCGTCGCGGGCTCGCCGCTGGACACCGGCAGCACGATCCCGTCGACGCCCGGGTCCTCCAGGAACCCCGACCGCAGCACGACCGACAAACTCCGCCCGCCGGCCGCGCCCGTACCCGATCTGGCACGACGTGCCCGAGGCTCCAGATCTCAGCCCGCCGCGCTCTTCAGCGCGTCACTGAGAGTCGTCGCTTCATTCGGGGAGAGCTCGACCACGAGGCGGCCACCGCCCTCGAGCGGGACCCGCATGACGATGCCGCGACCCTCCTTGGTGACCTCCATCGGACCGTCGCCGGTCCGCGGCTTCATCGCGGCCATCAGAACTCCCCTTCCGTTTCCGCTCGCCCTGCCGGGCCCGCAGCACGGACTGCGGCGGCGTCGGTTCACTTGATTATCCCTGCTCCACGGCTCAGGGCCGAAACTGGGCACCGGAAACGCGGCATGGAAACCCGGCGATACCGCTGCCCGTCACCGAAAGTCTGGTCCCCCTGGGCTCGCCGGATCGGAGGAGGCACTGACAGCGGTCAGACGGCGGTCACCGCCGCGTGGGGGGCGCAGGCCGACCACCTCGCGCCGGCTGGCCGCGATCCGCCATATTGAGGACGTGTCCGCCCCGGTTTGTTTCTGAAGGGATGCCGTTCCCGATGTCTAACTCGAGACCCGATGGGGGGCCCGAACCCGACGACTCGCCGGTCCGCTACGACCTCGACGGTGGCGTCGCCACCATCACGCTGAACCGGCCGAAGGCGATGAACGCAATCAACCTGGCGATGAAGGAGGCGCTACTCGGCGCCCTCACCCAGGCTCGGCAGGATGATCATGTCCGGGCAGTCGTCCTCACCGGCGCTGGCCGGGCCTTCTGCGTCGGCCAGGACCTCCGCGAGCTCGACGCCTGGCTCGACACCCGAGACGCCCGGCTGGCCACGACGGTCCGTGCCCACTACAACCCCATCACGATGGCCCTCGCCACCCTGCCCAAGCCGGTGATCGCGGCGATCAACGGAGTGGCGGCCGGAGCCGGCGCCGCCCTGGCGTTCGCCGCCGACTTCCGCTTCGCCGCCGACGACGCGGCCTTCACCCTCGCCTTCTCCCAGGTCGGGCTCGCTCCGGACACTGGGGCGTCGTGGACCCTTCAGCGCCTGGTCGGATACGGCCGGGCCGCAGCCCTACTCATGCTCTCGGACCCCTTCAGCGCGCCGCAGGCGCTGGAGATGGGCCTGGTCAATGCCGTGCTGCCGAGACACGCGCTGGCCGTGAACGTGGGCGAGTTGGCGGCCAGGCTGGCCGCCGGTCCGACGGTGGCCTACGCCGCGATCAAGGAGGCGCTGGCCTTTGCGGCCACCTCCGACCTCCCGGCGGCACTGGCGAGGGAGGCGGACCTCCAAACCCGCTGCGGCGCAACCGCTGATCATCACAGCGCCACCACTGCGTTCCTCGCCAAACAGCACCCCGTCTTCACCGGCCGCTAGGAGAGCACCGTTATGACGATTGCGCAGCCCGGGGTCGTTGTCGGCCTAGACAACGGCGGCACGATGAACAACGCCACGGTGCTCGATGCGGCCGGCAGGTTCCTCGTCGACCAGATGGTGGAGAACCCCAGCCTCGTCCGGCAGGGTCCGGAGGTGGCGATCAAGGCGCTCGGCCAGGCGTTCGACAACGTCCTGGAGTTGACTGACACGCCCCGGCCGGCGGTCGCCGCCGTCGGGCTCGACACCCCAGGTCCGGCAAGCGCAAACGGCGTCATCTCATCCAAGGGCTCGACGAACTTCTCCCAGCCCGCCTGGCGCGGCTTCGACGTGAGGGGGGCGCTCGAGGCTGCATTGGAGCTGCCGGTGGTCTACAACAACGACGGCAATGCGGCCGCGCTGTACGCGCACTACCAGCGCTACGGGGCCAAGGCGGCCGAGTACTCCTCCATCTCGGCGATCGTGGGCACCGGCTTGGGCGGCGGTGTGATCGAGAGCGGTCGGGTGGTCCGCGGTGCCGCCGGCATGGCTGGCGAACTCGGTCACGTCTACATTCCGCTCGACGGGCTCCTGGCACCGGACCAGCCGGCCCCCGTGTGCAACTGCGGGTTCCGCGGCGACGTGGAGAGCATCGCCTCACTCACGGCGATCGAGCAGAGCCTGCTCCCGTACTGGCTCTCCCGCTATGAAGGTCACGACCTCGCCGACGCCCCCTCGATGGCCGTCGCCGCCAAGCTGGTCCGGGGCTATGGCGAGAAGGGCGACCCCATGGCCCGGGCCATCTTCACCCAGCAGGCGATGGCCATCGGACGGCTGTTCACCATCGCCGCCAATTTCGTCGACCCCAGCACGTACTTTCTCGGCGGCGGTGTGGTCGAGACCGAGCCGATGTTCCGGGAGTGGTTCCTCGCAGCGGTCCGTGAGCACACCGCACTCCGCGAGGAACAGGCACAGGTCGCCAGCTTCGCCCTGGTTCCGGATCTGGACATGGCCGGCGCCCGCGGGGCGGCGGTGGCCGCATTCAGCGCGCTGCAGACCTGAGTATCGCCGTGCCGCGAGTGGGCGCCCCGCCGATCATGCTCGAACGCAGGTTCGCGGAGCTCTGCCAACGACCCATCGAGCATGATCGGCGCAAGCGCGGCGCGACCCCCGCGTAACCAACCAGGTGAGCCGCCACCCGACGGACCTACCGGGACATCCCGCGCCACTGGCAGTCGCTGAGGTGGTCATCGACCAGCCCGCAGGCCTGCATGAGGGCGTACGCCGTGGTGGGCCCGACGAACGCGAACGAACGTCGCTTGAGCTCCCTGGCCAGCGCGGCGGACGCCGGCGTGGTGGATGGTACGTCCGCCATCGTCCTGGGTGCCGGCGCCGGTTCCGGCGCGAAGGACCACGCCAGGGTGGCCAGCCCCTCGGGCAGCGCCATGGCCGCCCTGGCATTTCCGATGGCTGCCTCGATCTTGGCCCGGTTTCGCACGATACCCGCGTCGGCGAGCAGTCGGGCGCGATCCTCCTCCCCGTACCGGGCCACCACGGCGAGGTCGAACCCGGCGAAGGCTGCCCGGAAGGACTGCCGCTTGCGCAGAATGGTCAGCCAGGACAATCCCGACTGGAACGCCTCCAGCGTCATCCGCTCGAAGAGACCGATGTCGTCGCGTACCGGACGGCCCCATTCCGCATCGTGATAGGGGAGGTACTCGGGCGCGGAGAGCGCCCACGGACAACGCGGGGCGTTGTCCGGACCGGCAGCGACCTTCGCCGTCATCGCCCGGCTCCAATCAACGGTTCGGCGCCCAACGGGCGAGCCGGCGCAGGCAGAGCCCGAGAAAGGCTGAGAAGAACGGCCGGACCAGTACGAACCCCAGCTCTCCGACGAGTCCCAGCGGCAGGTCGAGCCACTCCGACCAGGTGAAGCGGCTGCGATTGCCCGGCAATGCCTCGACGTCGAAGGCGCCCACCCCGCGGACCAGGGTTCCCTCGTGTCGGTTTTCGCACCGGTACGGGGGCCGCCATACCGTGATCGTCATCGGGTCGCGCAACCCGAGCGGCCCGATTCCGGTAAAGGCTTCGATCCGCCCCCCGGCCCCCTCACCAAGCCGCTCGAGTCGGCGGACGCTCGTGAGCAGCATCCACCGGCCGTGATGATCCCAATCTGTCACGGCGGCCCAGACCGCATCGGGTCGAGCGTCGATGTCGACGGATCGGACAAGCTCGGCCATCAGGGCAGCTTCTCAGTGGCACGGGAAACGTCCCGGGACGCATCGGGAAACGCGTCGGGCGACGGCTCGGGAGCATCGGCAGTGGGGTGCGCGGGTGAGGGGTCGAGCGGCGCCGCGGGGTCGGGTGGGGCAACGTCGCCCCCGCTACTGATGTGAGCCTCCAGCGCCGCGAGCCGGTCGTCACGCTCGGCGAGTTCGGCTGCTAGCTGGCTGAGTACGTCGTCGACCTCACTCATCCGG
>Ga0209584_10000491_pt1 | contig 12256 bp, 12 predicted proteins | sample NGEPerD_FD_184507 | JGI IMG/M metagenome (GOLD analysis project Ga0209584, IMG submission 184507) | Arctic peat soil microbial communities from the Barrow Environmental Observatory site, Barrow, Alaska, USA - NGEE PermafrostAB12-D... | ecosystem: Environmental > Terrestrial > Soil > Wetlands >...
CCGTAGAGCAGGGGCTGGGCGAACTTGGCCCCGGCCTCAGGTGGCACGGTGACGCTCTGCTGGGTGCAGATCGGGGGCGGGTGGTCGGTGACCGCGGCGGTCACCGGGATCCGCAACCTTGTCGGTGCCGAGAATGTCATCCGGGTACCTTGACCAGGACTTTCGCGATTCATCGGTGAAGCACGAAACTGGGCCATGGCCCTGTCTTTCCTCTACCTCGCCTTTGTCAAGATCCTTGAGTTGATCCGTCTGCGTAATAGCGACTGCGACGATCTGGCCACCGAGGTCGTCATGCTCCGCCACGAGATTGCAGTCCTTCGTCGCCAGGTCACTCGACCCATGCTCCGTCCACCCGATCGAGCGCTGATCGCCGGACTGAGTCGACTCATGGACCGAAGACGTCGAGGTCGGTTCTTCGTGCAACCCGAGACCCTGCTCCGCTGGCACCGGGACCTGGTCCGCCGCAAGTGGACCCAGCCCCATCGACCGGGGCGGCCGAGCATCCCGGCTGGGACAGTTGCGATCATCTGTCGACTGGCCCATGAGAATCCAACCTGGGGCTACCGCCGAATCCACGGCGAGCTGGCAAGGATGGGTGTCGTACTCGCCCCTTCGAGCGTCTGGACCATCCTGCAGCGGAACGACATCGACCCGTCACCGATGCGGAGCGGTCCAACCTGGGCGGAGTTCCTCGGTTCCCAGGCGTCATCGATGCTGGCCTGCGACTTCTTCTCGGTCGACACGGTGTTGCTGAAGCGCCTCTACGTTCTCTTCTTCATCGAGCTCGACACCCGACGGGTACATGTGACCGGGGTCACTGCTCATCCGGTCGGCTCCTGGGTGGTCCAGCAGGCGAGGAACCTGGCCATGGCACTCGAGGATCGGGTCCATCCCGTCAAGTTCTTGATCCGTGACCGGGACACCAAGTTCACCTCGAGCTTCGACGAGGTCTTCCGAGCTGACGGCATCCGCATCATTCGCACACCGGTCAGGGCTCCCCGGCCCAACGCCTTCGCCGAGCGCTTCGTCGGCACCGTGCGCCGTGAGTGCCTTGATCGGATGCTGATCCTCGGCCGCCGGCACCTGGAACGAGTCCTGGCTGAGTACGTGGTCCATTACAACGGCCACCGTCCGCACCGGGCACTGGGTCAGCTAGCCCCGCTCACGATGGGCTCACCGCCCCTAATCGATGATCCGGAGCCAGCGGAGTTGCGTCGCAGGGATGCCGTCTTCGGTCTGATCCACGAATACCGGTTGGCGGCATGACCTGCTCGGATGGCATTTTCGGCACCCACAGGCATGACCTGCTCGGATGGCATTTTCGGCACCCACACGTTCTGTTGTGCAGCGGGTGCCTAGTGCGATCGGTCACCGACGTGCGATTGCGGCCGCAACAAAGGACGACACGATCGGATGCGGTCCGCCAGGAGCGCAGCTAACCCGCTCTGGATTACCAGGCAGACTTTGACCGTCCGGCACCGACGAACAGTGCTCGACCTAGCCAGACCGCTTTCACCTCCTACCGACATACAGCTCATTCGGTGACGGTTGTTATCGTGTTGCCGGACATAGGATTGTTCATGTTGTCTCCGACCGGTGCGTTCGACCAGGCCGAATGAGTCCGCTCGTTCGTGACCTGCGCGGTCCCCGAAGATGGAGTCCGCCAGTGGCTACCCCACCAAACTTCCGGCGTCGACGCGTCGTTGCCGGATTCTGCATCGTTGGCGTGACCTTGGCAATCGCGGTGGGTCCTTCGCTGGGAAGTGCGCTTTCCAACCAGGCTCTGGGTGCGTCAACCGGTGCCCGATTCGCCGAGTGGGCACGCACCCATGGTGGCAACGGCATCGTCAATTGGATCGAGAACGTCTGGTACAGCCATCATCAGCCTCCAGTCGGAGGCAGACCTCCTGCCGGTGCACTCACCGTGTCGGTCGGTGCCGGTCGGCAGACCTCAAGCGACCTCCCCCATCTACCCGTGCCGCCGGCGATCGTGCCCTTGGCATCACCAGCCATTCCGGGCGAAGGTCAGTGGTCTCCTGCCGGACGCACGGTGGGAGGTCTACCGGCGGTCTATGAAACCCGGCTCCGACCTGATCCCGTGCACACCAGCGTGGTTGTCGGGGTGGCATGGATGGACACCAGACTGCTGCGGGCGCGGCTCTACTCCGGGAGCTTCATTCCCGGCGGCGGGCCGTTCACCTACTCCGCACCGGTGTCTACGGGCATGGCTGCCACCATTGTGGCCGCCTTCAATGCCGGGTTCCAGATGCCGGCGGCCAATGGCGGCTACTACACCGATGGCAAGGTGCTCATTCCACTGCGCAGCGGGGCCGCCTCTATGGTCATCCGGAAGGACGGCACAGCGACCGTGGCACAGTGGGGCCGCGATGCCACGATGAGCCCGAATATCGTGTCCGTCCGCCAGAACCTAGACCTCCTCGTGGATCACGGGAGAGCTGAGCCGGCGCTTAGCCCCACCGATACGACCCGCTGGGGAGCCACACTGGGGAACCAGGTGTACGTCTGGCGCTCAGGGATTGGGACAACAGCGAACGGGGCGCTTGTCTATGTCGGAGGTCCCGGACTGAATGTCACCACACTTGCGGACCTCTTGGTGCGGGCCGGTGCGACACGGGCCATGGAGCTGGACATCAACACGGACTGGGTTCACTTCGCCACCTACAGTCCGTCAACAGGTACCGGGCTTGCCTCGCCGACCAATGGGTCCAACCTTCTTCCCACCATGGTGGGTACTCCGACGCGTTACTTCACCGACTGGTGGTCGCGAGACTTCTTCACGATGTCCGCCGTCTCGTCCCCGTAACGGGCGTTGCTTTGCCGACAGCTATGATCTCCAGCCCGATCGACGTTCTGTGTCGTAGGTGTCCGGCTGATCGGTCGGTGGCCAGGGAGAGGCTTGACCAGGTCACCGCGGCAAAGAGTGCCGACTGACAGGGGTATAGGACGGGGGTATGAGAGTCCAGCAAAAAGTTGGTGACGCAAGATCCTCCCGCTGTCCCGTGAAATTCGTCGACGTCTGTGGAGACGAGGACGTGGGAGGCTGGTGAAGAGAGCACCGGTTCAGTCGCTGCTGACTCGGCGGCACCGCTGAGTCCTGATCGGCGTCGCACGGGACTCCGTAGGTCGCGCGGGCCTCCGTCAACTGCCCGGCATGACTGTGACGCCCAGACAACCGACGGTGGCGCTCCTACTTGATCGCCCGGAGGCTGGACGGCACGCAGCGCTTCTAAAGGTGGTACCAACTTCTGACAGTCGGCACCGGCATCATCGCCGGCATCCAGGACGGATGCGTCGACACGACCGGCTGGGCGGACTCATCCATGAGTGCGAGCTGGCGGCATGAGGCGAGGTTCGAGTTTTCGGACAGTACGGGCGTTCGGGTGCTGGCACCCACCTCCGTCGTCCCGCTATCGCGACTCGTGCCACTCGTCGGGACCGCGGCGCGAACACCTACCTCACTCAGGGCGCGCCGAAGCCAGCGTGGTCACCGCAGTGTCGGGACGATCGCCTCTCTCAGGCGGCGGTGAAAGGCACCAAAATCTCGATCGCACCGCTCAAACGCAACTCGAAGCCTTGTCGCACCTGCGACATTGCGATCGGGAGCGTCCAATTCTCGCGGACTGTGGACGAACGGAAGCGGAAGTCCTGAGTGATGTCCGCCATGCGATGTGCGGAACTTGTGGGTGCCGAAAATCTCATCCACCCCCCTGACCTGGGCGTTTCGGATTTCCTTGTACACGCAACTATGTGGGACATTGAGAGCAATAGCGTGGGAAATGCCCTCAGACAGGCCGCTGTTCCCCCAGTCCAGGCGGGTTCTGTCGGTACCCCACCAGGGGGTGTCGACAGAACTGTGCGGGTCGCGTCGACAAAACTGAAGCCGACAGGGGCGTTCGGCAGGCCAAGGGTCGTGGGTGGGGCCTGGCGCCCACCGAGGTCGGCCCGCTTCCCGAGTTCGAGGGGTCCATCGGGAGAGTTCCGCCAACCGTGACCTTTCGACGGGCGCGTCAAAGTCACCGAGGTCACCGTTGCGGTGGTGCGATCGCCTCTCTCAGGCGGCGGTCGGCGGGTCCGGGCCGGGACTGCCCGTGACCGGCGTGGTCGGGGGTGGCTGTTCGGGGAGCCACTCGTCGATAGCCCGGGTCCGGCGCCGGCGGGTCCGCCGACGGACCGTGCCTGCGGCCTCGGCGGCTGCTTGGATGAGGAACCGGTCGATCTTGCGAAGATTGGCAGCACACAGGAGCCCTCTGGGCGGCCACCCCCCGGATACGCCGACGCTGGGGGTCACCGAGCGCCTCCCTGGCCCCGTCCTTCAGGAAGCCGTTCATCCCCTCGTTGGTGCTCCGCAAGGTGGCGTAGGCGGCCTGCCACTCGTCGCTTCCGTAGAGCAGGGGCTGGGCGAACTTGGCCCCGGCCTCAGGTGGCACGGTGACGCTCTGCTGGGTGCAGATCGGGGGCGGGTGGTCGGTGACCGCGGCGGTCACCGGGATCCGCAACCTGCCCTGGGTGCTCGGGCGGACCGAGTGCAGGGCGTGACATCCGAGCTCGAATGACAACACCGCGGCGCTTCACGCCCCAGATGTGGTCCTCTTGTCGAGACCCATCACGACCGCCAACTCGCCGACGCCTCTGCCATCAGCAGGGGGTCGGACGAATGATCGAGGTTAGAGGTGGTCGTGTTGTGCGCCAGATGAACATCTTGGTCTCTCCGGTGTCCTCAGAATCCTGAATCGACATCCGATGCCGAATTGGGCGACTGCCGCGTGACAGATGTTGGGGGAGGCTCGGGGCCCCTGCGCAACGCTTCGGGTAGTTCCTGCAAGCCACGCGCCCGGAGTGCCGACACCGACTCCGGTACCTCACGCGCAGGTTGCGCTCGCCGGCCGATCAGGACATTGGCGCGATCGCGCAGGACGAACCGGCATCCATACTCCGTCTCGATCGACATCGACTCGGCCATCAGGCCATGCTCGACATCGATGACGACGCCGTCGTCGCCAGGGTAGAGAGCGCGCAGATACGCGGGGGCGAAGACGACAACGCCAGCGACCTCACCGACAGGCTCGCTGTCGGGTCCGGGCCAGAAGTCTTCGTAGAGGAACGGTGCGGTCGACTCGCAACAGCCCGTCCCGATCGTGAACACCAGCGTGCCGCGACGATCGCGCGCCGCCTGTTCGACGACGCGCTCCGCCGCGATGGTGCCGGTCACTATCAAATGTTGCCGCTCAGGGCTGAGAAGTGCACGTAGCCGCTGCGATCAGTGGCGGTGTTCTGCCACACGTGCTTGATCTGGCGGTACTCGTTGTAGCCGTAGTCACCGAGTTCCCGCCCGATGCCCGACTGCTTGTACCCACCGAACGGCTGCGTCGGGGTGATCATGTGGTAGTCGTTGATCCACACGGTGCCGGTGCGCATGCTCGCGGCGACCGAGTGTGCCCGCTCGAGGTTCTTCGACCACACGCCGCCGCCGAGACCGTAGATCGAGTCGTTCGCGATCTTGATCGCCTCGTCGTCGGAGTTGAACGGGATCACGCACAGCACCGGACCGAAGATCTCTTCCCGCGCGATCTTCATCGAGTTGTCGGCCTCGAAGATCGTGGGAAGGAAGTACGCGCTCTGATCGAGCCCGGCGGCCAGATTCGTGGGCTTGGTGCCACCACACAGCAGCTTGGCGCCCTCGTCGAGCCCCAGCTTCACGTAGCGCTCGGTCGTGTCGACCTGGCTCGGCGCGACGAGCGGTCCGAGGTCGGTGGCCATGTCCATGTTGTCGCCGATGACGATCTTCGCGGCTCGCTCCACGAGCAAGCCGACGAACTCGTCGTAGATCTTGCGCGACACCAACGCACGCGTTCCCGACTCGCAGACCTGACCGTTGTGGAAGAACGTTCCCCACAGCACGCCGGCAGCGGCGAGGTCGAGGTCGGCATCGTCGAGCACGATGTTCGCCGACTTGCCACCGAGCTCGAGCGTCACCTTCTTCACGGTGCCGGACGCGAGCTGCATGATGCGCCGCCCGACTTCCGTCGAACCAGTGAACGCGACCTTGTCGACGAGGGGGTGCTGTGCGAGCTCCTCGCCCGCGCTGCCACCAGGGCCCGTGATCAAGTTCACGACTCCCGGCGGGATATCCGCCTCCGCGAGCACCTTCACCATTTCGATCGCGCTGAGCGAGGTGAAGCTCGCCGGCTTGAGCACGACACAGTTGCCGGCCGCGATAGCAGGACCGATCTTCCAACCGGCCATAAGGAACGGGAAGTTCCACGGCACGATGCCACTGCACACGCCGAACGGCTCGCGCCTCACGATGCTCTTGGCGGGTGGAAACGGACTCTCGCCGCGCTCGATGACATCTGGCTCGTTCTCCGCGCAATCGGCAAACGCCTGGAAGGTCGAGACCGCTCCCGGAACATCGGCAAACATCGCCTTCTTGATCGTTCCGCCGCCATCGCGCGCTTCGATCTCGGCGATCTCCGCGCTACGCCCGTTGATGATCTCAGCGGCCGCACGCAGCTTCGATGCGCGCTCCCTGCCCGACATCTTCGACCAGGGCCCGTCGTCGAATGCCTTGCGCGCTGCTTCCACGGCACGCCTCGCGTCCTCGCGGCCTGCCTTGGCGACGTCGGCGATTTTCTCGCCAGTCGAAGGTGCATAGGTGGGGAAAGTCTCGCCCGATTGTGCGTTGACCCACGCACCATCGATGAACAGCTGCGCGTCGCCCATCGCGACTCCTCTCAGAGGGAATCTGTTGTCAGGTCAGTGTAAATGCTTATCGAATCCGACGGCAACCCTGACGGTGTGGGTGCCGAGATTGTCATCCGGGCACTTTGAACAGGACTTTCGTGGAATGGCCCGGGAAGATGAAACTGGGCCATGGCCCTCTCGTTCCTCTACCTGGCCTTCATCAAGATCCTCCAGTTGGTGCGCTTGAGCCGGCGAGACGGCGACGAGTTGGCGATCGAGGTCGTCATGCTCCGGCACGAGGTTGCCGTGCTTCGCCGACAGGTCGTCCGACCGGCTCTGCGACCCTCTGATCGTGCTCTGCTCGCCGGGCTGGGACGACTGCTCGGCCGCCGGCGTCGAAGAAGGTTCTTCGTGCAGCCCGAGACCCTGCTCCGCTGGCACCGGGAGCTGGTCCGGCGGAAATGGACCAATGCCCGCCGCCCAGGTCGACCGGGCATCCCCGCCGGCACGGCGGCGATCATCCTCCGACTCGCCTGGGAGAACCTCAGCTGGGGCTACCGTCGGATCCAGGGTGAGATGGCAAGAATGGGCGCCGTCCTTGCCTCTGCGAGCGTCTGGATCATTCTGCGCCGCCACGGCGTCGATCCCTCACGGATGCGAACGGGCCCGACCTGGGCGGAGTTCCTCCGTTCCCAGGCGTCATCAATGCTGGCCTGCGACTTCTTCTCGGTCAACACGGTGTTGCTGAAGCGCCTCTACGTTCTCTTCTTCATCGAGCTCGACACCCGACGGGTACATGTGACCGGGGTCACTGCTCATCCGACCGGCTCCTGGGTGGCCCAGCAGGCGAGGAACCTGGCCATGGTGCTGGAGGATCGGATCATTCCCGTCCGGTTCCTCATCCGAGACCGGGACACCAAGTTCACCTCGAGCTTCGACGAAGTCTTCAGGGCCGAAGACATCCGGATCATCCGCACCCCGGTCAGGGCTCCCCGAGCCAATGCCTTCGCCGAGCGGTTCGTCGGGACGGTTCGTCGTGAGTGCCTCGACCGGATGCTGATCCTCGGCCACCGACATCTGGAACAAGTCCTGGCCGAGTACGTGGTCCATTACAACTGCCACCGGCCACACCGGGCACTGGGGCAACAGCCCCCGCTCAACGTAGAACCACCGCCGCCCATCAGTGATCCCGAGCCGCGGAATCTGCGTCGAAGTGACGCGGTCTTCGGTCTCACCCATGAATACCGACTGGTGGCCTGACCTGTGTGGATGGGATTCTCGGCACCCACAGGCCCCACAGATGTGGCGTTCCGATCTCGCGTCACCAGAGCTGTCACCAGACCCCCGATTCGCGCCCTCGGTCGTCCCGTCACCAATGCTGTCACCCCGCGGCCAGAGTGCCGATCGTTGCGACCTGTAAAGATGTTTCCATGAGGCGGCTGGACTGCATCGCTGTTTCGATCGCTGCTTCCGTGACTCTCGTCATGGGTACGGGCATCAGTTCTGCATTCGCTGCACGGACAGTCTCGTTACCGGCGACGCCGACAAACGTCACGGCAATGCCAGGAGTGGCGACGATCACGGTCTCCTGGCGCAGCCCGCATAAGACCGGGGTGACCTACACCGTTTCATCGGTCCCTACTGGGAAAGGTTGCGTCGTTGTTGCACTCGCTAGTTGCACAATCCCAGTCACTGAATCGACTCCCTGGCGGTACCAGGTCACGGCGTCGATTGGGTCATTGAGTTCGACTGCATCAGCACTCACACCAGTTGTGCCGCATCGCACCCTCGCGGTATTGGCGGGCCAGTCCAATGCGACCGGAGCACAGTCCTACGCCGTCGATGCGACGACAGGCATCAACTACCTTGCTGCTCCCTACACCGACGGGGCCGATACGACCTCGACCATCGGTTGGATGCCATGGCTTGTCAATCCGGTGAAGGGACACGAAGAGACCGGTCAGGTCGCGCTGGACACTCCGCAGTTGGAGATCGGCTCCAACGGCAAGCCCGTCCATATTTTCGGTCCGGAGATCGGCTGGGCGCGGCAGATCTACGCCGACACGGGCCAGTCCGTGAGCGTAATCAAGACGGCGTTCCCGAATACCAGCCTCGCCGGTTACTGGCTTCCCTCAATTCCAGGCGGCCTCTTCTCACAGATGATCACCACGGTCACCTCGACGATGGCAGCAGACGCCCGACAGGGCCAGCTCGACACGATCGGGGCGTTCGCCTGGTATCAGGGCGAATCTGACGCCGAGGACCCGACGATGGCGCCTGACTACCAGACGAATCTGAGCGCCTTCATCATCGCGCTCCGCTCAGACCTCCCGGCAGATCCGACTACCCCGATCGTGCTGGTCAAAGAATCGTTGGCCAGCCTCATCTCATTCTGGGAAACCTTCGGGTCTTGCGGCACAACAGAGAACTGCACGTCTGTAGCCGTCGGGGATGCCGAGGTGCGAGCAGCCGACGACTGGGCGGGGGCCAATCTCGCTCACGTGATTGAAGTTGACACGCTGGGTTTGCCAAGGTTCGACGGCCTGATCCACCTGACCAATACCTCTGAACTTGCGATCGGCGAGAAGATAGCAATGGCGAGTGACCGCTTGATGCCGTGGCAGCACCTACGTGATCCCGGCCCGGCACTCAATCAGAGCGGCGGCGGGCTGAACGGCCTGGGGGCTGTCGCGTGGATTGTCGGGGGCAGCGCTGCGACGATGGCCCGAAGCTGATCGGTCACGTCGAGGGCCGATGCGGCAGCTTGTGGGTGCCAAGAATGTCATCCGTGTCACGCGACCAGGCGATACTCATGGATTACTCCGCCGAGCCGATTCGCCCGCTGGATTCGTGAAGGGTGGACGTTCTTCAATTCTGCTGGGGCTACGTCCTTCGGCTGAGGCGGTTGCTGATCGAGCGATCGATGAGGCCGATGGCCGTTGTAGTGCTCGATGTACTCGTGGACCACAGCTCCGAGATGGCGACGACCGAAGATGAGCATCCGGTCCATACACTCACGCCGGACAGTGCCGACGAAGCGCTCAGCGAAGGCGTTGGCACGAGGTGCCCGGATCGGAGTGCGAATGGTCCGGATGCCCTCGGAGCGGAAGACCTCGTCGAAGCTGGTCGTGAACTTGGTGTCGCGATCTCGGATCAGGAACTTGACCGGTCGTGCACGTTGTGTGAGCTCATGGGACAGGTTCCTGGCCTGCTGGACGACCCATGCTCCAGTTGGGTGAGCGGTGACTCCGGCCACGTACACCTTTCGGGTGTCGAGTTCGATGAAGAACAGGACGTAGAGCCTCCTCAGAAGCACGGTGTCGACGGTGAAGAAGTCGCAGGCCAGCATCGTCTCGGCCTGGGCTCTCAGGAACTCGCCCCAAGTCGGCCCGGATTTCTCCGATGAGGGGTCGATACCGTGACGCCGGAGGATGTTCCAGACGCTCGCCGGTGCCAGGTCTATGTCCAAGATGGAAAGCTCACCGTGGATCCGGCGATAGCCCCACGTCGGGTTCTCCCTGGCCAGGCGAATCACCACCTGGACGGTCCCGACGGGGATCCGTGGGCGTCCGGAGGGCTTCGGGTAGGTCCACTTACGACGAACCAGCTCGCGATGCCAACGAAGCAGGGTGTCGGGCTGGACGAAGTACCGATGGAGCTTCGCCCGGGGGATCAGCCGGCTGAGGCCAGCAAGGAGTGCTCGATCGGAAGGTCGCAGAGCCGGTCGGGCCACTTGCCGTCGCAGGACGGCAACCTCGTGCCGGAGCATGACCACCTCGATGGCCAGACCGGAGTCGTCGGACCGTTGCAGACAGAGGATCTGCATGGTCCGGAGGAACGCGAGATAGAGGAATGAGAGGGCCACGGACCATTTTGGCCGTCGCCGCAGCTCTGGCGAAACTCCCAGATCAAAACACCCGGACGAAGTCATTGGCACCCACACGCGGGGCCGCACTCGCGAACGTTGCCTCCCCCGCACCGGCACTTGGAGGACAGCTTCTGCTCGCTCAGGACAAAGAGTGAACCATCAGGGCGCAGCCCGGAGTGCCTGGGCCCAGGCCCAAACTCATGTCGACGTTCTCCATCCGAGGCGACCAGTTCGGCATGCACGGGCACCCGACGTCGGTCCCGTTTGTGCGGGCGGCGAGGGACTCCGGGACCGCCAACCGACTGTGGGACGTGTCCGTGCAGCTGACCGGCGTCGGGTTCGACGCGCTCGAGCCGCCGGCCTGACAGGCCGACCCGTCCTGCCGCCGGAGGGTCAGGAGAGCCAGCCGGTGAGACCGAGCCCCAGGGCGAGCAGGGCGTCGGCGGCGGCGATGCCGCCGACGACCATCAGCTGCCTGCGGTGGTTGTCCCCCATGTCGTACACCCATGCGGCTACGGCGAAGAACGTCGCGTAGCCGAAGATGACGATCAGGGGGATGAAGGGGACGTTCCACCACCAGTAGGCCCAGTTGAGGACGCCCATGGCGTTGAGCACGATCTCCACGCAGACGCAGACCAGCGAGAGCGCGAGGACGTACACGACGCGGTTGGGGACGCCGAAGTAGCGCTGGTGCGGGTCGGCCGGCAGGATCTTGACGAAGATGATGCCGAGGATGGCGAAGAAGAACGAGATCTCGATGGACAGGCCGATCAGGATGAGGTAGCTGGTGTGCCCCGTCACCGTCCACAGCGCGGCGTGGTTGGACACGTGGAGGACGGCCGAGTTCACCAGCTCGTTGAACCAGTCCATCAACCAGAGCGACAGCCCGGCCAGGACGACGGACCACCGGCGGTGCTCGACCTCCACCGTGTAGATGTAGACCACGATGGCCAAGAACATGATCGTCGACCAGTCGAAGTGCGACGCATCCCGCAGCATGCCCCGGGCCACCAAGGTCGGAGCGGTCAGGGTGGCGAGCACGGGGCCGAGCATATCGTCGACGATGAGACAGATGGGGTTCCACTGTCGCGGGCTCGTACGGCACGGTGTGCGTGCCGAGAATGTCATCCGGCTACCTTGATCAGGACTTTCGCGAATCGGCCATGCGGTAGGAGGCCGGGCCATGGCCCTGTCGTTTCTCAACCTCGCATTCACCAGAATCCTCCAGTTGCTGCGCCTGAGCCAGCGAGACAGCGACGAATTGGCAGTTGAAGTCGTCATGCTCCGCCATGAAGTTGCCGTGCTCCGTCGCCAGGTGGTCCGACCTTGTGGGTGCCGAGAATGTCATCCGGGTACTTTGAGCAGGACTTTCGTGGAATGGCCCGGGACGACGAAACTGGGACGTGGCCCTCTCGTTCCTCTACCTCGCCTTCACCAGGATCCTCCAGTTGGTGCGTCTGAACGGGCGCGAGAAGAGTGATCTCGCGATCGAGGTCGTCATGCTCCACCACGAGGTTGCCGTGCTTCGCCGTCAGGTCGTCCGACCGGCTTTGCGACCCTCGGATCGTGCTCTGCTCGCCGGGCTGGGACGACTGCTCGACCGCCGGCGTCGAAGAAGGTTCTTCGTGCAACCGGAGACCCTGCTCCGCTGGCACCGGGACCTGATCCGGCGGAGATGGACCTATG
>Ga0209584_10000492_pt1 | contig 12250 bp, 8 predicted proteins | sample NGEPerD_FD_184507 | JGI IMG/M metagenome (GOLD analysis project Ga0209584, IMG submission 184507) | Arctic peat soil microbial communities from the Barrow Environmental Observatory site, Barrow, Alaska, USA - NGEE PermafrostAB12-D... | ecosystem: Environmental > Terrestrial > Soil > Wetlands >...
ATCGTCGCCTTCCTCGCGGACGGCACGCTCCCGGAATCGATCAGCGCGGCGATGGGCGACATCTCCGCCTTCCCCGAGGTCGCGCGCGTCGACCAGGTGTCGCCCGAGCAGGCGCTCGCGCGCGCGCGCGCGGAACTCCCGGAATTTCAGGATGTCTTCGACGCGAGCTTTCTCCCGCCGTCGCTCGAGGTTCGCCTCAAGGAAGGGCATCGCGATCCCGCGACCGTGAAGGACGTCACGCAGCGCATCCAGACGTACCCGTTCGTCGACGACGTGCGCTACGGCGAGGATTGGGTGAAGAAGCTCTACGACATTCGGAACATCGCGGGTGCCGCGGGGATCGCGCTCGGGCTGCTCTTCGCCGCCGTCGCGGTGATCATCATCGGCACGACCATCCGCATGACGGTGCTCGCGCGCTCGCGCGAGATCTCGATCATGCGCCTCGTCGGCGCGACCGACGGCTTCGTGCGCCGTCCCTTCCTCATCGATGGCTTTCTCAAGGGGCTCATCGGCGGGCTGCTCGCGCTGCTGCTCACATGGGGCGCGAACTATCTCATCAGCCACAATCTCATCCAGACCGTCTTCTTCGATCCGGGCATCGCCTTCCTCGGCGTGCTCGGCGGCGGGATCATCGGACTGCTCGGCAGCGCGCTCTCCGTCGGGAGGCATCTACGCCGCGTCTGAGCGCGCGCGTTGCCCTCGTTCTCGCGCTGCTGCTCTCCGTCGCTCCCGTTGTCAGGGCGCAGCAAAACGCGGATCAGAAGAGCGCCGAGCAGCGGCTGAAGGATGAGAAGGCGCGGCTCGAGGCGCTCAAGAACGAGCGCGAGGAGCTGCAGCGCCGCCGCACGAGCCTGCAGAACACCGTGCACGATCTCTCCGAAGAGGTGGAGACACTCGACCGCGAGGCCGACGTCACCGCGCGCGTGATGCACTCGCTCGACGCACAGCTCGACGCGATCTCGAGCGAGGTTGGCACCACCACGTCCGATCTCGTGCGCGCGCAGGATGAGATCACCGTCAAACAGTCGACGCTGCGCCGCCGCCTCGTGGACATCGACAAGCGCGGTCCGCTCTTCTCGTTCGAGGTGCTTCTCTCCGCGCGCTCCTTCGGCGAGCTGCTCGCGCGCTACAAGTATCTGCATCTCCTCGCGGTGCGCGATCAGACACTGGTCCATCGCGTCGAAGACCTGCGGAATCAGATCAACCATCAGCGCGCGAACCTCGTGCGCTTTCAGGAGAGCATCAAGCTCAATCTCGACGAAAAGGCCGAGGAGGAAGACCGGCTCAAAACGCTGCGACTCGAGCAGTCGCGCAGCCTCGCCACCGCGAAGCGCCGCGCGCAGGACACCGACGCGCGCCTCCAGGCGATCTCGCGCGACGAATCGCGACTGACCAACGTGATCGCCTCGCTCGAGTCGCAGCGACTGCGCGCCGAGCGCTCGTCGCCGAGCGCGCCACGCGTGGCGAGCACGATTCGCAAGAGCGCTGGCACGATGGACTGGCCCGTGCAGGGTCCGATCATCTACAGCTTCGGACGCGTCGTCAATCCCAACAACACGACCGTCCGCTGGAACGGCATCGGCATCAAGGCCGCGTCGGGCACAGAGGTGCACGCCGTGGCAGCGGGGAAGGTGCTCGTGGCCGACCAGTTCGGGACGTACGGGCTCACGGTGATCGTGCAACATCCCGGCGGCGACTACTCCGTGTATGGCTCGCTCAGCAAGATCACGACGCAGAAGGATGCGGTCGTCACGAAGGGAGAAGTGATCGGCTACGTCGGCACCGCGGATCCCGATCTCCCAGCGCATCTGCACTTCGAGCTGCGGCCGCAGGGGCACGCGGTCGACCCGATGGACTTCTTGCGAGCGACTCCATAGTGAGCCTTCTCCTCGGCGCACACGTCTCGGCTGCCGGCGGCACACCCGCCGCGCCGGCGCGCGCGGGCGCAATCAAGGCGACCGCGATGCAGATCTTCACGAAGCAGGGGAATCGCTGGGCCGAGCGCGAGTGCGACGACGGCGAGCGCGACGACTTCCGCGCTGGGCTCGCGAAGCACGGCATCGAGGTCACGATCGCGCACGACTCGTATCTCATCAATCTCGCGAGCCCCGATGAGGCGCTGCGTCGCAAGTCGATCGAGTCGTTCGTGTGCGAGCTCGAGCGCTGCGCGGCGCTCGGGCTGACGTATCTCGTGTCGCACCCCGGCAACTTCATGGACGATCGCGAGAGCGGGATCGCGCGCAATGCGGACGCGATCAACGAGGCGCTCGCGCGCGCACCCGGCGACACGGTGCTCTGCATGGAGACCACCGCAGGCTCCGGCACCTCGCTCGGTGCGACCTTCGAGGAGCTCGCCGACATCATCGGCCGCGTCCCCGAGCCATATCGCTCGCGCATCGGTGTCTGCGTCGATACCTGCCACATCTATTCGGCGGGCTACGATCTGGTCGGCGCGTACGACGATGTCTGGGCGCGCTTCGAGAACGCGCTGGGTTGGGAGCGGCTGCGCACGATGCATCTCAACGACTCGAAGACGCCGTTCAATTCGCGTCGCGACAGGCACGAGCTGATCGGCTTCGGCTCGCTCGGCGAGGCGCCCTTCCGGCGCATCATGACCGACCCGCGCCTCGCGCGCGTGGCCAAGGTGCTCGAGACACCGAAGCTCGACAACGACATGCTCACCGACAGCTGCATGCTGCATCTGCTGCGGGGTTTTGCGGCGAGCTGAGCGCGCGCTCAGCTCAAGTTTTCCGGGTGCCCTCCGACGCTAGAGTGAATGACACTCTCCACTTCCCCTGCGCCCGTATCCGCTTTCGCCCCAGCCGTTTCCGTCGACGCGCTCATCGGCTGCGATCGGAAGGGGCGCGTCACCGTGTGGAACGACGCGGCCGCCGAGATGTTCGGCTACACGGAAGCGGAGATGCTCGGGCGCTCGTACATCGTTCTCGTTCCGCCGAAGTACCGCCCCGCGCACGAACAGGGGATGCGGAGCCGCGGGGCGAAGCTGCCCGAAGCGCTCGCCGGTGGCCGGCGACGCTGGATCGGAGTCCGCAAGGACGGCACCGAATTCCACTTCGACATGACGCTCCGCTGGTGGGCGGTTTCGGAGGGCACGTGTGTCGCGGGCTCCATCACTGCAGTGACGGACACGAGCGCGGCGTTCGATCGCTCGCCGCCCATCAACATCGCGAACTACGACACCACGATCGCCGAGGCGATTTCGCAGCTGGTGTGGATCACCAACGGCCCCGGCCAGGTCGAGTACTGTAATCGGCGCTGGTACGAATACTTCGGATTGTCGAAGGGCGATCTCGAGTTCATCGCCGAGCGATCAATTCTTCATCCGGATGAAAAGGAGGCGTGGGTCGCGAAGTGGGTGCATGCGCTCGCGACCGAGCAGCCCTTCGAGCACGAGTGTCACCTGCGACGCGCGGACGGCGAGTATCGCTGGTTCCTCTCGCGATCGGTGCCGTTGCGCGACGAAAGAGGAAAGGTGCATCGCTGGTTCGGCACCTCGACGGACATCCACGATCAGAAGATGGTGCAGCGGCTCATGGCGTCGCAGCGCGACGAGCTCGAGTCGCTCGTGGCACTACGCACGCGCGAGCTGCAGATCATCGTCGGCGAGCTCGAAGCAGAGTCGCGCGCGACCTTTCTCGCGCAAAAGGCGGCGCAGGACAGCGAGCGTCGGCTGCAGTCCGCGCTGGATGGTGCACGGGACTTCGTCTGGGATTACAACTGCGTCACCGGCGTTGTGTATCGCAGCAAGGGGTGGAGCGGCATGCTCGGGTACGACGAGGTGGACTTCGATTCATCTGTCGAGCACTGGAAGTCCATCGCGCACCCCGAGGATCAGATCGTCGCCTTTCAGCGCTTTCAGGAATTCCTCGACGGCAAGTTCGATTTCCACGAGACCGAATACCGCCTCCGCGACATACACGGCGCATGGCGCTGGATCGCGTCGAAGGGAAAGATCACCGAGCGCGCAGCCGACGGCACGCCTCTGAAGGCGGCAGGCACGTCGGCCGACGTCACCGAGCGCAAAGCGACGGAGGAAGCGCTCCAGGCCGCGAAGGAAGAAGCCGAGCGCGCAAGTCGCGCCAAGAGCGAGTTCCTCGCGAACATGAGCCACGAGCTGCGCACACCCCTCAACTCCGTGATCGGTTTCGCGAACGTGCTGCGAAAGAATCGCGCAGGGCACCTCACAGAGAGCGAGGTCACCTATCTCGATCGCATCCAGGCGAACGGCGTGCACCTGTTGCGGCTCATCGACGACGTGCTCGATATCGCGAAGGTCGAGGCCGGGCACATGGAGATGGAGCTGTCCACCGTGCGGCTCGACGAGATTATTCACGACCTCATCGCGCAGTGCGAAGGGCAGACGCGCGACGGCGTGCAACTGGTGGCGGAGCTGCCGCGCGACCGCATCTTCCTGCGAGCCGACGCGCACCGCCTGCGCCAAGTGCTGTTGAATCAGATCTCGAACGCGATCAAGTTCACCGAGCGGGGCACCATCACGCTTGCGGTGATCTGCAACGATGCGCGTGAGCCAATACGCATCGAGGTTCGCGACACCGGCATCGGCGTTCGCCCCGATCGCGCCGCCGCGATCTTCAACTCCTTCGAGCAGGCGGATACCGGCACGACGCGCATCTACGGCGGGACGGGACTCGGACTTGCGATCTCGCGCTCGCTCTGCGAGCAGATGGGCTTCACGCTGACGATGGAGAGCGAGGTCGGTGTGGGATCAACGTTCATCATTGGGCTTGTTAATGACGCCGCCGCAAAAGGCTAGAGCGTCTGCTTCCGCCGGCGGCGCCGCGTAGCGCCAGACCAGCGCCGCGCCTCCGATTCCGACGGCCGCCCCCGCAACCACATCACTCAGGTAGTGCGCGTGCGCGAGCAGCCGGCTCACCGCGCACCCCACTGCCGCCGCGTACCACACCCACTTCGCGCGCGGAAACATCGCCGTGAGAATCGCCGCCGCCGCGAACGCGACCACCGCGTGGCTGCTCGGAAAGCCAAAGCCGCGCGAGCTGAAGGGGTGATCGCTGAACGGACGAAATGCGTACGCGTTGCCGACGCCGGGCGGACGCATCCGGCGTACGAGAATCTTGAGCAGCTCGCCGACGATCCCCGCAGCGGTCGGAGCCCCCGCGAGCAGCGCGCCGCGCCTCGACCAGCTCCACGCTGATTGATCTCGATCGTGCAGCGCGAGCGCGAGCGCCGCGAGCAGCCAGAAAGGGAGGTAGCCGAAGTTGCGCAACATGCGCCCCCAATCCGTCTCGTACACGCGGCCGAAGCGCACGTTGTCCGCGACCCAGCCATCCCCGAACATCGAGAGCGCAATCAGCGCGAGCGCGATGAGCACGCAGCGAACGATCGTGGCGCGCGCGGGCGAGACGGATGATGGTGTCACTGAGCTCCGCTGCGGGTAGTCAAACAACCTGTGCGGGATAACCTACGCCTGCTGCTGACATCGTAGAAGCCCCGTCATTAGCTTCCTGCATGAGTTATGATCGGAAGGACGCGCTCGACTATCACGCACGTGGACGCCCCGGCAAGATCGCGGTCGTACCCACCAAACCGCTCGACAATCAGCGCGACCTCTCGCTGGCGTACTCGCCCGGCGTCGCCGAGCCGTGTCTCGAGATCCAGAAGACCCCCGAGGACGCCTACAAGTACACCGCCAAGGGAAATCTCGTCGCCGTCGTCACCAACGGCACCGCCGTGCTCGGGCTCGGCAATATCGGCGCGCTCGCCTCGAAGCCGGTGATGGAAGGAAAGGCCAACCTCTTCAAGCAGTTCGCCGACCTCGATGTCTTTGATATCGAGGTCGGTTCGGAAGTGCCCGATGATCTGATCACTTTCTGCAAGCTGCTCGAGCCGACGGTTGGCGGCATCAACCTCGAGGATATTCGCGCGCCGGACTGCTTCTACATCGAGCAGACGCTACGCGAGGCGCTCAAGATTCCCGTTTTTCACGACGATCAGCACGGCACCGCGATCATCTCCGGCGCCGCGCTGCTCAACGCGCTCGAGCTCGTGACGAAGGACATCGCGGACGTGCGCGTCGTCTTCTCCGGCGCGGGCGCCGCCGCGCTCTCCACCGCCGAGCACTACGTGCGGCTCGGCGTGAAGCGCGAGAACATCACGATGTCGGACCTGCACGGCGTCGTGTACGCGGGGCGCCCGGTGGCGATGGATTCGTACAAGGCCCGCTTCGCGCGGGAGACACCGATGCGCACGATCACCGAGGCGCTCGTGGGCGCGGATGTCTTCGTCGGGCTATCGGTAGGGGGTGCGGTCACGGGCTCCATGGTCGCGCAGATGGCCGAGCGCCCGATCATCTTCGCGCTCGCGAATCCGAATCCGGAGATCACGCCGGACGAGGTGCGCGCCGTGCGCGACGACGCGATCATCGCCACCGGCCGCTCCGACTATCCGAACCAGGTCAACAACGTCCTCGGCTTCCCCTTCATCTTCCGCGGCGCGCTCGACGTGCGCGCGACGCAGATCAACGAGGAGATGAAGATGGCGGCGACGCGCGCGCTCGCTTCCCTCGCCAAGCAAGGGGTACCGGACTCCGTCGCGCGCCTCTACGGCCTGTCGTCGGTGACGTTCGGGAAGGAGTACATCATCCCGTACGCCTTCGATCCGCGCGTGCTGCTCTGGGTCGCGCCCGCAGTTGCGTGGGCGGCCGTCGCCACCGGCGTCGCGACGCACTTCATCGACCTCGACGACTATCGCACCTCGCTCGAGACGCGGCTCGGCCGCGCGCGCGGGATCATGCGCGGAATCATGAGCCGCGCCATGCAGAGCCCGAAGCGCGTCGTCTTTCCCGAGGGTGAGGAGCCGAAGATCATCGAGGCCGCGCGCATCCTGCTCGACGAGGGGATCGCGCAGCCGGTGCTCCTCGGCAATCGCGCGACGATCGAGCGCGTCGCCGCGGAGAGCCGCATCGCGATGGAGGACATCGAGGTCGAGGATCCCTACAGCTCGGGCCATCGCGATGAGTACGCCAAATACCTCTTCGAGCGCAGGCAACGCAAGGGGATGAGTCTCGCCGAGGCGCATCAGCGGCTCTCGAACGGCAACTATTTCGGCAGCGTGATGGTGGCGCTCGGCCACGCCGACGCGCTGGTGTCCGGTGTGAACCTGCACTATCCGGAGACGATCAGGCCGGCGCTCCAGGTGATCGGCGCGCAGCCCGAAGTCGGGATCGTGAGCGGGCTGTACATGCTCGTCTTCGAACGGCACGTCGTCTTCTGCGGCGACACGACGGTGAACATCGATCCGACCGCGGAGCAGCTCGCGCAGATCGCCGAGGGCGCGACGCGGCTCGTGCGCACATTTGGCATCGAGCCGCACGTCGCGCTGCTCTCCTTCTCGAATTTTGGCTCGGTGCAGCACGCCGAGACGAAGAAGGTGTCGCGGGCGGTGGAGCTGCTGCGGGCGCGGAACCCGACGCTGATGGTCGACGGCGAGATGCAGGCGGACACCGCGGTGGACGAGCGCAGGCTCAAGACGATGTACCCGTTCAGCACCCTGACGGAGCGCGCGAACGTGCTCATCTTTCCCAACCTGAGCGCGGGGAACATCGCGTACAAGTTGCTCAACCATCTGGGCGGCGCGACCGCAATCGGACCGATTCTCGTAGGGATGCGCCTCCCCGTGCACGTGCTCGAAGAGGGCGCGGAGGTGCAGGATATCGTGAACATGGCGGCTGTTGCCGTCATCGATGCGCAGCAGCACGCAGCTGGCACGCGTTGATACTCTGGACCAATCAATCACACACTGACTTCTCGGATCTCGTAACAAATGACAACTGAAGCGGCGCCTACCCCTACCCCCACGGCCTCGGGCCGGGCGGAAAATCGCAGCCTCGCGCAACAGGGACTGCGTCCCAGCGGATGCGTGCACTGGAACCTCGTCGCGCCGGAGCTGATCCAGCAAGCCGTGCGTCGCGACGAGGGGATGCTCGCGGACATGGGGCCCTTCGTCGCGGTCACGTCGCCGCACACGGGGCGCTCACCGAACGACAAGTTCGTCGTGAACGATCCGGACGTCGCGCAGGATGTGTGGTGGGGGAAGGTCAATCGGCCGATCGCGCCGGAGAACTTCGACGCGCTGCTCGCGGATGTGCGGAAGCATCTGAATGGCAGCAGCGATCTCTTCGTCCAGGATCTCTGGGCGGGCGCGGATCCCACGCACCGGCTCTCCGTGCGCTTCGTGAGTCCGAACGCGTGGCACATGCAGTTCGTGCGGAACATGTTCCTCCGTCCAACGTCGGCGGATTTGCCCGGCTTCCTGGCGAACTTCACGGTGCTGCACGCGCCGGAGATGCAGGCGGATCCGAAGCGCCACGGCACGCGCACGAGCACCTTCATCGTGCTGAGCTTCGCCAAACGCATGATCCTGATTGGCGGCACGCGCTACGCGGGCGAGCTCAAGAAGTCGATCTTCACGGTGATGAATTATCTGATGCCGAAGCAGAACGTGCTCTCGATGCACTGCTCGGCGAACGTCGGCGAGCAGGGGGACACGGCGCTGTTCTTCGGATTGTCGGGCACTGGAAAAACCACGCTCTCTGCTGATCCGCATCGCTTTCTCGTGGGCGACGACGAGCACGGCTGGAGCGACGACGGGGTGTTCAACTTCGAGGGCGGCTGCTACGCGAAGGCGATCAATCTCTCGGCGGACGGCGAGCCCGAGATCTATCGCACGACGCAGATGTTCGGGACGGTGCTCGAGAACACGGTGCTCAATCCGCACACGCGCCAGGTGGACTTCGCCGATCAGTCGATCACGGAGAACACGCGCGTGAGCTACCCCATGCACTACATCAAGCGCCACGTCGCGGGCGGGCGCGCGGGACATCCGAAGAACGTCATCTTCCTCACGGCCGATGCGTTCGGCGTGCTCCCGCCGATCGCGGCGCTCACGCGCGATCAGGCGATGTACTATTTCCTCTCCGGCTACACTGCGAAGGTTGCGGGCACGGAGCGCGGAGTGAAGGAGCCGCAGGCGACGTTCAGCGCGTGCTTCGGCGCCGTCTTTCTCGTGTGGCATCCGTCGCGCTACGCGCAGATGCTCGGCAAGCTCCTCGAGCGCCACGATGCGCGGGTGTGGCTCGTGAACACGGGGTGGTCGGGCGGCGCGTACGGTGTGGGCTCTCGCATGAAACTCGGCCACACGCGCGCGATGATCCGCGCGGCGCTCGCGGGCGAGCTGTCGGGGGTGGCGACGACCATCGATCCCGTGTTCGGGCTCGCCGTGCCGAACTCGATTCGAGATGTGCCGGTCAGGCTGCTCTCGCCGCGCACCACCTGGGCCGATCCCGAGGCGTACGACGCGCAGGCGCGCACGTTGGCGGAGATGTTCGCGAAGAACTTCGAGCAGTTCGCCGATGGCGTCGACACGTCGGTGCGGAGCGCGGGCCCGCGCGCGTGAGGCGCACGCGCAGATGACGATCGTTCGCGATCCGCTCTGGAACAACATTCCGCTCGACGCGGACGCGATGCGCCTGGTCGACACCGCGGTGTTTCAGCGGCTGCGCTACGTGCGGCAGCTCGGCCTCGCGTTCCTTGTGTATCCCGGCGCAACCCACTCGCGCTTCGAGCACGCGCTGGGGACGTACCATCTCACCAGGCGCACGCTCGCGCTGCTCCGCGAGCGCGGCGAGCTCTCGCGCCTCGCCGACGACGAGTGCGCGGTTGTGCGCGCGGCGGCGCTGCTACACGATGTGGGGCACTATCCGTTCTCGCACGCGCTCGAGGAGATCGGCGCGATGCACCACGAGGCGGTCGCGCGCACGCTGATCACCGGCGGCGAGATCGAATCGGTGCTCGCGAGCACGATCGGCGCGAACGCCGCGATGCGCGCGCACGCGATCATCACGGGCGAGAGCGCGAGCCCGCTGCAGGGGCTGATCTCGGGCTCGCTGGATCTCGACAAGATCGAATACCTCAAGCGCGACGCGCTGATGTGCGGCGTCCCGTATGGCGAGATCGACGTCGACCGGCTGCTGCACTCGCTGACGATCGTCGACGACCCGAAGAGCGGTGCGCCGGTGATCGGGATCGTCGAGAAGGGGCTCGCGGCGCTGGAGTCGCTGTTGTTCGCGAAGTATCAGATGTACCGCAACGTGTACTGGCACCACGCGGTGCGGAGCGCGACGGCGATGTACAAGCGGCTGGTGGACGATGCGCTGCGGAGCGGCGCGATCGAGGAGCGAGAGCTCGCGGGATTTACGGACGAGGGGCTGCTCCATCGCCTCGACGAGCGCGCGCCCTCCGCGCTGCTCGATGGGCTGCGCCATCGCCACCTGCACAAGCGGGCGTTCGAGTGCTCGTCGACGGAGCTCGACGCGGGCCAGGGCGACTGGATCGCGAACGATCGCGCGCGCGTGATCGCGTCGGAGGATGCGCTGGCGCGCGAGCTCGGCGTCGCGCCGGGCGCGGTGCTGCTCGACTATCCGGAGAAGCCGCGGATGCTCGGGCTCGATCTCCCGGTGCGCATGCGGGGCGGCGAGGTGAAGCGGTTAGGAGCGAAGGGGTGGCCGGCGGCGATCAATCTGCCGCTCTTGTCGCAGGAGCTCTACGAGTCGACGCGAGTGATGCGGGTGTTCGCGACGGAAGGGACGAAGGTGCCGAGGGAGCGGGTGATGGAGCTGTTGGGTTAACCCGCCTTCTCGTCCGCCGGCGTCGAAAACAGCGCCCATCCCCCCGCTCGCCTCTCGAGCACGAGCGCGTGATAGAGCACCGACAGCACCACCACCACACCCACCGCGATCACGCCGGGGCGTCCGTTCACCGGATCGTTCCAGACCAGCACAGTGAGCCCGGCGACGGCAAGCATGCTGATGATCTGCGGCAGCGGAAATAGCGGCGCACGATAAAGTTCACTCCGCCCCGTCGTGCCGCGTCGACGCCCCGCAATGCACGCCGCGCTGAGAAGCGGCCACGTCGCAAGCGAAGCAAATGAAACCAGCGGGACGATCGCGTCGAGCGGGAGGACGCAATATCCCGCCGCGAACGCGGCCACTGCCAGCGTGGCGATCCACGGCGATCCCCAGCGCGGATGCAGACGGACCAGCGCGCGATTGATGCCGTCGGCCCAGATCCGGTCGCGCCCCGTGCTGTACAGAAAACGCCCGTAGCAGGTGACTCCGGAAACGATTGCGTTGAACAGTGCGGCGATGATGCCGAGCGTCACCAGCGTTGCGATCAGCGTCGATCCTCGCTCCGCGATGAAGGCGGTGAACGGAGACTCGGCCGCCAACACCGTTCGCAGATTCTCTACGCCTACGGCCAGCCCCAGCATCGGAAGAAATTCGAGCAACAATGTCAGCACGGCGATGATCATCACCAGCCGCCCAACGCTTCTGGGATCGTGCATCTCCTCACTGAAGTAGATGGCTTGGCCTGCACCTGAGGTGGCGTACGACGCCGCGACGATTGCCAACACAATCGCCTCGAGCGTTGGAGTCGCAAGCCCGTGTGGGCCAGCCGCGACCGGCGCTGTCACCAGCGCAGTCAGCGACTGCACCGGATGCGCGAAACCGAGCAGCGCGACGACGGCGAGCGCGCCGAGCTCGATGACGAGGAAGGTGCCGGTCAGCTTGGCGCCGGTGCGAATGTTGAGCACCGCGAGAGCTGCGGACGCGACGAGCGCCGCTATCGCAGTTCCCGTTGCTGGCAGCCCGGGCGCAAGTGCGCGCACGTAGATCGAAACGCCAACTGCGGAGAGCGCGAGAAAAATCGGCGTTCCAAATAGAATGAGCCCGAATTGGATGAAGCCGGCGCGCGGACCAAGCGCATTGCCGATCGTCGCGTAGTCGCCGCCGGCGAGCGGAAATGCCGCACCCAGCTCCGCCTGAGAGAGCGTGAAAATCAGCGTCAACAAACCGCCGAGCAAGAATGCCAGCGCAGTCCAGGTTCCCGCGCGGTGCACCACGTCGACTCCCGCCACCAGGACCGATGCGCCCGGAGAGAGCACAGAGAGGGTGAGCAAACTCACCCCCACTGGTCCGAGCACGCGCTGCAGCGATCCCGCGCGCATCTCCTCGCGGCGCGCCTTGGGGTCATCGCCGGTCGCGCGTGCATCGGAGGGCACTTCAGGCAGCGGAATCGACATAACCTCGAGCAACGAAAGGTGAGCGCGCACGCACACGCAATCCAAAACAATAAAAAACCGTCCCTCAGGACGGTCCATGCATATCGCGATTACCTCAGCCCTTCCTCCCCCC
>Ga0209584_10000497_pt1 | contig 12199 bp, 6 predicted proteins | sample NGEPerD_FD_184507 | JGI IMG/M metagenome (GOLD analysis project Ga0209584, IMG submission 184507) | Arctic peat soil microbial communities from the Barrow Environmental Observatory site, Barrow, Alaska, USA - NGEE PermafrostAB12-D... | ecosystem: Environmental > Terrestrial > Soil > Wetlands >...
AGGACTGGGCAGCCAAACTCCCCGACCACCTGACCGAGATCGCCGAGCTGCTCATCCCCGACCGCACCGAACGCACCTGTCCGCGAGCAGTGAAACGCGCCCGCCACAACAACTACCGCGTCAAGAAACCCGGCGAACCCGCCAGCATCCGCCACACCCGGGCGGCCACCATCATGCTGCACAGCCTCAACCCCCGCGCAGCATGATCAACTTACGCTACGCGGCATTGGGTCAGGGCGTAACCCAGGAAAGAGCCAGGGCCGGTGTTCGCGATCACCACGCCGGAACCGACGAAAAGGCCGGCGCCGATCACCCCGCCGATCGCGATCATGGTCAGATGTCGCTGCTTGAGTCCTTTGGACAGCTTTGTTGGAGGTCCCGACATGACGTGCTCCTGATCCCGTGGCGACAACCTGGGAGTGCGAGGGGTGCGCAGCGCCGTCAGGTACGGCTGAGTCCGGAGGCTTTCCCAGGAGGCGCTGCAGTTGTCGACACTGACCTTGGTGCGTGTCGCGGTGGTGCGCCGATTCGTCGAGATGTCGTGGACCTGCAGGCTGTGGGCGCCTGATGTCCGTGGGCGTCGGGTGGTCGATCGTGATGGACCACCGCCGGGACCGCCTGGTAGTCGTTCGGTGCCATTCAATGCCATTCGACGGGCCGCGACACTGCCGAGCCCGCAACGACATCCGCGTGCCATATTCTGCCGAAGAATCGCGATTCCTCAACACGTTTAACATTACCCCGCTGGGACGCGGCCACCGACCACGTCCCAACAATGGTTTACTTCCGCCTCAGTTGCGCGGCACCGAGTCCGCCGGCGAGAAGTCGGCACTCGTGTCGTACAGCGCGCCGGCGTTCGGTCCGTCGCCGGCTCCGGTGGCTTCCGGCCAGGTCCAATCGCGGACCGACGGAATGTCGTCGCCGTAGTCGCGGGTCCACCGCTTGGCCTCCGCGCGCGCATCCATCATCTCCTGGCGCAGCAGCGCCGCGGAGGATCGCAACGACGGGACACGGTCGATGACGTCCATCACCAGATGGAACCGATCCATGTCGTTCATCATCACCATGTCGAACGGCGTCGAGGTGGTGCCCTCCTCCTTGTACCCACGGACGTGCAGATTGTCGTGATTGTGTCGCCGGTAGGTCAGCCGATGAATCAGCCACGGATAGCCGTGATAGGCGAAGATGACGGGCTTGTCGGTGGTGAAGAGCGTATCGAAGTCGCGGTTCGACAGCCCATGTGGATGCTCGCCGGCGTCCTGCAGCCGCATCAGGTCCACCACGTTGATGAACCGGACCTTCAGATTCGGCAGCCGGCGGCGCAGGATCGCCGTCGCTGCAAGGGCTTCCAGGGTGGGCACGTCGCCGGCGCAGCCGAGCACCACGTCCGGATCGCCATCGTGGTCGGTGGAGGCCCAGTCCCAGATGCCAAGGCCGCGGGCGCAGTGCAAGTTGGCCTCGTCGGGTGTCAGCCAATCGAAGGTGGGCTGCTTGGCAGCGACGACCACGTTGACGTAGTTCTTCGACGCCAGGCAATGCTGGGTGGTGGACAGCAGGGTGTTGGTGTCCGGCGGGAAATAGACCCGGACCACCTCGGCCTTCTTGTTCACCACGTGGTCGACAAATCCCGGGTCCTGGTGCGAGAAGCCGTTGTGGTCCTGCCGCCACACATGGGACGTCAGCAGGTAGTTCAGCGAGGGTATTGGCCTCCGCCAACCGATCTCGCGAGTCACTTTGAGCCACTTGGCGTGCTGGTTGAACATAGAGTCGACCAGGTGGATGAACGCCTCGTAGCAGGAGAACAGGCCGTGCCTGCCGGTCAGCAGGTAGCCCTCCAGGAAGCCCTGGCAGGTGTGCTCGGAGAGGATCTCCACCACCCGGCCGTGATGAGCCAGATGCTCGTCCACCGGGAGGATCTCGCCCTGCCAGGCCTTGTCCGTCACCGCGTAGACGGCGTCCAGCCGGTTGGATGCCGTCTCGTCCGGGCCGACGATGCGGAAGTTGTTGGTGTTGTCGGTCATCACGTCCAGCAGGTATTGGCCCATCACCCTTGTCGGTTCGTGCACCGACGCGCCGGGCGCGATGACCTCCACGCCTCGCTCGCGAAAGTCCCGCAGCACAAGGGGTTTGAGCAGCAGCCCGCCGTTGGCATGCGGGTTGGCGCTCATCCGTCGATCACCGGCCGGTGCCAGCGCGGCGATCCGCCCGATCACCTGGCCGTCGTCGTCGAACAGTTCCCGCGGCCGGTACGACTCCATCCACTCCTGCAGCATGCGCCGGTGCTCGGCGTTCTCCCTGGTCGCGGTGAGCGGTACCTGGTGCGATCGCCAGGTGCCCTCGTACTGCAGGCCGTCGATGAATTTCGGTCCGGTCCAGCCCTTGGGGGTGACCATCAGGATCATCGGCCAGGGCTTGCGTTCCAGGTCACCGTCCTCGCGGGCGGCGCGCTGGATCTCCCGGATCCGGCCGAAGACCGTGTCCATGGTCGCGGCCATCGTCTCGTGCAGGACCTGCGGATCGTCGCCTTCCACGGTGAACACCTCGTGGCCGTACCCGGTCAGCAGCGCTTCGAGTTCCGCGCGGTGGATGCGCGCCGGGATGGTCGGGTTGGCGATCTTGTAGCCGTTCAGGTGCAGTATCGGCAACACGGCGCCGTCATTGACCGGGTCGAGGAACTTGTTCCCATGCCAGGATGCCGCCAACGGTCCGGTCTCGAACTCGCCGTCACCGACGACCGCTGTCACGACCAGATCGGGGTTGTCGAACGCGGCGCCGTAGGCGTGCGAGAGCACGTACCCGAGTTCGCCGCCCTCGTGGATCGAGCCAGGTGTTTCCGGCGCGACGTGGCTGGGAATGCCGCCGGGGAAGGAGAACTGCCGGAACAACCGCTGCATCCCCACCTCGTCGCGGGTGACATGCGGGTACACCTCGGAATACGTGCCGTCCAGATAGGCGCTGGCCACCGCGGCCGGGCCACCGTGTCCAGGACCGACCATGAAGATCATGTTGACGTCGTTGTTCCGGATGATCCGGTTGAGGTGCGCGTAGACGAAGTTCAGTCCGGGGGTGGTGCCCCAGTGTCCGAGCAGTCGCGGTTTCACGTCCTCGGGGACGAGATCGCGGCGGAGCAGGGGATTGTCCAGCAGGTAGATCTGGCCTACCGCCAGGTAATTGGCCGCCCGCCACCAGGCGTGGATATCGGCAAGCTCGGTGTCGGTCAGCACCCGATCGGCAGGCGTCGCCGACGGGGGCGCGGGCGGATCCTCGACCAGCAGGGCGTTGCCGTTCCCGAACGGCTCGGCGACCACGGAGGAGGGGCCGCCCGGGGAATTGACGTTGGCGTCGTTCATCAGGATGTCCTTCTATGCCGGAAGTGGGTGCTGCGCGGACGGCACAGGAATTCTCCGGGTCGCCAGCGATTCACCGCGGGCACCGAAAGAGTAGGCATGGAAGGTGTCTCTCCATGCAAAGGTCACCGAGTAGTGCCCGGTCGCGAGTGGCAACTCCCCCGGTGATGTGGGCTCACCGTGGTTCCGGGCTGGCTGTCGAGTCAACCGATCCGAACGTTACGCCCATCGGGCGGCAGGCGCTATGTGCCAGCCTTCTGGCGGCCCGCGGACCGGTACCACGACCGGGCACGGCTGTCGACGTGGCCGAGAGCCGCGGGGGCTATTTCTCGTGCCAGTTCATTGCTTCCTGCTGGCTCTCGTAGATGTGCGGGGCCAATCCGCGCTGCGACAACTGCTCGCTCAGCTTCAACCGCATGAATGAACTGGTGGTGTACCTGGTCACCCCGGCGTAATAGTGCTCGGCCAACCGGCGCACCAGGGTGACGTAGGCGTCGGTGAGAACCGGTGCCAGATAGAAGTTGTCGTAGTTGACCACCATCTGCACCTTCTTGCCGACGGCGGCCAGACGCTTCTCGACCTCGGTGCCGATCGCCTCGACGTCATTTTCGGTGAGCAGCGACATTCCCTCCATGTTGAGGAAGAACATGTTCCGCGCGACGTCGTAGGCGAACCGCGCCTCCAGCGGCATCGCCAGCAGGTCGTCCTTGAGGCCCATCAGCCCGGCGGTGAAGATCCGCGAGTCCATCAACCGCGGTGTTCCCTTGATGATCGGGGTGAACCCGATGTGCGCGAGGATGTCCTTGTCCAGGTCCAGCCAGGGGGCGATCTCGATGAGTTCCAGCCCGTCGGGAGTCAACTGCAGCACGCACCGCTCGGTGACGTACAACACCGGCTGACCGGCGGCCGCCGCGTATTCACCGCTGAACGTGCGCTGCTCGACATCGGCCAGGAACTTGGGCGAGACGATGCCGTCGGAGATGACCAGCCTGCCGTCCGCGACGTGTGCACGGCTCGGTACTACGAAGGTTCCGACGAAGATCAGCTTCTTCGCGCTCTGGCTGATGTTGATGAAACCCCCGGACCCCGCCAGCCTCGACCCGAATCGGCTGACGTTGACGTTACCCATCCGGTCGGCCTGGGCCATTCCCAGCACGGCGGCGTCCAGGCCGCCCCCGTCATAGAAGTCGAACTGCGCCGGCTGGTCCATGATGGCCTGCGAGTTCACCGCCGACCCGAAATCCAGCCCCGCGGTGGGCATCCCGCCCATCGGGCCGGGTTCGGCGGTCAGCGTCAGGTAATCCAGGATGTGTTCCTCGGCCGCCACATTGGCCACTCCCTCGGGTAGTCCGATCCCGAGATTCACCACGCTGTCCGGTCGTAGTTCCATCGCCGCCCGGCGCGCGATGACCTTCCGCTCGGTGAGCGCCATCGGTGCGATCGTGCTGCGGACCCGGCGCAGCTCGCCGCTGAAGGCGGGGGAGTATTGGGTGCCGAAGGTCTGCCAATGATGTTCGGGTTGCGACACCACGACGCAATCGACCAGCACGCCGGGGATTTTGACGTCCCGCGGGCTCAGACTCCCGCTGTCGGCGATCCGTTCGACCTGCACGATGACCAGACCGCCCGCGTTGTGCACGGCGGTGGCCGCCGCACGAGCCTCCAGGGTGAGGGCCTCGCGCTCCATGGTGATGTTGCCCTCGGGGTCCGCGGTTGTGCCCCGCAGGAACGCCACGTCCAGCGGCAACGCCTTGTAGAACAGGTACTCCTGGCCGTCCAGCATGATCAGTTCAACGCGGTCCTCGGTGGTGCGTTCGTTGATCTTCCCGCCGCCGTTCCGCGGATCCACGAAAGTGCCGAGACCGACGCGGGTGATCAGACCAGGCTTACCGGCGGCGGTGTCCCGGAACAGCTGTGACACCACCCCCTGGGGCAGGTTGTGGGCCTCGATCCTGTTGCCCACGGCCATCTTCCCCAGCGCCGGCGACAGACCCCAATGGCCGCCGATGGCCTTCGCGAGCAGACCCTCGTGGCACAGCCGGTCCAGCCCCCGACCCTTCCGGTCGCCGGAGGCGACGGTGAACACCGCGGTCAGGTTGCGCGGGGTGCCGGTGAGCAGGAAGCGGTTTTCCAGTGCCAGCGTCAGTTCTTCGGCGAATCCCTGACCCACGAAGCCCTCGACCACCACCGCATCGCCGTCCCGGATGAGCCGCACCGCCTCGGCGGCGGTCACCACCTTGTCGCGCAATGCGGCTCCGCCCAGGAACTCGGCCGGCAGCGGCAATGCTGCGGAGCCGACGACATCCGTGACAACGGAGCCGTTTGGAGGTTCGACAACAACAGGCATGGAATTCCTCCCGGAACTGAAGCGACCGCGCGTGCAATCGCAGGAGAAGAGATCGACGAAGGGCGGCTGCCGAAAAGACCTGCCATGCCGGGGGCAGCCAACTGACGGGCGGGGATCGAGGCGATGCGTCTCTTCGAGCATAGGCGTCGGCCGGGTGGCCGGGGTGACCGAAAGAGATTCGGCGGCTGCTCCAACGAGGCGCCCGGCGCCAGTATGTGGGTGCGGGCTGGCACTGATTCCCCGAACGGGGTATGACTGGGAGCTACCGGCCGTCGCCGACATCGCGCAGAACGAGGACAACTGTCCAGCGTCGCCGATGTTGTCACCACAGGTTTCTCCGGGCCAGGACGGAGGATCGTCATGCACGAACCGCCCGATTCCACGCGACTACACGGACACGAAGGTCGGATTCTGCTGAGCAGGATCCTCCAGGGCTGGGCCCAGGGATGACCGCGATTGTCGATCGTCCGGTGGGTGTGACCGGTGACGGTGCCGCCGTGCCGGTGGACGTCCAGGTGGACCTGGACTTCCCGAACGGCGATGATCTGGCGTTGTCCCGGGGAACGGATTTCTACGGGCTTGACGAGTTGCTCACCGACCGCGAACGCGAGATCCGGGACCGGGTACGGGTGTGGTGCGACACCCGGGTCGCGCCGGCCGCCGCCGGATTCTGGGAGCGCGCCGAGTTCTCGGTCGAGCTGGCCAGGGAATACGGCCGGCTGGGCATCGCCGGCGCCTCCATCGTCGGCGACGGCTGCCCGGGACTGACGTTCCTGGCCGAAGGAGTGATCGCCGCCGAATTGGCCCGCGGCGACGGCAGCATCGCCACCCTGAACGCGGTGCACTCCGGTTTGGCGATGACCACCATCGCGATGCTCGGCTCCCCCGAGCAACGCGCCGACTACCTGCCCCGGATGGCCACCTGCCAGGTGCTGGGTGCGTTCGCGTTGACCGAACCCGCGCACGGCTCCGACGTCGTCGCGCTGGAAACCCGCGCCCGCCGCGACGGCGACGAATGGGTACTGGACGGGCAGAAACGGTGGATCGGTAATGGCACCGTCGCCGACGTCGTCGTCGTCTGGGCCCGCGACGACGACGGCCAGGTCGGCGCGTTCGTCGTCGAACACCCCGACGGCGCCGACCATCCGGTCCCCGGCTACCACGCCAGAATTATCACCGGCAAGGCCGCGAACCGTGGAGTGTGGCAGGCCCAGATTCGCCTCGACGGGGTACGAATTCCCGCGAGCGCCCGCTTGGCCAAGGCGCGGACATGGGACGACGCCAACTATGTGCTGGCCAAGTCCCGGCAGACGGTGGCCTGGGAGGCACTCGGCCACGCGATCGCCGCCTACGAAGCCGCCCTGACCTACGCGTTGCGGCGTCAACAGTTCGGCCGCCCGCTGGCCCGATTCCAACTGATCCAGGACAAGCTCTCGCACATGCTCAGCGACATCACCGGCATGCAACTGATCTGCACCCGAATGTCCCAACTGCAAGCGCAGGGCCGGATCTCCATCGAACATGCCGCGCTGGCCAAACTGAACACCGGTGACGCGGCCCGCAGAGTCTGCGCCATGGCCCGGGACATCCTGGGCGGCAACGGCATCCTGCTCGACCACCACGTCGCCCGGCACCACGCCGACATCGAAGCCGTCTATACCTACGAAGGCACCGACTCGATCCAGTCCCTCATCGTCGGGCGCGCCATCACCGGACTCAACGCCTTCCGGTGATGTGATGATCAAGCAACTACCGGATGCGGCCGACCGTCGCGGTGAGCGGGCGGTGGTCATCGGCTGATGTCGCGCAATGTGTACGTCGCCGCGCCCGAGGACGGCTCCGGGAAAGCCACGGTCGCCCTCGGTTTGGTGACCCTGCTGGGTCGCCTGGTCGGCAAGGTGGGCATCTTCCGGCCGGTCGTCGATTCGTCTCGGCCGGTGGATCGGGTGGTGGAATTATTGCTGGCACAACCCGCCGTCGAGCAGGAGTACGCCGATGCGATCGGCGTGGGCTCGCAGGAATGGCGTGCCCACACCGGCAATGCCCTGGCCAGAATTGTCGACCGGTTCCAGGATCTGGGCAGTCGGTATGACGCGTTGGTGGTGGTCGGCAGCGACGACGAGTTGGGCGCCACCACCGCGATCGCCGCGAATCTCGGTGCGCCGGTGGTGCTGGTGGTGCACGGCCGGCGACGCAGCGCCGAACAGGTCCGGTTGGCCGCCGAACTCGCCAGGGCCGATCTCGTTGCGGCGCACGCCCATCTGGTTGCGGTGATCGCGAACCGGGTGGAGTTGGACTCGGTCGACCAGGTCCGTGAACTGCTGACCCGGGACGGTGGCCTGCCGGTCGGCGTCATTCCCGAGATGCGTTTGCTGGCCGCGCCGGTGGTAGCCGACCTGGTTGCTGCCTGCGATGGCGAACTCGTCCGGGGCAACCCGGCCTGGCTGAACCGCGAGTCGATGGGCTTTGTGGTGGCGGCGATGTCGCTGCCCAACGTGCTCATCCGCCTGGTGGAGGACGTCACCGTGATCGCGCCGGGCGATCGCTACGACCTGCTGCCGGCCCTGCTGATGGCCCACCAGTCGGGGGTCTACCCGCGGCTGTCGGCGGTGGTGCTGACCGGCGGCTACGCACTGCCCGAACCGGTGGACCGGTTGATCTACGGCGCGCATCAGGACCTGCCGATCATCGTGGCGCAGGGTGGCACGTTCGAGACGGGGTCCGCGCTCGCCGGTGTGCGAGGGAAGCTGACGGCTCGGTCGACCGTCAAGGTGGAGTCAGCCCTGCGGTTGTTCGAGGAGACCGTCGACAAGGAGAAGCTCCTGGCGGCAATTGATGTCGGCGTTTCAGACGTGCTGACCCCGGTGATGTTCCAGCACCGGCTGATCGAGCAGGCCAGGCTTGACCGTCGGCGCATCGTGCTGCCGGAAGGCGAGGACGATCGGATCGTGCGGGCCGCCGCCAGTCTGCTGCGCTCGGGGGTGGCCGAATTGACCCTGCTGGGTGAGGAGATTCCGGTCCGAGCGGCGGCATCGGCCGCGGGCGTCGACATCAGCGGAGCGGCGGTCCTGTCGCGGCACGATCCGGAGTTGGTGGCGACATTCGCGAAGGAGTACGCGAGGATCCGCGCGCACAAGGGCATGACCGAGGAACAGGCCGCCGAGATCGTCACCGACGCTTCGTATTTCGGCACGATGATGGTCCATCTGGGCCTGGCCGACGGGATGGTGAGCGGCGCGGTGCACACCACCGCGCACACCATCAAGCCGTCCTTCGAGATCATCAAGACGGCGCCGGGAACGACCATCGTGTCCAGCGTGTTCCTGATGTGCCTGGCGGATCGGGTGCTGATCTACGGGGACTGCGCGGTCAATCCCGACCCGACCGCACAGGAGTTGGCCGACATCGCCATTTCCTCCGCCGGCACCGCCGCCCAGTTCGGCATTACCCCACGGGTGGCGATGCTGTCGTATTCCACCGGGGCATCGGGCAGCGGCGCCGACGTCGACATGGTCAGGGAGGCAACCGCTATCGTTCATCGGACGCGCCCGGATCTGCTGGTGGAGGGGCCCATCCAGTACGACGCCGCGGTGGATCCGGAGGTGGCCGCGGCGAAGCTGCCGGAGTCCCGGCTTGCCGGGCGGGCCACCGTGCTGATCTTCCCGGACCTCAACACCGGCAACAACACCTACAAGGCGGTGCAGCGCAGCGCGAATGCCGTGGCCATCGGACCGGTGCTGCAGGGTCTGAACAAACCGATCAACGATCTGTCCCGCGGGGCCCTGGTTGCCGACATCATCAACACCGTGGCCATCACCGCGATCCAGGCCCAAGGAAGCGGTCGGGAAACCCTTGTGCCGCCAACGGATACAGCCCACTCGTAGGCCAGTGATCTCGCCTCTGCAGGCGGTGAAGCTCAACGTGGCGCCGGGCTTGGGAGGGGTCTCGCCGAACTTGCCGCCACAAGCCCACACCCACCCCACGATCTGGTGTGAGTCCATTTTCCCGGCGGAAACGTCGAAATAGGCAGCAACCTGCTGAATTTGATGGGTCGGGACCTTCGGATCTACCGGAGCGCCGCCGATGCGACGACTACCCAGCGGTGTCGAATCGAACACCAGAAGTGCATGCGATCATTGATTCCCCGGGGTGAGCCGCAGTACTTGCTGAATAGCATCCTGATGTCACCGACCCAGTCGACCGGCCGTCAAGATCATTAGCAAGGTACCAGGTCGCGTTTACCGATGATCATGCGGCACTGATCCGGCCGCTCGTTGGGGTGGGAGAACCGCGCCGCGCACCCAGGTTGTCGACGCTCGCCCTTCTCGACCCGTGCGTTCCCTCGGCCCGCTTCACCACGGACGAATAGGCGAAAAGTCAGCAAACGCGTGGGTATCCATGAAGCGACTGCGTCTGCCTTGCACAGGCGCGATTGTTGCGTCGGGGGGCAGCGACGAAGTCTCCTCAGATAGCCGCGCGGCATTCGTGCAGCGCGGAGGTCAGCGCCGGTCGGGTCGACCCGGTTCGGTGCCCGCTACTTTCGGTGGCTCGAACTTGGTGAAGCGCGATGGCGACGACCGAGAAAGGATCTCCCGAACTCGGGTTCCCTCGTCAGGAGAGCGTTTCCTGTCGAGCCTTCTGTTCTTGCCGGGTTCGGTGCGGCCCCATTCGTCGACCAGATGGGCGAATGCGGCTGGGCGCTCCCACCTCATCCCCACTGCCACTCAGGTCGCCCAGAAAACCGCGACCGACGCGCTGGCTTCAGGCAGCCGAACACGGTCCCACACGACATCCTCACCCGTTACTCCGAGGCGTTGACCACGACGGTTCAGTCCGTTGTCGGCATAGCGCGGGAGCTGTACGACGGCTTCGTCGCGGAGTTGAAGAAGATCGCCGGATCGAGCCTGGACCACCGCCGGGCCGGCCACCTCGGCGACCCTACGGCGTGGGTCTGACCCCGACGATGCCACGACTGGGACGTCAAGTGGTCACAGTGACCCGCGAGCTTGGACGATCATTGGGTTTAGGGCGCCACCGCTGGACGGGCCGGGAGCAGGTCGCAGAGTCCCGAACCCCTCCCATGTCTGCCGGGGGACTGGACAACTTCCTTCGGTCCGACCCGCAGGAAGATGTCGATGGGGGGATGGAATTCAACAGCGCCACCGGCCAGCACTGCTCGCAGCATCAGGAGCGCGACTGGGACGCCGTCGACTCCGCGTCCGCCCGGCGCCTGTTCTTCGACGCTCACCCCGTGCGGTGGCTCGCCATCGCCGGACACGGCTACCCGGTTGGTTCGCGACTATCCAGGCTCGGCCGTCAGCTGGACAGTGGCTGACCCACCCACTCTGGCGTGATGCGACGTCGCACCGAATCCTGCGCGAACCGCGGTCACGTCGCACAGGAAGCATCGGTTTTCGGCAGAGCACATCGGGTTTCTGTGGGCGGTCGGGTCTGACTGACCTGCGGGTTCATAGGAGCCGGGCACGAAGGATGTGGTCACTGGTTTGCCGGAGTTCCGCGGTCGTGGAAGTCCGCTGGGAATACTCTTCCAACCAGACATCAAGGCCGACCAGGCATCAAGGGTTTATCTCGCGGCGAAAACCGTGAACAGCGCCAGTTGGTTCATCGCTCGTGCTTCGACCCGCCCAACGGGCGCCAGCAGGTCGGTGACATTGTTCAACGATGGACCCTGTTGTGTCGGTGACCCAAGGGCAATTGCGTGGCAGGGAAAGGGACGGGGTCATGTCCTTCAAGGGCATTTCCTACGCCGCGGTCCCGTTCGGCGCCCGCCGCTTCACCGATCCCGGTCCGGCGCCGTCCTGGGAAGGTGTCCGGGATGCCTTCGGGTACGGCCCAACGGCTCCCAAGCCGCCTTATGCGGGGGCGATCGCGGAATTGCTGCCGGAGCCGGTCATTCCGGGTCAGGACTGTCTGAACCTGAATGTGTGGACGCCGGCCGCCGATTCCGCTCGTCGCCCGGTGCTGGTGTGGATCCATGGTGGTGCCTTCGCCCACGGCAGCGGTGCGGTGAGTATCTATGACGGGGCGAAGTTCGCGCGGGACGGGATCGTCTGTGTGACGATCAACTATCGGCTGGGCGTCGACGGTTTCCTGTTGATCGAGGGTGCACCGGCGAACCGCGGCCTGCTCGACCAGGTCGCAGCGTTGCACTGGGTGCGCGAGAACATCGCGGCGTTCGGTGGTGATCCCGACGCGGTGACGATCGCCGGCGAGTCGGCCGGCGCGATGAGCGTGATGACCCTGCTGTCCATGCCCGCGACGGCCGGCCTGTTCCGGCGGGCCATCGCGCAGAGCGGCGCCGGCCATCACGTCATTGTTGCCGCCACCGCGGCGAAGCTGGCCGCCGCACTCGCCCGGGACCTCGGCGTCGAGCCGACGGTCGAGGGATTCGCTGCGGTTCCCATCGACGATCTGGTCGCCGGCCAGGCCGCGCTGGCGGAGCGCATCGCGGCCGCACGGAACCCGGCCGAGTGGGGCGAGATCC
>Ga0209584_10000498_pt1 | contig 12190 bp, 12 predicted proteins | sample NGEPerD_FD_184507 | JGI IMG/M metagenome (GOLD analysis project Ga0209584, IMG submission 184507) | Arctic peat soil microbial communities from the Barrow Environmental Observatory site, Barrow, Alaska, USA - NGEE PermafrostAB12-D... | ecosystem: Environmental > Terrestrial > Soil > Wetlands >...
GGTAAAGCTCCTGTACGTTGACCGGCGGCGGCTTCAGGATGACCTGAAACTGCAGGTGCTTGAACAGCCGGTTCGGATTCTCGCCGTAGCGGCCATCGGCCGGACGGCGGGATGGCTGCACGTAGCCCACACGATAAGGCTTGGGACCCAACACGCGGAGAAAGGTTTCGGGCGCCATGGTTCCAGCGCCGACTTCGACGTCGTACGGCTGCTGAAGAACACAACCGTGGTCGGCCCAGAAATTTTGCAGGCGCAGCACCAGTTGCTGAAAGGTCAGCGGATTTTGCGAGGAAGACAAGAGGATTTCCTGACGAGAGCCCATACAGCGGGGCTGAAGCCCCTGTTCTTATTAGCGACCTACACGCGGGCCTGAAGGCCCGCTCTACCCGTTCACAGCTTCGCCAGCATGCTGGCGGTTACCAGCTTCTTCTCGATATGGCGCTCAAGAATCTGCACCAGGAACCGTCGTAGATCAGCGCCCTGACCCGTCGCCCAAGGTTCCTCCGCAAACGTGTCTACCGGAGCGCGAAACATCTGGGCTGCCAGCAGGCGCGAATCGGCAGTGAGTTCCGACGACGCCAGCCGCTTGTGCTGCACGCACATCAGGCCGTCGGCAAGCGCATGATAAAACGCGCGACTGCCATTGAGGGCCTGTCCACAAGCGCTGCACTCGCTCAGCTCCGGCAAAAATCCAACCAGCCGAACCATCCAAAGCTGAAAGTAGGTCAGCGGCATCCAAATCGAACCTGAGCGCAACTGATGCAACACGGAAACCGCCAGCCGAAAGATGTCGTCGTTCGCTTCCCGGTCCGGCAGCAACTCATCCAGGGTTTCCGCGACATGTTCCAGCGCCACAACTCGCGGATAATCCACCGTTGCCGACAGCGGCGACTCCAGGATGTCGCACGAATCGAGCCGCGCCAGTTCCTGCCCCTCGCGGTCTTCGTAATACGCCCGCACCCAGGTTAGCGGCTCCAGCGCTCCGCCAAAACGCCGTTTCGATTTCTTGGCCGACCGCGCGATGCCCTTGACCTTACCCTCGGCCCTTGTGAACAGCGTCACCAGCAAGTCAGCCTCGCGCAGCGGATAGGTTCGCAACACAATCGCTTCCGACTGCTTCAGTGACATGGAGGTTCAATCGACTGCCGTCAAACTTCGATTCTACTGGCAGCGATTGCGATGTGCAAAGCGTGGGGAGAGGTGGGGCCCTCGATTGATTCGTTCATCCCAGATATTGCAGGAACTTGCCTGGCTGATTGTCGAAGCCCGGAAACACGGAGTTCAAATGTGCGTTGCCGAGATGGCGCGAGACCGCTTCGCCCAGCACGCGGCGAAAGTCGGTGGTGAGCACCAGATCGCGGCCTTCGTTGAGCTGGGATGGATCGAGGCCGGGCCAGCGTCCGTAAACTCGTCCGCCGCGCACCGGGCCGCCGAGGATGAACATCACATTGGCGTGGCCGTGATCGGTACCGCGATTGCCGTTTTCGCGCGCCGTGCGTCCGAACTCCGACATGGTGACGATCAGCGTCTCCTCCGCCAGCGGACCCAGATCAACCCAGAATGCAGCTATGGATTGCGCGAAGTCGCGCAGAACGTTGGCGAGCTGGCCTTCCACGGCACCTTCATTCACATGGCTGTCCCAGCCACCGATGTCGGTGAACGCAATCTGTACGCCGAGGTTCGACTTAATGAGCTGTGCGGTCTGGCGCAAAGCGTTGCCGAAGGGTCCGCGCGGGTAATTTGCGCCCGGCGCCGGCGTGTACTTCTGGGGATCGGCGGACTTCAGCATTTTGACCGCCTCGAAGGTCTCGGTGGCAGTGCCGTGAAGCACGGTATCCACCGATTGTGCGTACATTGCCTCGAAGGTGTTACCCAGCGGGGCGGCGGCGGGATTGCCTGCAGCGATGCCGAATCCGTTCACGTTGCTGACTGCGACGGCCGACGCTTTGCCCGAAAGAATTCGTGGCAGCGAAGTGCCGAGGGCGATCGCGCGGAACGGCGAGTCGGCGACAGCAGGCTCGGATTGCAACGTACGGTTGAGCCAGCCATCGCTTGTGTCCTTCACGCCGGGAGTGCCCGACTCCATGTAGTCCTGTGCGTCGAAATGCGAACGCGTAGTGTCGGGCGAGCCTGCGGCATGAACGACGGCGAGATGGCGCTGGTCCCAAAGCGGTTTGAGAGGCGCCATCGCAGGATGCAGGCCGAAGAAGCCATTGAGATCGATCACCTGCTGCCGCGGAATATTGATGCTGGGCCGCATCGCATAGTAGGCAGGCTCAGCGTGAGGCACCACGATGTTGAGGCCGTCGGCTGCGCCGCGCTGGAAGATGACTACCAGCCGTTTGTTGCTTGCGCCGGTGTTGACTGCGCCCCACGCCGCTCGCGTGAGAAATGAAGGAATCGCGGTGGTGCCGACCACCGCCATCGCTCCGCCCTTCATGAACGCTCGCCTTGTGATTCCCATGATTCGCTATTCGCCTTTCGCTATTCGCCTTTCGCCACACCCGAAGGGCTTGTCCAGTCGAGATGCATCACTTTCGTTGGAACTCCGGCGAGCCCAACAATAATCCCGCGATGACGTTCACATTCATCGGACGATTCGGGTTGGCGAATTGCGCCACCACCCCGGGACTGACAATCTTCGCTTCAATGGTCTGGTGCGTCTGTTTCGAAACATCCCCAGAGAGCAGCGTTTGCTCCAGATCGAGCTGCACCTGATACGGATCGGCATCGGAGGTGGCGGCCTTATTCGTCAGTTGCGCAAGATTGAAACTGGTGCCGGGCAAGCGATTGGTCGAAAGCGCCAGACCGAAGTTCATCCGGTCGAGCAGGGCTGCCGAGTTCACCCAAACATCTGCCTTGGTCGAATAGCCGGTCGGAGGCTGCGCACCGTACAGCGGCATACCCATTCTGTTCAGCGTCCCCAGTAGCGCCTGCGGGTCAGCGATGTCGGCCTGCGTGGCGCGCAACGAGGAGACGACGAACTCAAACGGCGTCTTCACCCGGGCGCGATAAGCCTCGGGCGCCCAGAACTCAGGCGAACGGAACATGGTGCGCAGGACCTCGCGAATGTCGCCGTCGGTCTTCAGGAAGGTTTTCGACATCGCGTCAATTAGCGATTGCGGCGGATTGTCGGAAACAAATCGCTGGGCCAGTTCAGTCGAAACGAACCGCGCGGTAGAAGGATTGCGGGCGAGGATTTCGAGCACCTGCATGCCCTCTTTCTCGCCGCCATCCTTAATGGTGTGGCCCAGCACGGTCTTGCTGCCCGGTTCGTGGAGTCGTGGCTTGAACGCGAAACCGCCGCCCTGGAACGGCTGGTCGATGGTCCATCCGGTGAAGACGCGCGCCACTTGAGTCACGTCCTGCTGGGTGTATCCGCCATTGACGCCGAGAGTATGCAGCTCCATCAATTCGCGGGCATAGTTTTCATTCAACCCACCGCTGCGTTTCGGCTGCTTATTCTGCGCATTGGGTTGCTGCTGTGGCGGGCGCGGGTACCCGGGCGAGCGCCGCGGCCCGAACGGTCCGTTCATTCTGGCCGCTTGAGCACGATCAGGCAGGCCGCGGGCCGCATCGGAATCAGGCCCTTCACTCTGCCAGTTGTCCAGGTAAAATAACATCGCTGGACTCTGAGCGGTCGCCACCAACAAGTCTTTGAACTTGCCCAGCACGTGCGGACGAATGACATCGCGCTCATAAGACGTGACCAGATAATTGTCAGCGCCCTTGCCAATGAAAACGTTGAAATGGTTGAACCAGAAATCGGTGAGCACTTCTTCCAGTTGGCGATCACTGTAAACTGCGCGCAGCAGCTTGGCCGATTGCACTTCACTGTTGACGACGCCCTGCGGATTGTTCAGCGCCAGCACGGTTTCCCGCTGCTCCGGCGAAAAACCGGCAAGCAGTGCCTGGCGCTTTTCAAGGGGAAGGCCTTGTGTCAGGTCGCGCTGCTGCGTCACAGGCAAGTTGAGGATATGCTGCATGCGTTGATCAGGAGGCAGCAGAACCAAGTCATCTACGATGCTGTGGGCGTCATGCCGGTCTTGCTGCCGCTGTAGCGAGACCGGGCTTGGCACATTCTTCTGGTCACCAGTGCCGGCATTCGCGGCGGGCACGTTCTGCTTCTGTGCCTGCCTCTGCTGCATGCGGTCGATTGCGGCTACGTAGATGGCGTGGCGATAAGGATCGCCCGGCATCGGTAGCTTTCCAGCCTGCATGAGGTTAATGACGGGATCGGGCGGAAAGTTGAGCAGCATCTCGCGCGAGTTCATTTGCAATGTGCGATAGCTGGCGAGTCGCGCTTGCATAGCACTATCGTCGATCTTCTCGGGATGAAGTTGCTGCTCGATCCACTTGTCCACGCCCATCGCGGCGACGGATTGAACGTCGCCGGGACGTGGCCCGAAGGTGAGGCGATCCAGCGCATGCAGCGCGCGCTTCTGCTCATTCAGAGGATCGGCGCTCTTTGGTTTCCTGGCGGCCCAAAGACTTGCCGCTGCGGCGCACAACAGCACCGCCAACGTAACCCAACGCAGTTTGCCTTTACCTGTTTTGGGTTGTGTTTGGCTCATTCAGCGTCGTGCCTCTGGCAAAGCTTCAGTGTTTATAAACCTGCGGTGAGCGGGAAGTTGCTGGAGGGCCGGCGGACGTCCAAGCGGGGCAGGTTGTGCAGGCCTCACCCGCGCGAGCGTGGTTGCTTATGATAAGGCTGTCTCGTACACAACAAAAAGGCGCGGAAACCCTCAGCCTTCCGCGCCCATCACCTCGATCCAAATTATTATTGTTGAGCTGCTCAACTATCGTCGGCGTAAGAATGAGAGCTGAAGAGGGTGAGAAGTGTGCCGTCCCTGAAGGGACTCGGATCTATTTTCCACGTTACCCAGCGCTGAAGCGCTGGGCTAAGCTCTTTCGCCCCATTCGGGGCTCGATTTTGCGCACTCGTTCCACCGTGCCAACTCAGGACGAGGTCTCACACACGCACTGCCGGACAATGACTGAGAGCTGACGGCTGAAAGCTGACAGCTTCCCTACAGCGCGCTCATGTTCGACAAAAACTCGGCATTCGAACGCGTCTTGCCCAGTTTGTCGATCAGCAGTTCCATGGCTTCCACCGGCGACAAGGGGTTCAATACCTTACGCAACACCCAGACGCGCGCCAGGTCTTCCTTGGGAATCAGCAGCTCTTCCTTACGCGTACCGGAGCGCTGAATGTCGATGGCCGGGAAGGTGCGCTTATCGACCAGCTTGCGGTCGAGAATGATTTCCATGTTGCCGGTACCCTTGAACTCTTCGAAGATGACGTCGTCCATGCGCGACCCCGTCTCGATGAGAGCGGTCGCGATGATGGTCAGTGAACCGCCTTCTTCGATGTTGCGGGCGGCGCCGAAGAACCGCTTCGGACGCTGCAACGCATTGGAATCGACGCCGCCCGAGAGCACTTTGCCGGAGGGCGGAACAATCGTGTTGTAGGCACGCGCCAGACGGGTAATGGAGTCGAGCAGGATGACCACATCGCGTTTGTGCTCGACCAGACGCTTGGCCTTCTCGATGACCATCTCGGCCACCTGAACGTGGCGTGCCGCCGGCTCGTCAAACGTCGAAGAGATGACCTCTCCCTTTACCGAGCGCTGCATGTCCGTCACTTCTTCCGGGCGCTCGTCGATCAACAGCACAATCAGTACAATTTCCGGATGATTGGTGGTGACCGAGTTCGCCAGGTTTTGCAGGAGCATGGTCTTGCCGGTGCGCGGAGGCGCCACGATCAAACCGCGCTGCCCTTTGCCCACCGGCGTCAGCAGGTCCATGACGCGAGCGCTGATGTTTTCGCGCACCGTCTCCAGCTTGATCCGCTCCTGCGGATACAAAGGCGTCAGGTTGTCGAACAGGATCTTGTTGCGCGCTTCCTCGGGAGACTCAAAGTTGACGGCCTCGATCTTTACCAGCGCGAAATACTTCTCGCCTTCGTGCGGAGGCCGCACCTGGCCGCTGATGGTGTCGCCGGTTTTCAGGTCAAACTTGCGGATCTGCGAGGGAGAAACGTAAATGTCATCCGGACCGGGCAGGTAGTTGTAATCGGGTGAGCGCAGAAAACCGTAGCCATCGGGCAGGATTTCCAGAACGCCCTCGGCAAAAATATGGCCCTCTTTTTCGCTTTGGGCCTGGAGGATCTTGAAGATGAGGTCCTGCTTGCGCAGGCCACTGGCGCCGGGCAGCTCGAGGGTCCGAGCAATTTTGGTCAGCTCGGTGATGTTTTTTTCTTTTAACTCTGAGATTGTCATGTTCACCTACGGGGGAATGTGCAGAAGGGCGGGCCGGCGGAACTGCGGAAAGCGCGCCGAAGGCGCGGCGCGTTATGCTGCGCGCCGCTGCGCTTCGGAAGCCGTCTCCGGTTCGATCAGTATGTCCTGCCGTTCGGAATCGGCGATTAGGTTTAACACGTCGTTGGTAGTGTCCTGAATCCGCGTGTTGGGTTTGTGGAACTTGCGCGTTGCTTTCGAAGCAAGCTGACACAGCGTGTAGCGGTTGCGCAGTGTGTGGACAGCCTCAAATACTAGTTCAGACCGCATCAATTTGTTCTCCTCGTTTCTATGAATGAATGTTCCCGGAGCCCGGCCAGAATAGAACCACAGCTCCTGCATATGAAAAAATGGGCGGTAAAGGATTACCGATTACGACGGCCCGTGACAGGAGCTAAACGTTGGATGCCGCAGTCGCCGATTCGGTTCCTCATTTTTTTCCTTTTCCGTCCGGCCCTTGTTGCAAAACTGCAAAACCTTCTGAAACAATTACTTACGTGACGCGCGTCATAGCTCAGCACCATGCTCTTGCCGGGAGATGACTTCCTGATTGCCTGGTGATGGCGTTCAGTGTGTCGCCGTTTTCGGGGCAGGACGCCTTGGACTGGTGCCTACGGGACAACGCCTTACGTGAAAACAGTAAGGTAGTCGTCCGAAGCGCCCTCAGTCAAGGAAAATCTTCCCCCATTAGCCCTTTGGTAACCTCCAGCCTTCCGCTTAGACGCGGCATCCCCGCAAAGGTCCGCAATAATTTCGTAACCCACTGGGGGTCAATAAGTTGTTTTTTTTAGGGCATAAAAATCCACACAACCGCTACGGGATATAATTGTAAGCTAATGAATATAAACAACTTGTCTATCACAATACATTGCCCACGAGTTAGCCGAAGCTCCTCATGCCCAGAACGTGCGATCCAACGTCCGATACTGGATTGCCTCCGCAATGTGTCCCGGTTCGATGGTTTCGGCTCCCGTGAGGTCGGCCACCGTGCGCGCAACCTTGAGAATGCGGTCGTGGGCGCGCGCGCTGAGCCCCTGCTTCACCATGGCCCGCTCCAGCAGGTGCTCGGAGTCAGTACCCAACTCGCAGTATTTCCTGATCTCGCGGGAGCCCATCTGAGCATTGGCGTAAATGCGTTCACCCTCCGAACCAAAGCGCACCAGTTGGATATCGCGGGCGCGGATCACCCGGGCACGAATGTTGGCTGAGCTTTCCGGGGCAACGCCGCTCCTCAACTCCCGATAATTCACCGACGGTACGTCAATGTGGATGTCAATGCGATCCAGCAGCGGGCCCGAAATCTTTGACACATACCGCTGGATAATCATCGGCGTGCAGTGACATTCGCGTGAGCGATCGTTGAAATACCCGCACGGCTACGGTTCACGGCAGTGCCGAAACCCAACTCATATATGTACCGCTGCTCCCCGGCCGTACTGGCCGCGCGGAGGCTCATCCATGAATTGGGAATCGGACACTCAAAATGCAAGACGAGGCATCTTCCCTCAACCCCTGGTTGACATACGACTCGCTTCTGAAGGACGCGGCAAAGTCCGGCAAAATGAGGCGGTGCGAAAGGAGCCTGCGATGAGCGCGGCGCTCGATTTCGTGCCTATTCGCAGTTCAAGCGCCGTAGAGGTTACCTCTGCAGTCCCGCCGCCGTCTTTCAATCCGACCGCGATGAGTCGGGTGGAGGGGCGTCCGGTTGTTCGTTCCCCAGAACAACTGCGGCTACATCCAGCGTTGGATGAACTCGACTGGGTCTGTGGGATCGGCGAGCTCAACGAGGCCGTCCGACTCACGAACTCATCCATAACCGAGCCGATTCTGATCACGACGAACGGGACGATTCTCGCTGGCTTTGGCCGCTGGCGGTTAGCGGTGTTCGAGCGTAGGCACGAAATCCACTGCATCGAATATCCGCTCAGTGAAGACGAATCCCTACAGTTCATACTCACCCACCATCAAACCCGGTGCGGGTGGAATGCGTTTGTCCGCATTCGCTTGGCGCTGACGCTGGAGCCCAATCTTCAGCAGAGGGCGCTCGACAACATGTGCGCCGGGGGCAAGTACAAGGGTTGGGCAAATTTGCCGGAAGCTCAGCATATTGAAGTGCGCCAAGAGATTGCCCGCGCCGCGGGGGTTTGCGCCCGTAACGTCAGCAATGTCAAAACGATCCTCCAGACCGCACACCCGAGACTGAAAGAAGCCTTGCGGGACGGCACGCTAACAATCAACCGCGCGATCCAATTCTGCAACTTACCCCGGGCCGAGCAGTTGGAGCAGTTCATCCGTTACAGCGAGGAACGCGCAACGAACAAGGTGATCCGTGAGTCTATCGCTCGGCCCAAAGATGAAAAGATCAGCCCCGACGTTGTCACCGTACTCGACGCCTTACAACAGCAGGAGGCGCGACAGCCTGGATCGGTTGCGGTACGGGTCGGCCGGCATAAGCGCACTGTTGTTCTTATCGGTCAAGATCTGTTCGCCGGACCGCGTTCTCAAAAGGAGTTGAAACTGACATGAAATACCATCATCCGCTCAAGAAGATTCTGTCTCAGGCGCGTCCGTACTGGGACCGGGATGAGATGCGCCCCTCGGTTCGCTGGGCCTTTGGTAAGGCGTGGCAGTGCCGTACTCCCGAGTTAGGCGCCGAAGTTTACGCCTCGGAGAAAGGAGAGCGAACTTTCTATCACACCTGCAAATCACGACCCTGCTCCAGTTGCGGCTACCGCGCCGTTGTGCAGTGGCAGCGTGGGTGGTGGGCCGCACTGCCAGATGCGCTTTATAAGGGGATCACCTTCACGATGCCGGATGTCCTCTGGTCCCTTTTCCGCGACAATCCGCTCGTGGCTAAAGCTCTGCCAGCTCTAGCCGCGGAGGTCATAAAGGCGCGGATTAGTGCGAAATATGGCTTGCGGGTTGGCGTCATTGCCATCCTCCATACCTTCAACGGGAAGTTAGAGTTCAACTCACATGTACACACCATGGTTACCGGGGGAGGGCTGTATGGGTCTTCCGACACCTGGGTTTCTCGCGCCTACCATGAGCGGGACCTACTGATGGAGGCTTGGCGGAGGGCCGTGATCGCGCTTATCCGCGCAGCCCTACGAGCGGGCCGCCTTCGCACGAAGATGACCGCTGATCAGATAGAAGAGATGCTTACCGAGCAGGAGAATCGTTGGTGGAGCATCAAGATTCAATCCTTCAAGTCGAAAGAGCATTTCCTGCGATACGCCGGTCGGTACGTAAGGCGGCCACCCATTGCGCAGCGCCGCATCACCTACATTGGGAAGCAGACCGTCAGGTTTTGGTACAAAGACAAGAAGCTGCGTCGCCGGGTTTACGTACAGTGTTCCCTGGAAGAGTTCATTGATCGTTGGGCGCAACACATTCCGGAACGCTATCAGCACGCTGTTCGCAGCTTTGGACTTTTTGGCCCGCGCGCTCTCAGGCAAACCTCGGCAGCTATCTTTGCAATTTTGGGACAACAGCGAAGGCTACGCCCCAAACCTCGCCGTTGGGCAGATTCCCTCTGGCGAGACTTCAGACACGATCCGCTCCTCGACCAAACCGGCAATAGGATGAAATGGGTGCGACGACTACCTGCAAAGGTGTCCCGCTAATCAGAATCTAGCCGAGAATGCTCAACGTTCCTTGCGCAATCGCGCGATGGAGAACGCCCGCTTGCGTCCTCTTTCCGCTCGTCACCATCAACCAACAATACACGCTCGACCCGCCAGAAATGCCTCGTTCACGCCGAACACGAGATTTTGATTTTCCTATACATCAAGCGTCCGTCACCGCCATTCTGGGTTGTGCCGTAGAGGTCTCCTGCTCGATCCATCGTCAACCCGGCCGCAGGAGTATCCCCATCCGCCACGCCAGTGAAGGTGTGCAGCACTTTGAAGGTCTGGGCCTGCGCCGCCTGGGTTGCGACGACGCTCAGTACAAACACAATCGCGAACCCCAGCGCGGTTGTTGCCGCTCGTCGGCTGGGCCCGAAAAACCGAGTCCGATGTTGTCCTGGGTTCCCCATGAGTATTCTCCTTTTTCAAAGCGAAGGTTGAGTGCAGGGGGAGGGACTATCTCAATCATGAAGGTGGGAACTGCACGTCTATCTGCGTTGTGCCAGACATCCCTGATCGGCCAACTCGTGTGACCGAACGCTTCCATTTCGGCCAAATAACGACAAGATTGTGCGCACGTTCGTTCCGCAAAGCAAGCTTTAAAATAGGCACTCCGGAGTCTCGTCATGTGTGGCCGCTATCACCTATCGCGGCGCAAGCAACTGATCCAGGAATACTTCAACTCCACCGACGAGGTCGATTGGGAGCCGCGGTACAACATCGCCCCGTCGCAGAACGTCGGTATCATTCGGCAGGACGGGGCTAAAGCCCGAGCGCCATTTCTCAACTCGCGCGCTGGGGCCTAATCCCGTATTGGGCGAAGGACCCCAGCATCGGCTAGAAGCTAATCAAGGCGCGCTTGGAGATGGTCGCCAGCAAGGCGGAGGCGCTCAAGGAGCTGCGGAGCCCCTTGCAGGGCTGATGAAACGCTACCCGGTGAGGCCGCACGTGACTTCGTAAAGAACGATGATCCGGAGTGCGGCGACGTCGCAGGCGGCAAATAATGCTGGCGCAGGCTGAAAGGCAGTCATCGGCTAACAGAATGGATAGTCGACCATATCCATCCGGATAGCCTCTTCGGGCGGAAATGGAAGAGACCATACAGTTTCACATGGTCGCCATTGCGGTATGCCATTGCAAATACAGGGAAATGAAAATCGCGCTTTCTCAACTTTGAATTGGCACGCCTCGTGCACTACTGTCTGCGTTCGCAGCAAGGCTCCAAAGGCAAGAAAGGCCAACGAAGTCTCGCAGCCAACTAAATTCAATCTGGGTTCCCACAGGAGCCCCCAAGGAGGAGTTATGAAGCACAACACTTACGGGGCCCTCACGATGCTCGCGGTGGCTCTCATGATCAGCGTACCAACGCTTCAGGCACAGAGCAGGGTCAGGGCAGATGTACCCTTTGCTTTCAGCCTGGAACAAACTTCCATGCCCGCTGGCGGTTATGAGGTCAGCTCCATCGAGGACAAGGTCCTGGCGGTTCGGAACCTGGGGACGGGCCAAGCGCGCTTGCTGATTGCGTCTATGCATGTGGAAGTCTCCCAAGCTTCCGGCACTCCGCATGCGAAGCTGGTATTCAACAAGTACGGCGACCAGTACTTCCTTTCGCAGATTTGGGACGGACAGAGCCAGAGTGGAATTGCCTTGTCCGAATCGAAGCGCGAGAAGGAACTCAAAATGGCTAGCACCAATCTCTCTGGCCCGGAGACCGTGATCATCGCAATGAAGTAGATTGCAACCTCACGGCCAGCAAACGACCCGGAGTGGAGAACTCCGGGTCGTTCCGTCTCTCGTGGATTTACCACCGCGCTCGGTGATTTTTATCTTTCCTGCTGACGTGCTAGTTACCGACTTGCAAACGTATTGACAGCGCCTAGGCGCGGGAACAGACTAGCGGCCACAGGCCAATCTAACTCAGCTTCGTGCCCCTCATGCAAGAAAGGAGCGCCCCATGCGCCGTTTCGTCCCTGCTCCTCTGGTACTCTCCCTGCTATTCCTGAGTGCACTCACCGTCGTCCCAACCCAAGCGGCGCAAGCACAGACCTACAAGGTCATTTACAACTTCACTGGTGGGGGGGACGGGGCTTATCCGGAGGCTGGCGTTACCATCGATAAAGGGGGCAATCTCTATGGAACGACCTTCGGCGGCGGTGAATGCTGCAGGGCTCGGCGCAGCGGCCTCTCCCCGAACAAGATGAGCTTCGACAGGCATTCCTGTTTCACCGATCTCACCCAGCGTTCCGCATAGGCGTTCAAATT
>Ga0209584_10000499_pt1 | contig 12190 bp, 11 predicted proteins | sample NGEPerD_FD_184507 | JGI IMG/M metagenome (GOLD analysis project Ga0209584, IMG submission 184507) | Arctic peat soil microbial communities from the Barrow Environmental Observatory site, Barrow, Alaska, USA - NGEE PermafrostAB12-D... | ecosystem: Environmental > Terrestrial > Soil > Wetlands >...
CGCGACTTCGGTGAGCGCCCCCATCGATTGGTGGGTGAAGTAGTCCCACAGGCCGTCGAGTTCCACGGCGTCGTGCACCATGACGTCTCCGTAGCCGAACCCGGACGGCAGCAGGTGCGGGGCCTGGCTCATGGATTCCATGCCGCCGGCCACCACGATGTCGTCGTCGCCGGCGCGGACGACTGATCGGCCAGGATGATGGCGTCGATGCCCGACAGGCAGACCTTGTTGATGGTGATCGCCGGCACCGAGATCGGTATCCCGGCCTCGATGGCGGCGATCCGGGCGGGGTTCTGACCGGCGCCGTCGGTCACCACCTGCCCCATGATCACGTAACCGACCGATGCCGGCGGGATATGGGAACGTTCGAGCGCTGCCCGTATCGCGACCGCGCCCAACTCGGTGGCGGGCAGCGAGGACAGCGCACCCCGGAACCGCCCGGTGGGGGTTCGCGCCCCGGCGACGATGACGGAACCGGAGTCTGAGAAGGACGCTGTCATAGGTGATCTCCAAACAGGACACGTGTGCGCCGAATAGCCGCCGGGTGGCGGTGTCGGGCAATTGGTGATGTCGGGCAGGTGTGCCCGACTGCGAAGAGCTGCGGTCCGCTGGAACAGCCGCGGCAACTCTTCCGAGGACAGGCGGCCAGGGGGAACGAGCCGTGCCTGGTCAATCTCATCGAACGACGGCAGCATCGCCACCCTCAACGCGGTGCACTCCGGGCTGGCCATGACCACCATTGCCATGCTGGGGTCACCGGAGCAGCGCGCCCAGTACCTCCCGCGGATGGCCACGTGTGAGGTGCTCGGTGCGTTCGCGTTGACCGAACCCAACCATGGCTCCGACGTCGCGCCCTGGAAACCCGCGCCCGCCGCGACGGCGACGAATGGGTGCTGGACGGGCAGAACGGTGGATCGGCAACGGCACCGTCGCCGACATCGTGGTCGTCTGGGCCCGCGACGACGAGAACCAGGTCGGCGCCTTCGTGGTCGAACACCCCGACGGCCCCGAGCACCCGGTTCCCGGCTACCACGCCCGGACGATCGTCGGCAAGGCCGCGAACCGCGGAGTGTGGCAGGCTCAGATCTGCCTGGACTGCGTCCGGATCCCCGCGGGCGCCCGCCTCGCCAAGGCACGGACCTGGGACGACGCCAACTATGTGCTGGCCAAATCCCGGCAAACCGTCGCCTGGGAAGCGCTCGGCCACGCCGTGGCCGCCTACGAAGCCGCCGTCACCTAATTCCATGCGCCGCCAGGAGTTCGGCCGCCCACTGGCCCGGTTCCAGCTGATCCAGGACAAGCCCGCGCACATGCTCAGCGACATCACCGGGATGCAGCTGATGTGCACCCGCATGTCCCAGCTGCAGGCCGAGGGCCGGGTGTCGATCGAACATGCCGCGATCGCCAAACTGAACACCGGGGACGGTGCCCGCCGGGTCTGCGCCATGGCCCGGGACATCTTGGGCGGCAACGGGATCCTGCTGGATCACCACGTCGCGCGGCACCACGCCGACATCGAGGCCGTCTACACCTACGAAGGCACCGACTCCATCCAATCCCTCATCGTCGGGCGCGCCATCACCGGACTCAACGCGTTCCGCTGACCGGATCGGCGCCAACGCAACGTTGACGTCAAGTCACCCGGCTTTCCGCCCGTGGCTCGCCCGGATTTGGACCAATCATCATTCCTGCAACAAGTCCTTCATAGGGAGCATTCCGCAAATGAGCCACCCCGGACCCCAGGGAGACACCATGAGCATCACCGACAACCCGGCCGCCACCGACCTTCTCGAATCCGCCCGAACCGTCTCGGCGCAGAGCATCGATGCGATCGAGGCCAGCGTGAACCGGATCCGCGAGCTCAACGAGCAGGCCATCAAGGCCGCCCGCGCCGCGGGCCTCAGTGCCCTGGACGCCTACCAGGCCGCGCTGGAGTCCGTCGTGGACGCCGAAGAGAAACTCGCCGAGGGCAGCCACGTCGACTGGTTCACCACGCTGATCACCACACAGGCTGGGTTCACCCAACGCCTGGGCACCATTTTCCTGACCTCCGCCCGCGACCAGCTGAAGTAGCGAAGATCATCGACCGGCGACCCGCGCCATCATGATCAACAGCATGCCGGTGTGCTCGACGTGGCTATCGGCACGATGCAGGAGATCGATCGCCCCGCCCTTGGCGGCGGACGGGGTCAGGAACATCGATAGGTAGGCGTTGCGGGCGAAGTCGCCATTGCCTTTCTGGATTCGGGAACCCATGAGGTGGGTGGAGTTGACATTGCCGCAGATGTCCGCCCCGATCATCCCGTAAACCCGATGTGGTTCAACTGATCTAACCGAGAGGCGCGAGAGCTGACTACCTTCCCTTGAAAAGTCGGACGGCGACCAAAGCCGAGCCGACCAAGGCGGAGCGAGTTGTGCAGCGTCGATGGGTGTAGCAGGCGCGGCCTCGCGGCACCCGCACACGCACAGTCACGCATATAGGACGAAGGGTGACAAAAGCCTCCGGACGTGACACAGTTGAGGGTAGTTGCGAGATTGCCACCCCGAGTGATCGGGCGTAGGGCCCCACCGGCTGTCCACGAAAGTGGTTGGCCTTCGGGTCATTGGCGGAGGAGAGGCAACCCCATCCCTATGCTCCAGCGAACCGGCCCCGCGCGGTCGATGCCCCCGGCCATGTGGTTTCCCCACGAGACCCAGTGTGGCTGTCGGCTGTGGTGAGACCCGAACAGGGGTTCCGCGGTGATCGACCTGACGCCATTGCGGCGACTCGGGATGTGTGGTCCGTGCTGGCCCAGGCCACAGCCGGCGATGCTCCCTGGGCGCTGGCCGCTGCGCGGGACGCGGTGTTCCGCAGGTACCTGCCGATGGCCCGCACCCTGGCCCACCACAGCGACCCCGATGGCCGGCCGGTCGATCCCCTCGCCGCCGGACCGGCAGCCGAACTCGGTCTGGCCCAGGCGGTGCTGGGATGGCGGCAGCCCGACGGCGCCGGGTTCGACTTGTTCGTGAGCATCGCGATCGCGGCGCAGCTTGACCGCCTGGCACCCGGCGACACCGACCACCCAGGTCACCGGCCGGCCGCGACCATCGACGGCCACTCGCCCGGCCCGGGCTAGCCACCAGTCCTTTTCCGGCCCGCTTCCCGGGCGCAGAGCGGTGGGCCCCGCGCCGGGAAATAGTTGTTCCAGGGAAGGCGACATGAACGACGCGGCGAGGTTCCTGCCGATCGGTGACGACGGTTCCCGGCGGCCAACGGGGGTCGCCGACGCAGCGCCCCCGCCGGTGGACCGGCCGGTCGTCGACGTCGCGGGCGACGTCATGACGTGCGACCCGGACCGGGTCGCGGGCAGCGACACCCTGCTGGAGGTCGCGAGCAGGATGCGGAGCCTGTTGGTGGCGTTCCTGCCGGTCTGCGACCCCGACGGTGCCCTCCGGGGCATCATCGCGCTGCGGGACCTGCACCGCGTCGTCCGAGGCGGGGTCTGCACCGCGGCGACCGCGTCCTCGCTCACCCGGGAGCCGGCGGTGACGATCGGGGTGGATGATCCCGTCGACCATGTGCCGGACCTGATGGCTGAGTGGCGGATGTGGCTACTGCCGGTGCTGGACGGGCGCCGCCTGGTCGGAGTCATCCACTACGCCATCGGCGCGGCAAAGCTTTCTCCCCGGGCACCCGCCTCCCACCGCACGCCCACCGCGCCGTGACTCGCAACCCGATCCCGGCTCCCCGCCGCGGGTTCGACGCGGGGACAGGTGGGCAACCCGTCGGACCGCCGCCGCGCGACTCCCCATGGCCGGTGGAAAGCACAGCCACCAGCACCCCGCCAGGTGAGCGCGCAAACCCGGTAGCCGTCGCGACTCCGCCCGGGTCGCCCATCCCTGCAGCAGGTACGGACTTCATCTTGCAGGCCGGACCAATTCCGGCGCAGCGGGATCGTTGGCCTCGCGTGCCGGCGCCTGCCGGCACACCTGCGGCCGCTACCTCGACATCCGCTCCCACCACCGTTCTGCTCGATCACCGACTCGTCGACCCACCCCGGACGACGAACCAACCGTTGGTGGTGTGGGATCCCCGCACCCTCGGGTACCACCCGGGCGGTACCCATCCGATGGCTGCGGTTCGCTGGCAACTGACCTGGGAGCTGGCAAGCGCCCTCGGCGTGATCGACGGTTTCCGGGTCGTCACACCGGAACCAGCCGATGCGGCGACGTTGGGTCTGGTCCACACCCCGGCCTACATCGATGCCGTGCGCCGCGCGTCGACAACGGATTTGCCGTTCTCGGTCGGGCACGGGCTGGGCACGCTGGACGATCCAATCTTCGCGGGGATGCACGACATCACGGCGCTGATCGCCGGCGGATCAGTTGCTGCCGCCTTGGCGATCGCCAGCGGCGAGGTCGACCGCGCGGTCAACTTCTGCGGCGGCCTGCACCACGCGATGGCCGACTCGGCCTCGGGTTTTTGCGTGTACAACGACGCCGCGCTGGCCATCGCCGCGATGCTCGCCGCCGGGGTACGCAAGGTCGCCTACGTGGACGTCGACGCCCACCACGGCGACGGGGTGCAGGCCGCGTTCTATTACGACCCGCGGGTGTTGACCGTGTCCATCCACCAGACCCCGCAGACCCTGTTCCCCGGCACCGGCTACCCCGCCGAACGCGGGCACGGAGCCGCCGCCGGTACATCGGTGAACGTCGCGTTGCCGGCGGGCACCGGTGACGCGGCATGGCTGCGAGCCTTCCACGCGGTCGTCCCCGGGGTGGTCCGCGCGTTCGGTCCGGAGATCCTGGTCACCCAGCACGGCACGGACTCGCACCGCGAGGACCCGTTGGCCGACCTGAACCTGAGCATCGACGGTCAACGCACCTCCTACGAGGCGTTGCGGGAGCTGGCCGCCACCGTCACCCGCGGTCGGTGGCTCGCCCTGGGCGGCGGCGGGTACTCACCGGTGCGGGTGGTACCCCGGGCCTGGACGCACCTGCTGGCCATCGTCTCGGGCCACGACATCGACCCGGCCACCCCGCTGCCCACCGGCTGGCTCGCCCACGCCGCCACCGCCAGCCCGGAAACGCCGCTGCCGATCGACATGTCCGACGGCACACCCCACCCCGTTCCCTTCCGACCCTGGGACGGCAGCGTCGAGCAACCCGTCGACCGGGCCATCCACGACACCCGCACCGCGGTCTACCCGCTGCACGGACTCGATCCCTGCGACCCCCGCGACTGACCCCTGGCGGACGCGTCCCACCGATACATCGCTGGCTCGCGGTCGCGGACAGGTTCGTCACCTCCCGGGACGGGCACATCGCCCCAGGGCAACGATGCCACGCTCCAATGATCCGTCGGCGTGCACCTCTTGCGCGTCACCGTCAGGTGACATCGCCGTCGCGTTCGGCAGTGTCGCGGCCGAACCGACTCCGCCGGGTCGGGCCGGCGCCGGTTGAACCAGTCGCTGAGGCGCGCTGACGTGATCGGCAAATCCCCGCCACGACTCCGGTATTCGGTGATCTTCGCCACGCGCCGAAGGAATCAACGCGGCGCGGCAACAGCCTGGGCTACGGCGAGCCTATCGAGGAAATCGGGAGCTAACCTGCCGCTTTCATCGGAATCGATTCGGCAGCTGAGTTGATCATGGGGAAAGGTGCTCCCACCTGCGAGAATAAGGGTCTCTGAGGTCCAAGTTATCGATGAGCACGGTCACCACGGTGCGGGAGCCGCGCGGTGCGGGTTGCCTGCGCCGAGGGCGGCGGTCGTCGGGCCGGTGGCGCTGGTGTAGCGGATGACGCCGACCAGCCGTCGACCGTCCAGCACCGGCAGCAGCCACAGCCGCAGTTGGCCCATCAGGCCCCGAGCCTCGTCGACCGGGTCGTCCACACCGATCGTCGCCGCCGGCGCTTGTGCGAGGCAGGACGCGGTGGCACGGGTGGGGTCGCCGGTCCCGATGACCCGTTGCACATCTCGCAGGGCGACGATTCCACGCAGGTCACCGTGCTCGTCGCAGACCGGCAGAAACGCCACCAGCAGGTTCCGCATCCTGCGCGCGACCTCCAGCAGGGTGTCGGTACACGCGACCCGGTCCGGATCGCGCGTCATGACATCTCCGGCGATGTCGACAACCCGCCCGCCCACTGGCATGTCCGAGCTGGGGGTGTTGGACGCCGGGCGCGCGGCATGCCGGTCAGCCACGGGCAGAGCTATTGGCGGATCGCTCATCGAATACCTTCCCTTGAACGGATACCCTCCCCGGGCGCGGCGAATCGGCGCGCCCAGGGAGCGGGCGGAGAAACGTCTGTCCTTAGTGGTCAGGACCCGTGACGGCTCGTCACCGGTGGGCCGCCCACCCGCCCGGCCGCCGACGGACCGGCGAGGCCGGCGCCGTTGTTCGCCACGGGCAGCCGGTCCAGCTGCGCTGCGATGGCGATGCTCGCGAACAACTCGAACCCGTCGCTGTCCGGGCGCCGCCAACCCAGCACCGCCTGGGCCAGTCCGAGTTCGGCGGCCTGTTCGGCGTCGGCGCAATCCACCGGCCGGCCGCCCGAGTCACGACGGTGGGCCAGGGTGCGGGCCAAAGGCAGATACCGCCGGAACACCGCGTCCTGGGCAGCGGCCAATGTCCGGCGAGCACGGTCGGTTCTGGCCTCGGCCAGCACCTGCCATACGTCGCGGGAGGCGGCGGAAGCACGGTTGCCGGCGTAGCGCCCCCCGCCGGGTGCGGCCGTCACCGCCGTGCCCCGCCGGGCCGGGTTTCGCGGGGAACCAACCCGGCCGGATCACCGATCGCGGCCGGGCCGGTTCGCTGGAGCATGTGGATGGGTTGCCTCTCCTCCGCCAGTGACCCACACCCGGCAGACCACTTTCGTGGACACCGGTTTGGGCCGTAGGCCCCGATCGTTCGGGGCGGCTATCGCGCAACTACTTCCGACTGTGCCACGTTCGTGGTCGTTTGTCACCTTTCGTCCAGCTGATGTGACTCTGCGTGAGTCGGCGGCATCAGTTGAGCCGTCGGTCAGGGAGGGCGACTCGACAACTGGAATCCGTGTCTGTCAGGTGTTTCGCCCGACGCGGGCGGCACAAATCGATCCCGCCGGCGTGAGGACGAGGGATGCGCGGTCGGATCGAGGGTCTGCAATTGCTGATCGACCAGGCCCGCCGCGACCGGGTCGCCGAACAACTGTGGTTCGGACAGCTCTGTCGAGCCGGCACCGCTCCAGTGACCCGCGACCTGCCGATCTCCTACCTGGGCGAGCGTGCCCGGCTGACCCCCGATCACCTGCGCCGCGCCGTTGAGTGGAACACCCGCAGGCGAGCGCCCCCGCGTCACGCTTCCCGGCGGACACGTGCTACCCACCCGGGGCCGCATCACCCGGGCGGACACGCTGAATGCCTCTGCGACCCTCGGCCTTCCTGCGACGCCATCCTACGAATATCTCTGCGGGTTGCGCCTCATCTCCGCGATAAAGTCGTCGACGATCTGCTCCTGACCGTATTCGGCTTCCCAACCCCATTCCGCCTGGGCCGCACTGTCGTCAATAGGATGAAGGAGTTTGTTCAGGATGTGCTGCATGTCCATATCGGGCTCAAAATCTATCTTGGCCCCGGGGATTCGTGTCCTGACGACCTCGGCGAGCTCACCGGCCGTCGCTACCGGCTTTGCACCGGCAACAAGGTAATTGACCATCTTGATGGATTCCCGCGGGGCGCGGGCCAACTCGACCACCGAGAGCGCGGCATCTTTGAAATACATGACGGGCGTTCTGGTATCAGGAGAAACTCGCACGGTGAAGGGTTTTCCTTTGATGCAGTCCTCGATCATCCAGGACGTGTACTGCACGACCCCTGGGGTCTTGACACCCGGGCCGACGATCGACGGGTAGCGCACACCGCGGAAATCGAGGCCGAACTTCCTGCGATAGAATTGACCCATCAATTCGCTGAATACCTTGGTGGTGCCGTAGAACAGCTGCGGCCGCTGGAGGGAGTAGTCATTGACCTCGATTCCCTCTTCCAGGTCGAGACCATAGGTGGCAAGGGTACTGCTGAAGATGACCTGCTCGACGCCGAACAGTCTGGCGGCTTCCAAGATGTGGAACGTTCCCATGGCGTTCGCCCGGAACGAGGCCGCATGATCTGCGTCGGATGGCACGGAGAGCATACCGCCCAGGTGAAAGATGGTCCTCGGCTTGCAGGAGGACACGACATTGAGAACATGACTGAAGTTGCCGAGGTCACCACGGACAACGGTGACCTTCTCCACGATGTCATCGATGAATTTGGTGGAGGGATTGATATCGAAAATGGTGATGTCCCGCTGTCGCTCCTGTATCAAGAGCCTCGCCACGTGGGCGCCGATAAACCCCGTCCCTCCGGTGATCAGTACACCCATCTTGGCCTCCTTCTAGTGTGAATGATCGAGCGCGGTCGATGAGCGGTCCCCGAACTGACCGGCACGGTGCAAATTTGCGTTCCCTCCGGCACGTGGGCAGCGCCTTCCGGCCGTCACTCACGATCCCTCGGACCGACCGCCGCCCGCGCCGCGGACAGGAACGCGTCGAATCCGGTGGGGTCGGCCAGCGCGTCCATGGAGACCACCGACGAGACGTCGGCCCCGGCGAGGATCCGTTTGATCGGCACCTCGCATTTCTTGCCGTTGAGCGTCCGCGGGACCGCGGAGACCGGCACCACCGCTCCGGGGACGTGCCGGGGCGATAGCTCGGACCGGATCAACGACCGCATCCGCGGCTCGACGTCGGCCAGTTCGGCGCCGTCGGCGAGCACGACGAACAACAGCAGGTCTCCCTCACCGGAGGACGTCGAGGTATCCACCACCAGCGAGTCGGTCACCTCGGGCAGCAACTCGACCACCCGGTAGAACTCGGCCGTGCCCATCCGCACGCCGCCACGATTCAAAGTGGCATCGGAGCGGCCCTCGATGACGCAGGACCCACGGGGGGTGATTCGGATCCAGTCGCCGTGCCGCCACACCCCCGGAAAGTCAGCGAAATACGAGTCGTGCAAACGGGTCCCGTCGTCGCCCCAGAAGAACACCGGCATCGAGGGCATCGGGGCAGTGACGACCAGCTCACCGACCTCGTCCGTCAAGGATTCACCCGTCCGCGAGAACGCCTCGACCCGCGCTCCCAACGCCCGACACGAGATCTCCCCCTTCCACACCGGCACGGTCGGCGCCGCGCCGACCAGGGCGGTGCAGATGTCGGTGCCGCCGGACAGCGACGCGATCTGGATATCGGCGCCGACATGGTCATGGATCCAGTCGAAGCCCTCGGCGTACAAGGGTGATCCCGTTGACCCGATGGTCTTGATCGACGTCAGGTCCAACTCGGCCGGCGCCAGCCCGGCCTTCCGACACGCCAGGATGAACGGCGCGGACGTGCCGAAGTAGCTCACCCGGTGACGTTCGGCCAGCCGCCACAACGTCATGAGGTCCGGATATCCCGGGCTGCCGTCATAGAGCAGGATCGTCGCGCCCACCAGCAGGCCCCCGACCAGGTAGTTCCACATCATCCAACCGGTGGTGCTGAACCAGAAGAAGCGGTCGCCCGGGCCGAGATCCGCGTGCAGCCCAATGGATTTCACATGCTCGAGCAGGATCCCGCCGACCGACTGGACGATCGGCTTGGGCAGCCCGGTGGTGCCGGAGGAGTACAACACCCACAGCGGGGCGGAGAACGGCACCGGGGTGAATTCGACGGCGCCGGGAACGGAGACGAAGTCATCCCACTTGGTCATCCCGTCCGCTGGTTCGGTGCCGAGGACGGGGATGTGCACCGCGCCGGACAGGCCAGGCAACGCCGCCCGCAGCTGCTCGACGGTGGCCGTGATCGCGAAGTCCTTGCCTGCGTAGCGGTATCCGTCGACGGCGAGGAGCACCGTCGGGGAGATCTGGACGAACCGGTCGATCACCGACCCGGGTCCGAAGTCCGGTGAGCACGACGACCAGACTCCGCCGAGAGACGCCGTGGCCAGGAAGCCGACCAACGCGTGAATCCCGTTGGGCACCAGCGCTGCCACCCGGTCGCCCGCGCCGACCCCGAGCCGGCGCAACCCGGCCTCCGCGGCGCCGACCCGGCAGCGTAGATCGGCCAGCGTGACGTGCTCCTCGGTGCCATCTTCGCGCGACACGATCACCGCCGGGTCCGAGCCCGGACGCGTGTCCGAGCCGGCAAGGGCGTGTTCGGCGTAGTTCAGTGCGCCGCCAGGAAACCACTCCGCACCGGGCATCACCGATGCGGGCAACACCCGCTCCGGCGCCCGATGCCAGCGCACGGCGAAATAGTCCGCGACCGCGGACCAGAAGCCCTCCAGATCCGTCGTCGAATACGACCACAACGACCCGTAGTCGGGCAGGTCGTGGCCGCTCCTGGCCGCCGCGAACGCGGCAAAGTCGCTGATCCGTGCGCCGGCAACGCGCTCGGGACTGGGCTGCCACAGCACCTCGGGAACAATGTCGATCCGGCTCATATCGTGTTCCTCCCGTGTCCGGAATGTTTCACCAGCGTCAGCGCAACCCAGCCGAAGTCCTTGTCGGCCAATGGCACGCCGAGAGGGTGTGGTCCTCCTCGTCACCTGCGCGGCTGAAGTCACCCCTGGCGAAGGGTCCTCCGCCTGGCCGGCGCCGCCGGAGCAATTGGCGGATTAATCCCTCTGCCTCCGTGAGCGAATGGTCTCCATTGGGCCGACCCAGGTATGCCCCGAAAGGGTCGGGGAGTCACCGGCCGAACGGGTTGGACCGTCCCGGCCGACGCCTCACCGGTCCAGCCGACCGTCATCGGCGCCGTCGACCGACCTGCGGCGGCCCCGCCCCTTGGACGTGCATGCAATCCCTCCCCTCCCGCTGTGCGGGTTTTCGGTGGACGAGTTGATCGGGCGATCAACACCTCACTGTCGGGCGCTCAGAACGGTGGGCGACAGTGCCGAAGGTCCCATCGGCTGGTGAAATCGGATGAGTCGTGAAGGCCCGGCCCATCGACAGGCGACGGTTTGGTCATCGTGGATGGGCGAACGCCCGCGGCGTCGGCCCTCACCTCAGCCGGGCGTCGATCCGAGGCATTCGCCTTGCCCGGCCGACGCTGCTCCGATCAGGTGGCCGACACGGTAGGGGGACCGGTCGGAGGTTACACGCCGTCATCGCCCCTTCGCGTTCCCTTACGCCCCGTCACACCAATCGGACGAAGGGTGACAGAACGGGCCCAAGGTGGGACAGTCGACGTGGTTGCATTTTGGAGGCCGCCCTGACCTCGCGGGTACACGCCCGTCTCCGGTCGTCACGACAGTGGTTACCGCGTCGGGGATGTCGGCGAAGGGTGGCGTCCCGATGAGCGTTCCTGCACCGGTAGACCCCGCCGGGACCGATGCCCCGGCCAAGGCGTCGGCTGGGCTGACCGGTTCGGCGGCGGGCCGGTGATGAGACCCGAGACGGACACGCCGAGCGACTCAACGGGGCCGCCCCCATCCGGACGGTGGCACGTGTTGGACCATCCGCTCGGGCCATCCGCCACCCCGCCAGCGAGATCGAGGTGGGGTTTCACCCCCAGCGAGGGTTTTCGTTCAACGGAAGGTCGACGATGAGCGGTTCGGTGACATTCGCGCCTGCCCGACCCAGCACTGCCGCGCGCTCAGCCCCAGACGCCGCCCTGCCGTGCGCGGACTGCCCGGTGGTCCGCCTGGCCCGGGATGTGATGACCCGCGATCCGCACACAGTCGCGTGCAGCGACCCTCTGCTGGAGGTCGCGGGAGTGATGCGCAGCCTGCTGGTGGCGTTTCTGCCGGTCTGCGACGAGCACGGTGACCTGCAAGGGGTCATCGCCTTGCAGGACCTGCACCATGTCCTACGGCCCGGCCAGCCCACGAAGGCCACGGCATCGTCCCTGGCGCAGAACCCGCCGATGACGATCGGGGTGAACGACCCCGTCGACCAGGTCTGGGACCTGATGGCCGAGCAGCGCATGTGGCTGTTGCCGGTGCTGGACGGGCGCCGCCTGGTCGGCGTCGTCCACTTCAGGACCGCACGATCGAACGAGCACTTCCGCGCGAGCACCCGATCCGCACCGCCCGCCCGGCCCACCTCGATGCGGGACCCTCTCCCGTCACCGCCGGCTCCGGTTCGACACGGAGGGCAGCCGAGCGATTCCTCCGGTCATCATGACGAACTGGACGCCGGCGACCGGCACT
>Ga0209584_10000500_pt1 | contig 12180 bp, 12 predicted proteins | sample NGEPerD_FD_184507 | JGI IMG/M metagenome (GOLD analysis project Ga0209584, IMG submission 184507) | Arctic peat soil microbial communities from the Barrow Environmental Observatory site, Barrow, Alaska, USA - NGEE PermafrostAB12-D... | ecosystem: Environmental > Terrestrial > Soil > Wetlands >...
GGTCACTGAAATCCTGAAATAAGCCCGGTCATGCGTCTGCTTGGCGGCAGGCCATGAAATAAATCAGATTTTAATTATATTTGCAAGAACTAAAAGCTGTCTCGGTCAAGCGGGATAGCTTTTAGCTTTCTACGGGAATAGTTCAACGGTTAGAATAGAGGTCTCCAAAACCTTTGATCAGGGTTCGAATCCTTGTTCCCGTGCAGGATAATTTGGATATCTGGAATTCTGAAGGTTTGAAAATGGATCAGAACATTTTAACTGCCTTTCATCTTTCCCTGGTTTTCAAATTTCCGGATTTTAAAATTTTCAAATTACTTACGTGAACAAAGTCGCGAATTATTTCAGAGAGTCTTACAGGGAAATGGCGGAAAAAGTAACCTGGCCCAGCTGGCCGGAACTGCAACAGTCAACAATTATTGTATTGGTGGCTACCCTGCTCATTACCGCCCTGGTATACGTCATGGACGTATTTTCCCATGGTATATTAAACTTCATTTATTCATTATTATCCTGATGGAAACAATTAATCAAGTCTCGGATCCGGCTGAACAGATCCCTGCGGTTCCTGCCAAGGAAACCAAGTGGTATGTACTGCGCGTGGTGAGTGGTAAGGAAAGAAAGGTAAAAGAATATCTCGACAAGGAAATTTCACGCGGTGGGTGGAGCGAAGTCGTTAAACAGATCTTCCTGCCCATTGAAAAAGTTTACAAAGTACAGAACGGTAAGAAAGTGATGCGTGAGCGGAATTATTATCCTGGTTATGTAATGGTTGAAGTGGTGGAAGGCAAACTGGGCGACGATTTGAGGGATGCGGTAAAAAACACACCGAGCGTAATCCATTTCCTGGGTAAGGAAAATCCGATAGCGCTCCGCAAAGCCGAGGTCAATAAGATGCTGGGCAAAATGGATGAAATGGCTGAAGCCGGTGGTATGAGCATGAGCGAACCATTTATCATCGGGGAGACCATCAAGATCATCGAAGGGCCTTTCAATGATTTCAACGGCATCATTGAAGAAGTCAATGATGAAAAGAAAAAACTGAAAGTAACTGTTAAAATATTCGGAAGATCCACTCCCGTGGAGCTGAACTATATGCAGGTTGAAAAAATTGCTTAAAATCAGCTGATGCTGAAATAAAAAAAGACGCGAAAGATCGCGTCTTTTTTATTGTTCGGTTGTTTATGTATCGCTATCCTCAAACTGCAAAACCAAATCTAGAAAGAACTACCACCTGAATCCATACTGCCGGATCCATTGGAGTTTTCCGAACTGCCGGAAGGCATTTCACCGACCGGTGCGGGAGGCGGAGGCGGCGGACTAACTTTCTTGACAGCCTTTTTCCTTGGAGCGGCTTTCTTAGGCGCGGCTTTCTTAGGTGCTGCTTTCTTAGGTGCTGCTTTCTTTTTGGGAGCTGCTTTTTTCTTTGCTGTTTTCTTTTTGGGAGCTGCTTTTTTCTTCGCTGCTTTCTTTTTAGCAGGAGCTTTTTTTGCTGCCTTCTTTGCGGACTTTTTCGGGGCAGATTTCTTTTTAGGCGAGGCCTTTTTCTTAGCCGCTTTTTTCTTTGACTTTGCCATAATTTGAAGACAATTTTAAATGATTTGAGTGCAATGGATGTTCGTGGCAAAAAGTTAAACAGAAATCTTCACATAGAAAAAAATGTGCGCACTAATTCTAAAACAATTTGCCAAATACGCATAAAGCTTAACGCTTAACGCTAAACGCATTGATCGAAATGCAGAGGTTTGAGATGTGTACAAATGAAGATAACCGGATGAATATGGTTAATAAACCGGGTAATCAGATTTTTGAGGGCTCACCGACGATTTTCTCCCCTCCCGGACCCTCTCCTCCGATTATCGGGACGAAGCGTAAAAAAACAGCGATATTTTGAAAATTTAGAGAAATAACCCTAATTTTGCGTCCCCAATCGAAAGTTCTTAGTATACCGTAAGGTTTGGGAGTGGCGCTTAAAGCGCCACGTTAACACCAAAAAATGTAAACATGGCAAAGCAAATTTCCGGTTATGTCAAGTTGCAGGTAAAGGGCGGTCAGGCCAACCCGGCTCCCCCCATCGGACCTGCATTAGGATCAAAGGGTATCAACATTATGGAGTTCTGTAAGCAATTCAATGCCAGAACCCAGGATAAAATAGGTAAAGTGCTACCTGTTTTAATCACTGTCTATTCCGACAAATCCTTCGAATTTATCATCAAGACCCCGCCTGCAGCTGTCCAGATCCTGGAAGCGGCAAAATTGCAGAGCGGATCCAAAGAGCCAAACCGTAACAAAGTGGGTAAGGTCAACTGGACACAGGTAGAGGCCATCGCAAAAGACAAAATGCCCGACCTGAACTGCTTTACCGTTGAAAGCGCTATGCGCATGGTAGCCGGCACGGCACGCAGCATGGGCGTCAATGTGGAAGGCAAAGCTCCCTGGGACAATTGATTCTGAACTCTTAAAAAAATTATGTTATGGCCATCTCTAAAAAAAGAAAATCTGTTGCCGCCAAGGTCGACAAGAATAAAACATACACGCTGAAAGATGCTTCCTCTCTCGTGAAGGAAGTAAATCTCACCAAGTTTGATGCATCCGTGGACTTACACATCCGCCTGGGCGTGGATCCTAAAAAAGCTGATCAGTCCGTTCGCGGAACCGTAAGTCTTCCACATGGAACCGGTAAAACAAAACGTGTACTGGTATTGTGCACTCCTGATAAGGAAGCTGCTGCTATCGCTGCAGGAGCTGATTATGTCGGGCTGGATGAATATATCACCAAGATTGAAGGCGGCTGGGTAGATGTGGATGTCGTGATTGCCACCCCTTCCGTTATGCCTAAAATTGGTAAACTGGGTAAAGTATTAGGACCCCGTAACCTGATGCCGAATCCAAAAACGGGCACAGTAACGAATGATGTAGCTGCTGCGGTGAATGAAGTAAAGGGCGGTAAAATCGCTTTTAAAGTGGACAAGGCAGGAATCATTCATGCTTCGATCGGAAGAGTAAGTTTTTCTCCGGAAAAAATTACACAAAACAGCCAGGAGCTGATCAATGCGGTGATCCGGGCCAAACCGGCCACTTCGAAAGGTACTTATGTAAAAAGTGTATTTATGGCAAGCACCATGAGTCCTTCTATTTCAATCGACACAAGGGCTTTCGCCATATAAATCATTTTTAAAAACAGGTTATGACCAAAGATCAAAAAAACGAAGTAATTGAACTGCTGAAAGGCAAGTTCTCTCAATACCATAACTTCTATGTGACCAATACCGAATCCCTTACGGTGGAACAGGTTGGTAAGCTGCGCAGGATCTGCTTCAGTAAGAAAGTGGAAATGAAAGTAGCCAAGAACACCCTGATCAGGAAGGCCCTCGAAAATCTGGATTCAAATCGGTTTTCCGGCATGTATCCTTCCTTAAATGGTGTGACTGCCCTGCTTTTTTCTGAAAACGCAAAAGAGCCGGCTCTGATCATCAGCAGCTTCCGCAAAGACGCGAATCTGGAAAAACCCGTTCTGAAAGCAGCTTTCATCGATGGGGATGTATTTGAAGGAGACAACCAGCTGAAAACACTGACCACGCTGAAGAGCAAACACGACCTGATCGGTGAGATCATCAGTCTGTTGCAGTCACCGGCAAAAAATGTCATCAGCGGTCTGAATGCCGGTGGTAAATTAGCCGGTCTTGTACAGGCGCTGGAAGCGAGAGCACAGGCATAGGCGCGAGGTAGGAAGCGCGAAGCCTGGGGCATCTTATTTTGCCTCCTGCTTCAAGCCTCCAGCCTCCTGCTAAAAAAATAAATATTTTTTTTAATAACCATCCTCCGGAGTAGGCCATGCCGAACATGAAGGGGGAAAAAATCAAACAAAATGGCAGACTTAAAAGTATTCGCAGAACAGCTGGTATCCCTGACTGTTAAAGAAGTTAATGAACTCGCAAAAATCCTGAAAGAAGAGTACGGTATCGAACCTGCTGCTGCAGCTGTTGCTGTTGCTGGTGGCCCCGCTGCCGGCGGAGCTGCTCCTGCCGCTGAAGAAAAAACATCTTTTAATGTTATTCTGAAAGCAGCCGGTGCAAATAAACTGAACGTAGTGAAGATCGTTAAGGACCTGACTGGTCTTGGACTGAAAGAAGCCAAGGACCTGGTTGACGGCGCTCCCAAGCCCGTTAAGGAAGGTGTTAGCAAGGCCGATGCAGATGGCCTGGTTGCTAAACTGAAGGAAGCAGGTGCTGAAGTTGAAATTCAGTAATTTTTTAGAATAGTCTTTTAGAAATGGAGAATGATTGTTTACAGTCATTCTCCATTTTCTTTAGTTGGCGGTTGGCAGTTGACGGTTGACGGTATAAGAAAATAATTTAAGTAATTGGATTAATCTGGCAGCTTCATTTAAGCCTGCCAACCGCCAACCGCCAACCGCCAACAATTTTATCCCGGAAGCTCTGATTTTCAGCTAAAATCCTTAACTTTGCCGTCCGTTTGTATTACCAATTAAGCTATAAATATTCAGCACAAGATAACATGCTAATAATCAATGCATTGGGAATTCATTGAATTTCCAGGGCATTTTTTTGTTTTCCCGCGAACTGTAGTTTGAACATTTAAAACAGGATATATACCATATGTCTTCCACAAAGCTCACACCCAGGGTCAATTTCGGTAAGATTAAACACCTTGCTGAAACACCGGACCTTCTCGAAGTACAGATCCAGTCTTTTAAAGAGTTTTTCCAGCTGGAAACCACACCGGACAAGCGTAATATAGAAGGCTTGTTCAAAGTGTTCAAGGAAAATTTCCCGATCACCGATACGAGGAACATTTTCATGCTGGAATTCCTGGACTACTTCATCGATCCGCCCCGTTACACCATTGAAGAGTGTATGGAGCGTGGTCTGACTTACGCAGTTCCGCTGAAAGCCAAACTGCGCCTGAGCTGTAACGATGAAGAGCATGTGGATTTCCAGACAATTGTACAGGACGTTTTCTTGGGGAACATTCCTTACATGACGCCGCGTGGTACTTTTGTAATCAACGGCGCTGAACGCGTCGTGGTATCCCAGCTGCATCGTTCACCGGGTGTGTTCTTTGGCCAGTCCATCCACCCCAACGGAACAAAAATCTATTCTGCCCGCGTGATCCCGTTCAAGGGTGCATGGATGGAATTCGCTACCGATATCAACAACGTCATGTTTGCGTACATCGACCGGAAAAAGAAATTCCCGGTAACTACCCTGCTGCGTTCTATCGGATATGAAACAGATAAAGACATTCTTGCTTTATTCGGTATGGCCGACGAAGTGAAAGTGGATAAGAAAACCTTACACAAATACATAGGCAAAAAACTTGCCGCCCGCGTACTCAGAACCTGGGTGGAAGATTTTGTGGATGAAGATACCGGCGAAGTCGTTTCCATCGAAAGAAACGAAATCGTTCTGGAACGTGATACCGTACTCGATGAAGAAGCGATCGACATGGTGATCGAAATGGATGTGAAGAGTGTGTTCATTCAGAAAGAAGATGTCGGCGGAGATTATGCCATCATCTACAACACCCTGAATAAGGACACTTCTAACAGTGAACTCGAAGCGGTTCAGCATATCTACCGCCAGTTACGTGGTGCTGATGCTCCGGATGATGAAACCGCCCGTGGTATCATCGACAAACTGTTCTTCAGCGATAAACGTTATGACCTTGGCGAAGTAGGCCGTTATAAAATCAACCGTAAACTCCAACTCAATCTTCCTTTAACTCAGAAAACACTGACTAAGGGCGATATGATTGAGATCATCAAATACCTGGTGCGTTTAACCAATGGTAAAGCAGAAATCGATGATATCGATCACCTGAGCAACCGCCGTGTACGTACCGTAGGCGAACAACTATACGCCCAGTTCGGCGTGGGGCTTGCCCGTATGGCACGTACCATCCGCGAACGTATGAATGTGCGCGACAATGAAGTGTTCACACCAGTGGATCTGATCAACGCAAGAACACTTTCTTCCGTGATCAATTCATTCTTTGGAACTTCCCAGCTGTCGCAGTTCCTGGACCAGACCAATCCGTTAAGTGAGATCACCCATAAACGTCGTATCTCCGCACTCGGGCCCGGAGGTCTGAGTCGTGAACGTGCGGGTTTTGAAGTACGTGACGTGCATTACTCCCATTACGGTCGCCTGTGTACGATTGAAACTCCGGAAGGACCAAATATCGGACTCATTTCAACCCTTTGCGTTCACGCGAAGATTAACGAAATGGGCTTCATTGAAACACCTTACCGGAAAGTGAACGAGGGCAAAGTGGACATGAAGAAACTCACCTACCTGAGTGCGGAAGAAGAGGACATTGCGAAAATCGCCCAGGCGAATATCGCATTGGATGAAAAAGGAAATTTCGTTGAAGATAAAATCGTATCCCGTCAGACGGGCGACTTCCCGATCCTCGACAGAAACGAAGTGGAATTCATGGATGTGGCACCGAACCAGATCGTTGGTCTGAGTGCTTCACTCATCCCCTTCCTCGAACACGATGATGCCAACCGTGCGCTGATGGGATCAAACATGCAACGTCAGGCCGTGCCGCTGATTCTTCCGGAAAGACCAATTGTAGGAACCGGACTAGAAGCAAAAGCCGCCCGCGACGCACGCATTCAGATTCACTCCGAAGGTGAAGGTGTTGTTGAATTCGTTGATGCCAATGAGATCCACGTACGCTACGAAAGAAATGAAATACAAAAGCTCGTCAGCTTTGAAGACGATCTGAAAATATACAAGCTCACCAAGTTCATCAAAACGAACCAGGAAACCTGTATCAACCTGAAACCCGCTGTGCGTAAAGGACAGCGTGTGAAAGAAGGCGATTTCCTTACAGAAGGATATGCCGTACAGCATGGTGAAATGGCATTGGGAAGAAACCTGAAAGTGGCATTCATGCCCTGGAAAGGCTACAACTTTGAAGATGCCATAGTAATCAGCGAAAAAGTGGTTCGCGAAGACCTGTTCACTTCTGTTCATATTTCTGAATACGAACTGGAAGTGCGCGATACCAAACTGGGTGAAGAAGAACTGACTCCCGATATTCCCAACGTATCAGAAGAAGCCACCAAGGATCTCGACGAAAACGGTATCATCCGTGTCGGCGCACAGATCAAGGAAGGTGATATCCTGATCGGTAAGATCACACCTAAAGGTGAGAGCGATCCGACTCCGGAAGAAAAACTGCTGCGTGCGATCTTCGGCGACAAAGCCGGCGACGCCAAAGATGCTTCCCTGAAAGCACCAAGCGGTACGGAAGGTGTGGTGATCAGCAAGAAACTCTTCCAGCGCGCCAAGAAAGACAAGAACGCCAAGGTTCGCGAGAAAGCGGTATTGGACAAGATCGAAAAAGTACATGAGAAGAATGAAACCGATCTGCTCGAAGTACTGATTTCCAAATTGCAGGTTCTGCTGAAAGATCACACGTCAACCGGTGTCAACAACAACTTCGGTGAAGTGCAGATCGGCAAGGGTGCGAAGTTTACACAGAAAAACCTGAGTGGTATCGATTACCTAAACGTAAATCCTCTGGGATGGACGGGCGATGCAAAATCAGACGAACTGGTAAACGTTCTCCTGCATAACTACAATATCAAGTATAACGAAGAGCTCGGAAGATATAAGAGAGAAAAATTTAACATATCCATCGGTGATGAATTGCCTGCAGGTGTGCTGAAACTGGCCAAGGTTTACCTGGCTGTGAAACGTAAATTGAAAGTGGGCGATAAAATGGCGGGCCGTCACGGTAACAAAGGAATCGTCGCCAAGATTGTGCGTGCTGAAGACATGCCATTCCTGGAAGACGGAACTCCGGTTGATATTGTTTTAAACCCCCTGGGTGTACCTTCCCGTATGAACCTGGGTCAGATCTATGAAACGGTTCTGGGATGGGCAGGTGAAAAACTAGGCCTGAAATTCGCAACACCGATTTTTGACGGAGCCAGTGTGGAAGAAATCGCAGAACATATTGACAGGGCAGGTCTGCCGAAATTCGGTCATACTTACCTGTATGACGGTGAAACCGGTGATCGTTTTGACCAGAAGGCTACGGTTGGTATCATTTACATTATCAAACTGCACCATATGGTGGATGATAAAATGCATGCCCGCAGCATCGGACCCTACAGCCTCATTACGCAGCAGCCTCTGGGTGGTAAGGCACAGTTCGGTGGTCAGCGTTTCGGTGAAATGGAAGTGTGGGCTCTTGAAGCCTATGGAGCTTCCAATATTCTCCAGGAACTGCTCACCCTCAAGTCGGATGATATTATCGGCCGTGCGAAGACTTATGAAGCCATCGTGAAAGGCGATAGTATCCCGAGGGCGGGCATACCGGAATCTTTCAACGTATTGGTTCATGAACTGCGCGGTCTCGGCCTTGACCTCCGTTTTGATTAATTGAACGCCTCGCTGTAAGGCTTAAAATATAAACCCTTCCGTTTTCCGGGAGGGTTTTTTTATTCGTGGCCCTGACGGTTTCCCGGATTTCATCCGGGAGAATTGGCTGTTTTTAAAATCGGCTTATTTTCCAATTATCGGGGAGACCTTATAAATCGGTCTGATTTCGGCTTTTCTCAGAGACCTTATAGAGATGTTTCTCCCTGTTCCTTCCAATGTTCGTCCAGTCTGCCTCCAATCGTTCTCCAATGCGCTCCAATGATTCATTGGAAAACACTGGACAACCATTGGACGAACATTGGACGAAGACTGGACCCATTCCGGTGGATTTTGCATGGAATCATCACATTTTCCCCCTGAAATAATACCCCAGTCCCCTGCCTGCTGATTCGTACGCTTCGGTAATTCGTTCTCCGGTGTCGAATTCTGAGCCGAAGTAGCCCCTTCCCGGAGCTTTTTCGCAACTGAGCTTGGCGATTACGTGCGATTTATTGGCCGTTTCTACTACCCAGGCCTGTCCGCTGATCCGCGCCGGCTCCTGGTGAACCATCATATTGAATCCGGGTTCGATAAAAGTTGTTTTAAAAATCAGAGTGTATTTTGCGTTGGCCGTCATTTTCAGAGCACTGTATTCTTCAAATACCTTTGTAAATGCCGGTTGATATTTTGTTTCCCGGTCCTCCTTCCAGGCCTTAGCCCAGGCATCACCCTTTCCCGGTGTTTTCTTATTGTATTCTTCCGTTTTCTTAGCTACATATTCCGCTTCAGTCTTTCCTTTACCCATCATGATGCTGTCGTAGATAAAAGAAAAATCAATCCCCTTTTCTCCTTTCAACGCCGTTAAGTCGCCAGATATCAATTCGATTTTTTGCGCAAATCCGGAAGCTGCCGTGAGCAGCACAAATGCAAAGAGGCACAGAGATTTCAGAAGTTTCATATTTTTTTATTTAAGGTTTAAGGATATAAAAATAATGAAATGAAAGGAGAACCCCCTTCCTGAAAAATTCAACTAAAATTTCAGTCTATTTATTTAAGATGAAAGCGCCCAGCCCGTCTCCGGCTTCTTCATAGGCCCCATCCAGGTGTTCCCCTGTTTCAAAATGGGGACCGGCCTTGCCCATTGCTTTGGTAATCTTTGCCTTAGCAATAATTTTGGACGGGGCTGCCGTTTCGACCCATGCCAGTTCCCCCCGGATTTCCGGATTCTTATGAACTAATATACCAGCTGAACTGAATCCCGGCTCAATATAACCGGTATTAATCATCAACAGGTATTTGGAACCGGACGATGTATCCTTTCCGGAACTTTCCTTGTTTTATTCATGCTTCCGGGTCGTTGGTTTAAATTAAGTTATCTATGGTTTCAACAAAAGTAATGTCCTAAATACATTGTAGTCGGCTTCCATAGTCATTGAATTTTTCTTTTTAGTGAACAGGGCTTGTATCGAATCGGGTATGGCTACCGGCCTGCCGGTGAACTGCTGAACAGTATCGGGGAATTTAACGGGATGTGCTGTTTCCAGAAAGAAACCCGCCTGGCGCGGATGATCTTTCAGCCAGCGATCAAGTGCCAGCCATCCTACTGCCCCATGAGGATCTGCTACATAACCATAATCGCGAAAAAGCGTCTGGATTGCGGCTCCTGTTTCTTCATCAGAAATACTTACGCTGCTCATCATCTTTTTCAGGGGTTCGAATGCTTCATGAAATAAAGCCATCACCCTGATGAAATTACTCGGATCGCCCACATCCATGGCGTTGGACAAACTGGCCTTCGCTTTTACAGGATGATAAACACCGGTCTTCAGATAGTCCGGAACAACGGCATTTACGTTACATGCGGCAATAAAATGTTGAACAGGTAGTCCGGAATGATAGGCGAGCAACCCGGCACAGATATTTCCGAAATTCCCGCTGGGCACTGAGATCACTGGCGGGTTTGATTTGTCTTTCCACTGTTTCCAGGCAATAAAATAATAAATCTGCTGTGGCAGCCAGCGGGCCACATTGATTGAATTAGCCGAGGTTAAAAAAATATTTTCATTTAATGTCTTATCAGAAAAAGCCTGTTTTACGAGTGCCTGGCAATCGTCGAAACTTCCTTTCACTTCAATGGTCCGGATATTTTTACCCGGTGTGGTGAGTTGTAATTCCTGAACGGTACTCACTTTCCCTGATGGATACAGGATGACCACTTCCACCCCCTTCACTCCGAGGAATCCATTGGCAACGGCTCCGCCTGTGTCTCCGGAAGTAGCCACCAGCACGGTTACAGGACGCTGTTCACCCTTCATGAAATATCCGAGACAACGGCTCATGAAACGTGCGCCAACATCTTTGAAAGCCAGCGTGGGACCATGAAACAATTCCAGCGTGCTGATATATTGGGAAATTTGAACCAGGGGAATATCAAATGCGATTGTTTCCCGGAGAATTTGTCTCAATACGGGTTCGGGAATAGAATCCCCTACGTAAGGATTCATGATCTGCCAGGCAATCTCTTCGTTGGAATAGTTTTCAATATCTTTTATCCAAGAGGATGGAATCGACGGAATCTGTTCCGGAAAAAATAATCCTTTATCCGAACCAAGTCCCCGGATGGTAGCGGTTCTGAAATCGACTTTCTCAGAAGGCTTATTGAGATTGTAGAATAACATTGGGTCTTGCTAATTTAATAATTGCGTTTGGCGTTAAGCGTTACGCGTTAGGCTTTAAGCGTTAAGCTTTTTCACGCCCTGCCGGTTAATGGTGGTCACATAAATATGGTACGACACGCCGATGCGGTCGTAAATAGATTTCATAACAGCTGCAACAATTTTTGCGGTTGCCTGATCCCTGCTCAGCATAAATATAGAAGGTCCGGATCCGGAAATGCCGCCACCGATCGCGCCGGCTTCTTTACATTCCGTTTTTATCCTGTCGAACCCGGGGATCAGGATCGACCTGACCGGTTCAATGATCACATCTTCGAGCGACCTGCCGATGAGGTCATAATCTCCTTTCATCAGACCGGCCACGAGGCCGCCGATATTGCCCCATTGACGTATGGCGTCTTTGAGTAATACTTCTTTCCTCAGGATTTCCCTCGCGTCTGAGGTTCTCACTTCAATCTGCGGATGCAACACTGTAACAAATAATTCAGGCGATTCAATGGGAATAATATCCAACGGAAAAATGGAACGTATCAGCGTGACCCCTCCGTAAATACAGGGCGCAATATTATCGGCATGTTTAACTCCGGAAGCGACTTTTTCTCCATACATGGCAAACCGCACCAGTTCCTCCCTGGAAAATATATTTCCCAGCAGTTCGTTTGCAGCCACAACAGCACCTGCAGCGCTGGCGGCGCTGGAACCAATACCACTGCCCGGTTTGATTTGTTTGGTAATGATCACTTCGAATCCGATATCCTGTTTTAAAACGGCCAGCATTTCGAGCAGGGGTGCACCCGCAGTATTCAGAGCCGGGTCCGAAGGCAGGGGAAAATGATCTGTAGTCCGGATGATCACCTGCGGTTTGTCCAACAGGCGGACCTGCATAATATCATAGGGTTCTGCAAGACAAAGGCCAAGTACATCAAATCCGCAGACAAGGTTTGCAACTGTAGCCGGTGCCTGTATGGTAATTTCTTTTTTCATCGTGTTAAGCATTGGCCGCCCGGATGATGTCGGCAAAAACGCCCGAAGCCGTCACTTCAGCCCCGGCACCTGCTCCTTTGATCACCAGCGGCTGTTCGGGATATCGGTCGGTATAAAAC
>Ga0209584_10000501_pt1 | contig 12176 bp, 12 predicted proteins | sample NGEPerD_FD_184507 | JGI IMG/M metagenome (GOLD analysis project Ga0209584, IMG submission 184507) | Arctic peat soil microbial communities from the Barrow Environmental Observatory site, Barrow, Alaska, USA - NGEE PermafrostAB12-D... | ecosystem: Environmental > Terrestrial > Soil > Wetlands >...
GCTCTGTGCCGCTAAATTCTTTGGAATGATGGTGGCCAGGGACGGAGTTGAACCGCCGACGCCAGCCTTTTCAGGGCTTAAATTATCAGTGATTTCAACTATTTAGAGGTGCCTCCCGGCGATGCAAGTCACTGATAATCACTGCAGGTAAGACCAACTGCCGGTAAAACTGCCGGTAACCTTTGTTCGTGTTTCATTCTCTATCGTCTGCTGCCGATCCTCGTTGGTCGAGGGCGCATGTCAACCCGACTGCTGTGGTTCAAGCAGTTATACGATTGGTCCCCGCTCGAGAGGGTTCCTCCTAATGGACCTGATAGAGACCTCATCGACGTCGGGGCAATGATCTCATGAATGACCGTACCCACGTATATGCAGCGGGGGCACAATTTTCGCCAGCCACGATCGAATAACCAGAGATGGCATCCTGCCTACGGGCTTGTTGCCCACGGCGAAGCTGAACCAATGAACGTGGCTTGGGAGTGAATTCGCGGTCGGGAACTCGCGTTTTGCGCTTATCGTCCCCTATTATCCAGTGGTCGGGAAGGGGTTAGGGCTGTAAGCCAATTATCGCGTTTTGTGGATCGGATTGTGGATTGAGAAATAACCTGGGTCGGCGCGCGTCAGTATGGGCGGACCCGATCTGTTGGTCCCTCCTGAACCCCAGCCAGAGTGAGCGCACGAAAAACCGTCCGTGCCCGGATCCACTGCTACCCAACAACTGAACATCCGCCCACAGCGTCAGCAGGCGATCCACTCGCGGGGCGGGGTAGGCAGGTTGCGGCCTTTGTGGCAGTCAATGGGAGCGTACCGACCCACCCGCCTGCTGCGCATTGCCCGAGCGTTTAAACGCCTTCGAGACTCGCAGCGGAAATCGCATCCGCCAATTTTGCTTCGTTGTACTCGGATGTGATTCGTGTCCAATGACCCAAGTCTTTGACGGTGTGGGGTTGAACCGGGAATCTGGTCAACATGATCTTGGTATCCTGCAGCACATTGGCGGGCAATGGAGCTGCCAGCTCGATCTCGCGACCTTGCGAGTAGTCGCGCAAGGCCATCCATCCGGTGCCGCGATGGGTGTACAGCAGGAAAGTCGATCGACTAACTTCCGGCAGATACACCATGAAATATCGATATGAAGCCATGATTCCCGTCCCTTTCTGGGAGGCTTGTCCCTATCAACTAGAGGTCAGGCCCACACACGCCGCTTCAGTTCCTGTTTCACGTTGCTGACTTCTGCGCTGTCGGTATTGGCAACTTCAAGCAATGATCCGGCGAGGTCCTGCCAGCGAATTACGGAGATGTTTTGCGCGATCTTCCTCAGGTCCCTCGGATCGCAATGGGGAAGCTCGGCGACGAGCGTTTCCAGATTCGTTCGGTAGGCGTCCACCAACTGGCAGTAGGCACGGCGGGGACCCGAATCCCTGACAAGCATCCAGAACATGGGCTCGCGGCCAGCCGCACATTCGAGTAGACAATCAATATTGCGGATGAGCTGATTGCGGCAGGGGTCATACGTTGTGCACATGCTGATGTCTGAGCCCAGCTTGGCCTCGATGAAAACCAGGTGCCGATTCGTGCTGATCACGACATCGATCTCGGACGGTCCCTCAACCGGTTTGGAGTCACGGCTTCTGGCAACAACACCCGGATCGGAGGATTGGCGCATGCGCATTCTGCTGGCCTTCTCGTAGGCCGCAGGCGCTGGTACTGTGCGCCAAAACTCCAGACGCGGCTGATCCTGTCCACTGATCAGTATTCGGAGTCCTGGATTCGCGGTTTGAGCTGCAGAAACCATCTGCGTCCACGGCTTCGCCCCCCGGGTCGAGATGCTGCCGATTGCCGCGGCGGTGGGCGCGAGCCTGCTGCGGGAGAGAGAAGCCAGCACTCTTGGACGTGCGGTGTTGAAGCTGCGGATCCCCTCCATCGATCCTCTTCTCAAACACCCGCTCCTTCCACTGGCAGGTTAGGACTAATATTGTGCAGGTATGAATGCCAGCAAGATCGCCGTATTCCCAGACACCAATCTGTTCTTGCACTACCGTTCTCTGAACGAAATTGACTGGTGCTCTCTGCTTCATTCCAGCACCGTGGAGATCGAAATTGCTCCAGTCGTCGCACGAGAATTGGAGAAGCAGAAGACGCTGAATCCGTCCAAGAAACTCAGAGACCGAGCCGCCACAGCATTGAAACTCCTTCACAAGCACCTTGCGAATCCACAGGTGAGAGACGGCGTTACGCTACAGTTCCTGATCAAGGAACCGACCCCAGAGTTCGCGGCCTTCCGTGGGCTCAATCTGCAGCTTGAGGATGACCGACTGATCGGCACGTTCTTTCTGTACCGTGATGAGAATCCCGATACCCGCTGTGTCTTGGTGACTGGCGATCTTCCGCTGACAGTCAAAGCTCACCAATTTCAAATTGAGTTTCTCGCGCTTGACGAGAGTTTACTGCTGCCTACTGAGCCAGACCCGTTGGAGAAGAAGAACAAAGAGCTTGCTGCCGAGTTAAATCGCTACAAGTCTCGCGAGCCAGGGACGGGCGAGGCCGTTCTCGATGAAGTTCGCACGATGATCAGCGCGGGATTCGCCGTGCTCGTCCCTAGTGGGACAAATCACAACATCATCAATACCGGCACTGTTCCAATGAAGCTCTATACCATCTATGCGCCCCCGCATCATCGTGATGGTGTTCTCCAGCATACCCGCGCCGCCGCGGAGGCCGACAATGAGCACTTCGACGGTAAAACTACGGTATAATTAATCGACTGCGCGAGGATAGATACCGTGAAGAAGGTCGCACAGGAAGTCTATGATCGTATCGATAATGATCTCTACCATGAGGAAGGAGACATATGGTGGCAATCAGACTCCCCACTGTATCTGATACAAGTTTCAATCAATCCCGCCCGGGTCGGGTATTTGAAAAGGATATTGTTTGATACACTGAACGTTAACCCTCAAGGAAAAGCGGCCCTGGAGATTGGCTGCGGGGGTGGCATTCTGTGCGAGGAAATTGCGCGCATGGGTTTTGATGTCACCGGAATCGACCCTTCTGAACAGTCGCTGCAGATAGCGACCAGCCATGCGAAGGCAAGCAGCCTGCAAATACAGTATGAAAAAGGGACAGGAGAGGCACTCCCGTACCGGGACAGCTCCTTCGACTTTGTCTTCTGCTGCGACACTCTGGAGCATGTACGCGATGTGCCAAAAGTCATTTCGGAAATATCCCGTGTCCTTAAACCTGAAGGCATTTTTTGTTACGACACGTTCAACCGCACGTTCATGAGTAAACTGGTGGCGATCAACATCTCGCAAGTGTGGAAGCGATGGGCTTTTGCTCCGCCCAACCTCCATGTGTGGGAGATGTTTATCAAACCGGATGAATTGACATCTCTCCTGTGGCAAAACCGTATGGAATGCCAAGAACACAGGGGCATGGGACCAAATGTTTCGCTTCTGGTCTTTCTGCGCTACCTGCGCAAAAGAGTCAGGGGAGAACTAACCTACAAAAACCTCGGCGAAAAACTGTTTCTGGTTGAAAGCAGCAACATGAGTATCATGTACATGGGGTATGCCATCAAGAGTCAATAATCCACGAAGCTGTATTGAAATGCATTATCACCGTAGCTACACGCGGGGGAGTTACCAATTGAAAGAGTTTTTTATGTCCGACAGAGACAATACGATACATGATGTGCTTAAAATCGCGAAAAATTGCCGACATTATGCGATGTGCAAGATCGATTTTTTAGGAACTGGTGTATGCGCTTCAGGGCTTGAAAAGCAGTATGTGAGTTTTTATCCCGAAGGCCGAATGGACCTGTATGCCGCGCTTGCAGAAGGCACAATTCCTGTCACTGAAAAATGCGTTGAAATTGCAGACAGCTGTAATCTATGCGGCAAGTGCGATTTCCAGTGTTACTTTGTTAATGAGATGCGTCCCTCAAAAGTCATGAAGGCATTAAAAGATCATGTAAGTGCATATCTTGAAAGTGGCGGGAAAATAGTCTCTCCGGAAGATGACACGGTTCTTACTGAATTAAAAAGTATTGTCGGGGATTTCTGGGCTACTAACGATTCCGCGGTGAGAATAGCGTATCATCATGACCTCTGTCCCCATGTGACGTTCAAAATGCCGGAATATGTTGTCATGCCGAATTCACATGAAGAAATTTCTTCCATCATCAGACTCTTGAGTAATCACACAATTCCCTATGTTGTGCGTGGCAACGGCGCATCCAGCCATGGCTTGGTGTTCAGTGAAGGCGTGGTCATGGACCTTAACCGCATGAAGAGTATCGATTTTGATAAAAAGAACTGGTCTGTAAAAGTGGGGCCGGGCGTTGCATCATTTACTCTTCAATCGGAAGCCGGAAAGCGCGGCTACAGAGTCCACACAGCTGAACCGGCAGCTCTCGTCTGCGCCAACATCATGACATCAGGTTTGCTTTCCACCTTTTCCACGACATACGGAATCTCTGCGGACAACTTTATCGACGCAGAGTTTATTGCCCGAGACGGTTCATTTTTCAGCCTGAATGACAGGACTGCGCCTAATTTGTTCTCGTTCAACAATGCACTGTCCGAGCATGAGGCTTTTGCCATATGCGTGTCGGTCAGCATGAAACTTCATCCTGTGACCGATGACGAAGAGGGAATCCTCGTTCCTTTTGAATCACTTGAAAAAGCTCTTCATTTCGCCAGGGAGTGCGCAACCCGGCATATCGGCCTCGCGATAGGAATTCTCGGGGGAGAGTTTGTGTCATCTTTCCTTGCCCCGACAAAAAAGCTTGCCGCCGAAGCAAAGGATATTTTCACCAAAAAACTGGGTATGCCCTATCTTGTGCTGTTCATCGGAGATAGATATGCTCTACGTTCTGTCCGTGACATGAGGCAGCCTGCCATAGACCAGAAACTCTTCAAAACACTTTCCCAGGGATTGCCGGCACTACATTCCGCAAAATGGCTCGACCTGTTGAAGGAACTTTCAGACGATGAACCGTTCTCATATCTCCGGCTCGGCCAATTCGGTGACCTTGCCGAAACGGCACTTGCCCCTTTTTCCACTCAACTGACTGAGGATATAGACTCGGATTTACGTCCATTTTTTGAGGGGCTGTACTCCAGACCGGAAATGACCGATCTCGTCTGGCTGAATACATTCAGGATACTGAGTTCACGCTATTGCCGCGAAAAGCCCTGTGTAGCGCTTGTTTGTTATCTTCCGATTGATACGTCATTGATTGATGAAATTCAGGACGGGTTACGGGATATTGCTGAAAAGCATCACCTGAAAAACGAATTCGGGTTTATTACACCGATCGACAGCGGGAAAAGATGCGTCTGGGAATATGATTATTATTTCAACCATAATGATCCGGATGAAATTTCAAGGATTCAACTGGCGACATATGAAGCTGGCGCTCTGCTGGATGAATATTCCGAAAAAACCGGCACAATCAGACAGGTTCGTTATGTTGTTAATCAGGGCTGCTGCAGGAAAGAAAATCTGCTGTACGGATAGAGCGCAACACTGAGATATCACAATGAATGATGAGGCAGACCGTTCAATTGTTCTGACCGGCGCGACCGGATTTCTGGGAGCCTTTCTGATGGCGGGCCTCCTGGACCGCGGATATCATGTAACGGTCCTGGGGCGCTCCTCGAAGGAGATGGGGCCGTCGGACAGAATGTCAGATCTTGTCCGGTGGTTCAGTCTTGCCGATCCGGGGGAACGGTTATGCGCCCTTGAGGCTGATTTCTCGAAGACACATCTGGGCCTTGATGACGCGACGTACGGCCGCCTGTGCACTGCTGCGGATAAAATCATCCACTGCGCCTCGGACACCAGCTTCGCCGAGCGCAACAGGGCGCGGGTGATGGCAACCAACGTCAACAGCCTGCCCGCCCTGCTTGATCTTGCTGCTGATGCCAGGACTAAACATCTGTACTATGTCAGTACAGCCTATGCCGCCGGCATGCGCGAAGGAATCTGCATGGAGACACCGATCAGCACAGACAGCTTCACCAACGTGTACGAGGAGAGCAAGGCAGAGGCTGAAGGTATTATCGGGCGCTACTGTGAAAACACGGGTGTGCCTCTTTCCATACTGCGGCCGTCTATAGTCTACGGACATTCAAAAACAGGGAGAGCCCTGAAGTTCAATGCCTTGTACTCTCCCGTAAAATCACTCTCGTGCATCCGGGACATCTTTATAAAGGACATCGTCGAGCAAGGAGGGAAGCGGTCCAGACAGTGGGGCATCAACATGGGCGATGATGGCACGGTATGTTTGCCCCTGGCGATCTACCTGCCGATCAGGGGAACGGTGAACCTGATACCCGTCGACTATTTCGTTGAATCCGCTCTCTGCATTATCGAACACTCCGGATCAAGCGGCATTTATCATATAACGAGCGACAATCCGCCGGATATGACGACGCTTGCGGAGTACTCTGAACGGTTTCTTGGTCTGCGGGGCATCCGCGCAGTGTGGGACCCGTCGGGCAAGAATCCCGCGCCCAACCCGGCTGAAGAACTGTTCGACAGGTTTATTGAGCAGTACCGACCCTACCTGTCAGACAGGAGGATCTTTGACCGGAGTCGCACGAAAAGCATCACTCCTGGTCTCTCTACGCCCGCTTTTACCTATGAAATATTCGAACGCTGCATGGATTACGCAGTGGCATGTGATTGGGGCAATATAGGCGGCACTTCTGACGGAGGTGTGGTCGCCCAGGCCGCAAAGTGTGGACGTTAGATAAAAATTACGGATTGTTTTTTGTGAAAACACGGCATTGGTCGGGACATTCAGTTTCGGCTGTAAGCATTTTTAAAGTGAGGTGATGTGCTGTGATCGATAACAATTTGAAGGTATGAGTGCCACCGAAAATATATTCTAAAAAGGAGGAGTTCTCATAAAGTTCTCATTTATAAAGGTCCTCGCGACGTAGTCGTCCAAAATATGCGGATCAGATCTATGTAATAAGGAATCTACCGTCGTTTCAGAGACGGGGGGTGGGTACTTGGCGGACACACGGGCAGAGGCAGCAAATTACGGAAGAGACAAATGGGAGGACGAAATGGCTACGTATGGAAAGAAGGCGCAGGAGACAGTCAAAGAAGTGATGGAGAAGTTCAAAAAAGGAGAGCTGAAAAGCGGGAAAGACGGCGAAATAGTAACAGACCGAAAACAGGCGGTCGCCATCGGGCTCTCTGAGGCCCGTGAAAAAGGGGCCAAGGTGCCCGAACCTCCAAAGAAATAGTGGATCTTCATAACCAACCAAACGTTACTGACGAATTCCACTCTCTTTTCTCTTATCCGGCTCCGCCTGATCCTGATCAACAGGAGTGAAACCATGTCAAACAGCACTGTTGTTCAAGAGATGCTCTATCGAACGCTCGGCAGCACGGGAGAGAACGTCTCGGCAATCGGGATCGGGGGTTGGCATATCGGCTTGAACGGGGTGGATGAGCAATTGAGCATCCGCATCATTCGCACCGCCGTAGACCGCGGCATCAACTTCATGGATAACTGCTGGGATTACAACGAGGGGGCCAGCGAGATCCGCATGGGCAAAGCGCTGCGTGATGGTTACCGGGACAGAGTATTTCTGATGACGAAGATCGATGGCCGATCCAAAAAGGAAGCGGCGAAGCAGCTTGACCAATCGCTCCGTCGCCTCAAGGTCGACGTGATCGATCTCGTCCAGCACCACGAAGTGATCCGATACGAAGACCCGCACCGGATCTTTGATGACGAAGGAGCCAATGCCGCGCTCGTGGAGGCCCGGGAAGCTGGAAAACTCCGCTATATCGGTTTTACGGGGCACAAGGACCCAAGGATCCATCTGCATATGCTGCAAGTGGCGGCGGATTACGGTTTCGCTTTCGATTCAGTCCAGATGCCGCTCAATGTAATGGACGCACATTACCGGAGTTTTGAAAAAGAGGTGTTGCCGGAACTGGTAAGGCAGAAAACAGGGGTCCTCGGGATGAAGAGCATGGCGAACGGGATTCTGCTGAAATCTAAAACAGTGACACCGATCGAGTGCCTCCATTACGCGCTGAATCTACCCACTTCTGTGGTCATAACTGGTATCGACAGCATGGAAATTCTGGATCAGGCATGCGAAGCAGTGCGGACGTTTCACCCGATGAGCGATGAGGAGGTACGGTCCTTGCTGTCGAAAACCGCCGAGGCAGCGGCGCGCGGCGATTTCGAGCCATTCAAGACCACATCCATATTCGACGGTACCGCCCAGAACCCGGAGTGGCTGGGAGAGGAGCCGCAGCGCCTGCAGCAGCTGATGCCGAAGTAAGCCGAAGGGAGAAATAAAAGAGCCACAAACACGGAGGAAACATGAAAGCCTTGATTATAAGTGCGGACAATTTTGAGGACTCTGAGCTGCTGGTTCCTTACTACCGGCTGAAGGAGGCGGGCGTTGAGGTGACAGTGGCCTCCCTGAGCCATGGGGCCATCAAGGGCAAGCACGGCTACGAAGTGGCCATAGACAAGACCCTTGGCGAGGTCATCCCTGACGACTATGCAATCCTGATCCTGCCCGGGGGGGCGGCGCCAGCGTTGGTGAGAAAAGAGCCGAAGGCGCTGGAGATCGCCCGGAGCTTTTTTGCTCGCAGCAAACCGGTTGCCGCTATCTGCCATGGGCCACAGATCTTGATCAGCGCCGGTCTTTTGCAGGGGCGACGCGCCACCTGCTATAGGTCGGTGGCTGATGAACTGAAAGAGGCCGGCGCGCTCTATGAGGACCGGGAGGTGGTTGTTGACGCCAATCTGGTCACGTCCCGGGAACCGGCCGATCTCCCCGCGTTCATGCGCGAGACCATGAAACAGCTCGGGCTGTAGTTTGCCATTCCCGGCGAAAAAGAAGAGAGAAGTCATATGCAGCGGTTCAACGCAACGCGAGACTGCCATCTCCAGCCCAAGAAGAGAATGCATCTGCCCGCGCTACAAGCGGCCGCTGATACCGAGTGTTAGGTGTTCTGAATAGCGTCAAACCATCCGCTGCACTGATTAGTGAGTAATGATAATCTTCGTATCATATGGCCCCACATCAGGTTGGGATGAGGTTTGCAATGGCGAAAAACAATATCCCGCGTCACGTTGGCTTCATTCCCGATGGGAATCGCCGTTGGGCCACGGATCATGGTCTGCCCAAAGAGGCCGGATATGAGCATGGTATCGACCCGGGGTTGCGGCTGTATGAGAAATGTAAAGAACGCGGAATCGAGGAAGCTTCCATCTACTGCTTTACCCAGGACAACACCAAGCGGCCTCCCACTCAGAAACAGGCATTCAGCGATGCCTGCGTAGCATTCGCTTTAGAGATTGCACACCGTGGAGCGGCTCTGCTTGTTGTCGGCGATGAGTCCTCGACGCAATTTCCCACGGTGTTAAAAGAATTCCGGCAGCGCCAGGGTGTCGGAATGAAGGTGAATCTACTCGTCAATTATGGTTGGGAATGGGATCTGGCCGGTCTCAGAAGCGGTTGCCTGCGTTCAGATGAAGTTTCACGTCTGGATTTGATTGTACGTTGGGGAGGAGGACGCCGATTGAGCGGTTTTCTCCGTGTACAATCGGTCTATGCAGATTTCTATGTCAGGGATGAATATTGGCCAGATTTTCATCCACAGCATTTTGAGGACGCACTCACCTGGTTTAAAAACCAAGACAAGACGCTCGGCGGGTAATTTGTGGGTCCCGTTTTGAAGACAGTAGTCGGAAACGTTGCTTATCAACAATCTGGTTATGTCATAACAACTTTTTTGATCTTCACGACATTCCAAGAAAGGTGGAGATATGAAACTTCCTGAATATGTCCCGAAAGACGAAGTGAAAAGAGAGTGCAAGGAATTGGGAATCAGAAATTGGGCAGCGCTTAAGAAACTGGTACCGAGCTTGGAAGAAGCCAAAATAGTCAGGGCGGCGATAGGCGCGGCCGGCATCAGGATCGGCATCGAGGCTTTTCGGGATGGGCTTGAAGTTGAGCTTGAGCACGGAACGAGATACCCAGATGCAAACGTGACGAACAACCATCCGGTCCTGACGGGCAAGATCGTCATTGCGCATCTAAAGGAGGCGCTGGATTATTACAGGCGTCTGAAAATCATGGAACTCGAGGTCCTTATTCACAAGGCGCTTATAGTGAAAGACGCCGCGAAGCTCGAAAAGTATTTAAAGAAACTCGCAAAAGAGAAGTTCGAACTCAGCAAATCGGAAGTCACCCAACTAAAGTGAATCGGGCCTCAGAATGGCCTGACGTTGCTGTGCTTCGCCAGTGCGCAAGAGGTGAGAAGGGGTTCACATCACCGAACGGATTTTAAGTACGCTGAACCCTGGTTGCTGCTGGAAGCCACCGATAATGGGTTGGGACAGAAGGGGTGTGTTCCGCAGAATCCTTGGAACCGTCGAAACATCCGCATGCTCAAGCGACGACCTCATCCAACCAGTATTCATGATGTAGCTTCCCAAAATGTTCATCACTCCTGATCTCGCAGCCCCGTGGCAGTCTGTGCCTGTCGATTGTGGGTCATCGTCGCGGTCTATCCGACGTTTTCTCAGGAATCCCTGGACCAAGACTGGAGTGTGGGGCGCCCCTTATTGTCGTGAGCTGCTCAAGTTCGCAGCATCCTACGCAGGTGCCGGTCGTTGGGCGGAATCATGAAATCCAGGCATTCAAACGAAAAGAGTTAGAGCTGACGTCAGAGGCCCTCCTCAGACTGGTCAATATTGAACAGACCTGCATTCTATCCTTGATGTACGCTCGCTCCTTTGAAGGCTTACATTTGTTTTCTTGCCATCACTGATTTGCCGTTTAACTGAACTTCTTCGAGCGATCACGCCGACCAAACGTTTAAACCGTCAATTCGCTTTGAGAGATTAAACTTCGTATTCAAAAGGTAAGGAAAGGAATCCCTATGGAACAATCCGCAGCTTCACTCCCGGTTGCCGACCGTCAAACCACCTTGGCTGAGCTCCCGGGCAAGAATGAAGCATACTCGGCCGGTGTTTCGTGGGCTGCGGTGATTGGGGGCGCGTTCGTATCCGCCGCATTGTCACTAATCCTGCTTGCATTAGGCACCGGACTCGGGTTTTCATCGGTTTCGCCGTGGTCGAATATGGGCGCGTCGGCCTCGACAGTCGGAAAGGCTGCCATTGCATGGCTCATCGTCACGCAAATCATGGCTTTCGCCATGGGTGGATATTTGGCCGGCCGATTGCGTACGAAGTGGGTCCATGTCCATACGGACGAAGTGTACTTTCGCGATACTGCTCATGGACTACTCGTGTGGGCGGTCGGACTCGTAGTCACCGCATCTTTTTTGGCGTCCGCAGCCACTTCAATCGCCGGCGGTGTGGCACAACGGGGTAGCAACGGAATAGCTCTGGCTGCTGGAGCGGACACGTCGATGCTTAATCCCAACGACTATATTATCGACACCTTGTTCCGCTCCAATGGCACAGTCCCAGACTCGAACGATGCTTCACAGCGTGGCGAAGCAGCGCGTATCCTTGCTCATGCCCTTCGGCAGGGTGCTATTCCCCCGACGGACAAAACATATCTGGCTCAGGTGGTATCCGCAAGAACGGGGCTCAGCCAAGCCGATGCTGAGACGCGAGTCGCCGATGTCTTTGAAGAGGCTCAGCGATCTGCGGAGAGCGCACGGAAAGCGCTAGCCCATTTGTCATTGTGGCTATTCGTGGCCCTGTTGAGCGGAGCGTTCTGCGCTAGTTACGCCGGCACCATTGGAGGCAAGCAACGCGATCATGTTTTGGTTTAGCGGTTATCCAACGATCTTGACCAACATTTGAAGAGCATGCTTTCAAACTTAAAGGAGGCTTACCATGCGTTCGATTGTTCTCTTGCTGCTCGGCGTGCCCATCCCCATCGTCATTTTGATCGCACTGTTCAGCCACTGACGAAAGGGACCCGCCTCTGAAGGGGCCGTGCTGGTACCTCAGCCTTAGGGCCGATGAAACCACCGACCGGCTCATGACGGTCAGCTCAAGGCCGCAGGAGAATGGCGAGCGGCGCCACCCTCAGTGCTAGTACGACTCGCTCTACCACCAGAGTATCTACGGGCTCACAAGGTGCCCCCCGTCATAGAAGAAATGAAGGAGAAATCATGAAAGCTCTTGTTTACCACGGCTGTCC
>Ga0209584_10000504_pt1 | contig 12161 bp, 10 predicted proteins | sample NGEPerD_FD_184507 | JGI IMG/M metagenome (GOLD analysis project Ga0209584, IMG submission 184507) | Arctic peat soil microbial communities from the Barrow Environmental Observatory site, Barrow, Alaska, USA - NGEE PermafrostAB12-D... | ecosystem: Environmental > Terrestrial > Soil > Wetlands >...
TTCCGCCTCAAAAATTCTCGACGCCGTCACGCTGCTGCGCTCGATGGAAGGCGAGGATAAGCCGCTGCTCGGCCGGCGCGTCGTCGTTTACGGCGGCGGCAATACCGCTATCGACGCTGCTCGTACGGCCAAACGCCTTGGCGCAACGGAGGCGATCATTGTCTATCGCCGCACCCGTGAGCGCATGCCGGCGCATGACTTCGAGGTCGAGGAAGCGATCGAGGAAGGCGTGATGATGCGATGGCTATCGACCATCAAGCGGATGGACGAGGGCGTGCTCACCGTAGAAAAGATGAAGCTCGACGAGAAGGGCTTTCCGCAACCGACGGGCGAATTCGAGACGCTGGAGGCCGACTCGCTGGTGCTCGCGCTCGGCCAAGATGTCGATTTGTCGCTGCTCGACGGCGTGCCCGAATTGGAGATCAAGGACGGCGTGGTTCAGGTTAGCTCTAACATGATGACCGGGCATGCCGGCATCTTCGCCGGCGGCGATATGGTCCCCTCGGAACGCACCGTGACTGTCGGTGTCGGCCACGGTAAGAAAGCCGCGCGCCATATTGATGCCTGGCTGCGCGCGGCCGTCTACGCGCCGGCCGAAAAACACGAACTGGCGAGCGCCGATAAACTCAACGTCTGGTACTACGCCGATGCGCCGAAGACGGTGCGGCCGATGATCGAGACGGCCCGCCGGCAAAGTACCTTCGAGGAAGTGCAGGGCGGGCTCGACGAGACCAATGCGCTCTATGAAGCGCGTCGCTGCCTGTCATGCGGCAATTGCTTCGAGTGCGATAACTGTTACGGCGTCTGCCCGGACAATGCGGTGATCAAGCTTGGCCCCGGCAACCGCTTCAAATTCAACTACGACTACTGCAAGGGCTGTAGTCTCTGCGCCACCGAATGTCCTTGCGGTGCCATCAAGATGGTTCCGGAATCGGTCTGACCTTACATCGAGAAAAACAAAACGGGCCGGCCGTTAAGCCGGCCCGTATCGTTCATTCGCCTTCAGCTAGCGGGGAGCGATTGCAGCGTCGGGCAGGGACGCTGCTCGACCGGCACTTCGTAGGGTGCCGAGTTGCTCTTATCGATGACGATCGGCTTCAACATGACTTCGTTCGGCGTCGCCTGTTTGCGCAGATTGCGCACGGCAATTTCGGTGCCGATGCAGCCTTGGATGAAACCGTTGAAGTCGCCGCTCGCCAACAGCTTGCCGGACTTGATCAATTCGACAGCTTCCTTGCTGCCGTTAATCCCGATCACAAGCGCCTTGCGGTTGGCGGCATCGAGCGCCTCGATTGCGCCAACGGCCATCGGATCGTTCGCCGCTAGCACGCCGTCAATCGACGGGAACGATTGCATCAGGTTTTCCATGACCTGCAGCGCATTCAGCCGCTGAAAGTTCCCCGGCTGCGAGGCGAGCAGTTTGACATTAGGGTTCTCCTTGATCGCGTCGTTGAAACCGCGCACGCGATTGGTGCTGGTGAGCGAGCCCTTGACGCCCTCGAGGATAACGACGTTGCCCTTGCCGCCAATGGCCGTCAGCAAACGGCGCGCGACGGACAGTCCGATGCTATAGTCGTCGGCACCGACAAAGGCGACGAAATTACCGCCCGCCGAGCGGTCGGTGATGTTGACGACCGGAATGCCGGCGGCATTGATTTTCTCAACCGCCGGAACCAGCGCCTTGTAGTCGACCGGGATGAAGACGATGGAATTCGGCTTCTTGACGATCACATCCTCGACTTGACTGAGCTGCTCGGGAATGCTGTCCGGCTTGGTCGGGACATATTGAATGACTTTGACGCCAAGCGCCTTGGCCGCCGTTTCGGTCCCGACACGGACCGCCTGGAAGTACGGGTTGGTCTGATTCTTGGTGAACACCGCGATAGTCTCGCCGTCGGCGAGAGCCGAACCGGATAAGAGCGCCGTCAGCACGGCGGTCACGCTGATTGTCAGATACTTCATCTTGTCTACTCCTCTTTCATCTTCGATGTGGTGAGCAGTGGGCCTTTGGTATTTATTCGCCGATGCGGCGCGTGCGGGTATCGATCCAAACCGCGAGCAGAACGATGACGCCAGTGACGAGCGGCTGCCATGACGAATTTATTTGCAAGAGGTTCATGCCGTTGAGGACGAGCGTGAGGATGAGCGCGCCGATCAGCGTGCCCGCGACAGTGCCGGAGCCGCCGAACAGCGAGGTCCCGCCGACCAGAATCGCGGCGACCGCGGGCAGCGTCAGGTCTTCGCCGATGTCCCCTTGCGCCGAATTGATACGCGCCAGAATGATCAGCGAAGCCAGCCCCGCCATCGCGCCGCTGACGGTGTAGACCAGCACGAGACGCCGCTCGACCGGCACGCCGGAAAGGCGCGCGGCGACCGGATTGGCGCCGATCGCATAAATCTGCTGGCCCCAGATGGTGCGTTGCGCGAACAGCCCGCCGATCAGAAGGAATAACACCATGACATAAACCGGCATCGGCACGCCGAACAGATAACCGCTACCGAGCTGGCGAAACTCCGGCGGGAAGCCGTGAATGGTTTCCCCGGCCATATAGTAATAAGTGACGCCGGTGAGCATCCACATCATGCCGTAGGTCGCAATGAACGATGGAATCCTCAGCGCGGTCACCAAAACGCCGTTGGCAAGCCCAATCATGGCTCCGCAGCCAATGCCGGTTGCCACTCCGAGCAAAGGCGAGCCGGTGAACTTGATAACGCTTGCGGCCAAGCATGCGGACAGGGCGACGTTCGCGCCAATCGAGAGGTCGAGGCCGGCTGTGAGAATCACCAAGGTAAGGCCGGAAGCCATCAGGAACAAAAGCGCCGACTGCCTTAGCACGTTGAGGATATTGTTCGTGGTCAGGAATACGTCACTGAGCGCCGCCAGCATCGCGCACAGCAGCACAACGGCGAGCAGACGGTATAACGCCTGCATGACGTCGCGCGAGAACGCAAAGCGCATGCGGGCGACCGAGGGCGCGGCGGTGTTCATCGCTCGGTCCTCATTCCATCGATAAACAACGAGACGATGACGAGCGCGCCGATGCAGGCGACCTGCGCGGAAGATGGCACCGCGAGCAGATTGAGGCCATTGCGCAGCACGCCGACGGCGATGACGCCAAGCAACGTGCCGAGCAGCCAGCCATTCCCGCGCTCGAATGAAGTGCCGCCGACCGCGACGGCGGCGATGGCATCGAACTCCATGCCGATCGCGGCGGTGGGATGCGCCGAATTGAGCCGTGCCGTCATCAACAGCGCCGCAAAGCCGGCCATCAAACCGCCGAACACGTACACGCGGATCAGCATGCCACGCACGGAAATGCCGGCGACCCGCAAGGCCTCCCGATTCCCGCCCAGCGCGAAGACGTAAGTGCCAAAGCGCGTGTGGTAGAGCAGCATATGCGTGACGAGATAGGCGAGAGCGGCAATGATGATCGGCAATGGAATGCCAGCCGCAGTTCCCGAATAGATGGCCTCGATGGAGCGCGGAATACCGACGACGCTTTGCCCGTCGGTCACCAGCAGCGAGAGGCCTTGCGCTATACCAAGCGTGCCAAGAGTGGTGATGAATGGCGGGATATCGAGCGCCGCGATCAGCACGCCGTTGCCCAAACCGAAGCACAACCCGACGGCCAGCGCCGCCATGAACGCGAGAGTCGGTGAGCCCGTCGCCACCACAGTGACCGCCAGCACGATGGACGAGAACGTGAGTACGGCACCGATCGACAGATCGAGGCCTTCGGTCATGATGATGACCGTCATCGGTAGTGCGAGCAGCAAAAGGATCGTCGATTGTGTGAGGATGTTCGTGATATTTGCCGGCGTTGTAAATCCTGGGCTGGTCAAGCCGAACCCCGCACACAGAACGACAAGCACAATCGCGACACCGGGCACGCGAGCGATCGGTAGAGATGCCAAACTGAATCCGCGCGTGCTCATTGGTGTATCCCGAGGCGGACGATGTTGGCTTCGGTGAGCTCGCTATGGGGAAGTTCACCGACAACGCGCCCGCTGCGCATCACATAAGCGCGGTCGCAGATATGGACGATCTCGATCTGCTCGGAGCTGATCATCAGGATGGCGGCGCCGTTGTGCACCAGGCCATCGAGCAACCGGAATATTTCCGCCTTGGCGCCGACATCGATGCCGCGCGTCGGCTCATCGAAGATAAAGACTTGCGCCTCAGCGTTGAGCCATTTGCCGATGACGACTTTCTGCTGGTTGCCACCGGACAAGGTGGCGACTGCCCGGCGCGGCGTCGGCGTAGCAATTCGCAGTTTTTGGATGATCGCGCGCGCCGCTTTTGCCGCCCGCCTCGGAATGAAAATTCCAGACGGAAACAGCTTGCGCAACCCGGCAAGGACGATGTTGTCGCCCACCGAACGGGCCAGCGCCAGGCCTTGCGTCTTGCGATTCTCCGGAATCAGCGCCATCCCGCGACGCGTGGAATCTTCTACCGATCCGCCGATGCGTTCGCCGAACAGCCTGATCTCGCCAGACGTTACGCGGTCGGCGCCGTAAATCGCACGGGCTACCTCGGTGCGACCGGAGCCAACCAAACCGCACAAGCCGACGATTTCGCCGGCGCGCACGGTCAAATTGACGTCAAAAAATCCACTTGGACCGGAGAGATTCTTGACTTCGAGCGCCACCGCGCCGGGAGTCGGACGTGAAGGCCGTGTATAGGTCGTATCGACCGGCCGGCCGACCATCAGAGTCACGAGCTGATCCGGCGTGGTCTCCGCCGGCAGGAGGTCGGCAATTTTATGCCCGTCACGCAGGACCGTGATGCGGTCCCCGAGCGCGAAGACCTCTGAGAGCCTATGCGATATGTAAATAATCGCGACGCCGTTCTTCTTCAGTCGGGCGATCATCGCGAACAGCAGTTCGGTCTCGCGGTCGGAAAGCGCCGCCGTCGGTTCATCCATGACCAGGATGCGGGCGTCCTGCGAGAGCGCCTTGGCGATTTCGACCATCTGCTGCTGGGCGACTCCGAGGCTATGCACTAGCACGCCCGGATCGATATCGAAGCCGATCATGTCGAGAACACGTTTTGCCTCGGCATGAATGCGGCGCCGGTCGATCAGGCCTGGCAGCCGGCCAGAAAATTCGCGGCCGAGAAATATGTTCTGCGCGATATCGAGATAAGGCACGAGTGTGAAGTCTTGGAAGATTACCGCGATACCGAATTTACGGGCATCGGCCGCATCGTCGATCGTCACTTGTTTGCCGTCGCAAAAAAACGAGCCGTGGTCGGCGCGATAGGCGCCGCACAGGATTTTCATCAAGGTCGATTTGCCCGCGCCATTCTCGCCGACGAGCATGTGCACTTCGCCGGCGCGAATTTCGAACGACACATCGTCGAGCGCTTTGACGCCAGGGAATTTCTTGGAAATTCCACGCAATTCGAACAAAGGAACGTCTGCCACGCGCCACCCATTCGCTCAGGATTAAATCCGACGCGATGTCCCTTTGCCGATTTTCCATGTTACCGACGAATTTGAAAGATACGAGGCAGGAATGGCTTTCTGCTTGATTTAAGTCAATGATTCCGCGCGACAATGCACGCGACACTCACACATTGGCCAAGCTGCCGGTTCGTAGCGCTCGCGCGTTGAGAACGATGCAATTCAAACTTGTAAAACTCCCACTTCGCCCGTCGAAGGGCCGCCAGCGAGGGGACGACCAACATTAGCTGTGGCCGTCATGCAAGGCGAGGCAGCCGGCCGCCATGCAATCGAACTGTGATGCAATCCAGCACGAGAGGGAGGAATTCCGTGAAATCGATGCACCTAATTCTGGCCACAGCCGTCGCAATCGGATCGGGCGTAGGACTTGCGCACGCTGATGGCGAGACGATCGCCGTCTTCACCAAGAACCAGACCAATCCGTTTTTCCAAAACGTCCGCGCCGGCGCTGAAAATGCAGCCAAGCAGCTCGGCGCTAAAGTTATCCAATACGTGCCGACCAAACCCGATAGCATCCCCGAGCAGATGAGCCAGGTCGAGGACGTCATCGTCAAGAAACCGAATGCGATCGTGTTCACACCGGTCGACTACAAGGCGTTGATCCCGAGCGTTGAGAAGATGAACGCCGCGGGGATTCCCGTCGTCAACATCACCGACCATATGGCCGGCGGCAAGATCGCCTCGTTTGTCGGCATCGACGACTACAAGGTCGGCGTGGCAACCGGACAGGCGCTGGTCAAGGCGCTCGGCGGCAAAGGCAACGTCGTCATCATCGAAGGCGTGAAGGGATCGCTGTCCAATCAGGACCGCACGCGCGGCCTCACGGACGCGGTCAAGGCCGCTCCGGACATGAAACTGCTCGCTACCCAAGCCGGCAATTTCCAGCGCCTGAACGCGCTGCAGGTGATGGAAAACCTGATGCAGTCGTTCCCGCAGATCGACGGCGTGCTGGCTGCCAATGATGCCATGGCGATCGGTGCGATCGAAGCGCTCGAGGCCGCCAACCGCAAGGCGGTTGTGGTGGGGATCAATGGCACCAAGGAAGCGGTCGATGCGGTGAAGGCAGGCAAAATGCTGGCCAGCGGGCAAGCCGACCCATTCATGCAGGGCTGTCTCGGAACAATTATTGCGATCCGCACCCTGCGCAAGCAAGCCGTGCCGACCGAGCTGTTCTTGAAACCGTCGGTGATCGACGCCAGCAACTTCGAGGAATTCGACATGCCGGTCGAGGCGCGCGTCTGCCCGAAATGGGAAAGCATGGCCACCAACTGACGGCGCTGACGAAGTAGTCGTGCGCGCATTGACGACACCGGGGGACCGCCAGCTCAGCTGTAGCCGGTGGTCCCCCTTCGTTCAGGCGCTGAGCTGCGGTTCCTTGCGGAAATTGTAGATGCGCATCCAGTCATCGACCGCCGCGCGCTGCGGATGCTGGTAAAGCAAGCGCTGACTGGCGCTCAATCCGATACTGTGACTGAGTTCCGCCATTGCCTCCGTCGTCTTAAGAAGAACGGCATTGCAGTCGAGGATGAGCGAGCCGTCGACTTCTTTGATGTTTTCCCGGCGAATGATCGCGTTGACCGTCGCGCACGCGGCGAGAATCACCTCAGCGCCCTGCGCGGCTAACCGGCGCGCTTCGCTGATGAACCGTTCGCGCATCTGGCCCGGGCTGGTGAATGCATCTTGCACCTTGTTAAAATCGATTCCGAGGTCGCCGAACGGGATATGGCGCGAGGTCAAACCGTATTCGAACGCCTTGCGATCGTAGTACTGTGACTGCTTGGCGTGGAACGCGATGCCGGAAAACTTATGGCCGTACATGCAGGCCACCAGCATCGACGTCTCGCCCAGCCCGAATACCGGAATGGAGAGCATTTCGCGGGCTTCCTGCATCGCCGGATCGAGGAAACAACCGATCGCGATCGCGTCGTAACCTTTCGCTTCGGCCTGGATCATTTTGTTGAGTACGCCGCCGGGCGCGAAGCTGTTCATGGCGACAATGGCATTGTAGTGCAGGTCCATTGAGCCGTCGTCGACACCGTTGATGTGAATTTCGGTGTCGGGACGTTTAATGCCGTTGAGATGCGCGGTCAGGGTATTTCGATAATCGTGCAGCCGGTGAATAGCGGTGCTGCTTTGCCACCAGATTTTCATGTTTCAATCCTCGCGTGTTTGGGGTTCACGGATTTGTTTTCAGTATTTTGCGGCGCCCTATCAAGCGCATATGGCCGCGTGTCAGGGTGCAGCAGCACGTAACGCATGATCATATCGGCGATATGGTTTTCCCGCTGCCGCAGCCGGCGCGGCTCCATCACGTCGACATGGAAAAGCGCATTGAGCGTGTGCTGATGGGCGACGTAGTAAGCCGAAAGGCTGGAAATGGAGATATAGAGGTCGACCGCGTCGATACCGGACCGGAACAGCCCTTGCTCCACGCCTCTTCGCAACAAATCATTCAGGGCATCGACTAACTGTTGATACATTTCACCGATGAGCTTCGATCGTTTGACGTGCTTGCCGCCATGGAAATTTTCACTCGCCAATAGTTTTCCGTATTCAGGATGTTCGACCCAGATTGACATCAAGAGATGCACTAACTGGCGCACGCCAGTCTCGGGGTCCATGGCGCGCGCCACGAAGTCGCGCTGACGCTCGCGGATGGTTTGGTAGGTGGCCTCGAGGGCGGCCGTGAACAGGCGGTCTTTGTTGCCGATATGGTGATAGAGCAATGTCTTGTTTATGCCGGAACGGCGCGCGACTTCATCCACGCGCGCGCCGTCGAGCCCCTTGAGGGCAAATTCGGCGATGGCAGCCTGGATGATTTTCTGTTTGGAGAGAGCCGCCGTGCGCCGCAACCGCTTACGGGGTGATTTGATGTTCGCTCGTTGCACTTGGCTTTCTCCGCCAACGTCCGGCTCGCCGAGCGCGGACGGAAGTTATCCAATCATATTGCAATATACTAACTAGTTAGTCTATAGCTATTGCGGCGGGGCGGTGTCCAATAAAGCCCGTCTTTAGTTGCGGAGATCATGTTTATGAAGCCTGTGCGCACCGCGCTATTTGCCCCCGGGATCAAGGAGCGGGTGATGAGCAAGGCGCTGGAAAGCGGCGCCGATGCAGTCATTCTCGACCTTGAGGATTCGGTGCCGGTCGCGTCCAAGGCTGAGGCCCGCGCATTGGTTGCCAAAATTATTGACGGTGCTGTCAGTTCGAAATCAGCAATTTTTGTGCGTGTGAACGCGGCGACGACCGGGCTGCTCGCCGACGATCTCGATGCGGTGGTGCGTCCGGGGCTCAACGCGGTCCTGTTGTCCAAGGCTGAAAACGTCGAGGACGTGCAGCAAACCGCGGCGGCGCTCGAACGCCTTGAATCGCAGCGCGGTATGAAGCCGGGCTCGGTCGAAATCATCCTGCAGATCGAAAACGCCTTGGGCGTCTACAATTGCTTCAACCTCATCAAGTCCTCGCCGCGTGTGGCGGCGACCTGCTTTGGCAGTGCCCGGGACGGCGATCTGCAAACCGACCTTGCTTGCTCCTGGTCGATCGAGGGTACTGAGTTGTTGTATGCACGCTCCAAGGTGCTTCTGGATACCCGCGCGGCCGGCAGTCATATCCATCCGCTTGACGGCGTGTTCAGCGATCTAAGTGACGAGCCCGGATTGATCGCCGATTCCCGCCTGTCGGCGCGCCTCGGCTATATCGGCCGCACCGTCATCCACCCAAAGCAAATCGCGCCGGTCAAAAGCGCCTACGCCGTGCCGGAGGCCGAGGTTGCCTACTATCAAAAGGTCGTCGTCGAGTTCGCGGCCGCGGAAAAGGCCGGTACCGCGGCGATCTCCGTCGACGGCAAGCTGGTGGACTACGCCATGGCCCAGCGCGCCCGGCGCGTGCTCGACCTCGCTAAACTCGACCGAGTGCGGTGACCGGCTATGGATTTTTCCTTCTCGCAGGATCAGGAGGCGTTGCGGGCACACGCAAAGGAATTGCTCGATCACGTTTGCCCGCCGGACTACGCCAAGGCCTGCGACAACGAGGCGCGGCCGCCGCGCGAAGCCTACCAGGCGCTTGCCGAGCACGGATGGTTTGGCTTGGCCATTCCCGCCGAGTTTGGCGGCACCGGCGGATCGGCGATCGACCTAGCCATCCTGCTGGAAGAGACGGGCAGCCACTTCGAAGAACTGGCGATGTGGCTTTTCCGCACGCTCACATACGGCGGTTATGCGGTGTTACAGCACGGAACGCCTGAGCAAAAACAGGAGATGCTGCCCAAGATCGCGCGCGGCGAGCTTTCCTTCTGCTTCGGGCTGAGCGAGCCGGAATCCGGCTCCGATGCCGCCGCGCTGACCACCCGCGCCAGAGCGACCGATGGCGGCTATGTGATCGACGGACAAAAGATTTTCACCTCGGGCATGGATATCAGCGATTATTGCCTGCTGGTGACGCGCACGTCGACCGGCGCCAAGAAGCAACAAGGCATCACCAATTTTCTGGTCGATACCAAGCTGCCCGGAATCGAGGTCCGCAAGATCGCGACGCTGGGCCAACGCGCCATCGGCACCACTCAGGTTTTTTACAGCGGCGTGAAAGTGCCGGCGTCCGCTGTGTTGGGCGAGGTCGACCGTGGCTGGGAGGCGGTCGATGCCTACCTATGGTACGAACGGCTCTGTTTGTCCGCTGCGCGCACCGGCGCGGCCGGCGCGGCGTTCGAATATGCCCTCGATTATGCGAAGAGCCGCAAGCAATTCGGGAAGCCGATCGGGCAATTCCAGGCGATTTCGCACAAGCTCGCCGACATGAAGGTCATGCTCGATGTGTCGCGCACGCTGGTCTACCGGTTCGCGTGGCTCCTGTCGCAAGGACAAGCGACGCGCAGCGACGCGGCGGTTTTGAAGCTCTACACCGGCGAAACCTACAAGGCGGTGTCAGACCTCGGGCTGCAGATTCTCGGCGGTTACGGCTACTGCATGGAATATCCGATGCAGCGCTTCTTTCGCGATTCGCGACTGGCGGTCATCGGCGGAGGAACCTCGGAAATTCAGCGCAATATCATCGCGCGCGGACTGGGACTGTGATCGCACGGCGGACGCCGCTTGGGTTTTCGGAAAGGGACTAGATGTCGCATCCGCTTGAGGGCGTCAGAATCCTGGAGCTCGGCCAGATCATCGCCGGCACCTATGGCTGCCAAGTGTTGTCCGACCTCGGCGCCGAGGTGATCAAGATTGAGACCCCCGAAGGCGATCTCGGCCGTATCCCGTCGGTCGCGCCGTATCGGGGCTTGAGCGGACTGTTCCTGACGTTCAATCGCAACAAACAAAGCGTCGTCATCAATCTCAAAACCGCGGACGGGCGCCGGCTCTTCTACGATCTGGTGAAAGTGTCCGATGTCGTGATCGACAACTTTCGCCCCGGCGTACTCGAGCGTCTACAAATAGACTATCCGACCCTGAACCGCATCAACCCGCGCATCATCCAATGCTCCGTCACCGGGTTCGGCAGCTCCGGCGAATACCGGGACTATCCGGCGCTCGACCTCAACATCCAGGCGATCAGCGGCCACATGGCCATCACCGGCGAGCCCGGGCGTCCGCCCGTCCGCGTCGGTATTCCACTCGCCGATATCAGCGGCGGGATTTATTCGAGCAAAGGGATATTGGCCGCGCTGTTCGACCGCGAACGTACCGGCGTCGGTCGTCGCATCGAAATCTCTATGTTCGACACCATGCTCCATCTGATGACCTATATCGGCACCATGTGGCTGTCGAACGGCGAGGTGCCCAAGCCGCCCGGCTCGGCCCATGATTATTCCGTTCCGTGGCAGGCCTTCGCGACGTCCGACGGATACATCGTCGTCGCCACCCGACAGGAAATCTTCTGGCAGAAGCTCTGCAGCGTGCTCGACCATCCCAGTCTCGCCGGCGATGCGCGCTTTGCCGATAATGCAAGCCGAGTGAAGAACCGCGCGGTATTGGTGCCGCTGCTCGAGCAGATCTTCCGCGGCAGAACCTCCGCCGACTGGCTTGAACGGCTACGTGCTGCCGATGTGCCGGCGGCGCCGGTGAACAACATCGACGCCGCCTTTGCCGAGCCGCCGGTCAAGGAGCGAGAGATGATCGTCGAGTACGATCATCCGCAGGTCGGAAAAGTGCGGCTGCCCGGAAACCCGATCAAGATGTCGGGTATGGAGGGTACGATTTCGCGGCCGGCGCCGATGCTGGGCGAACATACCGACGCCGTTCTGCAAACATTGCTGCATCTTTCGGAAAAAGAGATCGCGGCGCTGCGTGAGAACGGCGCAATACACTAATTCATTTGCGATGAAGGAAATCCGCGATGCGAGGGCTCTACTGGGAAGAATGGGAGATCGGTGCGGAATTCGAAAGTCCGGCGCGCACCGTCACCGAAGCGGATATGGTCATCTACGCGGGCTTGTCCGGCGACTACAACCCGCTGCATATCAATGAGGAGTACTGCAAGACGACGCCGTTTGGCACCCGCATCGTGCACGGGCCGTTGGTCTATGCCATCGCGGCAGGCCTGATCTTCCAGCTCCACCTCTACGATGACACGTTGATCGCGTTTCTCGGCTTCGATAGCTTGAAGTTCACCAAACCGGTGAAGCCGGGCGACACCATTCATGCCCGGATCAAGGTGTTGGAGAAGCGCGAAACGTCGAACCCCGAGCGCGGGATCATGAAGCGC
>Ga0209584_10000507_pt1 | contig 12139 bp, 12 predicted proteins | sample NGEPerD_FD_184507 | JGI IMG/M metagenome (GOLD analysis project Ga0209584, IMG submission 184507) | Arctic peat soil microbial communities from the Barrow Environmental Observatory site, Barrow, Alaska, USA - NGEE PermafrostAB12-D... | ecosystem: Environmental > Terrestrial > Soil > Wetlands >...
GGCCGCCTGCAGCGTGGCTTCCAGGACCTGCGTCGCCGGCAGACCCTTGGCGTCGAGTTCCTTGGCCTTCTGTGCCGGCCAGTTGGCGAGCGAGTTCGCCCATTCCTGGCGGACATTCTCCGGCAGTGTGCGCACGATGCTGCCGTGCGCCTTCAATTCGGCGATCTGCTTGGGATAGTTCTCCTTGTTCACCGTGCCGGTTTTGAGCTCGTACTCTTTGGCGACTTCCAGAATGATGTCCTGCACTTCCTTCGGAAGCTTGTTCCAGCGCGCCAGGTTGACGGTCATGCCATGCCAGGTGATCGCGCCGAAGCCGATCTCGGTGTAATACTTGCCGACTTCATAGAGCTTGAAGTTGGCCCAGCCCGACGGGAACATGATCCAGCCGTTGTACACGCCGGTCTTCATCGAGGTGTAGGCCTCGGGCAAAGACGATTGCACCGGCGTCGCACCGGCGAATTCCAGCCATTTGAGATTGAGGCCGGCGCCGGCGATCTTCTGGCCCTTGAGGTCCTTGACGCTGTTCCATTCGAAATTGGTGCCGAGGTTGTAACCGTTGTCGGCGATCAGCGCGAGCAGCTTCTGCTTAAACTTGTCCTCGAGCACTTTCGACATGTACGGCACCTTGTCGTACACGGCCCGGGCGATCTTCAGGCTCATTTCCGGATCCATGGTGCCGAACGGCAGCATGACCTGGAACGAATGCAGCGGCAGGTTGGACGGTTCGAAGCCAAAGTTATAGCCGCCGATGTCGATGATGCCGGACTGCACGCCTTGGAGCGTGTCGGAGACCTTCACCATCGAACCGCCGTAACCTTCGACGAACTCGACTTTATATTTTGTCCTGGCGGCGACCCGTTTAGTGACCTCGGGCACGAAGAAGCCCTGCATCAAGGCGACGTAGGTATTCGCCGTCGGATGGCCCGAGGCGATGCGCAGTTTGATGTCCTCTTGCGCCATGGCCGACGTGCCGACACCGGCCAATACGGTGAAGGCGATAACTTTCAACAACATACCGATTGTCTTTGTCATGGTGGAACCCCCCGAACCGCTTTTACTGTAAGGCATGACCTTCCGTTGCCTTGGCATTGGCTGTCAACCCTCCTGGTTTCGTGAGTGCATCGCAGCAGAGTGAATCGCGCGCTAGGGGTCTTGCACCCACCACCGTGCTGTTCCGGTCGCCGCAGTTTCGAGGATCGGGTAAACCCAACTCCCCGGCCCTTGCCGCACCCACATTGCGATGGCGAATGGGGTGAAGGCGAAGATCATGAATGGATGGAACGCACTGACGGGCCAACTATAGGTTCACCGTGAAGGCAACCAATGCAGCCGGCAATATCAGCACTGCGTCGAGCGCGCTGGCGTTTGAAATCGCATTTACGAAATACGCTGGAGGTCTTCGCGGCCGTGCCTCTACCGCTTGAACAGGAATGTAATGCCCGCAAAGTGGTCAACAGCCGACATTGCATGCACGGCTTGAAATGAAAGAGGCCGCCAACTGAGACGGCCCATAAAAATGAAATTTATTTGCTCGACCCTCTGCGAAGTTGTTAAATACCATTGTTAGCGACCATCGCCCATCTCCCTTCGGGCGACGTGAATTCCCCATGATCACTCCATAAAACCGCGCCCTAACCGGCGCGGTTTTTTTAACAAAAATCCAAGTCCTTCAGTGCCTCGATAAGAGGCGCCGCCAACTGAGAAGGCCTCTTGCGTTTACCGTCTCGCGGGGCGCGCTAAGATGTGCTGTAGCTATTTCGGTTACACCGCCCTCGGAAGGGACGTCCGCATTGTGCGGCTGCGATCAATTGTTCTTATCAACCTTTTGAAAATGACGCAGAAACGTCGCCGTCCACCAGACAAGTCCACACAAATAAACAAAGACCATCGTGATGAAACGATCTGCCGCGAATATCGGCGGAGTCATCGCATTCGCACGCAATATCGAAATGTGCATTCCATAGACGACTGCAACCGTTAAACACCCAAGCCAACAGGCGTGGCCTACCAAGAAGCGTTCGGTTGTGTGTCGCTGTTCTTGTGCAAACCAGTATTCGCAATTGGGAACTTGACCCTTTCCGTTGGTGTATCGGGGAAGTCCTGCCATCACCCAAACGAGTAGCAATGGCAAGCCTACTAAAAACAATACTATGAAAAGACGATAGTGGTCTCGGTCTGTCCAACCATCAGCCACGCCGTTCGCACTAAAATGGATCGCGACTTTTTCCGGCAACTCTCCCAAGCTATTCAGGGCAAAGAATGTACAAACCAGGAGCAAAGCTGGAAACAAGAGGGGCGATAGCCGATTCATGGATCCCATCGGTCGAAAGTAACGGGGCAAGAAAAAATTGCGGAGCGTAGCCGCCGTTTTCCTACAGTTTTCACACTATCATCATTGACCCAAGACATGGACGACACAAGTCCCGATTGGGGCTTTCTTGCTCGTCCAGCTTTGCCGCCTCGCGGCAAACCCACGCGTGACCAAAACGTTTCCGGCATCGCCTGCCGTTATGCGCAAGGCAGAGAAGTGCCAATAGTTAGGATCATGCGCTCAGAAATAGCGCCACCACACATAGACATGGCAGATCGCTACCGACACCACCATCATCGGGAAGGCATAGAGCGTGTAGGTGACGAAGCTGAAAGGCACCCCGTTGCGATCGCCGATGCCGGCCACTGTCAGGTTGGCGGAGGCGCCTATCAGGGTGCCGTTGCCGCCCAAGCACGCCCCGAGCGACAGGCACCACCACAGCGGCTCGATATGATCGGCGCCGCCGAACGACGGCGCCATGTTTTTGATCAGCGGGATCATGGTGGCGACGAACGGAATGTTGTCCACGATCGCCGACAAGAAGGCCGAAGCCCATAAGATGGCATAACCGGCATGCGCCATATTGCCACCGGTCGCCGCCACCAGCTTATTGGCGAGCAGGTTAAGCAGACCGCCGACATCGACACCGTGCACCACCACGAACAGACCGATGAAGAAGAAGATGGTGATCCATTCGACGTCACCGAAGGTCTGATGGATATTTTTGGCGGCCTTCTCGGAATGATGCGCCCAGTTGTCGAGCAGCATCAGCACGGCGGCCCCGAACATGGCGATGGTGGCGGGTTCAAGATGCAGCGGCCGTGCCAGCACGAAAGCGACCATCACTAGGCCGATGACGATCAGCGACTGCTTGAGCAGCAGCCAGTCCTCGATTGAATCGGCCGGGTTCATCGCCAGAACGCGCGCCTCGGCATCATGCGAAGCTTTGAGATCCTTGCCCCACAGAAAGTGAATGATCACCGCCTGCACCACCATGACGATGAGGATTATCGGCGTGAGGTGATAGACGAATTCGTTGAACGAGAGCCCGACCTGCGAGCCGATCAAGATGTTGGGCGGGTCGCCGATCAGAGTGGCGACGCCGCCGATATTGGAGGCGAAGATTTCCGCGAACAAATAGGGATAGGCCGGCACCTTCAGCGTCTTGCAAATGGCAAGCGTCACCGGAACGATCAGCAGCACGGTGGTGACGTTGTCAAGGAAGGCGGAGAGCACCGCGGTTGTGATCTGCAGGATGAACAGAATGCCGGCGGGATGCGCCTTCGCCGCCTTCGCCGACCATATCGCGAGGTACTGGAACATGCCGGAGCGGCGCGAGATCGACACCAAGATCATCATGCCGGTGAGCAGGCCGAGGGTGTTCCAGTCGATGCCCTTGATTGCCTCGTCCTGGTCGAGCACCCCGACCAGGATCATCACGCCGGCGCCGACCAGCGCGACGATCGCGCGGTTGACCTTCTCCGACATGATGGTGGCGTAGGTGATGGCCAGGACGCAGGTGGACACCCACATCGGATTAAGACCGAAATAGACGTGAGACGCTGCGTGCCCGGTCATTTCCGAAATCCCCCCAAGTCACGGGCGCCTTGGTAGTCCCATCGGCACCGGCCTCACCCTTCCGCAAGAAAGCTCAGGCATGCCGGATGCCGAGTCAATACAGCTTGAGAATCGGCGAGATCGGCAGCAGCGTGAGGATCAGAAACAGCGGCACTAGCACGCAGACTGCCCACAGGACGTAGCCAAAAAAGCTCGGCATGCGCACGCCCTGTTCGCTGGCGATGGCATAGACCATCAGGTTCGGTGCGTTGCCGATATAGCTGAGCGCGCCCATGTAGACCGCGCCCATCGAGATCGCGGCCAGGGTGCCGGACAGCGGGCCCATCAGCGCCTTGGCGTTGTCACCGGCGAGCTCGAAGAACACCAGATAGGTAGGCGCGTTGTCTAAGAAGCCCGACAGCACGCCGGTGAGCCAGAAATAGGCTGCTTCGTGCGGCGTGCCGTCGTGGGCGGTGGCGGCGTGCAGTAGCCAGGCGAAGGCGCCTTTGGGCCCTGCCTGCAGCACCGCCATCACCGGAATGATGGCGACGAAGATGCCGGCGAACAGGATCGCAACCTCGCGGATCGGCTCGAAGGTAACGCCATTGGCCGCGCGATGCTCGTCCTTAGTCATCCATAGTGAAGTAAGCGCGATGAGGATGAGCCCGGCGTCGCGCAGGATGTTCTGCAGCGCGACATGGGTACCGTAGACGTCGAACTCGACTCCCGGCCGCCATGTGGCCGAGAGCAGAATGGCCGCGATGATCAGGCCGATCAGCACGATGTTAACAGCGCCGCGAAGCCGGATCGGCGCCGAATTTTCGTTCACGGGCTGCGGCGGCTCGGCGCGAAATTTCCAGCTATCGAGTGCGAAAAAGATCGCCAGCACGAGCAAAGCGACGATCGCGGTCTGCAGCCAGATGTGCTTCGCGGTCCAGAAAAAATCGACGCCACGCAGGAAGCCGATGAACAGCGGTGGATCGCCGAGCGGGGTGAGCGCGCCGCCGATATTGGCGACCAAGATTATGAAAAAAATCACGACGTGGGCGTTGCTTGAACGCCCGGCATTGGCGCGGATCAGTGGTCTGATCAGTATCATAGCGGCGCCGGTGGTGCCGACGAAGCTCGCGATTCCCGCGCCAAAGGCGAGGATGCCGGCATTGGTCCATGGCGTGCAGCGCAGATCGCCGATGACGAGGATGCCGCCAGCGACGACGTAAAGCGCGAACAGCAACACGACGAAGCTCAGATATTCAGCGAGCGCGGTATGAACCAGCGCTGCCAGCGCGGCCGCAATACCGAACGCTGCCGCCAATGGCAGCAGTGTCAGCAGCGCCCAGGCAAAGGCAATCTTGCCGTAGTGATGGTGCCAGATTTTCGGAAACAAAAGCGGGCCGGTGGCGATCGACAATAGAATGCCGAGGAACGGCAGCGCCCAAGGCCACCCCATTGTCGCGCCGTCTAACGCGGCGATAGCGTGCGCGTCCTGTGGCAGCGGAACGACGGCGAGCAGCGGGGTAGCTAGTAACAGGTGTCCCATATTTACTACACATAACAACCAAATCTGCGAAAACGTTCTGCGACTGACCGTACCAGAACCAAACGCAAACCAATAATCTGTCAACAATTATAAACGGGGAATGTCTGCTAAGGGTCTATCGGTTCACTTCTGCGATGTCCGCGTTACGTCCGGTTTACCCCCTGATTTCGGACATCGCCTGGCCTGACAGCCTTTTTGTACCAGCGGATGAGAGATTACTGCATTCCCATCGATCAATGTACACGCTGTTACCATGCCAAACAGGCAGGCGCCAAAGCGGTCGAGTTGGCATGAGATCTCATTCACGCAGGTGGCTGAACTATGGAGCACTTAGCGGGCAACTAATTAGCTTCCAAAGCTGTCGACGCGATCTGCCGGCAACGATCATCAAACTCATTAGCCATGCAATGGCAATCTAGGCTTCTTTTGAAGCCGCCGCATTGCAGAAAACGTGATTGCTTAGCGCACCAGAGGTTCATTTATGTCGGCGTCATGGCACGTACAGAAGAAAGCGATGAGTTACCATTTAGGAGAATTGAGTGTCAGACGCTAAAACAAATTGTCCGCTTGAACTGCAGCGACGGCTATTAGGCGGAGTGTCATGACCCTTTCCATGAAAATCCTCAATTTCTTTGCGCTGATCGGCCTGCTTGCGATACTCGGGGGCATCGGCGCAACGACCTTTTTCTTTGGCGGGTTCTTTAACGTCGCGGCCAACCATCCGGATCCCGATATCGTCAACTGGGCGCTCGTACAGGTACGCAAGGCGTCGATTACGCGGCGTGCGACCGCTCGACCGCCGGGGTCGCTTGACGATCCTGATATGGTGCAGGCGGGCTCAGTTGCCTACACCAAGAACGGCTGCATCAATTGTCACGGCGAGCCCGGCGTGCAATCCGCCAAGTTCTCCGAGGGGCTGACCCCTCCGCCCGACCTCAGAAAAGTGATCACTGATCGCCGACCGGAGGAGCTATTTTGGGTTATCAAGAATGGCATCAGGATGAGCGCAATGCCGAGCTTCGGCGCTGATGATCCACCGCTGCGCGATAAGCAAATCTGGGCCATTATGGCCTTCCTGAAAAAGCTGTCGAGCGTTTCCGACGAAAACTTCAAGGCGTGGAACGAGGCCCCGCTCGGGGGACATTGGGTGCCTGCTTGCGGACCTGGTCGGATGTCTGGCTGCGGACCTGGTCGGGGATGATGTCGTTTGCGAAATCATATCCACACGTAACCATGAAACGCATCGTTATCGATGAGATTTCCGACTAACGAGGCTCTTGAAAATGGAGCGAGGTCTTAGTTTCAATATTTGATCATAGCTAACTGCCGCGACGTGCAAGTCTTCACACTTTTCCATTGCGCCGCCGCACATTTTACAAGGGCTTTCGAAGTAAAAACATATAGATCAAAACGATGAGCAGGGCGACCGAAACAAAGATCACTCCGAATAAACCCAGCTTGTGAACGACCGCGGCAATATCGGCCCCATGCTTGCCGAGATAGAACCCCGCTATCGTCCAGACGACAACCCAAAAAGCGCCGCCGAGTGCATTGAATACAAGAAATCGCCGCCAATCCATTTCTAATGAGCCGGCGACAACACCGTTTAACTGGCGCAGTATGTTGAAGAAGCGGGCAAAGGCTACTGTCAGGGCGCCATATCGCACAAAGATCGCCTCCATTTTCCGCAGGCGATCTGCCGTTAGCCCGACCATTCCACCGAAGCGCAGTAAAGCTTTATGACCAAGCTTCCTGCCAATCAAATACCCAATATTATCACCGGTCACCGCACCAATCCACGCTGAAACGAGCAAAGCCGGAAACGAGATTTCACCGCGGCCGGCCAAAATCGCAGCCACTATCAGCAATGATTCGCCTGGAAGAGGCACTCCAAACGACTCGAGTGTCAGAATCAGGAAAATCGCAACAGCGCCATATTCGTGAACCCACGGCTCCAGAAGCCCAAGGATGTGACTAAATTCGGTCATGATGCGTCCGATCGAGAAAATGCAGGCCGCAAACAGGGTGATAGCAGCGCCGATGCCAGACGTCTTTTTCTTAACTAGATTTCGCCTTTTCCACCCATCTCATTCATTCCTTGGCTGCTTGTAACGACATCGTGAACCCAAGTCTTTTGCCGGACTACAGCGATAAGTGTCGAGCGCCGAAGACATTGCGCATTTTCAATCAAACGGACAGGTCACCGTAAGGTGCATCCGCATATCTATTGGTCAATCACTATGAAAATTCACCGAATTGATTCGCGATGGAGATAACAACATGCATCCAATAAATCCTTCCAATTCCAGTAAACGAAAAGGTCTTTCTGCGCGTCGTCTGGCCCTTCTTGCATCAGCAGCTAGCATCGGTTTCGCCGTGGTGGTTGCAGGTCCGTCGAGTTATCGCACATTGAACCTTCCCTCCTGGACGACATCGGCCCAAGCCGCCGACGCCGCGCAGGCACCTGCCGGTTTTGCCAATATCGTTGAGAAGGTAAAGCCAGCGGTCATTTCAGTCCGCGTCAAAATTGACGAGTCGGCAAAGATGACGGGCATGAAGGAGAGCGATGAGGGCAATGCAATGCCGCTTCAACCCGGAGCGCCGATGGAGAAATTCTTCAAGCAGTTCGGTCTCCCCGGCATGCCGAACGGAATACCGCAAGGCAAGCAAACCATCACCGGCGAAGGCTCCGGTTTCTTCATCTCAGCGGATGGCTATGCGGTGACCAATAATCACGTCGTCGATCATGCCAAGACCGTGCAAGTTACCACCGACGACGGTGCAGTCTACAAGGCCAAGGTCATTGGTACCGATCCGAAGACCGATCTTGCCTTGATCAAGGTCGATACCAACAAAGCCTTCCCTTATGTGAAGTTCGCCGATCATGACCCCCGCATCGGCGATTGGGTCGTTGCGGTCGGCAATCCATTCGGTCTCGGCGGCACCGTCACCGCAGGCATTGTCTCGGCACGCGGGCGCGACATCGGCTCCGGCCCCTATGACGACTACATCCAGATCGATGCCCCCATCAACAAGGGCAACTCCGGCGGGCCAGCGTTCAATATGAACGGCGACGTGATCGGCGTAAACACCGCCATCTATTCGCCGTCCGGCGGCTCAGTCGGGATCGGCTTCGACATTCCGGCTGATACCGCGAAGACGGTCGTGGCCCAGCTCAAAGAGCACGGCTACGTCAACCGCGCCTGGCTGGGCGTGCAGATTCAGCCGGTCACGGCCGACATTGCCGATAGTCTCGGCCTGAAAACGGTTGAAGGCGCAATCGTCGATCAACCGCAACCCGGCAGCCCGGCCGCCAAGGCTGGAATTGCCACGGGCGACGTGATCACCGCGATCAACGGCACGCCGGTGAAGGACGCACGCTATCTTGCCCGCAAGATCGGGATGATGGCGCCGAATACCACCATCAAGCTCACGCTCCTGCAAAATGGCGGGCTCAAGACCATAGACCTGACGCTTGGCAAAATGCCGAACGAACAGCAGGCAAAAGCCGATACCGGAAGTGAGACATCGTCGAATGGCCTGCCGCATCTTGGCCTCACACTCGCCCCAGCGAACGATGTTGCCGGCTCCGGCGGCCGGGGTGTCGCAGTCGTTGAAGTTGATCCAAATGGTCCCGCCGCTGAACGCGGTTTCAAGACCGGCGACGTGATCCTGGATGTCGGCGGTAAAGCGGTTACGAACGCCGCCGATGTCCGCAAGGCTCTCACCGAGGCGCGAACGCAAGGCAAGCACTCTATCCTTATGCGGGTGAAGACCACCGAGGCGACGAGGTTCATTGCGCTACCGATCGGAAACGCTTGAACACAAGGAGGGCCGGTTCCCCGCGCTGTATAGCCTGCCGGGCGAAACGAGCTCCGGGGACGGGATAAAACCCGTCCCCCAGTTCGGCGTTGTTTGCAAATCTCACGTAACTCGATCGTCGCTCTAATTCGACTTTGGCGGTTGAGTTGGAGGGTTCTCGCTCTTGATGATTTTTAGAATTACTTGCGCGCGAGCTATCGCTGATTTTTGATCGGCTTCGCTCAAGCCATGAAATCAGGCATCTCGCTCCCGTGTAGCGAATGCGCTTCCTTCTATGGTGGCCACTTCGGATCAGGCATACGCCTCCACCTGATCAACGGGCATCCCGATACCATCATGATGCATCTGGCCAAGGAGTATCGCAGCGCGGGGGCCGCCATGATATGCCGCCTTTTCAAGGTAGGTCTTGGCCTGGGCAAAGTCCGGCAGCACAAGATCCCCGTGCAGGTAGATCTCGCCGAGCCGAAGTTCTGCGGCGGCGACATCCCGGGATGACAATGGTATATCGCGTCAAGGACCCGGCCATGCTCACAACGGTCAAGCCCGGCGACAAGATCAAATTCGACGCGGACCACGTCAACGGTCAGTTCATCGTGACGACAATCCAAAAAGCGAAGTGATAGTCCTTTCCGCCTCCAAATGCGGGTGTTGGCCTGCATGACCTGCAAGACCATTCAGTACAAATAGCGGGGCGCGCTTAGAGCGGAATGTTGTTTTTGGAGCAAACTAAACTTCGTCTGTAATGCTCATGTCATATGGATCAAAATGCCGATGTTGAATGGGATCATGCTCCTTTGGTTTTTATTGACGGCGATGGCCGTCGGATTCGTCGCGATCGACATACGGTCCACACCGGAATCGCCGGTCTTGAAATGGGGCTTCGTTCTGCTGACCGCCTACACCGGCCCAATCGGCGCATTCCTGTATGTCCTGGGATGCCGCGAACCGCTACCGGGGCTGCATGAACGCTATATCGCCACACGCTGGCGTCAGGTGCTCGGCTCCACCATGCACTGCGTGGCGGGCGATGGCATCGGCATTCTTGCCGGCGCGGCGGTCGCTTCATATTTGACCCTGTCGCGCCCGGTCGATATCGCGCTCGAATACGGACTCGGATTTGGCTTTGGCTGGACTATCTTTCAGTCGCTGTTCATGCGCGACATGGCCGGCGGCTCCTATCGGCGGTCGCTCGCATCCACGTTCATACCCGAATTCCTTTCGATGAACTTTCTCATGGCCGGAATGATGCCGATCGTATCCTTGGGCCGGGCCGCGGTCGGCGGGAAATTTAGCCCGCTGACACCCGAATTCTGGTTCGTCATGAGCATGGCGCTGCTTGCCGGGTTCATCGTGGCCTATCCGATCAATTGGTGGTTGGTCGCCAACGGATTGAAACACGGGATGATGACGGTGCGCGGTCTGGACGCCGCGCCGGTTACCGGCACGCCATCGCACGCCACGCACCGGCCGACGGTTGCCTCGCCCAACGAGGGGCATGCGGGCCACGCCAAAGCGTCGCGCAGCAAGATTGTTTGGATGGCGGTTTTGTCGGTTGCCGTATTCGCGCTTGGAATCGCCGCGGTGGCGATTATTCACGGCAACATATAGCCAGCTTGAGGCGGAGAGCCCCACACGTCCCGCGCGTTAAGTATTGAATTACCGCAATAAATATCCACATGAAGTCAGAGATATACGAAGCCATTTCATTTTAAGGAGATCGATCATGTCTGGTTCATGCTGTGGCGGCTCTGCCAAATCCGAGCCCACCAAGGTTGCAATGACGCCTGCATCGCAGGCGACCGAGGCGGCTGCCAAACAGCCGGCCGCAAATTCCGAAAAGAGCGAATGCTGCAACGACAAGCCGGCAAAAAGCGAAAAGAGCGGCTGCTGTTGTTAGATCGACATCGCTTTGATGTTAGTAAAAGGCCGCCGTTATCGGCGGCCTTTTGCTTTATTGAATCGCGACCGCGCGGTCAGCGTCAGGCTTGCAGGTCGCCTTTTTTCTGCAAATATTCTTCGCGGTTTACTTCGCCACGCGCATAGCGCTGTTCAAGCAGGTCGAGACCGCTGGAACGTCCGGCAACCACCTGTCGCCCTAAGCCAATCGACGGCGACGCACGCATGAACCAAACTACGCCGCCGGCGAGGAGCACGAGTGCCAATAGCCAGAATACCATGCTGAATCCTCCCATCGAGCCGTAACCATCGCCCATCATTCCCCAGCCGTTACCATATCCGTACATTGATCAGTCTCCTTGCCGATTGCCGATGAGGTAAAATCAGTTGCTGCAAGACGCGTAGCGGCCATAGCCGCGCCCGGAGTCGGTTTCGTTCCAACACAGGCGTTTGCCGCGATGGTCCGCCCCGCGTCCATTGCGGCCATCGGCGGAGCCGTAGTCCATCATGCCGGGACCGTAGCCAGAGCCCCCCATCATGTAACCGGGGCCGTAGTCTCCGCCCATCATGCCGTTGCCCGGACCATAACCGCGGTGACTACTGTAGTTTTGATCGTTTCCCATCATGCCGGGGCCATAGGTTTGGGCTTGTACCGTGATACCGGCTGCGATCACTCCGGCCGCGGCCAATGTCGTGAGAAGCAGAATTTTACGCATGTTTGATTCCTTCGCGCGCATAGCGCGGTTTGATGTGCGAGCCATAGCCTAGACCTGAGCAATAGACTTTACGGACGCTTCGCCGCCTGCGGCAAAGAGCGCTGCTGGTCTTGACTACGAATTCGATGTTGGCGGAAGGACAAGCTCCGCCGGCTTGAAATGGTTCCAGCCCAAATTCAAATTAAGACAGTTGCGCGATCAAATTGGGACGAAAGGCACTAGCAGTCCGCTGAAAAACCCATCGCCACGGCGATAGTTTGATGATTCAGTTTTGTATTACGAATCGTCGGAGGCTGG
>Ga0209584_10000508_pt1 | contig 12135 bp, 12 predicted proteins | sample NGEPerD_FD_184507 | JGI IMG/M metagenome (GOLD analysis project Ga0209584, IMG submission 184507) | Arctic peat soil microbial communities from the Barrow Environmental Observatory site, Barrow, Alaska, USA - NGEE PermafrostAB12-D... | ecosystem: Environmental > Terrestrial > Soil > Wetlands >...
CCGACACCGCGCCCGTCTCCACCACACCCACAGACACCCCGCCCACAGAGCCCCCGCCCGCGGACCCCGCACCCACAGACTCCGGACCCGTCTCCACCGGGCCCGACACCGACCCGTCGGTCGCGGCGTCCTCGTCACCGGCGCTGCGTGCGCTGCGTGGTCGCGACCCGGTTCCGGCGCCGCTGACCTCGCACGGACCGGCCACGGTGCTGGCCATGTGCAACCAGAAGGGCGGGGTCGGGAAGACCACGTCCACGATCAACCTCGGCGCGTCGCTGGCCGAGTACGGCCGCCGCGTCCTCATGGTCGACCTGGATCCGCAGGGTGCGCTGTCCGCGGGCCTTGGCATCGCCGCGGACCGCCTCGACCACACCATCTACAACCTGATGTTGGGCCCGTCCACGGCCATGACGGACGTGCTGGTGCCGACCGGGATCGAGGGGGTCGACCTGATCCCGGCGAACATCGACCTGTCCGCCGCCGAGGTGCAGCTGATCAACGAGGTGGGCCGCGAGCACACCCTGGCCCGCGCGCTGCGGCCGGTGCTGCACGCGTACGACTACGTGCTGATCGACTGTCAGCCCTCGCTCGGCCTGCTCACCGTCAATGCGCTGGCCTGTGCGCAGGGCGTGATCATCCCGCTGGCCGCGGAGTTCTTCTCGCTCCGCGGCGTCGCGCTGCTCGTCGACACCATCTCCAAGGTGCGGGAGCGGATCAACCCGGAGCTGTCGTTGCAGGGCGTGCTGGTCACCATGTACGACGGCCGGACCGTGCACGCCCGCGAGGTGGTCGCGATGCTGCACCAGCGGTTCGGTGACCAGGTGTACGACACGATCATCGCGCGCACGGTGAAGTTCCCGGAAACCACGGTGGCCGGGGAGCCGATCACCACGTACGCGCCGATGTCGCCGGCCGCGCAGGCCTACCGGGCGCTGGCCCGCGAAGTGATCGCGCGATGACCATCGCTCCCGCGGGTCCTGCCTCCACCGGGCCGGCCCGGGTGGACGGCGTTGCTCGGGCTCCGGATCTGTCCGCTGCCGATGGTGTGGTTGGCACGGCTGCTTCCGTAGCGTCAGCCGCGAACACCGAGACCGTTGGCTTCCAGCAGGCCGTGGATTCCGGGGATTCCGGTCGCCGGCCGTTCCACGTCCGGCTGTCCAACTTCGACGGCCCGTTCGACCTGTTGCTGCAGCTGATCAGCCAGCACCGGATGGACGTCACCGAGGTGGCGCTGCACCAGGTGACCGACGATTTCGTCGCGCACATCCGGGCGATGGGCAGCGACTGGGATCTGGACCAGGTCACCGAGTTCATCGTGGTCGCGGCGACCCTGCTGGACCTCAAGGCGGCCCGGCTGCTGCCGGACGAGAGCGCGGTCGACGACCTCGACGACGATGCCTTCGGCATCCGCGACCTGCTGTTCGCCCGGCTGCTGGCCTACCGCGCCTACCAGCAGGTCGCGGCCCTGTTCGCCGAACTGGAAGCCGGTGCGCTGCGCCGGTATCCACGGGCCGTCACCCTCGAACAGCGCTACCTCGGCCTGCTCCCGGAGGTGCAACTCGGGCTGACGCCGCGGGAGTTCGCTGCGATGGCCGCCGGTGCCTTTCGGCCGAAGCCGCCGCCGCCCACGGTCAACCTGGACCACATCCATGCCTCGCCGGTCTCCGTGGCCGACCATCAGGCCGCGGTGCGATCGATGCTCGCCGACCGGGGGATCGCGACGTTCGGTGAACTCGTCGCCGGCTGCGCTGTCACCCTGGAGGTGGTAGCCCGGTTCCTGGGATTGCTGAACCTGTACCGGGAAGCGCTGGTGGCGTTCGACCAACCGGAGGCGCTCGGCCTGCTGACGGTGCGGTGGACCGGACCGCCGCCGGAGGCCGCGCACGACCCAGACCAACGAACTGACGCAGTGATGGACGAGGAGTACGAGTGAGTGGCGAGCAGGTCACGCTGACCGACGACCGGTCGGGTGAACCGGAGTCGCAGGCCGCGGAACCCGATGCCGCTGTGGATACGATCGGGGTCCCGAATGCCGATGCGGAAGTGGGGCCGGACGGCACCGGTGCACTGTTTTCCGACCCCGACATGGTCCCGGACCACGACCTGGTCGGCGCGCTGGAGGCGGTGCTACTGGTGGTCGACGCGCCGGTGACGGAAACGGCGTTGGCCGCTGCAGTCGGCCATGGCCCGCTCCGGGTGCGCGACGAGTTGACGGCGCTGGCCGCGCGATACACCGCGGCGGGGTCGGGCATCGAGCTGCGCGAGATCGGCGGTGGCTGGCGGCTGTACACCCGGGATCGATTCGCTCCCGTCGTGGAGCGGTTCGTGCTGGACGGTGCGCAGGGCCGGCTGTCCAAGGCCGCGCTGGAGACGCTGGCCGTCATTGCCTACCGCCAACCGGTCACCCGGGCGCGGATCTCCGCCGTCCGTGGGGTGAACGTCGACGGCGTCATCCGCACGCTGACCGCCCGTGGGTTGATCGAGGAGGCGGGCACCGACCCGGACACCGGGGGACTGCTCTACAGCACCACCGAGCTGTTCACCGAACGTCTCGGCCTGTCCGATCTGGGTGAGCTGCCCTCGCTCGGGCCGCTGTTGCCGGATGTCGATGCGGTGGACGATGTCTGACGTCGAATCGACCCGCGGGGACCGAAATGCGCAGCAGGGTAAAGGGAATCAGACTGAATTGACGCCAGCATCAGCTTCGGCGTCGTCGTCCACTGAAGGCGTCCGGCTGCAGAAGGTGCTGTCGGCCGCCGGCGTCGCCTCACGCCGCAAGGCCGAGGAGCTGATCCGATCCGGACGGGTGAAGGTCGACGGCATCGTGGTCCGCGAGATGGGCCTGCGCATCGATCCGGATGCGGCCGTGGTGCATGTCGACGGCAACCGGGTGGTGCTGCGGGAGGACCAGGTCTACCTGGCGCTGAACAAGATGCCCGGGATGCTCTCCACGATGTCCGACGACCTGGGTCGCCCGCACATCGGCGAGCTGCTGGTCGATCGCAAGGAGCGGCTGTTCCACATCGGCCGGTTGGACATGGATTCCGAGGGCCTGCTGCTGCTGACCAACGACGGCGACCTGGCGCACCGGCTCACCCACCCGTCCTACGGGGTGCCCAAGACGTACATGGCCGAGATCCCCGGGCCCGTCCCGCGTGATCTGGGCCGGCGGTTGCGCGCCGGGATCGAGCTGGAGGACGGCCCGGCCAAGGTCGACGCTTTCGAGGTCGTCGACGTGCACAACGGGCGCGCGGTGGTCGAGGTCGTGCTGCACGAGGGCCGCAACCACATCGTCCGCCGCCTGCTGGCCGCGGTGGACCACCCGGTGTCCCGCTTGGTCCGTACCCAGATCGGCGACGTGCAACTGGGCCACCAGCGGCCCGGCACGCTGCGCAAGCTGAACGCGGTGGAGATCGCCCAGCTCTACAAGGCGGTCGGGCTGTGACCGCACCGGCGCATGACGGGACGCCGGCCACAGCAACAACTTTCGTCATCGCCATCGACGGTCCGGCAGGCACGGGCAAGTCGACGATCGCGCGCCGGGTCGCCGTCGCGCTGGGCGCCGGGTACCTGGACACCGGTGCCATGTACCGCATCGTGTCGCTGGCCGTGCTGGACGCGGGCGTCGACCCCACCGACCCGACCGGGGTCGCGGAGTTGTTGCCCCGCTTGACATTCGACACGCCGACCGATCCGGGCCGGCAACGTCATGCGCTGGCCGGTCGGGACGTGTCGGACGAGATCCGGGGCCAAGCCGTCACTCTCGCGGTGACCCCGGTGTCGGCGAATCCGGCGGTGCGGGCCTGGCTGCTCGGCAGGCAACGTGAGCTGGCCTACTCGGGGCGGATGGTGGTGGAGGGCCGCGACATCGGCACCGTCGTCACGCCCGATGCGCCGCTGAAGATCTACCTGACCGCCGACGCCGCCGAACGGGCGCGCCGCCGGCACCGGCAGAACACCGTCAGGGCCGGCGTTCCGGCCGGCGGCACCGGCGAAAGTCGCGAAACCGCGAGCGTTGGCGGAGGCAACGCTGGCGGCAGCGCCGACGGCGTCGACGACAGTGGTTCCGTCGCAGCCGATCTGGTGGCCGTCGCGCTCGATCTGCACCGCCGGGACTCGCACGACTCCACCCGGCAGCACGCCCCGCTGCAAGCCGCGAAAGACGCTGTTCTCATCGACTCCTCCGAGTTGGCCGTGCAGGAAACCGTGGAGCGCGTGCTGGGTCTCGCCTCGGAGCGGGGCATCCGATGAGATGGTTCAACCTCGGCGGATCGGACGATCCGCCGCCCGAGCACACCGGCACCAAGGGCATGGACCGTGGCCGGCGGATCGGGATCACCCTGTGTTTCTTCATGTACCGGATGCGGGTCCGTGGGATGGAGCGGGTGCCCGTCTCCGGGCCGCTGGTGGTCGTCGCCAATCACCAGAACTTCATGGACGGCGCCGTGCTGTTCGGGACGTTGCCGCGCAGGGTGTCGTTCCTGGTCAAGGCCGAAGCGGTGAAGGGTCCGCTGGGCTGGCTGCTGACCAACGTCGGGCAGTACGCGCTGGTGCGGAGTGTGCCCGACCGTGAGCCCTTGCTCAAGGCCCTGGCCCAGCTGAAGTCCGGCGGCGCGATCGGCATCTTCCCAGAGGGCACCCGCGGCGGCGGCGACGTCACGACCGTCTTCGCCGGTGCAGGCTGGCTGGCCGCACGGGCAGGAGCCATCGTCGTACCTGTGGCGCTGCGCGGCACGGCGCGGCCCGAAGGCCGAAAGCGGCGGCGTTTCAAGCCCGAGGTGCACGTCCTTGTCGGGGATCCGTTCGAGGTCCCGCATGGTGGCGGCAAAACCGCGGTCAGCGCCGCCACCGAGAAGATCCGGGAGCAGCTCGCGGCGCTGGTCGTCACCCTCGACAGCGACATCGCCTCCGGCGCATCAGTGAAGGCAGCACGATGAGCGAGATCGACAGGGAAGAAGAGATTCTCCGCCTCAGCCTGGACGTGGATGCCGCGCCGGGAGACGGAACCTGGTCCGAGGACAGCGAACTCACCGGCTGGGAGGAGGAGGGTGAGTCGCTCGGCGAGGACGGCCCGACACTCCCGGTGCCCACGCTGGCCGTCGTCGGTCGACCCAACGTCGGCAAATCCACCCTGGTCAACCGAATCATCGGCCGGCGCGAGGCGGTGGTGCAGGACATCCCCGGCGTGACCCGAGACCGGGTGTCCTACGAGGCGTTGTGGCGCGGGCGGAAGTTCACCGTGGTGGACACCGGCGGCTGGGAGCCGGACGCCGACGGGCTGCAGGGCGCGGTGGCCGCGCAGGCGCAGCGCGCGATGCTCACCACCGACGCTGTGCTGGTGGTGGTGGACGCCTCTGTCGGCGCGACCGCGACCGAGGAAGCGATGGCCCGTGTGCTGCGCCGCTCGCGCCGCCCGGTGATCCTGGCGGCGAACAAGGTCGACGACGAGCGGGCGATGGCCGATGCCGCCGCGTTATGGTCGCTTGGCCTCGGCGAGCCGTACCCGGTGTCGGCGTTGCACGGCCGCGGCTCGGGGGATCTGCTCGACGCGGTGCTCGATGCGCTGCCGGAGGCGCCCTCGGAGTTCGTCGGAGTGCCGGGCGGCCCGCGCCGAGTCGCGCTGCTGGGGAAGCCCAACGTGGGCAAGTCCTCGCTGCTGAACAAGCTGGCCGGTGACTCGCGTTCGGTCGTCGACGAGGTGGCCGGCACCACCGTCGACCCGGTCGACTCGCTGGTGCAGCTCGGCGATCAGACCTGGCGGTTCGTCGACACGGCGGGTTTGCGTCGGCGGGTCAATCAGGCACGGGGAATGGAGTTCTACGCCTCGCTCCGCACCCAAACCGCCCTGGAGGCAGCGGAAGTCGCGATCGTGCTGATCGACTCGTCCGAGCCGTTGTCCGAGCAGGACCAGCGGGTGATCTCGATGGTGATCGACTCCGGCCGTGCGCTGGTGATCGCGATGAACAAGGCCGATCTGGTCGACGCGGACCGCCGGGCCGAGGTGGAGCGCGAGCTGCAGCATGATCTGGTCCGGGTGACGTGGGCCGAGCGGATCAACATCTCGGCGAGGACCGGGCGCGGCGTGCACCGGCTGGCGCCGGCGCTGGAAACCGCGCTGGATTCCTGGGACCGACGGATACCAACCGGCCGACTGAACTCCTGGCTCGGTGAGCTGATCGCGGCCACCCCGCCGCCGGTTCGCGGTGGCAAGCAACCGCGGGTGCTGTTCGCCACCCAGGCCGCCAACCGGCCACCCACGTTCGTGCTCTTCACCACCGGGTTCCTCGAGGCGGGCTATCGCCGGTTCATCGAGCGGCGGCTGCGTGAGGACTTCGCGTTCGTCGGCTCCCCGGTGCGGGTGAACGTCCGGGTGCGGGAGAAGCGCGGCGGGCGCAAGAGCTGATCACCGCAGCGATGGGAGCGGTGCGGCTGCTTGCTGAACGGGATCCGGGCGGAGGCTTGCGCGGTCCGCCTCCTGCTGGATGCGGTGATCGAGCCGCACGGCGGCGAGCCGGATGGCCATCTCCGGCAGGGCCTCCCGGCAGATGGATTCGTGCAGGTCCCGGATGGCCTGGTCGACGCATGCCACGATCACGTCACAGGGCACCCGGCCGGCGAACCGCGGACCCAGCTCGTCGACGATCGCCGCCATGGTGTCGGCGGTGCCGGGCCGCCCGTTCGTCGGCGTGGCAACGCTGCCCGGTCCCGGCGTGACGGCGAAGACTGAGGCTGAGCGGCCCGCGGAGTCTGCAGCCCCTGTCAGCGTGGTCAGCGTGACGGCGGTCAGGACAGGTGAAGTCATCGGGCACCTCGTTGTGCACGCGCTGCGATTATCGGAGGCGACGACTCCGGGCCCGCAGGGATAGCCGTCGGTCGCTGTTGACCGACTTCCTGGAACGCTGGTCGACGTTTCGCGTCCGGGTTGTCACCCCTGCCAACATCCATCGACCGCGTGAACCCAGCAAGGGCCAAAGGTCCCGTCGAGGCTGCCGTAGGCAGGGCACGGATCCGGCTTTTGCCGCGGTTCCGCCGGATGGGGGGTGCGGCAGCCGCCACGCCCGGCGATTTGGCCGCCAACGGCGACAACCGGATGCACCGTGCGGTCCGCCGGCGGGCGTGAGACCTGGCCTGACACGGTGCCCTCCGTGGCCGCTGCGGCCGGCCGTTCCCGCAGGCCACAGGTCTTTGTGCCCTTGTCGGCGAGCGCTATCAGCGGGATCGTAGGAACAGCGTGCGGACCTTGCCGTGAGAGGACCAGCCATGTCCACCAATGAGAACCGCCGCGCCGGTATCGAAGCGCGCGCTGCGATCGGAAAATCGATCGCTCCGGTGACAAGGCACGAGGTGGCGATGCAGCACTATCTGGCTGCGGCCGCCTACCACGAGAGGGTCGAGCCCAACCGACCCGTCACCAGTTCGGCCGGGCGTGAACGGGGCCAGGCCGCCGCTGTCGACATGCCGTCGAAGGGGTCCGCCGGACCGAGCAAGGGTGGCGCGGGCCCACGCAAGGGAACGACGGCTTCGGCCGCTGCTGACCCGTTGATCCACCAGACTCATTCTCGCAGAAGCGATCTCATCGTAGTCGGGGTCGACGACTCGGCGGGATCGGCTCGTGCGGTGGACTGGGCTGCCGCCGAAGCAGCGCGTCGCCATGGCTCCCTGCGACTGGTCCACGCTGCCGCGGACCTCACACCGTTCGGGGCGGAGGGCGCGGTCTACGGCGTGGTCAATATGGACTTGGAGGGGTTGGACGAGCGCGCCGCCATGGCGATGAGCCGGGCGACGGCACTGCTCGACCGGGTGGCCGCGGACGTCCGGAGGACCCATCCGACGCTGGAGGTGAGCACCCGGCTTGTTCGCGACAATGCAGCGGCAGCTCTCCGGCAGGAATCCGAGGACGCGGGAATGACTGTCGTCGGCTCGCGCGGCGCGGGCCGGCTCACCGGTGTGATCCTCGGCTCGGTGGCGCTGAGCATCGCCTCGGACAATCCGGCCCCGGTCGCCGTTGTCCATCGGCACGATCCGATCGACGCTACCGGTCCTGTGGTGGTGGGGGTGGATGCTTCGCCGGGCAGCGAGGGCGCGATCGCCCTGGCGATCGAGGAGGCCGCCCTGCGGAATACCGGGCTGGTCGCGGTGCATTCCTGGAACGACTTCGTCATCGATCAGGAATTCCCGGAGCTGCCACTGGTGGTCGACCTCGACGCGATCGAGCAGGAAGAATATGCCCTGCTGTCCGAGCAATTGGCGGGATGGCAGGACAAATACCCCGACCTGCAGATCCAGCACAATGTGGTTCGGCGCCGGCCCACGCATGCGTTGTTGGACGCCAGCAAGAGCGCCCAACTTCTGGTCGTCGGTTCCAGGGGGCGGGGCGGATTCACCGGATTGCTGCTCGGCTCGACCAGCCACGCGCTGGTCGCACACGGCTCCTGCCCGGTGATCGTTGCGCGCCAGTGAGTCCGGTCGCGTCAGCACACCAGACGGGTGGCGCGCCGGCCTGACACCGGCGCGGCGGGGGTGCCCGTCGTTGTGGCGTGCGCTGTTCGTCGAATCCATTCCGGCTCCGGTGCAGGACCTTTGGCCCTTTCGAACCAGCCGGGAACCGCTGAGAGTGGGCAGCAGCAACGACTTCCGGGTGACGACCGGGCGCGATCGGGAGACGGAGGACGGATCTCATGCACATCGAGCCATCGACCAGGTCGACGAAGACCCCGCGTCAGCGGACGGCGAAGGACTGGCGGCCGTCCGTGGAGACGCCACCCTGCATCAGTGCGCGCGACGTGATGAGAGCGGACCCCGACCGGGTGGATGCGAACGACTGCCTGCAGGAGGTCGTGCACCGCATGCGCAGCCTGATGGTGGCCTCGCTACCGGTGTGCAATCCCGAGGGTGACCTGTTCGGCATGATCAGCTACGGGGACATCGGCTCGCGCAACAGCATCAACGACGGCGCCCTGTCGACCGCCACCGCCGGCTCGCTGGCCGAGACGCCCACGGTGACGATCGACGTGGATGCTCCTGTCGACAGGGGCATTCTCCAGCTGATGGGCACCAAGCAGGTATGGATGGTTCCGGTGCTGGAGGGCAAGCGTCTGGTCGGCGTCATCCACTACTCAGACCTGAAGCGCTACACCTGATCCGTCCTGCCGGCTGGTGAGGTGGGTGGGCGACGCCGGCGATATCGGTCGGCGATTGTTGCGTCGGCCCCGCTCACTCCCGCCGCCGCGGTCCGACTCGGCGCCGGGTTTGTTGACTGGGCGCCGACTGATGTCGGCGCCCAGTGCATCGTTGTGGCGCCGAGTGTGCCGCCCCGCCGAATGGGCGTGGGCTCCCGTGCGCAGTTTGCGGTTGATCAGACGAAAAGGGTCGATTCCATCAGCGATTCGCTGTGCCAGGCGGATGAGCGCGGAAAGCGGGCGCCGACCGGCGAACCCGGGACGGGCACGGGCATGGGGACGGGTTCGCTGTACTCGATCTGACCGGCCCGCGGGAACCGGCAGCCCACCGGCGGCAGGTAGGCGCGCCGAACGTTCGTGCTGGTCGTGGTGGTCGCGCCGGTGCCGGAATCGGGCCAGCCGCGGGGGTAGCGGGCTCCGATCGGGAGGGTGCGACGAGCAAGTACGGCGAGGCCTGCGGTGGCGGAGTCGGGGTGCTGGACGGCGTTCTCGGACATGGGGGTGGTCCTTTCCATCGTGGTTGATCGTCGGGCCCGGCGGCCAACTGACCGGCGGCGCCCCGCCGGGTCAGTGCTGGAGGTACTCGCTGACCCGGGGGCGATGTCGTTGACGATGCCGGGAAAATGGCGTCCAGCCGATCCACCGATCGCCGGATTGGCCGGGTGACGGCGGCCTCCACCGATCGGTGGACAAGGGCCGCCGCGGTCCGTGGGGTGGCCAGGAGTTCCGGTCGCGGGGGAAGCCGTTCCTCGACCCGGCGGGGTGTCGCCGCCTACTCCGGCAGCGGGCTCCCGCCGATCGGGAGCAGACCCGCCGAGACGAGTTCGACGGTGCCCGTCACCGCCGTCGCCTGGACCAGCAGCAGTGCGACCAGGACCAGTAACTGGACCGCTCCCGCCTGGACCGGCGAGGCCCCCGCCAGCAGCACGCCGACGAACGCGCCGGGCAGCGTTACCAGGCCCACGGTGCGGGTCTGGTCGAGCCCGGGCACCAGGGCGAGAGCGGCCGAACTGCGAGCGACCAGGGTGACCCCTTCCCGTCGTGACAGCCCGATGGACAGCGCCGCCTCATAAGGGCCCCGCTGCATGGTCAGCTCCTCGGTCAGTCGCCGGCCGGCGAGGGACGTCGCGGTCATCGCCCCGCCGATCAGGATCCCGGCGGTCGGCAGGATGGCGACGGGTTCGATGGGCATGGCGGTGCTGAGCAGGATGGCCGTCATCGTGGGCACGATCCCGGCCAGGATCGGCGCCGCCGTCCACCAGGAACGCCGCCTGAGCGAGCCGGTGATCCGGTGCGCCGACGTCCCGGCGGCGACGACCACCATGAGCGCCAGGAATGCCGCGGTCCAGCCGATGGAACGCAACACGAAGCCGATGACCAGGCTGACGACCGCAAGCTGACCGGCCGCCCGGACGGCTGCGATGGCGATGTCCCGGCCCCGCCCCAATCCGGCCAGCTCCGTCGTCGCAGCGGCGGCGGCGGCCAGGATCACCAGCAGCGCGGCCAGTGGCCAGCCGAGCGCCACCGTGTTCATCGTTACCTCCCGCTGTGCGACGCCGTCGATCGTCCACTGTGGGTGGTCTCGTTCGTAGCCGCCCTGCGGTAGTCTTCATGGCGCCCGGGAAGCCCGGGTGGCCGGGATGTGGCGCAGCTTGGTAGCGCACTTGACTGGGGGTCAAGGGGTCGCAGGTTCGAATCCTGTCATCCCGACACGTTTTGCCTAATGAGAGGCCATCTAGCTGATCTTACTAGATGGCCTCTTTTCGTCTCTGGCGTCGAATCCGTGCAGTTTCCGTGCAGCGGCGGTGCCCCGCAGAAGGAGTCGTCATGATCATCGGCAACATCATCGCCGTCATGATCATCGCCGCGATCCCGTGGGCCCTCGCGCTGCCCGTGCTCCGCTGGCACCCGGCCATGCAGACCGCCCAGGCCCGGCACACCTACCGACTGGCGACCTACGGCATTGCGTTCGCTTTCAGCGCGGTCTCGTTCGTCGTCCCCGCCCTGGGGATGGTGTGGTTCATCCCGCTCGGGGCGGCTATCTGGCTGGACATCAAGTGGTTCAATCTGTCCCGCACCCGCAAGGGGCGCGCCGCGCTGGCGTTCGCCAAGGAAGAGGCCAAGCCTCCGGCACCGCTACCTCCCCCGCCGTACTACGACCCTTGGTTCCGTCCCGGCGTGATGGCGGTCCCGGTACCTGCCACCGGCCCGATCCCCGTCAATCCACCGGCTGGATGGTACCCACACGACGGTGTCCAGCGCTGGTGGGACGGCACCGCCTGGACCGAGCACGTTCTGCCTGGGTGACCGCGTTGCGGCCCAGGTCTCCAGCTTGGCTGCGACGAGAACACTTGCCCCACAAAGGCGTCCAACTTCTCGCCGACTCAGCGAGAAACCAGCAGAAGGTGGGGGCGCGGGCGTCGAATCGCTCGGCCCGCCGAACGCCGCAAAGTCGCAGGTCCTTCGCCACTTATCCACCAGCATCGCTGGGGGTACAGATGACACTGGGGGAACACCATGACCACTTACCGGTACGACCGGGTCGCGCGGCGGCGGCCACAATTCTTAGCGCGCACTGAGTGGCTCAAACCGGACTGGCCGGTGGTGCCCGACGCCAAAGTGGCGATCGTCCCCGGACGTAGCTCCGCCGTCAGGTTCTCCGTCATTATCAGAGCGCTGAAGCAATATGTAGAGCTGCAGCAGCAATATCCGCAGCCGCCGCAGCCGCCGCAGCCGCCGCAGCCTACGGCTACAACCAGCAGCCACAGTCACCGCCCTACGGCAACTATCAGCAGCCAGCTGCCGCCCTGCCCTCGATCTGGCCGACACTGCTGATCACGTTCTTCTTCGGGATCTTGGGGACCATCCCGGCCGTGATGCACACCACAAAGGGCAAGGGAGGCAGGCCGCCCGACCAACAACTACTGGGCAACCCCCACAAGTTCAACTGCAACAT
>Ga0209584_10000509_pt1 | contig 12134 bp, 9 predicted proteins | sample NGEPerD_FD_184507 | JGI IMG/M metagenome (GOLD analysis project Ga0209584, IMG submission 184507) | Arctic peat soil microbial communities from the Barrow Environmental Observatory site, Barrow, Alaska, USA - NGEE PermafrostAB12-D... | ecosystem: Environmental > Terrestrial > Soil > Wetlands >...
TAGGAACACATTCTAACCGTATGCGATTCCAAATCGCAATGATCTGAAAAGCGATGAACAAGAAGCATCAAATTCCAACGCCCGCCCACCCCCACAAACGGCGTGAAGCGCTGCCTTGGCAACAGCCGAAGGCAACTGAGGAAGATCCCGAGGCCTTGCGGCGTGTGCAGGCGATCTTGAATAGCCCTAGCTACCGTCGTGCTGATAATGACAGTGATTTTCTCGCACAAGATGGCGTGCGCGGTGTGCGTCTACAGATCGACTATCTCAAGCCCGAGCTGCTGCTTGAAGAGCACGAGATTCATCAAACGATCGTGGTTTTTGGAAGCACGCGGATTTGCGAGCCGGCTGCCGCGCGTCGCAAGGTGGAGGCGCTGCGCGCATCACTGGCGGCTGACCCAAGTAACATGGAACTAGGGCGTCGGCTGGCAATTGCTGAGCGAATCCATGCCAAGAGTCATTATTACGAGGTGGCTCGCGAATTCGGGCAACTCGTGGGCAACGCGAATCATGGCGCTCGCAAACACCATACGGTCATCGTAACCGGCGGAGGGCCGGGAATGATGGAGGCCGCCAACCGTGGGGCATTCGATGTCGGAGCCAAGTCCGTCGGATTGAACATCAGCCTACCTCATGAGCAATATCCTAACCCCTACGTTACGCCCGAACTCTGTTTCAACTTTCATTATTTCGCCCTGCGCAAGCTCCATTTCCTCCTTCGGGCCAAGGCGCTGGTCGCGTTCCCGGGTGGCTATGGCACGTTCGACGAACTGTTCGAGGTTCTAACTCTGGTACAGACACGAAAAATCAAGCCAATCCCTGTCGTGTTGGTGGGTGAAGCCTATTGGCGTCGCGCGGTCGACATGGATTTCCTCGTCGATGAAGGTGTCATCGATCCGGAGGATCGGGATCTGTTCTGGTTTGCCGAGACCGCACAGGAAATCTGGGACGGTATTTTGCACTGGCATGATGCGGCCGGCGAGACTTTGCACGCCGCAACGTGAGATGCCTGAATTGCAATACTGCTGCGACGCCCGTGCAGTCTCATTTTGATCAGCGAATATACAGGAGAGTGATTTGAAATTATCCTTCCATGGCGCCGATCGCAGTGTCACCGGCTCCTGTCATTTGGTTGAATGTGCTGGGAAGCGGATCTTGATCGACTGCGGACTACATCAAGGTAGCCGCGAGTTGGATGAAGAAAATGCCAAACCTTTCGGCTTTGATGCTGCCGGCATTGACTACGTATTGCTCACCCATGCACACCTGGATCATTGTGGGCGCCTACCGCTGCTGGCCAAAAGAGGATTTCGCGGCGAGATCATTACAACGTCAGCCTCGCGTGAGTTGGCGCGACTGGTCATGCTGGATGCGGCCCATTTGCATGAGGAAGACGCGCGCTATCGTGCACGCGGCAGCGGGCACAACGGTGCAAGCCACGCTACAAACGAACCACTCTATTCGACCCTCGACGCAATGAACTGTCTCGATTATTTCGGACGGACCGCGATTTACTCACAGGTCTTCGAGGTCGCCGCCGGCGTGCACGCTACCTTCATCGACGCTGGCCACATCCTGGGCTCGGCCAGCATTTTCTTGCAGCTTGAGGAACAGAGCCATTCGACCAGTGTGCTGTTTTCGGGCGACCTGGGCAACGCTGGGCGCCTTCTGCTGCGCAGCCCCGCGCAACCGCCGCACGCCGAAAACGTCGTGATGGAAACCACATACGGGGACCGGTTGCACAAGCAATTGGGTCCATCCATCGATGAGTTTTATGAGGCTATAAACGAAACTTTCAAACGCGGAGGAAACGTCATCATTCCGACCTTCGCTCTGGAGCGCGCACAGGAGCTACTCTATTTCTTGAGTCAGGGCGTCACTCAGGGCCGGCTCACAAAATCGACGCAAGTGTACCTGGATTCACCGATGGCTATTTCAGCCACCGAGATCTTCCGACGCCATCCGGAGTGCTTTGAGCCAGCGACCGCGAAATTGTTTCAAGAGGGACACGACCCATTTGCTTTACCGGGATTGCATTTCACGCGGGAGACCGCCGAATCCGTTGCAATAAACAACGTCCATGGCGGCGCCATCATCATGGCTGGCGCGGGCATGTGCACCGGCGGCCGCGTGCGCCACCACCTCCAGCACAATCTCGGTCGCGAAGATTCGAGCATCGTGTTCGTCGGCTACGCAGCCAGTGGGACTCTTGCGCGCCGTATTATCGACGGCGAGAAGCAGGTGAACATTTTCGGTGAGAATATTCCGGTTCGGGCTCGCATCTACACCATTAATGGTTTCTCCGCCCATGCCGACCAGGCGGAGCTGCTAGCTTGGCAAAAGCAGACCAGCACGAAACGTACATTCCTTGTCCACGGCGAAGAAGTCACCATGAAGGAGTTTGCGACACATCTTGTTGACACTCGCGTCGAAATGCCGGGGCCAAATCAAGTTTTTGAGCTTTGAACTCGCGCCTTGACGATGCTCGTACCGAGCCGAATTTTTGCTTGAGCAAAAAAGCCATCCGACCTGCCAATCCCACCGCCCCAAAATATTTCAGTTAGTTCCAGCAACACGGCGATCCTGAAGATGGCGAGGATTTGCATAGCCATCGATTCCGGAAATTATGTCGTCTTAAACTGGAGGCTTATAAATCTTATGGCTCACACCCCACTAGTGCGTTGATAACCCGCGTCGAATCACGAAATGCCCGAGGCGAGTTCCCAGGTATGAGTGGCGACCTGCGCGTCTTCTTCCGAGGGGAGCACGCGGACCGAACAACGCGACGTTGGATTGCTGATGGGGTCTTCCAAAGAATGGTTTCGTGTTGTGTCGAGGCTGATACCAAGCCACGAGAGACCGCCACAGATCTCGGCCCTCACCTTTGCATCGTTTTCTCCGATCCCGCCGGTAAAGACCAGCAGATCCACCCCATCGAGTGCCGCGATCATGGCCGCCACCTGTTTGCGGATTGAGTAACAGAACATTTCGATTGCCAGCCGTGCGTCTGCGTTGGATGGAGAAACTTCATGCAGCCGACGCATGTCGCTATCGATTCCGGAAATTCCGAGGAGTCCGGAGTGGTGATCGACCAACGCTTCGAGACGCGCGGCGTCGAAGTTCTTTTCACGCACCAAAAAGACCAGCACACCCGGATCGAGATCACCGCAGCGCGTCCCCATGATCACCCCACCGGTCGGGGTGAGACCCATGCTGGTGTCAATGGATTGACCGCCTTTAACGGCGGTGAGACTGGCGCCATTGCCGAGATGCGCAATTATTAGCCGATCCGGCCGATTGCCCCCAAGTTGGCGCATGATCGACTCGCAAGAAAGGCCGTGGAATCCATAGCGGCGTATGCCATCCGATCGCATTTCTAGGGGGATCGGCAGGGTGCGCGCGACATCTGGCATCCCAGCGTGAAACGCCGTGTCGAAGCAGACAACTTGTGGCAGCTGCGGGAAGTGCTCCTGCACGAAGCGAATGACTGACAGCGCCAGAGGATTGTGCAGTGGCGCGAAGGCGGTTGCCGCTTCGAGCTGCCGCAGCACCGTTTCGTCGACCAGGCAATGGTGGCGAAGATTCGGCCCCCCGTGCACCACGCGATGCCCGACCGCGACCGGTTGGGCCTCTTTGCAGACTGCGAGAAGCGTTGCAATGCGTGCGACCGCGTCCTGCTGAGTTCCGAAATTCGCCGATTCGGAAACCAACGGCTTATCGTTCGCATCTTTCGCCCAGAACTTGCTCTGGCGGTCGCCAATCGACTCGGCTTCGCCCGAGAGAAGCACCTTTGGGATAGAAGACTCGACCCGGTAAAGTCCGAACTTGAGCGACGATGACCCGGAGTTCAGGGCAAGTACTGATGAGCGTGGTCCAGCGCTTGTCATACGGCTTATGAGGGCCAGCGCCAGTTTTGCACCTCGGGCATATCCTCACCGTGCTCGCTGACGTAAAGCTTGTGACGCTCCATCGTGCTCCAGTAGCGCGCCGTTGCCTTCTCCATTTGATCGCGCAGCCGTGGAATTCGCTGGATGGCATCCAGCGCGAGTTGATAGCGGTCGAGATTGTTCAGCACAACCATGTCGAAGGGAGTCGTGGTGGTGCCCTCCTCCTTGTAGCCGCGCACATGAATATTGTCATGATTGTGCCGTCGGTAGGTCAGCTTGTGAATGATCGCGGGATAGCCATGGAAGGCGAAGATCACCGGCTTGTTTGTCGTGAATAGTTCGTCAAAATCTCGATCTTCCAGCCCATGCGGGTGCTCCGTCTGCGGCTCCAAAGCCATCAGGTCGACCACGTTCACAACGCGGACCCGAATGTCCGGAATGTAGTCTCGCAAGAGGGTCACGGCTGCGAGAGTTTCGAGCGTAGGTACATCACCCGCGCAGGCCATGACCACGTCGGGATCGCCGTCATCGTTACTCGCCCATTGCCAAATGCCCACCCCGACGGTGCAGTGGCGAACGGCGGATTCGATATCGAGCCACTGCCACTCGGGCTGTTTACCGGCAATGATCAGGTTGACATAGTTCCGGCTGCGAAGACAGTGATCAGTTACCGAGAGCAGGCAGTTCGCGTCGGGCGGCAGATAGATGCGCACGATGTCGGACTTTTTGCTCGCAACGTGATCGATGAAGCCTGGATCCTGATGGGAGAAGCCGTTGTGATCCTGCCGCCAGACATGCGACGTGAGCAAATAATTTAGCGACGCGATCGGCTTGCGCCACGGGATTGTTTTGCTTGTCTTCAGCCATTTTGCATGCTGATTGAACATCGAGTCGATCACGTGGACGAAGGCCTCGTAGCACGAAAAAAGCCCGTGACGGCCAGTGAGCAAGTATCCTTCGAGCCAGCCCTCGCAGAGGTGTTCGCTCAGGACTTCCATGACGCGACCATTGATACTGAGGTCGATGTCGACGTCTTCAATGCGCGCCATCCACTCCTTTCCGCTAGCCTCGTAGACCGCCTCAAGACGGTTGGAGGCGGTCTCATCGGGACCGAATAGACGGAAATTCTGGTTGGCGAGGTTCAGCTTCATCACGTCCCGCAAAAACACTCCAAGAACGCGGGTGGATTCGGCTTCGACGCTGCCTGGCGCTGAAACGCGCACGGCGTAATCGTCGAAATGGGGTATCGCCAGCGGCACCAGCAGCTCCCCGCCGTTGGCGTGCGGATTCATTCCCATGCGACGGTGGCCGGTCGGCGCAAGTTCCGCGAACTCGTCGCGGAACTTGCCCCCTTTGTCGAACAATTCATGTGGTCTATAGCTTTGCATCCAGTCTTCAAGCTGCTTGATGTGTTCGGGATTCTTGAAGTCCGTGATCGGCACCTGATGCGCACGCCAAGTCCCTTCCACCGGCTTGCCGTCCACAAACTTTGGCCCGGTCCAGCCTTTTGGCGTGCGGAACACGATCATGGGCCAACGCGGTAGCTCCACTGTGTTTGGAGAGGAACGCGCCGCACTCTGGATCTCGTGAATCTCCGCTAAGACCGTGTCAAGCGTGGTGGCCAGACCTTGATGCACCAAGGCGGGGACGTCGCCTTCCACGAAATGCGGTTCATAGCCGTAGCCGCGGATCAGGTCGGTCAATTCCTGGCGCCCGATGCGAGCGAGCACCGTCGGATTTGCGATCTTGAATCCGTTGAGATGAAGGATCGGAAGGACCGCGCCATCGCGCGCGGGATTCAGGAATTTGTTGGAATGCCAACTTGTGGCTAGCGCGCCGGTCTCCGCCTCACCGTCGCCGATAATGCAGGTGACGATCAGGTCCGGATTGTCGAATGCTGCGCCATAGGCATGGACCAGTGAATATCCCAACTCGCCGCCTTCATGGATCGAACCTGGCGTTTCCGGCGCGACGTGGCTTGGAATGCCATAGGGCCAGGAGAACTGCCGAAACAGCCGCAGCATCCCGTTTCGGCTGCGCTCGATATTCGGAAAACGCTCCGTGTAGGACCCTTCGAGATAGCTATGCGCGACCAGCCCCGGACCGCCATGACCGGGCCCGATGACATAAATCATGTTTAGATCGCGTTCATTGATCAGCCGGTTCAGGTGCACATAAATAAAGTTGAGCCCGGTGGTGGTGCCCCAATGCCCGAGTAGACGAGGTTTGATGTGTTCGAGTTTGAGAGGGGTTTCGAGCAATGGATTGTCATGCAGATAGATCTGCCCGACCGTGAGGTAATTTGCGGCGCCAATACGCGTCCCCATTTTTGCCAGCAGATCGGGCGACAACGAAGCAGGCATCAGGGGCTCCTTACGGGCTCGTTCGCGCACCAGGCCCGGATGGTCTCAGATATGCTTGCTCGGGCGGCGGACCGTCTTCGACCATGTTCAGCGCTGATAAAACCTGGCCTGCCCCGGTTGAGTGGTCCGCGCGGAATGTTAGTTTAGGATTGGCTGCGGTACCAGCGTGAGCGCAGCCAGCGTAGCTAGTTCTGGTTTAGGTTTTCGGTACACACACGGCTCTTCGACTTGAATGGCGAAGCCAAGATGGCCAGGACGAAGCAGAGCAGTGCAAACATTGTGCACTGACGTTAGGCGTTTCCTTCATCTAATCAATGCGGCTGAAGTTCTCGGCATACGCAACTGCAATTAATTTCCGGCCGCTGGAAACACGACAAGCCGAAAACTCAATTTTAAAGCGCTCTTATTTTGCGAGCCGCTTGCGGATCGATTGCAATTCACGCCGGCGCTCTGCGCTCGTTTTTGGATAAGTCATTTTAAGTCCTTCGAGCGTATCGAGTACAATTTGCGATACAATCAACCGAGCGTTTTCCTTGTCGTCGGCGGGAACGACATACCAGGGCGCGTGCCGGGTGCTTGTCGCACTGAGGCATTCCTCATACGCCTGCATGTACTGCTTCCAGAATTTTCTCTCCTCAATATCCGCAAGGCCGAATTTCCAGTTCTTTTCCGGCACATCGATGCGTTGAAGGAAACGCCTTCGCTGTTCCTCCTTCGAGAGGTGGAGGAAAAACTTGATGATGCGGGTTCCGTTACCGTAGAGGTGTCTCTCCATATCCACGATGGAACGATACCGGTTGTGCCAAACCGCCTTGTCGGCGTGCGGCGCGTCCGGGATCCCTTCGCTGCGAAGAATTTCGGGATGCACGCGGACGATCAGTACCTCCTCATAGTAGGATCGGTTGAAGATACCGATCCGCCCGCGCTCCGGTAAATCGCGGGTGGTGCGCCAGAGAAAGTCGTGTTCCAATTCTTCGGCGCTGGGATGTCTGAAGCTGAATACTTGGCAGCCTTGTGGATTGACTCCGGACATCACGTGCTTGATGGCGCCATCTTTTCCCGCCGCATCCATCGCCTGAAAGATCAGCAGGACGGCATAGCGGTTGGACGCGTAGAGAAGCTCTTGTTGCGAGCTCAATTGCGCAACGTGCTCTCCCAGTAGTTTTTGATAGTGCTCCTTCGACTTGTACACGGGATTCACGTTCGTCGGCCACTTCCGGAGGTTGACCTCGTGTCCTTCCAGCACACGAAAATCCTTTGAGCTGATTTTCATTTCCTTCCTCCGATGCTGATGGTTACGCAGACGTCATCCTTATCAACGCAGGCACGGCTTCTGCCAGTCGGAGGCGCAGCCACAGCATTCAACTCAACCCGAACCGTCGAATGAACCATGTCTTCATGAAATGCGTCAGGACGACGTAGCTCACTAGGATAAGACAAAGCGCTATCCAATAAGTCGGGGGTAACGTGACGAAGCCCAGGAAGCCGCCAAGCCAGGAGAACGGTAGGGTTACCCCGATTGCGGCAATGATGATGGTCGTCGTGATGAGTGCGGTGCTGGCTCGACTTTCCAGGAACGGAATCTTCGCCGTGCGAATGATATGGATGATGAGCGTCTGGGTAAGCAGAGATTCGACGAACCAGCCGGTCTGGAACAGTGCAGGATTGGTCCACGCGTTGAAGACATAGAGCATCGTGAAATACGTGACGTAATCAAAGATCGAGCTGATCGGCCCGATCAATAGCACGAATTTTGTGATGTTGCCAATGTCCCATCGTCGCGGCACCGCCAGGTATTCAGCATCGACGTTGTCGGTCGGGATGGTGGTTTGCGAGAAGTCGTATAGCAGGTTGTTGGTGAGCACCTGGATCGCCGTCATCGGCAAAAACGGCAGGAAGATGCTGGCGCCGAGCACGCTGAACATGTTGCCGAAATTGGAGCTCGCGCCCATTTTGATGTATTTGGTGATGTTACCGAAGACTTTGCGCCCCTCGATCACGCCATCACCGAGCACCGCCAGGCTTTTCTCGAGCAAGATGATGTCCGCAGAGTCCTTGGCGATGTCGACGGCGCTGTCCACGGAGATGCCAACGTCCGCGGCCTTGAGGGCCGGCCCGTCGTTGATGCCGTCGCCCAGGTAGCCGACAACGTGCCCCTTCCGGTGTAAGGCATCGATGATTGCCGCCTTCTGGGCCGGCGATACCTTCGCAAACACAGTCGCGGTTTCGGCCAAGTCTGCAAGTTGATCGGGCGACAGCGTCTCCATCTCATGGCCGAGAACGATATGATCCACAGGCAGGCTGACATCGTTACATATCTTCCGAGTAACGATGTCATTGTCCCCGGTCAGGATCTTCACCTGCACACCACGGGCCTTCAAAGTGGCAATGGCCGCAGCCGCGGTTTCCTTTGGCGGATCGAGGAACGCAATATAGCCAAGCAATGTGAGGCCGACTTCGTCCTTGACGGAATACGCCGCCTGCTCGGGCGGCATCTCTTTGAAGGCGACTGCAATGACGCGAAATCCGTCGGCGTTGAGCTTGGCGGTCGTCTCCTGCGCCTGGGCGAAGTGGCTCTCATCGAGGGGGCCGGTCTCGCCGTCGATCGCATAGTACTTGCAAGCCGCGAAGACTTCTTCGACGGCTCCTTTGCATATGAGAATGTGGGCGTCGTCACCTCGCTTGAGAACGACCGACATCCGGCGCCGTTCAAAGTCGAATGGAATCTCGTCGATCTTGCTGAACCGTTCTTCGATCTTCAGCTTCTCGTCGAGTTCAACATGTTTGAGGACTGCGACATCGAGCAGGTTCTTGAGACCGGATTGGTGGAAACTGTTCAGATAGGCATATTCGAGGACGCGGTCGGAATCCTTGCCCTGGAGGTCGAGGTGGCGCTTAAGAACAACGCGGTCTTGTGTGAGCGTACCGGTTTTATCCGTGCACAATACGTCCATTGCTCCGAAGTTCTGGATTGCGTTGAGGCGTTTGACAATGACCTTTTTCTTCGACATTGCCATGGCGCCCTTGGCCAGATTGACCGTCACGATCATCGGCAGCATCTCGGGCGTGAGCCCCACCGCCACGGCGACCGCGAACAGCAGCGCCTCGAACCAATTGCCCTTGGTAAGGCCGTTGATCACGAACACAAGAGGGGCCATCACCACGATGAAACCAATCATCAGCCAGGTAAACCGGGTGATGCCCTTATCGAAGCTCGTGAGCACGCGTTGCTCAGCGATCGTGCTTGCCACTTGACCAAAAGCCGTTCGGCCGCCGGTGAGCGCGACAACACCGCAGCCGACGCCGCTGACGACCGCGCTGCCCATGAAGCAGATGTTGGGGAGATCGAACGGCGTCTCCGCAGTGCCGACGTGGGCAGCTGCGACCTTCTCGAGCGGCATCGCCTCGCCGGTGAGTGCCGACTGGTTGATGAAGAGGTCCTTCGCTGAGATCAACCTCATGTCTGCGGGGATCATGTCGCCGGCCGACAGCAACACGATGTCGCCGGGCACGAGCTGCTCAATCGGCACTTCGATATGATCTTGCGCTGCACCAGGTATCTGGCGACGCACGGCCGCGGTGATCAGCACCATCCGTTGCAGCGCTTCAGCAGCCTTATTCGAACGATGTTCCTGGATGAAACCCAGCGAGATGCTAAGGCCCACCATGACCGCGATCACGATCGCGGCCCGCTGATCGCCCAAGAAGTAGGACGCGGTCGCAAGCGATAGCAGAAGCAGATTGAGTGGATTGATAGACCGGCTGACCAGTTCGCCAAGGATCGTATGGCGCGTCTGGTGAGCGACTTCATTCCGTCCGACCGAACGAAGCTGCTGCTCGACCTGGTCGGGCGTGAGACCGTTCACGTTGCTGGAAAGTCTTTGTAACGCCTCGTCGGGCGAAAGAAGAGCAACTTCTCCCAAGGCTTTTCCGCTCGCGGCCGCCCCTTCGGGTCCGGCCGGCGGCGGGCGCTGCTCATGAGCAAAGATGGACGTCGGAGCGATCGGACCGGACTTATTCACGCGAACGTCTCCTTGTGCCGATGGACCTGGTCAGCTCAATGAAAAGGGGCGACCGGGCGCGTGTCTACTGACCATCAGGACCTCGCGCAGCAGCGCATCATTGAGAGTTTTAAGACGACTCTTTCGCAACGGCCGCTATCACCGGCTCGACGCCCGGCTCCTTTGGCGCCAACAGTTTCGCGAGTATGTCGCTCAATTCCGACCGGTGAAACGGCTTCTGCAACACCGGAAAGACTCGGTAACCGTCTAGAATTCTGCCCTCGTCATAGCCTGTCACAAAGACGAAGGGCACGCCGCGCGCGCCGAGCGCGTCTGCGATGGGATAGCTTAATTGTCCATTGAGATTGATATCGAGCACCGCCACGTCGATGGCCTCCGCCTCGATCATCGCCAGAGCCTGATTGACGTTGCCAGCGGGGCCAATGACCGCGCAGCCTAAATCGGTGAGCATGTCTTCGAGTAACCACGCCACGATCATCTCGTCCTCGACCATTAGGGCGCGGCGGCCGGAGAAAGGGCTATTCATGGCTCATCGACCCACCTGCCGCTGGATAGGCATGATAATCTGGCAAACGACACCTCCAGGGTCGTAATCGAGATGGACTTCACCATCCAAGTCCTGCGCCAGCCCGCCCTCGATGAGGCGCGACCCGAAGCCTTTGCGGCCGGGCGGTGGCACGGGCGGACCGCCGCTTTCTTGCCATCGCAGCCGCATCCGGTCACCCTGAGGGGTCGACTCAACCTGCCAAGCAATCTCGACCTTTCCGGAAGCGTCGTTCGAGAGCGCGCCGTGCTTTGCTGCATTGGTCGCCAGCTCGTGGAACACCATCGCGAGGGTCAGCGCGGCTTTCGGTGACAGGGGCACATCGTTGCCCTTAACCGAGAAACGGGTAACCCGGCGGTCGTTGAGACCAAAGGGCTGCAATATCTGATCGATCACGTCGCGCAGACCCGCCGACTGCCAAAGCTTGCGTCCAAGCAGGCTGTGGGCCTTTGACAACGCTAGAATTCGTCCCTCGAAGGCGTCAACCACTTCCTTGTTCGCCGCACCGCGCAAGGTCTGCACGGCAATCGCCTGTACGGTGGCGAGGGTATTCTGAGTGCGGTGGTTCAGTTCATCCAGCAGATACCGGAGGTGTTCTTCCTCCTTTATATGCTTGGTAATATCCACGAATGAAGCGAAATGCTGCACAACATCATCGCTCTTATCCCGAATTGGGCTGACGAAGACGTTGGCCCAAAACGTGGTGCCATCTTTGCGGTGGAAACAAATCTCAAAATCGCTTTCGGAGCTGCCTGCGAACGCGGCTTCGACTTGCGTCAGCGCTGCAGGATCGGCGGGGCGCCCGAGCAGGAAGTCGACGCTCTGGCCGAGCACTTCCTTCCGGCTGTACCCGGCTAGCTGCAGAAAGCTATCATTGGCAAAAATGAGCGGGTGGTTGGATTCTTTGGCGTCCGTGAACACCATCGCCATGCGTGTCGTTTCGGCGGCGACGACGAACGGTCCAAGATCTTTCCGAAAGCTCTCGACTTCGGATTCGGCCGCTTTCTGTTCCTTAGATTTATCCTTCTCGCTCGGCACGACAAAATCCTCGCGGGAAAGCCGATGCTGAACTGTCAATTATCGGACTTCCGCATCGAAGGTAGTCCAAGCTTCATATTAACAGAGATCAGCCCCGTGCCCAGTCGGCCCTCTATTCCGTCGTTTTGCCGTCGAAGGTTTCGTTGTCGGCCTCCGCGTCGGCGCGAGTATGGTGGACGACGCCGTCCCGATGATTCGGCGGTGCATAGAGCGTATAAAGCTTCAGTGGAACGCTCCCGGTATTGATGATGTTGTGCTTGGCGCCGGCCGGGACGACGAC
>Ga0209584_10000512_pt1 | contig 12111 bp, 9 predicted proteins | sample NGEPerD_FD_184507 | JGI IMG/M metagenome (GOLD analysis project Ga0209584, IMG submission 184507) | Arctic peat soil microbial communities from the Barrow Environmental Observatory site, Barrow, Alaska, USA - NGEE PermafrostAB12-D... | ecosystem: Environmental > Terrestrial > Soil > Wetlands >...
GTGCCGAACAGGTTGAGCTGATGACGACCGAAATTGAACTGGCGAAACCCGTTCAACTTATATTGCTGGCGATGCTCGAGGCGATCGAGAAACCCATTGCCGAAAGCGACCTCCATCGCGATCCACGCATTGGTCTGCGGATCCTGCGGGCTCCAACCGGCAATCAGGTCGGCATCGCGATAGTCGCCAGTGAGTTGCAAGAACGTATTCACGCGCTGCCGCGGAATATAAGTCGCAGCCAGATCGATCGAGTTGTTGCCCTCGCGAACGTTGAACGCGCCTCCGTCAACCGTGACCCCGTCAATGGTCAGGGGAATCAGGGTATTCGGATCGGCGTAGCCGTTGCCATGCGCGTTGGCCGGCAGGTTATTGGGATACAGAAATGTGCCAATCTGAAAGTATTGGCCAATCGGCTCACCGTGGTCCCCCGCTACGCCCGGAGCGAAGTACTGCGGCGCCTTGATGCCTCCCGAGGCGGTCTCGATAGGAAGTCCCGGTATGGAGATCGGCGCTCCCGGGCGGCCGGGATTGGCGTCGAGCACCTGGTCATGAATGATGACGCTCTGCGCGGGATCGGGCGTGAGCGATGAGGGTTCCGAAGCTACCACCGTAACGGCTTGTATGGAAGACGCGATTTGTTGAAATTGCACATCTGTGTTCGCGGGCTGGCCGGCGCCGACCGAGACGTTGGAGATAACGGTCAGGAATGATGGCGCCTCGGCGGTCAACTGATACTGTCCGGGAGCGACACTGGGGAAGACGAACGCGCCCTGCACATCGCTGGTGGCATCGCCAATCATGGAGCCTCCGGCGTTCAGGATTTTGACCTTCGCGCCGGAGACTGGGACCCCCTGCGGATCGAGCACGCGCCCGCCGAGGGTGAACGTTTCCGCCCGTGCCACGGTCCATACCAGGCAGAGTAGAGAAACGATCATGATGTGATAACGGATCTTCATACTTCCTCAGTTGATGGCCGTTATCGTGCCACGTTCGACGCGGTCTGAAGCTGCGCCAGGGTTGTGCTCGCCTGCTCGGAACCCAGCGTGTTAAGGCGGACCGCTTCGCGCAAGTAGCGCTCGGCTGCCGGCTTGTCTCCCGTCTTCAAGGCAATCTCTCCCGCGTGACGGAACATGCTGGCATCGCGAATTCCCACCGCCAATGCGGTTTCAATCTGCGTCCGTGCCTCTGCGTACTGGCCGTTCTTATACAACGCCCAGGCATAGCAGTCCAGCGTGTGCACATCGCGGCGCCGGGCGATTTCGCGCTGTGCGACATCCAGCGCTTTGTCAGGACGGTTAGCGTAGTCCGCGTAATAGAAAATGAGCTCATGGTTCGAATTGTCGGCGCGATCTGTTTCCAGAAGCGACTTTTTCTCGAACTCCGCAAAGGCCTTGCTCGCCTCGTCGTTGCGGCCGGCTAACTGCAGCGCCGTAGCCAAATCATATAGATTTTCAGCGTGCGGGGCGGCCTGATAGCGCTGTGTCAGCAACTCCACCGCCGCGCTGTAACGCTTCTGCTGGATTCGCACCTTGGCCAGATTTCCGAGTGCATAATGGTACCCCGGAAACATGACGAGCGCCTGATTCAGCTCTTTTTCCGCTTGGTCCAGATCCCCAATCGCGAGGTTTAGATGCGCCATCTGCGATAGGATCCATGCCCCGTCCTCAACCTGCGTCGGCGGGTTGGATTGTAAGGCCATGTTCATCAGATCCAGTGCGCCGTCGATATCGCCAAACAGTTCACGCAGGTAAGCCGCGCGGGTGACGCCGGGTTGATTTGCCGGTTTTAGGTTCAACATCCACTGTGCAGCGCGCTCGGCATCGTTGTAGTTGCCAAGTTCCACGTTGGCGTCGGTGAGGAAGCCATAAACCATCACATCGTCGGGCATCTTCTGGTTGAGCTTCTTGGCCTCCACGAGCGCGGCAGCAAATTCGTGTTTCCCCAGCAGCAACCACACCTGGATGCGCTTTCCGTCGAAGTTGTCTGGTGCTATCTCGAATGACTTTTGCAATGCGGCTTCGCCTTCGGCGTAATAGCGAACGTCGGAGGTCTCGCGCGCGCGCCGTGAAAGGGCCAGGGCCAGCGCGTTGTAGGCTTCGTAGTTCTTAGGGTTCTTCTCGATCAGCTTCCTGGCGGTCGCTATATTTTGCTCAGCCGGCGAAAGACCCGGCTGGGCTGGGTTGTTGTTTTGAGCAATGGCCGCGAATGCGGTCAAGGTGATCAGCAGCAGGGCAGCAATTTTTTTCATGACATTCCTCGTCGTAGAAATTGAGTTCGTGGCCGCCCTAGCCAGGTTCGCGGCGGCCACGAGGTTGAGTTAGTTAACCGGGCAGATGCCCCCCGGCTGGCCTGAGCAACCTTGCTGACCGGGACCGACGTGTACGCTGTTGCGTCCGCTATTGGCAGGCAACACATACGGGAACGTGGTGCCATAGCCAATTCCATTAAGGTTGACGCCGTCGCCGATCGGCGCACCGTACTTCTGGGAATCAGCGAGAATGCCCGCAACGGCGCGTGAAGCGATGTCCACTACGTCATCGACCGGCCGGCGGCCATTGGGGAAGCCGGCATTGTCTCCCACCAGGAAGCCCATACGCTTCTGTTGAGCGACCGGTGTGGGAGGAATGCCCGTGTTCAGCCGAAGCAGGTCGGCAATCGGGCCGGCATCGTTCGGTCCGCATCCCGGACAAATCGGGGCCATGTACTGCACGAGTGGCAGAAGGTCAAGACGCGGTGCGGCCGGAATTGGAACACCGAGGACGGAGTTGAAGAGATGCGCCAGCAACGGATCGAGGAAGAAGCTGGCAAACTGGGCATCATTCTTGGGATCGTCGGTGCTGAACTTGTCCTTGGAACCTGTACCGATGATCAGTTCGTTAATCAGCGAGTTGCCTTCGCGGTTGACCTGCACGAAAGTCGTATTCCCTAACAGATAGGTGCCGCCTACTCGGCGAACGGTTATCTGAGGACGCGCGGTGGCTCCGTAGGTTCCGAGAACAGCTTGTTTTTCACCCGGGCCGTGAAGCTTACCATCCACGGTGAGCATGGTGATGGGGACTTCCAGCACGATCGAGTTGACGTTGTAGCCGGCCACAGCATCGGGCGCATAGTTGTTCTTGTCGTCGGCATCAACGGCCTGCGACAATATGCCGCCGACACCCATGCGGAAGTTAAGAGAGTCGAAGGCTGCGCCCAAGTCGATGAAAAATGGATCGTCCACCGTCCCGGCGAAGACCCGCACGTTGTTCCCCAGATCGACTACGCCCTGGTTGAAGAGCGAGTCGTAGTCGGGCATAGTGAGCGGGCCGACATTCGAAGGGACCGCATAGGCCGTCTTGCCCTTGGTCAGGTCGGTGGTTACTCCGTTCTTGATCATGGTGACGGTGTACGTCTGGCGAAGGCTAAGACCTTCCGAGCCCGGACCGCTGAGGGATGTGATCTGTGGAATTCCGGCGATGCCTCCGACAAATCCGGTGAAGACCCCGGGCAGCTGAATCTGGGTTGTGAAACGGAATTGGAACGTGATGTCCGGCACGCCGTCCTGATTGTTGTCGACTTCCATTTCGTACAGGACATTGGGATCGAAAGGAAAATAGTTGGGGCCATTGGCTGGCTCAAGGAAGGGATCGACGTTGAGAATCATGGTGACGCGATCCGGATGGTCGTAGCTTACGAACGCATACCAATCGGTAACGTCGGCTGCATGATCAAGAGCGGTGATGGGCGCTTCGCGATGGCTGGAGGCAAACACGCCGGTAGGAACCAGCATGAGTATCGACATTGCGAGGGCCAGGAGTGAATTCAATTTCTTCATGGTTGTTTCCTCGTTGCGTGATATTTGTGGACGGACGATGGAAGATATGCCCCCGTGGAGTGGGCTCCCCCAGCTTTGATCCACAGCCTGTACTACGAGCAGACTTCCCAAGTCAGATTTATGAGGCGACACCTTTTTTATTGCCGCCTGGCGCAACAAGTTTTTCTGACCTCTATAAATCCGAATCTTGCTGAGCTTCGTATTACCTGGAAGGGAGAATTCGGCCAGCTGAAATGATTCGCGCTACCAGTCGCGTTGGTCAGGAAGTTCGAGAGTGGGATCGAGCTATGCCGCAGCAGGCTGGGGGCCGGCTCAGGCAGCTAGTCGCAACGGTGACAAGCGAGAGACGCGCGGCCGCATTCTTCCCTCAAGTTTTGGCCCGAGAGGGCTGTGAGAATTAAGGGAATACGCTAGTTGGCTGACTAACTCTTGATTCCAACGATCGCAAGGGGAGGCCCCCTATCTAACCGCTGTAACGCGTCAAACCGGTACTGCTTGCTGAGAGCTTCCGGCTGCGCGTCATGGCAACCGACTCGCGTCGCGAAGTCGCACGACGAGGCGTACCACGTCTGGAACTGAATCCGCGCCCAGTTTTCGCATGACACTCCCACGCTGGGCCTTGATGGTCCTTTCCGCGGTCCCGAGTTCGAAGGCGATCTGCTTGTTCAGCATGCCTTGAGCGAAAAGCAAACAAACCTGCCGCTCTCGTGGACTAAGGGTTTGGAAGAGGTCCCAGTCTTTTTGCAGCGCATCTTCCGAGGCCTGGGCTGTATGCGAGCGGCGCACGGCGGCGTCAATCGCGGCAATCAGCACGTCACCATCAAACGGCTTGGTGAGGAAGTCTACCGCCCCGGCTTTCATGGCCCTCACGGTTGCGGGGATATCGCCCTGGCCGCTGATGAACACAATGGAAAGACGCGATGGATAATCCGAAATGACCTGCTGCAACTCCAGACCGGTCATTCCCGGCATGTTGAGATCAAGCAGCAGACATGCCGGCCCATCGGGAACGCCGGCACCTAGAAACTCGGCAGCTGAAGAGTACGTCCGGGACGCGTATCCATGGGAGCGCAAGAGGCGCGAGATGGCGCGAAGCAGGTCCGCGTCATCGTCAACTACGTGAACAATTCTCTCTGTGGCCTCGCGTGACTCCACGACCAGACTCCGGCCCCTCCGACGTTGGAGTGGACTCGGCTATGGTACTACGATGCCGGGGGCAGAATTTGGTGCTCGAGTTGTTGGTGGATCGCCGCCAGCAACTGACCTTCGTCAAACGGCTTAATCACGCACGGAGTTTCTCCGATAGAGCGTTTCCATTCGGGAGAGTCAGTTTCCGCATGGCCGGTAATAAACAGACATGGAATGCGGATACCGTCGCGCAGCAGACGGTCGCGCAGGGCGAAGCCATCCATGCCGGAAAGCTGCACATCGACGACCAGGCAGCGCATGCCCGGCAAATCCGGATCGGCCAGGGCGTTTTCGGCCGATTCGTAGGCGGTACAGGCGTAGTCGTGCGAACGCAGCAAGCGCGAGACTGCGCTCCGAACAGATGCATCGTCGTCAATGAGTGCGATTCGAATGGGTTCTCTGGCCTTATCAGTCATTTGCCCCAACATCTAACCTGGGGGGTATACGAATGTAGACGACTCTCACTCATAAAATATCCAGTTATTTCTGTGGCGGCAATTGGACCTTGTGACTAAGCCTCGGAGCCGGGCAATTTTCCGACTTCCGATTTTTCCACCCTCCAGTAGCTCGTTTGCGCCCGCTCCTATAATCTTTGGAAGCAACTCACAACGCCAACCAATGCGGAACGCGACAAAGATCGGGCTGGTCCTATTGCTGCTCGCGGCGATGGGTTCCCTCGCGCTATTCAGCTCAGCGGCTGAGCCGGCTCCGCTTAAACGCGTCTTGCTGCTGCTGCCTTTTGAGGCATCGCGTCCTGGCAGTACGGCCTTTGTGAAGGGGATACAAGAGGGACTGAAAGCTTCGTTTTCGGGTAGCGTGGACATTTCTACGGAAAATGTAGGTCCCATTCCCCCTGAACCGGAAAACTTTCCCGCAAGAATTGACGATTGGATCGCCTACAAATACAGCCGCCTGAAGTTCGACGCCATCGTAGCGGTCACTTTCCCCCCTTCCCGTCTAGCAGAGAATCTACGAGATCGGTTTTGGCCGGGAGCCCCCCTTCTGCTGGTATTGATCGACGAAGAACGCTGGGCGAACCCCGGATCGATTCCTCGTTCGACTCGAGTGCTCCTCGCGCTGGACAACAAGGAGAGCGTACGCTCCGCCTTGCAAATGCTTCCTAACACTCGACGAGTCGTTCTACTCGGTGGAGCTTCGCAACGAGATAGGCGAACCAACGCGGAAATCGCGAAGTCGATCCGCGAGCTAAAGGCCGACCTGGAAATTATCGAAGCGACCGGCCTCTCTTTAGAGGAGGCCAAAGCGCGTATCCATTCGCTTCCTGATCACACGATTATCGTTATCGGCTCCTTCCTGTTTGAGCCCAACGGCCAGAGGTTGGATGTCCCGCAGTTGATCGATGAATTTTATCCGAGTGCGAATGCTCCCATGTTTGCAGATTCAGATATGGCGATGGGTAAAGGTATCGTCGGAGGCAACATACTTAGCGTTCAAGGCGCCGCAGAAGTCGTCGGTGAGCAGTTGGGCCAACTGCTCAAGGGCGCTGATCCGGACAGCCTGCCCGTCCGTGAAGTGAAGAACTCTTACATTGTGGATTGGAGGCAGTTGAAGCGTTGGGGAATTTCCGAGCGCACCCTGCCGCCGGGCGCCACGATTCTGTATCGACAGCCCACCGCGTGGGAGCAGTACGGTCGCTACATCGTGGGGCTTCTTTCTGTGCTGCTCGTCCTGCTGTTCCTGGTGGCATTTCTTTTAATTGAGCGCCAACGTAGAAGAAAAGAAGAAGAGCTGAATTCCGCGATGCTTAATTCACTTCCGGGACTTGCGTTGCTGGTGAGCCGGAATGGGGAAATCTTGAGGACCAACCAGGTTTCGCGGGACGCTGCGGCACTCGCCGGTGCCAGTTCATCGAAAGCCCAACTCGGACACGAGTATGGCGAATATCTCCGCCAGCTCACAGGCCAGCAAGATGGCTCGGCTGGGGCAGCGTCTATCGAGCAGGTGGTTGCCGGGTCGAGGGCCAGTGCAACCGTCGAGCTGCCTCTATCGGCGGACGGCCAATGGACCGAAATCCGCGCCATGCAATTGCCGCAGCAGCAGAGCGGCAGCCTGATCGTCCACCTCGACATAACCCAGCGAAAACAAGCGGAGTTGGAGCGGACCCGTTCGAGGACCGAGATTCATCATCTCAACCGCGTGGCCGCCATGGGACAACTGGCCGCCTCGCTGGCACATGAACTCTCGCAGCCGCTGGCGGCCATCATGAGTAACGCTGAGGCGGCGCAGCGCTTTGCCGGCCGTCCCAACCCCGACATGCTGGAGATTCGAGAGGCGCTTGACGACATCACGCGCGACGACAAGCGAGCGCGGGCAGTGATTCAGGGCATGCGCGCCATGCTCAAGAAAGAGAACGCGGTGGTCGAACCCGTAGATCTCAACCAGGTCGCCACCAGCGTGGTCCAGATGATCAGGAATGAAGCCATGCTTCGTGGTATGACCATCGAGCTGGGGCTCAGTCCATCTGCGGTCGTGGTAACGGGCGACCATGTGGCCCTTCAGCAAGTGGTGCTGAACTTGGCCAGCAACGGATTGGACGCCATGATGAACACCGCTGCCGAGCGGCGTCTCACTCTACGGACGACGATCGAGCCGGACGCGAGCGTAGGCACAATCTGGGTGGAGGACAGCGGCCCCGGCGTCAGTGCAGACGTGCGCGAGAAACTCTTTCAACCCTTCTTCACCACCAAGTCGACTGGCCTGGGAATGGGATTATCCATCTGCCAGTCGATTGTCGAATCGCTGGGCGGACAGATCAAGCTCGCCGACGCCTCTGGAAAGGGAGCGGCATTTTCCGTCGAGTTACCGCTCGCCTGACATTTTCTCTACTACTGTTCTCGTTGATCAATCCCGTTTCTTCGACGGTATTCCGCGGCGCTAACCCTCTATTGAACTAAGGTCCAATTGCGGTGCCGGGAATGCTGCGTCAGAATTGGCACCTCAACGCAATCATAAGTTCGGATCAAATTTGGTCCGGCTAGGGCGAGGGTTCTTTCGGGGGGAAGGGCCCTCGCTCTTAGTACAAACTTCTCACAAGAATCGGCGCCCGGTCACATTCAGGGGAAGTTCACATGTGAAGTGCCGACGACAGCTTCATCCACGAAATCCTGGCTCATCTGGATAAAAGTCATTTGCCCAAGACCGAAAGGAACACAACCATGCGAACCGCTCGCTCTGTCATTACCGTGCTCGCGCTGTTGCTGCTCACGGCATCCGTTGTCCAGATTCCGGCGCAGGCCCAGGGGCGCATGCTCCATATCAACAACGCCATCTACGGCAAGAACGGCCGGGGAATGAACGTAACCAACAAGCTCCGTTCCATGATTCAGAACAATACGCTCAACATCAAGGTCACCAACGGCAACATGGGCGGAGATCCGAATGTAGGTGCGGACAAGTACCTGGCAGTCAAGTACACCTACCAGGGCCGCTCCATGAGCAAGGTTGTCAAGGAAGGCGATCGGCTCCAACTACCCTGAAGGCCTCCGTATTGAACTAAGGTCCAATTGCGTCGCTCGGAGTGCTGCACCAGAATTAGCAGTCTGAAAGCAATCATAGGTTCGGATCGAATTTGGTCCGGCTTGAGCGAGGGTTCTTTCGGGGGGAAGGGCCCTCGCTCTCAGTGCAATCTCTAGTACAGGAATCGACACCCAGTCACGCAGGCACGAACCGCAATGTTGGCCACGTCAAAACCCGCCGAGAGCTGGCAAAGGCTCCTCGAGCTTCGTTGTCAGAGGGAAATCATCGAACGTTGGCTTGCCAGCGGCTTACTTGCCGACGATATGCAGCGGAGTCTGAAGTCGATGCTCGGTGAAGTCGAAGATCAACTACGTTTACTTGCCGCGACAGCTAATACAGTGGTTGCCGGCTGGGGGCGTCGGTAATCCAACGGCATGGGTCGCGCTTTTCTGTTGAGGCGACGCGACCGTGCCCCGGGAGCGCGGACGTGTACAGCGCTGCGGTGTCCGTGGCAGTCTTTTCCTATTCGTCGGCTGAATAGGCAACGCCCACGAACGCCGTCAGCCTGGGAAGCAGGGCGAACAAGGCCACATGCAGTTTCACTCTAGACCTCACGAACGAAGTCTCTAAGACCAACGGGCCGAAGGGGCTTCCGCCTAATCCGAGCGGTCGGGATGCTCAGTCCAATCGTCGTCGTCGATGGTCTTCGACCGCGAAGGCCTCATTTTGGCCGCTGCGTTGCAGGCTATCTCGGCCGCCTCGCGGGCAATTTCCAGGTTGTTGTACTCGAACTGACCTTCCACATGCACCTTGCCGGCGATAACTGCCTTCTGTACCGCTTCCTTTTCTTCAGTCATCGTCACATGAACGACGTAAGACATGGATGTTCTCCTCAATTAATAAGTCTGGGTTGGTGTTTGCCAGATACAACAACCATGCCTGCGATAAGTACTGGTGCGTACGCTGCAGACGCTTTGCGATGGCCCTGGCAGCCATGGTCAAATGGATCTCTCCTGACAAATCCTGTTCATTCCTTTGCGCAACTCGATCATGCTCCTAGCTATGAATTTCGTCCAGCAATTCTCCATCTGCGCCGACCAGTGAGATGCTGACTGCCGGCATTCCGACGGCGTGGGTCGAGCAACTCAGGCATGGATCGTACGCGCGAACGACCGCCGAGACTCGATTCAACATACCCTCTTCCAGCTGGTTGCCTTTGACAAAATGTTCGCTCACCTGCCGGACGCTCTTCCCGATGGCCTGGTTATTGTGGCCGGTCGCGACGATCAGGTTCGCCCAGACGATCACGCCGTTCTCATCCACTTTGTAGTGATGGATCAGCGTTCCCCGCGGCGCTTCGATGATGCCAACGCCTTCCAGCGCATTCACGTTCGCGGTCGCGCGGACATGCGTGTCGAGAATCTCGGGTTTGCTCAGCAGTGTCTTCATGCGCTCCAGCGCATAGAGCACCTCGATGAGCCGGGCATAGTGATACAGAAATGCGCTATGCGAGACCCGTCCAAAACGCTGGCGAAATTCCTGGAGCGCGGCATCAGCCATCGGTGTGCCACATGCATTGACCACGTTAATTCGCGCCAGCGGACCAACTCGATAGATGCCCCCGGGATAGCCAATTGGCTTGTAGTAGGGTGCCTTCAAATACGATTCGCGCAGGGTCGCTTCACCGATGAATTCAGCGTAGTCTTCCGATGGAATTCCGTTCTGCAGGATTTCGCCCTCCGCATCGCGGAAGCGCAGTGGGCCGTCGTAGAACTGCAGATTGCCCGCTCCGTCGACCAGCGACGCGTACATGGTCGGTGCGGACCCGAAGTTCTCGATCTCTTCCTGGAAGGAATCCAGCTTGCCTTTGAACAGGTCGAGCGCGAGCTTGGTGGTTTCCACTGCGTCCGGAATGCCGGCCAGCAGGCGATCGCGCGTCTGCGCCGACATGGGCGTTTTAACGCCACCGGGCACAATCCACGAAGGATGCACGCGTTCTTCGGCAAGGCCTTCGATCACTTGCAAGCCGAACTTGCGCAACTCGATACCCGCCCGGGCCAGGTCGGGGTTAGCTTCAATCAGTCCAGCAACATTTCGAGTGGCGGGATCGCCATCCATGCCGAGTAGAAGATCGGGCCCCGAGAGATAGAAAAAGCTCAGCGCATGGGACTGCACGAATTGCGCGCAATGCACGACTTCGCGCAGCAGCTTCGCGGCCTTGGGGATGCGGACCGCCATGATGGCGTCGCACGCCTTTGACGACGCCAATTGATGACTGATGGGGCAGATACCGCAGATGCGCGAGGTGATTCCAGGCATTTCGTAGAACGGCCGGCCTTCGGTGAACTTCTCGAAACCGCGTACCTGCGTCACCTGGAACTGCGTATCGGCAACTTTGCCGGCGTCGTCCAACTGAATGGTGATCTTGGCGTGGCCTTCGATGCGGCTCACCGGCTCGATCATGATGCGCTTCATCGCCGCTCCTATCCGAACTTGATCTTGGTATTGTTCTCGGTCTTGCGCCCTTCCAGCAGAGCGGTCAACAGCGTGGAAATGACTCTTGCCTGCGGGGGGCATCCCGGAACGCTGACGTCAACTTTCACAAAGTCGTGTGCTGGTCGCGCCAGCTTCAACAATTGCGGCAAGCCATCTCCGGGAATGCACTTATTAACATCCGACCCTTCCACATAGATACGCTGCAGAAGCTTGTTGACCGGGATGGTGTTTCGCAACCCGGCGACGTTGCCGGTGACCGCGCAATCGCCCAGAGAAACCAGCGTCCTGGTGCGTTGGCGAATCTTCTGGATGTTGTCCGCGTCGGCCTGCGAACTCACTGCACCTTCCAACAGCGTTACGTCCACATCTTCCGGAAACTCCTGCGCGTCCACCAGCGGACCGTAAACGATATCGACCTTCCGCAGGATGGGAATAATGGCGGCGTCAAGGTCGAGCAGCGACATATGGCAGCCCGAGCAGCCATCCAGCCAGACGGTAGCGAGCCTGAGCTTCCTCATGCGTTTGCTCCTCCTTCTCTGTGCCGGGCCAACGCACTGATCGAAGTGGTAGCGCGTGTCATCTCTTCCACCGCCTTACCCTTTTCCGCCATGGCGCCGGTTGGGCATACCTGCACACATTTTCCGCAGTTGGTGCAGGTCTTCGAATCTCCCCAGTTCTGGTTCAGGTCGGAAACGATATGGGCGTGAATGCCGCGCGAGACCATCTCCCACACATGCGCGCCCTCCACCTCCGCGCACACCCGCACGCACCGGGTGCAGAGGATGCAGCGATTGTGATCGAGCACGAATCGCGGATGGGTTGCGTCCACCTTGAGCTTGGGGAAGTTGTAGGCGTAGCGCACGCTGGTAACGCCCAGCGAGTACGCCATGTCCTGCAAATCGCAATGCCCGTTGGCCACGCATACGGCGCACACATGGTTGCGCTCCACCAGCAGCAGCTCGACAGTGATCCGCCGGTAGCGCGACAACTTGGGAGAGTTGGTCGTCACCGACATTCCGTCCTGCACCGGTGTGGTACAAGCCGGAAACAGTCGATCGACGCCCGACACTTCCACCAGGCACAGCCGGCAAGCCCCGACCGAACTCAGCCCGTCCAGAAAGCAGAGTGTCGGAATG
>Ga0209584_10000517_pt1 | contig 12088 bp, 7 predicted proteins | sample NGEPerD_FD_184507 | JGI IMG/M metagenome (GOLD analysis project Ga0209584, IMG submission 184507) | Arctic peat soil microbial communities from the Barrow Environmental Observatory site, Barrow, Alaska, USA - NGEE PermafrostAB12-D... | ecosystem: Environmental > Terrestrial > Soil > Wetlands >...
GGACAAAACACTGATCCGCGGTCGGATCGGGGAAGATATGGATCCTGAACAGGGTAAACTTGCAGCACGACAGGTGGGATTGGCCATTCTCTCTACTTTAAAACATAACCTGGGCAGTCTCGATAAAGTGAAACGTGTGATCAAAGTACTCGGCATGGTTAACGCCCATCCCTCGTTCGAAAAACATCCGTTTATTATCAATGGTTGCAGCGAATTATTTGCTCAGGTATGGGGAAAGGAAAACGGCATTGGCGTAAGATCTGCCGTTGGGATGGGTTCTCTGCCGGATAATATTCCTGTGGAAATAGAAGCGATGTTTGAAATCTATTGATATTTTGACTGCCTGACCAATAGCCACCGGCCTTGTTAACAATGTGTTGATTGTGGAATTGTGGAAATGAGGGAATGTGAAAGTGAAATGTGGAAATGATCATACTGGAATCAGATAATTAATTTTTATTGATGCAGAAAGAAAAACCCTGGTATGTAGCCGATAATGCAGACGAATTCGATTCGCCTGCTTTGTTTATTTATCCCGACAGGGTAAAAACCAATATTCGCCGTTTGTTGGAATCAGCGCGTGCAGATTACCTGAGACCGCACGTAAAAACAAATAAAATGGCGGAAGTATGCCAGCTGATGCTGGATGCAGGTATCTATAAGTTTAAATCGGCAACCATTGCTGAGGCTGAAATGCTGGCCATGATCCAGGCGCCTGATGTGCTGCTCGCCTATCCACCCGCCGGTCCGAAAATAAAACGTCTGATGCGGCTCATCCAAAAATACCCCGCAACAAAATTTTCCTGCCTGGTAGATCATATAACCGGCGCAAAGAACCTCTCCACTATGTTATCAGCGGCCGGACTAAAGATCGCCATCTATATTGATCTGAACCTGGGTATGAACCGTACGGGCGTTGTTCCGGCAAAAGCCCTTGATCTGTTTCAGCAGATAAGCCCCCTGCCCGCTATAGAGGTTGCGGGACTTCATGCATACGACGGTCATATCAAAGACCATGATGAAAATATACGAAGAGACAAATGTCTTAGGGCATTTGAACCGGTTCTGGTCTTAAAAAAAGAACTTGAAAAGATAACAAACCGCGAAATGACTTTGATTGCGGGTGGCTCACCCACTTGTTTTATTCATGCGGCAGCTGGCGGACGCGAATGCAGCCCGGGAACATTTGTTTTCTGGGATAAGGGTTATTCGGAGCAGCTGGCAGAGCAACCCTTCGAATGGGCGGCTCTGTTGATGACCCGGGTTATTTCTATTCCTGCTCCGGATCTGGTTTGCGTGGATCTCGGGAATAAATCAGTTGCATCTGAAAATCCACAGCCCAGAGTGTTTTTTTTAAATGCGCCCGATGCCTTTCCAACTACCCATAGCGAAGAACATCTGGTACTGAAAGTTCCAGACAGCAAATTGTTCAGCCCCGGCCAGGTATTGTATGGCGTTCCATGGCATATCTGCCCATCCGTTGCACTTTACGATAAGGCCTTCCTGATAAAAAATAATCTGGTTGCCGGATTTTGGAAAGTCGTTGCGCGAAATCGGGAAATCACTTTGTGAGCTTGAAGCTTGAGGCCGGAGGCTGGAGGCTTGAGGCCGGAGGCTTTTTTTTAAATTTATTACCTGCCTCAACCTTCATGCTTCCAGCCTCCTGCCTTATTTTCTCACAGGCTCTGCATCATATTTAATCTCAGGATTATAGTAAGCGAATAACAATGCGGACAATTTCCGGGTAAGCACCCAGGCCTCATTATTGTAGTCCCAGCTTTGGTCGGTATTATTCTTCGTGAAAATGCTGAAGACATAGGGATGCGGCGCATTCACATATAACACTTCATTTCGGCTCTCATCCACAGCTCCACTTTTAGAGGCCACAAATACATTAGGAGGAATCTGTGAATTCGCTACTTCATCCCAGTATTGCCTGCCCAGCGTTCTCAGCATACGATCACTGCTATGCCGGTTCAGCAATTTTCCTTCTTCAATAAACTCCATGATCCTGGTCATTTCACGAGGACTGGTTTGTCCCCAGCCATAGATTTCCCGATCCTGTTCCCGCCCCGGTGTTCTGCTGTTTACCCGTGTAACCCGGAATCCAATACTGTCCATCAGTTGGTTGATACGCAATCCACCTCCGGCCAGGCCCTGTAACAAAAGACTGGCCGTATTGTCGCTGAGCGAAAGAGATAAAAGAAGCAATTTGCTAAGGAGGATTTTCTGATCCGGTTTGAAAGCAGCCAGCACATCTTCTCCGGGATCATAATTTATCGTATCCTTATACACCATCACCTGATGAAAATCCAGCTCCCCATTTTGAATCCTGTTCATGATTCCGATCATGATCGGAATTTTTACAATACTCGCCGTTGGGAAAATGGTATCCGCCTGATAAGATGCAATCCGGTCTTTCTTCAGATCATGCACATATATACCCACTGTACCATGGAAACCTTTTACAAGAGCTTCGATCTGCTTCTGAAGGTCCTTGTCCGTTTTTTGTGCAGTGACATTGTACAAACCAAAAAAAACAAGGGAAAGTATTATTTTATTCATCGACCGATAGTTGGGACACACAAAAATAGCATTTGGGAAATTAGCATCTTGCATTTGTTCCTTTGCAAAAATCACCAACTGGACTAACTTACATCGTTTTCTCACACTGCCCCCGCTGCCGGGCATGAAAGGCTTTATTTGTGTGAGGAAGGATTCGCAATCAATTTTCAGGCGATGCAAAAATCGATAGAAAAAAATATCACTCCCGCGATCACGCCGCAGGCTTTGACGGCGACGGTTTACCCGATCTTACTGATGATCAGTTTTTCTCACATGCTGAACGACACCATCCAGTCGCTGATCCCTTCCATATACCCGATGGTAAAAACGAATTATCATCTTAATTTTTCCCAGGTAGGACTGATCACACTAACGTTCCAAATGGCCGCCTCTCTGCTTCAGCCACTGGTGGGCCTGTATACCGATCACCGGCCAAAACCTTTTTCCCTGGTTATCAGCATGGCATTCACAATCACCGGATTGATCTGTATGTCGCAGGCAAGCCATTTTTATTTTTTGCTCTTTTCCGTTGCCCTGATTGGAATCGGCTCTTCCATTTTCCATCCTGAGGCTTCCAAAGTGGCCTATCTGGCATCTGGCGGAAAAAGGGGACTGGCTCAATCCATTTTTCAGGTAGGCGGAAACGCAGGTTCTTCACTGGGCCCGTTGTTAGCCGCGCTCATTATAGTTCCGATGGGCCAATCCAGTCTCGGATGGTTTTCCCTGCTTGCACTTATTGCGATGGGCGTGTTGTTTTTCGTTGGCCGATGGTATCAACTGAACCTGCATTCCATCAAACAAAAAAATAAACATACTTATTCCGACCATATCAGATTATCGGGGAATAAAATCGCGATATCTATCGTGATCCTGATCCTGCTGATCTTTTCAAAATATTTCTATATCGCTTCAATGGTAACTTACCTTACGTTTTACATGATTGAGAAATTTCATGTCTCTGTACAGCAGGCCCAGATATATCTGTTTATCTTTTTATTTTCAGTAGCTGCCGGCACACTGCTCGGCGGTCCGCTGGGCGACCGTTTCGGAAGAAAATATGTGATCTGGTTCTCCATTCTGGGTGCGGCTCCATTCACGCTTTTACTTCCTCATGTCGGTATGTTATGGACAGCTGTATTATCTGTGGTCATCGGAATCATAATTGCCTCTGCTTTTTCGGCCATACTCGTATACGCGCAGGAATTGTTACCGGGCAAAGTGGGTTTGATATCCGGATTGTTTTTTGGCCTGGCTTTCGGGTTCGGAGGACTGGGCTCTGCCGCACTGGGAGTATTGGCTGATCACAAAGGGATTATTTTTGTTTACCAGATCTGCTCATTTCTTCCGCTGATTGGCATTCTCACCGGTTTCCTCCCTGATATCGGTGCCAATAAACGCAATGCTGCCTGAATCAACTCCGGCTTTATTTTTTTACCATAAAAAAAACAACCCGACTTCCGGGTAATCCCTGATTCGAGACTCCCTGAACCACAATCGCATATTTTCCAGGCAGGTCGGAAGTATAGAAACTGATTTGTTTTTTCTGATCTGCATCAAATGCAATTTCCGGGGACCAGTGCAACAATGTTCTGTAATCCGGCATACGGCTGCTGATCTGCTCTTCTGTTATATACTGGCGTTCAAAAAATTCTCTTTTTTCAGGAATGCCGGGGTAATCCAATACCACTACGTGGGGGTTGAGAACAATACCGTCCAGGTCCCCGTGATAAGTAGTCAGATTGACAATACCCGGATACGTATGATATCCCAGGGCATACTGGCGGTTAAGCAGATCAATACGTTTGATTTTAAGTGGATCCTGATGTATGAGTTCATCTGTATAAAAAAAAGGAACACCGTCAATCAAAATTAACGGCTCATCGGGAAAAACTGCATTTTCAGGTCTGTCGAAAAGATACAATTGAAAATTGTTCCGTCGCCTCACCACATTCAGGGAATGAATATATTCCCTGAATACTTCCTCCATGGTCTGAAAGCGGACATAATCGTCCAGCAGGTACTTTTCATCCGGTACTATATAGAAGGGATTGGTGTCAACATACTGCATATCAAACTGACTAAGCCGCGCTCCATCATATATGCGCTGAACCTGTTCATGGATGTGTTGTTCAATCAGCGTAGGAGAATTTTTGGATGGAATAGGAAAATCCGGAGGATTATGGGCTGAGTATCTGGAAAAGAAAGGATTTGCTATTTCAATATGGTACATGCTGTCTTGAAGGGGATTGGTTTGTACGATCAGCTCCTGAGAACCATAAAAATCATATGCTTCAAATTTTACGCGACCTTTTCCATCGCTGGTCGTCTGACGAAATTGTGCCCTTGAAGATGGAACAGATATGTAGGCATCAACGCCCGGGGTAGGCGCACCGGTTTTTGTATTCACCAGGATGCCCTGAATAATATGCCCGTTGTATTCCGGTGAATATTCTACCGATAATGGTTTAAGCGGAATCATATTTTTCCAGTTAAATCGCCTCCAGCCATGCGTCAGCAAGAGATTTTCCATGTCATCTTCCTTCCCATCACCCTGGAAATAAAAACCGGGTGATTCAAAAACGCCCAGTTCAGACGTCAGATACAAATAGTTTTCGATATTGGTTTCATCAACATCCTGCAGGGAATCTAAACGGTAAACGGCCATGGACAAGTCCGCATGGACAGTTTTTCCCGGTCCATCGGTCACGGACAGATCCACATCTATTTTCTGCCTGGTACCATATTCCGGGTTGGTTGTTGCCGATATCATTAACTTTTTTTCGGGGTATTTGAAGTATAACCGTTCGCAAACCGGCTGACCAGTTTTATTAAAAATTGTGAATTTTGAAATCCCGTCTTCCAAATCGCCGGGGCTGATTGAAAATTCAGCGGATTGATTCACCAGTGTTCCGGTCCGGACCGGAAGCGTTGAGTGGGATCCATGTATGAAGAGATAAATACTTCCTTCATCCTGACCCGGTGACACCCGCAGATTGACAATGATTTGTCCATCACTTCGTTTCGAAAGACTCATAACATACCCCTGTCCATAAACAACGGGTAGCGCTTTGGTCACTTCTTCACCATTTGTAAAACGGATCAGGGCTTTATACGACTGGCCCGCAGCCGGAGTAAATAAAAAATTTCCCAACCCCAGGTGTTTAGGATGAAAATTCAAAACAGTGTCGCCGGATGCATTCAGCAGAATACCTTCACAGTCAAGTCCCCGCCCGTATGCGTCTGTAATACGGAAAGCCAGCCGGCTCTGAATATTTTGCACCAGGTTTCCGCCTTCCGGGAAAAACTGAATATCGTAGCCTCTTATTCTTGTAATCGACGAATCCGGCTGCAAATTGATTGGATTGATGATTCGCACGGCCTTTTCAAAAAAATATTCTGGACCGAAATTCTTCATCCAGTTGGTGTAAGCCCGGAATGCATATGTTCCCGATGGGATCGTAACCGGAATAACCAAAGAACCATCGGCTTCACCGGGTTTAAGGGAAACTTTTTGCTGCAAAACAGGCCGGTTGTTTTTATCCAGTATTTCTACATACCCTATTTTGCTGATTGAAGAGGGTCTGTTATAGGATGCATCTACACAGTAGATCCGAAACCAGCAAATCTCTCCCGTCACGTAAGATTCTTTGTCCGTATGTACATAAAGTTTTTCCTGGATATATTGGGAACTGTATTGATTAAATGCATTTAATGGTTCCTTCTCAGCCGCAGTAATTTGTGCCCGCGCTTCCGGAATAACCAACAGGTACCCCACCAAAAACTGGAGCAGGAATGCGGAACATCTGCTTGATTGACATTTATTTTTGTTTTTCGTCATGCTACATGTTTTCGAAATGACGGTATGTTATTGCCAAAAAGGGGGCTGTACGGTTGTCCCGCCTTTCTGACGACAGTCCACACATTCCGCTATGGAACCTTCAATCCCGACTAAAAACCCATTTTTATAAAGAAATGTGATTGGAATATCACCCCCACCCTGGAAATGGAGGTCAATGTCTTCCTGAGAAAGCCCTACCGTATCTGGCTGGCAAAATTCGTCACCATTGGAAATAGTCCCTCGCGGTATTTCAGTGCGGTCAATAAATATTCTTTTTTCTGTTTCAGTAGTACAACCGATAAATCCAATCACCGTTTCATTTGGATCCGTTACACAATGAATGTTACCACCTGTTTCCGATGGTTGTGCGTCGAAAATGGATCCAAGTTGTTCTGTATTTCTTTTGATTTTCTCATTCCACTCATACCATTCCCTGGTGAGTGCATATTGCTTTACCAGGATGCTATAACGGTCGATCAGTTTGTCTGATGTACTATAAGGGATCTGTGTAAGAGGATATTGATAAATGACATTGGAGCTTAGTTTTTCCGTATTGGCTATACTGATGGTGGTTGACAAATCGGACCTCCAGCAGGTGTAAATGTCATCGCTGAGAGGCCTGAGGATCAGGGATCCGTTTTGATATTCAATATCTGAATTGTAATTAGCGTGATATTTCCACGTTTCTTCGTACTGCCACTGATAATATCCCGGCTGACTTTGATCATCATGCGTAGTAACAAAAATATTCACCTGGTTTCCGGTAACCGAATTCGAAGTCGCTGTCCAATTTACTGAGTCTATCGGAGGGGTTATCTTAACCACAATATAATCGGAAACATATTCTTTTCCATTAGCCGTTTGGATATGCAATCTGTATTGCTGGCTGGGATCAAGACTTAGGCCATCTACTGAATAATGACCACTAAAGTCTTCCGCAAGTGTATAGCTGGCACCATTCTGCATCTGAATGTCCACTTCGGCTCCGGGTTCAGGAATGTAGCGTGGCGTATCAATTCCTGAAGATCTGGTCAGCATAATGCCTGTGTTACCACTGATATTAATAAATCCTTCAACAACCAAGTATCCGTTGACTGGCGAGTTAACCTGCACAACATATTTTTCTTTACAGCCTCCCAACAGCATCAGTAATATGATCAATCTTCTTATTTTCATCTGTCTAAGTTAAAATGTAAATTTATTCCTGCTTCCAGCCATCAACAGCTTCCCGCCGTTTTTCGAAATTCTGAAATACTATCTCCAAAAAGAGGGCTTTACAGTTGTTCCACCTTTTACACGACAGTCTACACAGTCGATCGTTGAACTTTGAATCCCCACTAAAAAACCATTGATATATGCATAAGTTATTGGAATCAGAATACCGCCCTCGAAATGGAGATCAATATCCTCCTGTGAAAGCCCTACCGTGTCCGGCACGCAGTAATCGTACCCACTGTAAATGGGTCCGCGAGGAATTTCTGAGTGATCAATAAATATCCTCTTTCCCGTTTCAGTAGTACATCCGACAAATCCGATCACGTTCTCACCCGGGTCGGTTACACAATGAATATTCCCACCAGTTTCTGATGGCTGCGCATCAAAAATGGATCCCAGCTGCTCAGTATTTTTTTTGATTTTCTGGTTCCACTCGTACCAGTCCCTGGTGAGCGCATATTGCTTAACCAGAACACTGTACCGGCTGATCAGTTTGTCCGATGTATTATAAGGAATCTGTATCAGCGGATATTGATAAATTACATTGGAACTCAGCTTTTCCGTATTGGCTATGTTGATAACAGTAGATAAATCAGAATTCCAGCAGGTATAAATCAAATCGCTGTCGGGTCTGAGTATTATTGGACCGTTTTGATATTCGAGAACTGAGCCGTATTTCGCGTAATATTTCCAGGTTTCTTCATACTGCCATTGATAATACCCCGGCTGTGTCTGGACATCATGCGTGGTAACGAAAATATTTATCTGGTTTCCGGTAACCGAATTCGAAGTTCCCGTCCAGTTCACTGAATCAATTGGAGGAGTAATTTTCACCACGCTGTAATCTGATATATATTCTTTCCCATTTGCCGTTTGAATATGCAATCTATATTGCTGACTGGGATCGAGGTTTAAGCTGTCAACTGAATAATGACCGCCAAAACCTTCTGTGAGAAAATAGCTGGCACCACCCAGCATTTGAATATCCACGGCTGCACCGGGCTCCGGTATCAGACGGGGTGTATCCAGGCCGGAAGACCTGGTGAGCATGATGTCCGTATTGCCGTTGATATTAATAAATCCTTCAACCACTAAGTATCCCAAAGCCGGCGTATTAACCTGAACGACGTATTTTTCTTTACAGCCTTCCAACAGTATCAGCAATATCATCCATTGTTTCATTTTCATCAGGCTCGGTTAAAATCTGATATTATAATTGATGAAGGGAATCGCACTGCCAAATATGGAAAATTTATAACCGTTTATTGACCCGTTCTCAGAAACAAAATACACAGAGTAAGGGTTGTGTCTTCCAAATATATTGTACACGCCCAGGGTCCAGGAATTATGAAATTTCTGGTGAATCCGGTGATTGCCATCGATATTCATAGCAAAATCTGCCCGATAGTAATCCGGAATGCGATAAGCATTTCGGTCAGAATATAAGGTTCTGAAAGAATTGTAATAGTAAAACACCCCTGTAGGCAATGTGATTGGCCTGCCGGTCGTATACGTGGCATTAAGGGAAATGCTGAATCGGTGATTAACCCGGTAGTTGGCTACCATCGTGGCCGAATTGGGTTCATCGTAATTAGCCGGATAGTATGCGCCCTTATTGATCAGTTCACCCGCATTCGGATCATTCTGTTTCAACTGAACACGGGAATAGGTATAACTGATCCATCCGTTGAGTTTGCCGGTAGCTTTTTTAATCATGAATTCCACGCCATAAGCCCGGCCATTCGTATTAATTACATCGGTTTCGATGTGGTGATTCATCACCAGCACCGCCCCACTTTTATAATCCAGAATGTTTTCCATGGTCTTATAATACAATTCAACCGAAGTCTCGATGGTGTTATTTTTCAGATTTTTATACATCCCAAACGAAATCTGACTGCCTAACTGCGGTAAAATGTTCGGATCACTGAGTTTATAAATATCAGTTGGTGAAATGGCCGTAGTGTTAGACAATACATGGAGATACTGACGGGAAGTATTATAGCTGGCTTTCAGGGAAAAATTGTCCGTTACCTGGTATCGCGCAGAAAGACGGTATTCCGGACCCATATAGGTATTTATGACATTTCCGGCAGCGTAGTTTTTAACCGCAATAACATCATCCTCGGTTTTGGGAAGTCCTGCGGGATATTCATTGACTGACTGGGGACCCAGATAATTATACATGGAAAAACGTAAACCCCCTTCGATTTCAATTTGAGAAGTCAGGTTGTATTTATCGCTGAGGTACAATGCACTTTCCAGTGATTGTTCCGGACTAACAGTATCGGCTGCCACCAGTGAAGATTTGCCTATCGGCACATAAGTACCCGGATGCAGTTTATAATACAGAGTGCTCAACCCGAATTCCAGTGCATTTTTTGAATTCAGGTAATAATTAAACTGTGCTTTGAAATAGGATTGATTGATGCCGAATGTCAGTTTATAGGCATTTACCGGATTTGCGGTGCTGGTGATATCGTAATCATATTTATCATAGCCTGTGATAAAAACGCCATACAACTTGTCGTTGAACGAATGTTTCCATTTCAGGGAAAGGTTCAGGTTCCCATAACCGTAGGTTGTATCGCTGTTCAGGTTAAAATTATCCCTGCTCGTATAGGCAGTGAGATAGAGATTATCGTTTTTGCTGATCTGGTGACTGATATTCAGATTCAGGTCGTAGAAAGATGCTTTACTGAGTTTGTATTGATCGGGCAACAGACCCAGCATCCAGTCTGCATAGGTAGTCCTACCCGCAAGTATGAACGAAGTCTTATCCTTAATCAGGGGGCCTTCTATTTCCAGGCGGCTGGTGACCAGGCCGATACCGGCAGAGCCTGCAAATTCTTTTTTATTTCCTTCACGGCTGGTGATATCGATAACTGAAGACAATCGTCCTCCATATCGCGCCGGGATGCTGCTTTTATACAATTCCAGGTTTTTCACCACATCCGGATTAAACGCAGTGAATAAACCAAAAAAATGAGAGGGATTAAATATAGTCGCATCATTGAACAGTATCAGATTCTGATCTGCCGACCCGCCGCGCACATTTAATCCCGAACTGGCCTCACCGACAGATTTCACGCCCGGAAGCGTAAGTAAAACGCGCATCACATCCGTTTCACCGAAAATTACCGGCACCTGTTTGAGGGTTTTGATATCCAGTTTCTGAACGCCCATTTGTACGCCCCGGACATTGCTCAGTTTTTCTGCAGAGACGATTACATTTTTTAGCATCATCACCTGGCCCTGCAAATCAATATTCAGCTTTCCATCGCCGGCAAGCAGGATTTGCCGCCGGGTATCCTTCATGCCGATGCTTTGTATATTCAATACCAGCCTGCCCTTCGGCAGTGTGATGGCATAATAACCGTATTGGTCTGAAGACACGCCGATCCGGGGTTTATCAATATATATGGATGCCCCGGCCACGGCTTCACCCGTTTTTCCATCCCGAACATATCCGGATACCAGCGCACTCAACTGACCATTGTTCGCGGAATTCGTTCCTATCTGGTACAGTTTGTTTTCCAGGGTCGCTGTTTGAAGATGAGTGGCAGGATTTAATGCTTCGTCCTTGCCGGCGATATAACCCCGCCGTTTATCTTTTCCGGTGTCAGCAGGTACGGCAGTCAGGTTTGTCTGCACAAAAACCCCCTTTGTCAGAAATACTTCATTATGCGGACCTATAGAATATTTAAAATCTGTTTTTGCGAAAACCTGGTCCAGGACGCTACTTAATGGATCCCTGTTGGCTGTGAGGTTGATGCGCAGGCTGTCGAACAACGAGGTATCAAAATAAAAGAAATAATCGGTTTGAGTTTCTATCTCCCCGGTAAACTCTTTGATCGTCTGGTCATGGAATGCTCCGGATATGAGGTTCTGCGCATTTTTCTGAGCCCGGAGTCCGGAGCAGATAAATACCGCAAGGAACGTCACCAACCCGACAGTTACAATTCTTTTCATATTAGTTGGCTATTTGGTCGTAATAGCCTGCTACCTGGGTCAGCGTATTGTCCCTATCCTTCCTGTAGTTCAGTTTGTTCTTTTTCATAAACCGCTGAATTTCTTTGCGTCGATTGTCCAGAATGTTCAATAAGTCTTTCCTAGATTTAATATAAATCCATGAAGCGCCGGTGTGAATAAAATAACTATGCGATTCGTTGACATGCCAGATTGAACCTTCTGTAGCGGATAGCGTTTCCTGCATATCTTTTTTCGTCCATTTTAACACGGCGGTGGGTCCGGAATAAAGCAATTCATAAAAGCCCTTTTCCGGCAACCCTTTATATTGGGGTATTGGAAAAACCCTTACAAAATAATGACCGCCAAGTGTAAAAGAATTAACCCGCTCATTGATCAATTGCAGCCTGAATCCCTGGTCGACAGCAACCAGTTTCTGCCTAAGGTCTTCGTATAATAATGAAACATTTATAAATAACACACTGTCATACTCTACGGAAC
>Ga0209584_10000519_pt1 | contig 12071 bp, 12 predicted proteins | sample NGEPerD_FD_184507 | JGI IMG/M metagenome (GOLD analysis project Ga0209584, IMG submission 184507) | Arctic peat soil microbial communities from the Barrow Environmental Observatory site, Barrow, Alaska, USA - NGEE PermafrostAB12-D... | ecosystem: Environmental > Terrestrial > Soil > Wetlands >...
CCCGCAGCACTTGCTGGCGTGCATGCAAATGCGCGGCATGGGCGGCATGGTGACCGTGGATGTGGGCACCAAGGCGCTCGCCAATCAGGTGCTCAAGAAAGTCCGAATCTTTTCGCTCGCGGAGTCGTTAGGAGGAGTCGAGAGCCTGATCAGCCATCCGGCGAGCATGACGCACGCGTCCGTCGAGCCGGAGCGCCGCGCGGCGCTGGGAATCACGGAAGGAATGGTGCGGCTCTCGTGCGGAGTGGAAGACACGAACGATCTGTTGCAGGACGTCGAACAGGCGTTCGCCGGACTCTAAACTGGGAGCCTGACTCATGGCCGATCGCAAAGTACTCACCGACATCTCCTCGACCGCCTGGGAGCATCCCGCGGACAAGGCGGCGCTCCAGACGCTGCGCGCCATTCCCGGATTCGATGAGGTCGTTCGCAAGGTGATGGGGCTCATCGGCGAGCGCGGCGTGCGTCTCTTTTTCACGGCGGACTCCGTTCGCGTTGGCCCACGCCAGCGTCCGAAGCTCGACGCCCTCTACTCCGAGGTGCTCGAGACGCTCGACCACAAGGGCGAGCGCCCCGAGCTCTTCGTGTCGCAGACGCCATTCGTCAACGCGATGGCCGTCGGCTTCGAACGCCCGTTCATCGTGCTCAACAGCGGCGCGCTCGGCCTGCTCGATCGCGAGGAGCGTCGCGTGCTGATCGGCCACGAGCTCGGCCACATCATGAGCGGGCATGCGACGTACACAACCATCGCGTTGATTCTGCTCAACGCCGGCTTCACCGCGATCCCGGGGCTCGGACTGATCGCGCTGCCGATTCAGCTCGCGCTGCTCGAGTGGTCGCGCAAGGCGGAGCTGAGCGCCGATCGCGCGGGGCTGCTCGCGAGTCAGGATCCGACGGTGACGATGGGGATGTATCTCAAGTTCGCCGGTGGCATGCCGAGTGATGATGAGTCGAGCCTCGAAGAATTCCTCGTGCAGGCGGAGGAATACGAGGTTGGCGGTCACGCGATCGACGGCGTGCTCAAGGTGCTCAACCTTCTCTTCCGCTCGCATCCGTTCAACACCGCGCGTGCGGCCGAGCTGCAGCGCTGGCAGAAGAGTGGCGCGTACGAGCGCATTCTCGCCGGCGATTATCCGCGTCGCGGCGACGACACTCGTCCACTCGGCGACGACGTCGCGGATGCGGCGGACTACTACGGCGCGCAGACGCGCCAGGCGGCGGCGAGTGTGGGCGATGTGCTGAATCGCGCGCGCGATGCGTTCAACACGGCGTTTCGCTCACCGGGCAACGGCGGCGGCTCTGGCGGAGGCGCTCCGCCCGCATGACGGTCGCATGAGGGTTCTGATCGTCGGGGGCGGCGGGCGCGAGCACGCGCTCGCCTGGAAGCTGACGCAGGACCAGCCATCGATCGAGATCATCGCCGCCCCGGGGAATCCGGGGCTCGCGACGCTGGGCCGCTGCGTCGCGCTGAGCGCGGACGACATTCTGGGCATCGTCGCGCTCGCGATGCAGGAAAAGCCCAATCTCGTGGTGATCGGGCCGGAGGCGCCGCTCGCAGCAGGGCTCGCGGATGCATTGCGCACAGTCGGCATCCCGGTGTTCGGCCCCTCGCGCGGCGCGGCGCGCATCGAGTCGTCGAAGGCGTTCGCGAAGTCACTCATGCGCGAGGCGGGAGTGCCGACCGCGCGCGCGATTCGCTGCATCGATGCGCCGGCGGCGAAGCGCGCCGCGCGCGACTTCGGCGCGCCGGTGGTGATCAAGGCGTCTGGACTCGCGGCGGGAAAGGGCGTGATCGTGTGCTCGACGATCGCCGAGGCAGATGCGGCGATCGACTCGATGCTGCGTGACGACACGTTCGGCGCGGCGGGGCGCGAGGTGCTGGTGGAGGAGTTCATGGAGGGCGAGGAGCTCTCGCTCTTCGCGATCACGGACGGGACCACGGTGCTCCCCATGCTGGCGGCCCAGGACCACAAGCGGCTCCTCGATGGCGACATGGGCCCCAACACGGGCGGAATGGGCGCCTACGCCCCAGTATCGCTCAGCAGCGACGCTTTGGTGGCGGATGCGGTGGAACGCGTCTTCCTGCCGACGCTGGACGCGTTGCGGGCCGCAGGTGCCCCGTTCAGCGGCTTGCTCTACGCGGGGCTGATGCTGACGGCGCAGGGGCCCAAGGTGGTGGAGTTCAACTGCCGCTTCGGAGATCCGGAGACGGAGGCCATCCTTCCATTGCTCGAGAGTAGTCTGTTGGAGCCGTTGCTGGCCGTCGCGAATGGAAGCGGGCTGGCGGATCAGGCGCTCAAGTGGTCGTCAAATCACGCAGTAACCACCGTTGTTGCCACAGCAGGTTACCCAGACTCACCGCGCAAGGGATCCGTGATCGAGTTGCCCCCGCGCGAGCCAAATGTCCACGTCTTTCACGCCGGAACCGCCTTCAACGCCGCCGGCGAGCTGGTGACGGCTGGGGGGCGTGTATTCGCGGTGACCGCCATCGCGCCATCGCTGGCGGAGGCGCAGCGGGAGAGCGCGCGCGCCGCCGGCGCGATCGACTTCGAGGGGAAGCAGCTCCGTCGGGACATCGGCTGGAGGGAGCTGGAGCGCAGTGCCGGAGCTACCAGAGACTGAGACGATCGCGCGCGACCTCGATCGCGCGCTGTCGGGCGTCATGATCGTGGGCGTGACCGTGCACAAGGCCGACGTGCTCCGCGACGCGACTGCCGCGTCACTGTCGCGACGCGTGCTCGGAGCGCGCATCGAGCGAAGCTTCCGCCGCGCCAAGGCCGTCGTCATCGCCCTCAACACGGGCGACCGAATCGTGGTCCAGCCTCGCTTAACCGGCGCCCTTCTCATCGACGACGGCACCCTTCCGCCCGAAGCGCTCCGCTACGTAACCGTCTATTTCGCTTTAGACGACGGTCGCACTCTCGCCTACCGCGACATCCGTCGACTCGGCACCCTCTCGCTGATGACTCCGCTGCGTTTTGCAAAATTTGATGCCGCTTTAGGCCCAGAACCGCTTGACCCAGCCTTCACAGCACAGCATCTATCGGGAATTCTTCGGGATTCCAGACAGGCGGTGAAAAAGTTGTTGATGGATCAGCGGCGCCTTGCGGGCGTCGGCAATATCTACGCGAACGAGGCGCTCTGGCGCGCGGGCATCGATCCGTCGCGCCCCGCGCGCTCGATCGATCGCGAAGGCGCTCGGGCGCTCCACGCGGGAATCACGAGCGTGCTCCGCGAGGCCATCGAGGCCCGCGGCACGAGCTTCCGCGACTATCGCGACGCCTCGGGCGCGCGCGGCGGCTTCTCGACCCAGCTCGCGGTCTACGGCCGCGGCGGTCTTCCCTGCCCCTCCTGCGGCGCCGCCCTCGTAGACACGAGCGCCATCGACGGCCGCACCACCGTCTTCTGCGCGTGGTGCCAGCGATGAGCAAGAAGTCGCTGCGCCGCCCAAGGACCCCCGACGATCAGCTCGCGGTCATGCGCGCGAGCGTGAAGGCCGAGTGCAAGGATCGGCCGGGGATCTACCGCATGCACTCGGCGGACGGCGAGGTCGTGTACGTCGGCAAGTCGAAGAAAATTCGCACGCGGCTCATGAGCTACTTTCGATGCTCATACCCCGAGGACAAGGGCGCGCGCATTCTCCGCGACGCCGTGCGCATCGACTGGGAGTACGCGCCGAGTGAGTTCGCGGCGCTCCTGCTCGAGCTGCAGCAGATCAAGCGGCTGCGCCCGCGCTTCAACATCGCGATGAAGCGCGACGACCGGAACTTCGTGTTCATCAAGGTCGTGAAGAGCCCCGCGCCCAAGCTCATGGTGGTGCGCGGCGCGAGCGACGACAGCGCGCCGCACTACGGCCCCTTCCAGGGCGCGCAGGCAGTGAACGACGCGGTGCGCGAGCTGCACGACGTGCTCTCGATGCGCGACTGCTCCCTCGACACGAAGATGCACTTCGCCGATCAGCGCGAGCTCTTCCAGCTGATGACGCGCACCCCCGGCTGCATTCGCTACGAGGTGAAGAAGTGCCTCGGCCCGTGCGTCGGCGGATGCACGGAGAGCGAATATCTCGAGCGCGTCGCGCTCGCGCGCGCGTTTCTCGACGGCCACGACGACGGCCCGATCGCCACGCTGCGCCACGAGATGGAAGTCGCGAGCGACAAGATGGAGTTCGAGCGCGCGGCATCGATGCGCGACAAGCTGTACCGCCTCGAGGCGCTCAAGCAGCAGTTTCTCCGCTTCCGTTTTGCGGTGGAGACGCTCTCGTTCATCTACACGGTGCCGGGCTACGGCGGCGAGGATCGCGTCTATCTGATTCGCCGCGGCCGGGTGCGCGCCGAGGACATTCCGCCGCAGGCAGTTCGCGATCACCGTCGCCTCGCGCATCTCACCGAGGCCGTGTACGGCACCACGGAGCGCGACACCGCGCAGATCCCGACGCACGAGATCGACGAGCTACTGCTACTGTCGTCGTGGTTTCGCCGCTTCCCCGCGGAGCTCGCGCGCACCGTTCGCGCCACCGACGCCGGACTCACGCCCGGCACCGCCGTCTCCGCGCGCGCGCCGAAATCGCTCGCGAAGCTCGCCGACCGGCGCTCCGCGATCAGCGCCTGATCGCTACGGCGCCGCCGGCTCCTCGGCGCTCTCGGTCTCGCCGAATGGAATCACGATCTCGATCGGCGCAGGCACCTTGAGTCCATCGAACTCCGCAGGCACGAAGCGCATCCGCGCGACGGCATTCATCGCGGCCTCGACGTAGCGCTCGTCGCTCGGATCGTCGACGAGCGCGGTCGTGGTGTCGACGCGCCCCGCCGCCGTCACGGATCCGCGCACCGTCACGCTCCGCGGATGCGCGCGAGCCCAGCGTGGCATCTCGCGCGGAGGATTGTCCGGAAACGCGACCGCGCCGCAGCGCGTGTGCGAGGCGACGAACGGCGAGCCGTCCTCGTGCTGGCCGAACGTCACGAGCATGCGCACGGAATCCGGCATGTCCGCGGGCATCGGCACGCGATCCACATCCGATGGCGAGATCGCGAGCGCGCCATCGATGCTCGTGTCGAGCTCGCGCTGTCCCGAACGCACGACGGAGAAGCGCTGCGCGAACGACCCATCGCGCACCACGAGCACACCGTACGTCGCCGCGCGTGGTGGATCGCCCGCACGCACCCCGACTCGGCGCGCGATCGTCTCCGCGAGCTGCGCGAAATACTGGGTGTCCTGGGGCGCGGTCACGCGCGCGTCGAGCGACGCAACGAGCACTCCCTCGGACATGAGCTTGTCGCACGTGCGCGCGACTGTCACTCCACTTGGAAGCGTCACCGTCTGCGCGAGCGCCTGCTGTGCATCGAGTTGGCGGGAGAGTGCGCACGCCAATAGAGCGAAGAGCGCCAGTGCTCGTCGCATGGATTCCCCTCAGATTCGAGATTCGCGCCCTAAGCGGGCAGTGACACGATCTCCACCGCTGCCTCTCCATCGCGTATCGTCAACAGCCCGACGCTCGGCATCAGATGGAAGCGGCGCGGACCCGCCGCACCCGGGTTGATGACGAGTCGACCCTCCCGTCGCGTAACCGATTGCTTGTGTGTATGGCCGTACACGATGACGGCTGCATCAAAGCGTTCTAGCAGCGCATCGGCGGTGAGTCGTCCTGACTCGTGGCCATGCTGAACCTGTATCAGCACGCCTCCCACCTCGCGCACGATCGTCGCCTGCAAGCGCGGATTTCCCGGAGTGTCGGTGTTGCCGTACACGGCCTCGACGGGTGCGATCAGCGCGAGCTCGTCGAGAATCTCATCGCCGCCGACATCGCCCGCGTGGAGAATGAGCTCGACACCGCGAAGTGCATCGTGAACCCCCGCACGCAGCTGACCGTGCGTATCGGAGATGAGTCCGATGACGTGAGCACCGCCAGCGCGCGCCATCACGCATCTCCGTCGGGCTCTGCTCCCCAGCGCCTGCCGAGTGAGTGAGTGACGTCGATGTGATCGAGCACGCGCGCGACGACGAAATCGACGAGATCGGTGATGTCTCGCGGCGCGTTGTAGAAGCCGGGCGCCGCCGGGAGCACGATCGCGCCGGCGCGCGTGAGACGCAGCATGTTCTCGAGATGGATGACGCTGAGCGGCGTCTCGCGCACGACGAGGATGAGCGGGCGCCGCTCCTTGAGCGTGACGTCGCCCGCGCGTTCCACGAGCGAGCGCGAGGTGCCGGCCGCGAGCGCGGCGAGCGTCCCCATCGAGCACGGACAGATGATCATCCCGCGCGTGCGCGCCGAGCCGGATGCGGGAGCCGCACCGCGATCCTCGGCGTCGTAGAGTGTGACGTACGTGTCCCAACCTTGAGGGTTCGTGCGCTCGCGGAGCTCCTGCAGCGACCCGATTCCCGATTCCATCTGGAGCAGCCGCCAGCCGTGCGACGAGATCATCAGCCACACGCGCTCCTCCGCGCGCACCAGCGCCTCGACCAGGCGCACGGCGTACGGCGCTCCCGACGCTCCGGTGATCGCGACGACGATCGGTGCGCGCTCGCTCATGGCGCGAGCACCCGGCCCACGAGCACGAAGCAGAAGAAGGTGACACTCAACACGCCGTTCATCGTGAAGAACGCGGCATCGATGCGCGAGAGATCCGTCGGCCGCACGAGCGAGTGCTCGTAGATGAGCAGCAGCGCAACGACACACTCTCCCGCCCAATACAGCGCGCCCGCGCCGATCCCGAATCCCACCAGCGTGAGCATCGCGACGGTGAGGAGATGCAGCCCGCGCGCGATGGCGATCGCCGGCGCGGTGCCGTATCGCGCGGGCAATGAGTGCAACCCGTTGGCGCGATCGAAGTCGATGTCCTGCAGCGCGTAAAAGATGTCGAAGCCGCCGCCCCAGCTCATCACTGCAGCGGCGAGCGCTAGAAGCACCCACCACGGCTTGCTCCACGCGCCGGTCACCGCGAGATAGCCGCCCACGGGCGCGATCGACATGCCGACACCGAGCGCGAGATGCGCGAAGCGGGTGAAGCGCTTGGTGTAGCTGTAAAGGAGCACCCAGCCGAGCGCGATCGGGGAGAGTGCGAAGCAGAGCGGGTTGAGCATCCAGGCGGCGCCCAAAAAGATCGCGGAGGCCGAGAGTACGGCCAGCGAGGCCTCGCGCACCGACATCGCCCCGCTCGGCAGCTCGCGTGCGGAGGTGCGCGGGTTGAGCGCGTCGATGTGGCGATCGGCAATGCGGTTGAAGCCCATCGCGGCAAAGCGGGCAGCGGTGAAGGCGACGGCCACCCAAAGTACGTCGACAACGCGCACCTCTTTGACATAACTGGCGATAGTAACCCCCACTAGAGCGAATGGCAGCGCAAAGAGCGTATGCGGCAGCTTCACGAAATTCGCGTACCGCACGAACCGCGATGTTCCACCGAATGTCTGCCCCTCCTGCCCTGCGCCCGCCGCCCGCCCGCTCACTTACGATTCTCCGTCCGCGCGGAAACGCCCGCGCGTCCTCGTTCGCGCATCTCGCCGAGCCCAAGCTGCGACCACATCCCATCCACCTTCGCCTTCGTCCCCGCGTCCATCTCGATCACCGTCGGCCACTCCCGGCTGAATCCCTCCTCCGGCCACTTCTTCGTCGCATCGATGCCCATCTTCGACCCGTACGTGAACGCCCGGCTCGAGTGATCCAGTACATCCACCGGCCCCATCGTGAAGCGCGCGTCGCGTTCCGGATCGATGTTGTTGAGCGCCACCCACCACGCCTCGCGCGGATCGCGCACGTTCACCCACTTGTCGACGATCACCAGAATCTTCGCGAGCGACATCAACCCCTGCCCCCACATCGCATTCATCACCTTGTACGCCTGCCCCGGATACTGCTTGTCGATCGAGACGAACACGAGGTTGTGAAAAATCCCCTCGGCCGGCATGTGATAGTCGACGATCTCCGGCACCGTGAGCTTGAGCAGCGGGAGAAAAATCCGCTCGGTGGCGTGGCCGAGATAAAAATCTTCCATCGGCGGGCGACCGACGATCGTCGTCGCGTACACCGGATGCTCGCGCATCGTGATCGCCGTGACGTGAACGAGCGGATACAGATCGGCGAGCGAGTAAAAGCCGGTGTGATCGCCGAACGGCCCTTCCATCACAAGGGACTCTACAGGATCTAAGTACCCCTCGATGACGAACTCCGCGTCGGCCGGCACCTCGAGATCGCACGTCAGCGCCTTCACGAGCTTCACCGGCTCCTTCCGCAGAAAGCCCGCGAAGAGAAACTCGTCGATCGTCGGCGGCAGCGGAGCCGACGCCGAGTACACGCTCGCGGGATCCGCGCCGATCGCGATGCACACGGGCATTTTTTCGCCCCGCTCCGCCATCTCGCGCCAGTGCGCGGCGCCCACCTTGTGCCGCTGCCAATGCATCGCGAGCGTGTCGCGCCCCATCTGCTGCACGCGATACATGCCAACATTGCGAATCCCGCGCACCGGATCCTTCGAGATCACCATCGGCAGCGTGATGTACGGGCCGCCGTCCTCCGGCCAGCAGGTGATGATCGGCAGCTTGTTGAGGTCTATGTCGGCGCCCTTCCAGACGATCGCCTGCGACGGCGCCGCACCCCCCTTCACGCGCGGCGGATACTTCCCGATCTCGAGCAGCTTCGGCAGCATCGACAGCTTTCCCATCAGTCCGTCCGGCACCTTCAGCTGCACGAGCTCCGTGATGCGCGCGCCGATGTCGTCGAGATCCGTGACGCCGAGCGAAAGGGCCATGCGCTTCATGGAGCCGAAGAGATTGATCGCGACGGGATACGCCGAGCGCGATCCATCACGCAGCACCACATGCTCGAACAAGAGCGCGGGCCCGCCGTGCGGGCTCTTCATCACGCGATCCGCGATCTCGCACAACTCGAGCTCCGCGCGCACGGGATGCTTGATGCGCACCAGCTCACCGATGGAATCGATCTGCGCGATGAACTCCGGGATCGTGTTGATGCTCACGCGGCACGCTCGCCGTAATGCAGCGCTGAGATGCCGAAGGTGAGCGGCTCCCACCGCACGTTCGAGATCCCCGCCAGGCGCATGCGGCCCGCGAGATGCTCGCCGTCGGGGAAGTTGTCGACGGACCCAGGCAGATACTGATACGCCGTCCGATGACCGCTCACGAGTCGCCCGATCACAGGCAAGACGTAGTGAAAATAGAAGTGGTAGGGCACGCGCACGGCGGCCGAGCGCGGAGTGGAGCAGTCGAGCACGACGATTCGCCCGCCGGGCGCGGTCACGCGCAACATCTCGCGAAGCCCGGCGTCGAGATCATCGAAGTTGCGCGCGCCGAAAGCGACAATGATGCCGGCCACGCTCTCATCGGCGAGTGGCAGCCGAAGCGCATCGGCCACGACCGGTCGCACCGGGAGCGTGCGCGACTTCACCGCGCCCGCGCGCAGCATCGGCTCCGCGAAGTCGGCGCCGATCACCTGCCCCGCGAACGAAGGCTCGCGCGCGATCGCCGCGCCAATGTCGAGCGTTCCCGCGCAGAGATCGACGTATGTGCCGTGCGGATCGCGCTGCCACTCGAGCGCCGCGATCGCACGGCGGCGCCAACCGCGATCGACGTTGGCGCTCAGAACGTGATTGAGAAAATCGTAGCGGGGCGCGATCTCCGAAAAGATGCGGCGCACGTAGGCCCGCTTTGCGCGTCCGCCCTGGGCCGCGGAGAGTGCCTCCTCCTCCTCGGTTATGGTGGACATCCAGCGAAAAGTGCTGGAGCCCCACTGAGGGCGCAAGCGTTCGCGCTGGCTCACCTCAGGGGCGCGGCTTACCTTATACGCGACGAGCGAGATGTTACGCGCTGTCTCCTTCTCTTGATGAATGGCCCTCGCTCTCGATCTCCGTAACCTCCCGGATGCCGACGTCGCCGCGCTCGCGAAAGAAGGGCGCGAGCCGGCCTTTCGGGAGCTGGTGCGGCGGTATGAGCGGCCCGTGTTCTCGCTGATCTTCCGGATGGTGCGCGACCGGGAAATGGCGGAAGACCTGGCGCAGGACACCTTCATCAAGGTGCTCAACAACATCGAGCGCTACCGCCCTGAGTTCAAGCTGTCGAGCTGGCTGTTCAAGATCGCGAACAACGTCACCATCGATCACCTCCGCCGTCGCCAGCTGGCCACCGTCAGCCTCGACGGTTCTCCGCACGCCGCCACCGTCGCCGAAGCCCAGGCGACGTCGCTGGACGTCGAATCTCGAGGACAGTCGGCACTGGAAGCAATAGAATCCCGCGAGCTCGGAAGCGCCATCGAGCAGGCGATCGGCAAGCTCCGCCCCGAATACCGCTCCTGCATCCTCCTTCGCCACGTCGAGGGACGCTCCTACGAGGAGATCGCCGCCACCCTGGACCTCCCCCTCGGAACCGTCAAAACCTACATCCACCGCGCCCGCCACGAGCTCCGCGAGGCGCTGGAAGATCTGCGCGAATGACCCGCTCGAGAGCCCGGTTAAACAGCCTTGAAACCTGCCCGGAACGGCCCCCGTATGAACCAGTGGAGGAATAGTGGAACGACACCTACTGCCTGAAGAGATCGACCTGCTGCTCGACGGCGAGGTCGGATTCGGAACACCGCCGCTCAAGGCGCACGTCCGAAGCTGCGCCGTGTGCAGCAAGGAGCTGGAGGGCGCGCGTGCGCTCGTCCGGCAGCTCGAGCATCTGCCGCACATTGCCCCGTCGCCGCTGTTCGCGAGCCGGGTGCTCGAGCGCGTGCAGCTGTTCGTACCGTGGCACGTCGCGCTCCTCGATTCCGTGCGCGGATTCATTCCGCAATCGCGCGCGCTACGATTCGCCGCGGCCGGCATGTTCGCGTCGATAGCGGTCGTGCTCACCGTCGTCTCCGCGTGGGTGTTCACCCGCATCGACGCGGTGATGTTCACCGCCGATCTCGTGCTCGACCGCATGCGCACCGCCGCACTCGGCGCGATCGGCACGGGGATGTCGGCGCTCTTTGGCGAGGCGGCGCGACCGCTGCTCGCCGGCGGGGCGCTGGGGCTCGCGACGGCGGCACTCCTGTTGGTCGTCACCGGCGCGGCCGCTGCAACGATGATTCGTGTGGCGGCCGTTCGTGCGCGCGCCCGCTAGCGTGCGCCGCGCGCGGAGCTTCGCGATCGCGTTGGTTAGTGTCGCAATCGCGCACAACGGAGTCCTGGCCCAAAGCACCACCGATTCGTCACGCACCGCCGATCCCATCTCCGCGTCGCTCGACTCGCTCCACCGCGATGCGAACGGACTCTCGCTCGACCGGTCGTCGGTCAGCGCGAGCGCGCACACCGTCGAGGCCGCGCAGCATCTCACGGGCGACGTCGCCAGCTGGCACGGACCCCTCGAGATTCGCGGCACGGTCGACGGCAACGCGGTTGCGATCGGCAGCGACGTCGTGCTCCTCCCCGGCGGGCATGTGCGCGGCGACGCGGTGTCGGTGGGCGGACAGGTGCGCATGGCCGGCGGCACCGTCGATGGCGAGACGCGCTCGATCAGCGCCTTCAGTGTCGGCCCGATCGCCGGCGCACAGCTCACGCCGCAGCAGGCGCTCAAACGCTCGCTCTCGCTCGCCGTCGCCTGCTATCTGATTCTCGTCACGATGGCGCTTGCGGTCGCAATCGGCGCCCGCGCTCATCTCGAGACGATCGCCGCGACCATTCGCACGGACTTCTCGCGCGCATTCCTCTTTGGTCTCCTCGGCGAAGTCGCCGTGGTGCCGCTCTTCCTGCTCTCGATGGTCGCGCTCGCGATCACGCTCGTCGGCATCCTGCTCATCCCCTTCGCAGCCGTCGCGTACGCGCTCGGCGCGCTCGGCGCGGTGGCGCTGGGCTTTCTCGCGATGTCGCTGCTCGTCGGTGATGCATCGATGCGCGGCGAGAGCTACGTGCGAGATCCGCGACCAGTCGTAAGTCACCTGATCGCGGGCCTGTCGATCTTTCTCGTGCTCTGGCTGCTCGCGGGCGGCGCCTCGTTCATGGGGCTCGCGGGGAGCGTGCTGCGCCTGCTCGCCTTCCTCTGCACGTGGATCGCCTGCACCGTCGGTCTCGGCGCGACGATCATTACGCGCGCCGGAACGCGCTCGC